>Ga0265294_10001691_pt1 | contig 29681 bp, 20 predicted proteins | sample MunlanPumphouse3_FD_192504 | JGI IMG/M metagenome (GOLD analysis project Ga0265294, IMG submission 192504) | Groundwater microbial communities from a municipal landfill in Southern Ontario, Canada - Pumphouse #3 | ecosystem: Environmental > Aquatic > Deep subsurface > Groundwater | place...
AAATCTAATAAACCGTTTTTAGAAGTATATTTCTGTCCATTGTAATTTATAGTTAAGCCTGTGTTAAGGTAACAATAGTTCCATAAAAGGTCATCAATATATTCTTCAATAAAATGATATTTTCCGAATAGCTTTTGGTCAGGAGTAAAATAGATGTAAGTGCCGTTCTTTTCTTGTGTTAATTCGATGTTGTTGTCATTAATGACTTCGCCTTCTTTAAACTCTACTGTTTTGCTTTCGCCATTACGATAAGCGACGGCTTTAAAGTAAGAAGATAATGCGTTTACGGCTTTTGCTCCAACGCCGTTAAGTCCTACTGATTTTTTAAAAACCGATGAGTCGTATTTTGCGCCGGTGTTGATTTGCGAAACACAATCTTTTAACTTGTTTAACGGAATGCCTCTGCCATAATCTCTTACAGCCACACTGTTGTCGGTAATGTTGATTTCAACGGTTTTACCATAGCCCATCATAAATTCATCGATAGAATTATCTATGATTTCTTTTATCAGTATGTAGATGCCGTCATCGGGAGAAGAACCATCGCCGAGTTTGCCGATATACATACCGGGTCTGAGGCGTATATGTTCATTCCATTTTAAGGATATAACTTTATCTTCGCTATATTCCATGCTGGCAAGAAGGTCATTATTGTTATCTATTTTTTCAGTACCCATGCGTCTTTAAATTCTTTTTTGCGTAATTGTGTTTTATATTGATCTGCTTCTGCAAAGTTATAAAAACTTTTAATAGCAACGCGTATTTTTTTATCTTTTAAGATATATAGAGCTTCTTCGTAGCCGCGATTTTTTAAATTTGTAACCATTTGCTCAGCTTTTTCCGAGGTAGTGGCAACTGCTACTATGACGTACCAAGTGTCACGCTCTGCCGGCATGCTGTCGGCGTTTACAATACTGTCAGTGCTTGTGATAATGTCTTGGTTTACAACTTCTTGTGCAATATTGATAGTATCATGTTCTGTGATAATGCTATCTCTTATATTGTCATCAGCTTTATTATCAGACACATAAGAGCTGTTTTTTGCATCTGATTGTGTTTCTTTTTCTAATTTGTCACAAAAAATCACATTTCCGCTGTTGTCTTTTGTTGGTCCAAACCAAACGCAGGCAAAGTTTTCAAAAACAGCAATGCCTATTGATACCCATTTTGAAGTGGCATTAGGAGGCTTGTTAAGTATTATGTTTTTAAACGTGTCAGACTTGAGCCAAGTGTCAAATATGTCATTTGCGTTGAAATCTTTATTGCTATAGTACACTATTTCAATTGATTGTCCCATGTAATTGGTAAGTTCCGCAGGTTTGGCTTTCATAGCTTTTATTGCGTATTTACTTTTGTCATAGCATAATTCCTTCCATCGTCCTTTGTTTGACCACGAATTAAAAGAGCCACATTTTTTATATGGTTCATTTATAAATAAATCTTTGGCGTGAACATCAGCAACATAACAAAGAGATGCAGAAAATTCAAGTTCATTCAACTTGTTTTTATGTCTGTATTTGTTGATTAAAGAAAATAGTTCTTTCTCTGTATTATCAATGCAGACGGCATAAGTGTCCTGTGAAAATACTTGTAGTGAGAGGATAATGAAAAAAATTGTCAGTATAAATGTTTTCATATTTAGCTTACAATTTAAGATTTCAAAGATACAACAAAATCGTGAATATTGGTAAGCAGAGGAAATTAAATTATCAACAAATAATAATACAAAAAGGGAATTTGACATTCATCAACTTCCCTTTTATTATTGATTTGCATTTATAGCTTTGATTATGCGTATAATTCTGTAAATATGTCGCGTAATGCTTGGCATTCGCGTAAGATTTGCAAGGTGATTTCGGCGTGACCTTTTGTATATCCGTTACCTACAATCATAGTTACGTCGCTACCGACACCTTCTGCTCCTAAAGCGGCTTTTGTGAAGCTGGTTGCCATAGAGAAGAAGTATACGATACCGGTATTTTTGGTGCAGAGTATAGAAGTCATCTCTGTATCAGGTATGTTAACATTGTTGATTGTGATGTCAGCCATTTTGCCGTCAGTATATTTGCTGATGATTTCCATAGTAGCGACTGGGTCGGTTGCAGTTCCTGAGAATACATAGTCACAGAAGCCTAATTTATTCAATCTGTCTGTAGATTTTTGGCTGTGGCACATACCTATAACTTTACCTGTGACACCAACTCTTTTTTTAGCTTCATAGCAGCATAACATTCCGGATTTACCGCCGGCACCAATTATTAACACTGTATCTCCCGGTTTGCATAATTTAGCTGTTTGAGCAGGTGCACCGGCTACGTCAAGTGCTGATAAAGCAAGGTTTTCCGGCATGTCGGCAGGGATTTTTGCGTAAATACCGCTTTCAAACAAAATAGCTTTCCCGTCAATATCTACTTGGTCGATGTCGGCTCTGATAGCTTTTATCTTGTCAATGCGTAATGGAGTTAATGATAAAGACACTAATGTAGCTATTTTGTCGCCTTCTTTCAGGTCGATTTTGCCTTTGAGAGCATCGCCAATTTTTTCTACAGTGCCGAGCAGCATGCCGCCGGAGCCTGTCCACGGATTACGATGTTTGCCTTGTTTTGCAACAATATCCATCATAATCTCGGCTATTTTTTTAGGGTCGCCGTTAGCTCTTGCCGAGATGTCGGTGAACGATGCCGAGTCAATGTTTAAGGTTTGGACATCTATCAATATTTCGTTATCGTAGATTTCGTCCATGTTGTTATCTATTTTATTTGCCGGTTGTGGCAGTACGCCTTTCGGCTCAATTACACGGTGAGTACCGTATTTATTTCCATGTTTTTGCATATTATAAAATTATAATTTGAATTATTTTTTATGATTTATTTAATTGGTTTTAAACCGAGTATTTTTCTTGCTTCGTCTGAAGTTGCTATTTCTCTGCCGAGTTCTTTAGCTAAGCGCACAACTTTTGCCACTAACTCGCCGTTAGATTTTGCCAATACACCTTTTGCGAGGTAGAGGTTGTCTTCAAAGCCGACTCTTACATTACCGCCCATAGCTATTGCGACTGCTGCCATTGGAAAGGCGTTGCGTCCGACACCGGTGACTGTCCAAGTAGCATCAGCAGGTATTTTGTTTACTAACCAACACAAATCTGCAGCTGTGGCAGGAGTACAACCCGGCACGCCTAATACAAAGTTTATCTGCATGGGGTGCCCCGGAATAAAGCCTTTACGAACCATCGTCAATGCTGTGTCTAAATGCCCCATTTCAAAACATTCGTACTCCGGTTTTATGTTGTTTTCTATCATACGTTTGCCAAAAGTGCGCATCATAGGCATGGTGTTTTCGAAAACGTCATCTCCGAAATTGCATGTTCCGCAATCCAATGTTGCCATTTCAGGGAAAAGCTCTGTGGGCTGTAAGCGTTCTTCAGCAGTCATGCCTACAGCTCCGCCTGTAGACGGTATCAAAATTACGTCCGGACAAACTTTACGAATAGCATCAATACATACTTTGAAACGCTCTTTGCTTTGAGTAGGAGTGCCGTCATCTTCTCTGACATGCAGATGAACTATGGCTGCGCCTGCGTCTACTGCAGATTTGGCTTCTTTTACGATTTCTTCAACAGTATAAGGAACAGCAGGATTCTGCTCTTTTGTTACTTCTGCACCACATATAGCGGCTGTGATAATAAGTTTCTCCATAGCTTATTTGTTGTTTGTTTTTCTTTGACAATCTTTTGGTACTACACAAGTTCCGCTTGCACGGCATACTACTACAGGTTCTGCAAGCACATCTGCCGCCGATGCTGAAATGTCAGTACGTGGTATGATGACCTTTCTTGCTTCAAAGACCATTTTGCGGGAACTGTTGCCTACATGGGTAATCTCGCCGGTAGCTTCAATGAAATCTCCGGCATATACAGGCGCTAAAAATTCTACATTGTCGTAAGCACAAAATAAACCTTCGTCACCGTCTTGAATAATTAATAACTCTGTGGCTACATCGCCGAATAAATTCAACATTCTTGCGCCATCTACCAAGTTGCCGCCGTAATGAGCATCATGTGCGCTCATACGTACTCTGATTAATGATTTTACTGCCATATATTTTTGTTTTTTTTTATGCTACAATGTAATCTACCAATATGCCCTGTGTTTTAACGTTTTCCGGAGCTATTTCGCCTACTTCTACCAAGTTTTCTACTTCAGCAATTACAACATCTGCTGCTGTTGCCATCAACGGATTGAAGTTTTGAGTCGTTCCTTGATAAACAAGATTACCGGATTTGTCGCCGATAGAAGCACCAATTATTGCCATGTCTGCTTTTATTGGAAGCTCAAGTAAGTACTCTTTTCCCTCTATCTCAATTATGCGTTTTCCTTCGGCTACTATTGTGCCTATGCCTGTTGGTGTTAATACGCCGCCTAATCCTGCACCTGCTGCACGTATTCTCTCGGCTAAAGTACCTTGCGGACATAATTCAACTTCCATCTCTTTGTTGTTCATTTGCTCTATAGTGTTGGCGTTAGTGCCAATGTGAGATGCAATAACTTTTTTGACTTGTTTGTTAGTGACGAGGATGCCCACGCCTTTATCAGGGAAAGCAGTGTCGTTACCGATAATAGTTAGATCTTTAACGCCCGACTTTGCAATGGCGTCTACAATTTTTTTCGGAGTACCGCATGCCAAAAACCCTCCAAACATAATTGTCATGCCGTCTTTTACCATCGAAGCAGCTTCTTCTGCCGTAATAAACTTTGCCATATAATTTTATTTTAAATGTTATGTTTTTAGAAACGACAAAGATAACTGTTTTTTTTGTTTTTTTATTGAAAGTTTTTTTTTTTTTTGCCTCGGATGTCGTTTTTTATCGGTTTAGATAGGACACGGATTTACGCAGAAGTTACGGATACGCACTAAAAAAATCTGTGTCAGAGATGATTACGTAGAGACAGGTCACGACCTGTCTCTACAATTACGTTATTCAAACGCCGGTTGAAGACGCAAATTTTTGCGTCTCTACAATCTCCAATCGCTAATACAGCGTTTCTTCGTGTCAAAATTTACGCCTATCTTGAACAACTTGCGGCTGTCCATGGCAAAAGGCTTCGCATAACCCTTCTCATCTATCTGGCGAAGAGCATCTTCAGCACTGCCGTCTAACTTAAATTCGAGGATGTAAATATAGTCTTTCGTCTTGATAATCATGTCTATACGACTCTCGCTTGTTGGTCGCTCGACAGTAGTGTAGAAGCCCATCATCTTCATTATCAGATAGAACACATTCTGAAAATACAACTCCGAATTGCCGACTATCTTATAATCCGTATCAGACATTAAAGCCGACATACACTTCATAAAATCTTCCGCATTGCCGCTACGCACATCGTTGACAAATTTAGATATAGAGAATGATGATGCTCCCTCACGTGTTGCATAAAACGGTATCAAATATTTGATAAATCCGAATTCCACTTCCTTGTTCGGAAAGCCGAGCTTATATAGTCCAAACTCTTTATCATAACCTTTTATTGTCAGATAACCGCTCTGATACATTATCGGTATCGGACTCAGTGAAAGAGAATCAATGCTGTAAAGGACATCTCCGGTCGCTTCTTCTTCGGTAAGTTTGGGCAATGAATAATCGTCTTTTCTAAGCAGTTCCACGAGGAATGACGGCGTGCCGGTTTCAAACCAATAGCTGCCGAATTTTTGAGTCCTTAAGGCTAGAAGTAAACTAAACGGGTTATACATACCTGTTCCATCTTCTACAAAATGATAACCGTCATACATTAGTTTTAACTGTGCGCAAGTTTCTTCATAAGAAATCTCATTATGTTCGGCGACTTCGTTCAGCGATTCTTCAAAATACTCATGTATTTCGGCTTCGGTTATGCCGCAAATCGTCTGGTATTTCTCATCCATAGAAATATCAGCAAGATTATTCAAGTCGCTGAAAATGCTGATTTTGCTGAATTTTGTGACACCGGTAATGAATGCAAATTTGATATATTTGTCGTGCGTTTTGAGGACGGAATAGAACGCTTTTAAAGTGCTACGATGTTTTGTTTGTAATTGCTCATCTGTAATTGTCTGAAGCAGTGGCTTGTCGTATTCATCAACAAGGACGACTACCTGCTGACCGGTTTTTTCGTAGGCACGTTCGATGACACCTGAGAATCTTAACGAAAGAGATGTTTCAGTATCGTTTCTTCCGTAAATTTCTTCCCATCTTGAAAGATAATACGATAGAATCCTATTAAGACCTTCCGGGTCTTTATAATTCTCCATATTCAAATCCAAATGCAGCACAGGATACACTGTCCATTTTGTTTCAAGCGTTTCCATTGCAAGACCTTTGAATAAATCTTTCATGCCACTAAAATAGGCTTCTAAGGTAGACAACAGCAGGCTCTTGCCAAAACGCCGCGGACGACTGAAAAAATAATATTTGCCTGTGTTTGCAAGTCGGTATATTAATGCTGTTTTATCAACATAAACATAGTCGTCTCTTAATAGGCTTTCAAAACTCTGTATTCCAACCGGATATTTCACGTCTTCGTTATTTATTTCCATGCAAAGGTAATATTTTTATGTTATTAAATATAAATATGAAATTATTTTATTTCATATATATCGTAAAAATTGCAAAAACGTTACCATGTTTTATATGGTTAAATTATGTTAATAATATTTTAAAAACGCGCCAATGAAAAAAGTGTTGGCAATTTTGGCAAAAAAACGTCTAATATCTTGATAACGTGTAATATAATATCTTGAAAAATTATAGTAAAGATACGATGCGTCTCGTCTATACTAAAAAACATAATTTAATTAAGGTTATATAAGATAAAAAGCATAATTTTGCATAAAAAACAAATGGATATGTCTAAAAGAATAATGAAAGCCGGTAACATGTTGAATCCTACGCCGGTTGTAATGGTCAGTTGTGGCAATACTATTGATGAGTATAATATTATAACGGTTGCATGGACGGGTACGCTGTGTTCCAATCCGCCGATGTGTTACATTTCCGTAAGACCTGAAAGGCATTCTTATGCAATCATAAAACAAAGTGGCGAATTTGTCATCAATCTTGTGACTGACAAACTTGCTGCATGTACAGACTGGTGTGGCGTTAAGTCCGGTAAGGATATCAATAAGTTTCACAAGACAGGACTTACACCTGTGCCTGCGTCACAGGTTAAAGCACCTTTGATACTTGAGTCTCCAATTAATATCGAATGTAAGGTAAAACAGATTATCCCTTTAGGCTCACATGATATGTTTCTGTCTGAGATTGTGGCTGTTGATGCCGACAATGCGTTATTTAATCCGAAAACAGATGCCTTTGATTTAAAAAGAGCTAAACTCATCTGTTATTCCCATGGATTGTATTATTCCTTGGGCAGAATTATCGGAAAGTTCGGCTTCTCTGTCGCAAAAAAATAGAGACACAAAACTTTGTGTCTCTATTAAATCTTAAACGCCTGAACGATTAAACGGCTGTAAGTTTCCTTATCTGCTTTCTTGCCATGAAAAATGCTAATAGCGATGATGCTGTGTCTGATATTGGTATGGATAACCAAACGCCGACAGTACCTAAAATTGGAGGTAATATTATTAACATAGGAATTAAAAATATCACTTGTCGTGTTAAAGAGAGAAGTATTGACTGCCCGACTTTGCCTATGGATTGGAAGAAGTTGGATACCACCATGCCTATACCGGCTATTGGAAAGGCTATAGACGAATAACGCAGTCCTTCTACGGATATTTTTATAAGTTGTTCATCATCGGTAAACATTCTTGCAATACTGTGTGGAAAAAACATACATAAAATGAATCCCGCTGTCATTATTATAGTAGCAATGATATTTCCTAATTTAAGTGTGTCTTTGAGTCTGTCATATTTTTTAGCTCCGTAGTTGAAGCCTAATATTGGCTGCATACCTTGTGTTACTCCTAAAACTACCATTACAAATAGTAATGTAATGCGGTTGATTATTCCGTAAGCACCTATGCTGATGTCGCCGCCTATCGATTTTAATGATTTGTTTATGAAGATTACAACTATACACGAAACGGCGTTTACTAAAAACGGTGCTAATCCTATTGAAATACTTTCGCCTGCAAGTCGCATATCGAACCTGAACAAATCTTTTTTGAAATGTATGAATGATTTAGGATTGAAAAAGTGGATTAACTCAATAACAAGTCCAAAAACTTGAGCAATGACAGTCGCAATAGCTGCTCCTTTGATGCCTAAATGAAATACGAAGATAAATAAAGCGTCTAATATACAGTTTAATACGATAGTTATGAGCGGTATAATCATGGCTAAACGCGGGTAGCCGGAGCTTCTTAACAATGAATTTAATCCAAAGTATAAGTGTGTGATGATGTTTCCGTAAAGTATATAGCGCATGTAGTCGTAGGCGTAGGGTAGCAGCGTTTCACTTGCGCCGAAAAGCGTTAATATAGGCTTTAAAAAAGCTAAGCCGATTACCATAACTACTAAGCCTAAACTAATGTTTAATATCACTAAGTTGGATAGTAATTTTACCGCAGTATTATAATCTTTTTGTCCGATTTTTATAGATGTCAAAGCGGCGGCTCCAACACCTACAAGCGTGCCGAATGCCGTCATCAGGTTCATTAAAGGAAATGTTACTGCAAGCCCTGAAATTGCCATAGCTCCAACTCCATGACCAATGAAAATACTGTCTACTATGTTGTATATCGATGATGTTATCATCGTGATAACAGACGGTAGCGCATAATAAGCTAACAGCTTCGATATTTTTGCCGTGCCTAATGATAACGGATTGCCTAAGTCGTTATTCATACTAATTTTTAAGTAAAGTCTCTAACCTCATTCCTCGTGAACCTTTTATGAGTATTATCTTATTATCTAAATCCATTATGTTTACAGATGCTTTCGCCTCTTCTACAGTATTGTAACATTCAAAGTTTTTGTTGGCTTCGATAAAGTTTTTGCCTATCAGAATTACTTTTTCCAATTCCATGCTTTCTAATATGCTAACTATGTTTTTGTGTTCCTCAATGCTCGATTCTCCAAGCTCGAACATATCTCCTAAAATTACTGTCTTATGAGGAACTTTGATGTCGTTAAATGCTTGCAATGCTGTTTTTAAACTCGAAGGGTTTGCATTGTACGCATCACTGATGACAGTGTTTGTACCGACTTGTATTATCTGTGAACGATTGTTGTCCGGTAAATAGCTGTTTAAAAATTGACAGATGTCTTTTGCATTTACGTCAAAGTATCTGCCAACACAAACTGCTGCTAACATGTTGATAATGTTATACTTTCCATACATTGCGCTTGCTACATCGTAATCATCGGAATCTTTATAAGTCCATTTAAAGTTGATGTTGATGCTGTTGTTGTTGATAATCCCGACACAATCCGTGTTGTCGTGATTTTCTATGCCATACGTACATATAGCAGTGGAAGCCGGTAGGTGAGACATCAATATTTTATCATCAGCATTGACAAATATTGTGCCTTTTGATTTTTCCAAATGGCGGTATAAAGCTGTTTTTGTATCAATGATATTTTCAATATTTCCGAAGCCTTCGAGATGTGCTTTGCCGATTGTTGTTATTAAGCCGTAGTTCGGATTGCAGATATTGCATAACTGCTCTATTTCTCTAATATGGTTTGCACCCATCTCAACTATCAGCATTTCGGTGGTATCATTGGCACTTAATATCGTAATTGGTACTCCGATGTGGTTGTTTAGATTGCCTTTTGTTGATACTGTTCTGTATTTTGTTGATAATGTACCGGATATCAATTCTTTAGTAGTTGTTTTGCCATTAGTTCCTGTGATGCCTATAACAGGGCATGATAACTTGGAACGATGATATATTGCTAATTCTTGCAATGATTTTAGACAATCATCCACCAATATGTAGTTATCGTTATCTATATAATAGGTATCATCGTCTATTACAGCGTACTTGGCTCCGTTGTTTATGGCGTTGGCGGCAAATTTATTTCCGTTAAAATTTTCGCCTTTTAATGCAAAGAATATGGAGTCTTTTAAAATATTTCTGCTGTCGGTTGATATTCCTGAGCAGTTACGAAATATATTGTATAGATTTTCTATTTTATAATTTTGCACTATGTTTTTGTTTATTGAAATGTGATTATTCATAAAAAATAAAATTTCGATACTTCAATATCGAAATTTTATTTTTTTATATTATAAATGAGGAAGTTACAAGTATCAAGCTGTTTTAAAAGAATGATGCAGCGGCATTAATAATTAAATGTAACTTGCTGTCCTGTTCTATCCATTACGCAGCGGAAGCCAATGTAGTTAGTTGCTTCATTTTGGTGCAGATAACGTCTGGCACTTGGGCTTAGGTAATAAGCGGGGTCAAGCCATGAACCGCCTTTGTAAACTCTTGTTTCATCAGAAATCAGAGAACGATTGCCATACTGATACATGTTTTCGCTTACTAAGTTATCGTTTTCCATGTCGTTGTGCCAACTGTTTTCATCGATTTGTGATAATGCGTCTCCGTCTAAGTAGTTGATGTTGTCGGCTTGTCTGTAGTTTCTTCTGGTTTTATTATCTTCTATGGAAACCTTTTCATAAGTCAGATTGCCATATTCATCTTTTTCGACCAAGTTGCCGTCAGCATCTCTTACTGGTTGTGTAAAGATGTTTCCTCTTACGGGGTTCATGTCAGCGACATCGTAGAAGCTGCTTGGACGATATACGTCGAACACCCATTCGGCGACATTACCTGCCATGTTATACAAGCCGTAGTCGTTGGGCCAGTAAGAGCCGACTTCGGCAGGAAACATAGAACCATCGTTTAATGCGCCTGCAACGCCCATGTAATCTCCCGAATTTGGACGGAAGTTAGCCATCAAGCTGCCATAATATTCTTTAGAATCTGTACGAATGATATTTTTATTCCATGGATAAATTCTTTTTTCCGCTATGTTGTTAGCATAAGAGTTTCCTACTAAGCCATAAGCAGCATATTCCCATTCAGCCTCGGTTGGAAGTCTGTAATTAGGCAATAAAATACCGTCTTCCCACCTTACACCTCTTTCACCTGTGCCGTTAGGATTGTTATCTTTTAAATTTTTATTTACATTACCTATGTATTGATTTGCCAAGTATGTGGCTGTGGTAAAATGGTCTCTGCTGTTTTGTGCAGGGTCGTGATTTAAGATGCCATATTCGACTAAAATCTGTTCGTTTACACGGTCGGAACGCCATAGACAATAATCTTTGGCTTGTACCCACGAAACACCTACAACAGGATAATTACGATATGAGGGGTGACGTAAATAGTTTGTCACCATCGGTTCGTTATAGCCTAATTTTGCTCTCCATACTAAGGTGTCGGGTAGTGCTTTACGAACTATTTCAGGATAGTCTTTACCATAAATTCTGCTGAGCCAATACAAATATTCGAGATAATCGACATTGGCGACTTCTGTTTCGTCCATATAAAATGATGAAATAGACACTCTGCGTGCTGCATTGTCAAGTTCGCCCATAACATTATCCGTAACTTGCCCCATCGTGAAAGTTCCGCCTTCAATAAATACTAAGCCCGGACCGGTTACTTGTTCCTGATATTTGTTTTGTACGAAGAAGCCTCCGTTCTCAGCTTCGTTGTATTTCCATCCTGTTTTAGAAGAATATGCGGATTTATTACTGCAACTTGAACATGTTAACAGACCCGCTAAAACTAAAATTAAATACGCCGTTTTTCTCAAATTCATTTTTTATACTTTTTATATTTATTAATAACTAAAACATTGGTGATTTTATTGCACCGATTACTCTTTTTTGTTGGTAACCATTTGTAGAAAATTTTATTGCAACAGAAATTTCATGTGCACCATGCGATGACGTGCCGATTCCCATGAAATTAAAGTCGTATGAATATCCAACGGAAAAATTGTTGTATGTTACACCAACAAGCCCACATATTACATGAGTGTTGGTGTTGTTGAACCAAATATTGCTTTTATACCACAAGCCAACCGTCAATAATTTCATACATGAATATACTCCTATGTTGATTTGATTGTATTCGCTTTGTTTTTGAAATAATACGTTAGGCGAAATATAGAAATCTCCACTTCTGTCTAACGGTATTATTCCGCCTGCATGACATATATATTTTATTGCCAATCGGTCGGATGACTGTTCAAGTCCGTCATCTCCGTAAAAATATACACCTTCGCGAGGCATGGTGACGTGAGATGCACTGAAACCGCCATATACCATATTGGAATATGAACAATATAAGCCTAAAGCAAAATCAGAGACGATGTCGTTATAACTTTCTATTCCTTCGCTTGTTGTGCCGCTTGTGCCATCAGGAAGTACTATGTTGTTGGCGTTCAAGGTGTTCATTTTTACTCCGCCTGCGATTCCGGCTCTTATGTTGAAGTCCCGCGCTACTTGCAAGTCGTATGAATATGATGCCATAGCATAATAGTTGTTTATTATGGCATCCGATTGATAGCCCATGACTTGTATGCCGACACCGCTGTTTATGCTCGAAATGTTTTGCTCGTATGTAATGCTGTAAGTGTTAAATGCCGATATTCCGGGCCATTGATTTCTGTAATTTATTCCAACTCTTGCACCTTCAACGTTACCTGTCAATGCAGGATTTATATATACGGGACAAGCATAAAATTGAGAAAAAGCCGGATCCTGCGCTTTCATAAAAAAGCAACTGAACATTAATATTCCGACACTTACGCTCTTTTTCATAATTATTTATGATGGTTTTAACCGCTTTTTTTCAACTCAAAATTAAACTACAAAGATATATATTTTTACTGAAATAAACAGCTCCCGTAAAAATAAGTTTTTACAATAAAATTAACAACCATATCGTTAAAAATATTGTATTATTGCAAACTAATTTGTTTACGTATGAAACACCATAAAATACTTCCTATATTTTTATTGCTGCTGCCACTATTGTCTGTTTCTCAAACAGTTTCACTGAATTGGACAAACAACAGAATAATACGCAATTTCGACGATTCTTCAGTGATAGTTATGAATTTTGACGGTGCACAGCATCTCCCCGAATACGATTTTCTGCCGCTGTTCTCCGAAAATATTCAACTCGCACATAACATGATAAGTGTGAATTTCAAAATAAATGAAATTTCCGAAATACCACAAGAAGACATCGAAAATGTGTCCGGATTGGAAATGGTAAAGCAGGATTTTGTCTTCAATTATGATTTTTCTACTTTCAGAAAAAGTCCTGTGTTGCTTATTTCTGTTATTCCGGTTAGATATAATGCCGGCACATCAAAATACGAAAGACTGGAATCTTTTTCTTATGAGATTTCCGACAACATAAATATTTCACATAATGCAAAATCTTCAGGAAAGAGTTATGCTTCAACGTCTGTACTTAATACGGGTGCGTGGTACAAGTTTTATGTCTCGGAAGACGGCTTCTATAAAATTACATATCAAGATCTTGCAACTTTAGGCATTGATGCGGCTTCTGTTAATCCGAAGACTGTTAAAATTTACGGCAACGGCGGCAGAATGCTTCCGGAACTTGCCGGCTCTTTCAGATATGATGACCTGCATCAGGTGCCGATATGGGTGTCCGGCGAAGATGACGGCTCTTTCGATACCGGCGATTATATCCTGCTTTATGCAGATGGTCCTCATGAATGGTCTTACAACCAATCAGATAATGTGTTTATGTTTTCTAAAAATCTTTATACAACGCAAACATGTTATTTTATTACATTTGGTGGCAACGCAGGCAAAAGAATGGCTTACAGAACTCCTGTAGCTGATGATGCTCAACAAACCTTGAATTATTATACTGCTTATGACGCTTTAGAGTCTACGCTCACCATGCCTGATAAAATGAAATCAGGTAAAAGATGGCTCGGCGAAGCTTTTGACTCGCAAACAAGCAAGTCGTTTTCTTTCAATTTTAGTAATGTTTTGACTTCTCAGCAAGCTAAAATAGTTTATAGAGTGGCCGGTCGCCAACTTTCAAATTCTTCGGCTTTTGAAACTACAGTCGAAGATTATAACTATACAGATATTTTCCGCCCTGTAGGAACTACGCTCGGCGCAAGATATGCCCAAGTAGGCGATCATGTGGCTTCTTTTACACCTTCGTCTAATGCAGTTGTCGTTAACATGAAGTTTACAAAACCAGAAACAACGGCTTCGGCTTGGCTTTGCTATATATATCTCAACGTTTATTGTAATCTTGCTTATTCTTCCGGTGACTTGTTCTTTAGATTGGAACAAAATAAAATCACTGCCGATGTTGCTGAATTTCAAATTGCTACTACTGCCAACACCTCTAATCTGAAAGTATTGGATATTTCAGACCCTGTGGCACCGGAGCTTGTAGAGTTTGAAAAATATTCCTCCGGAATTAAAATTAAGTTTAATAATGATGGACTTCATCAGTTTGTATGTACTGATGGTTCTAATTATAAGAGCGTTACACTTGGTGCTAAGATTGCAAATCAGAATATTCACGGCATGGCTGTTCCCGATATGGTGATAGTTTACCATGAACTGTTTTCCGAACAAGCTCATCGTTTAAGTAATTATCATAATAGTAATGGACTATTGACATATTGCCTTGATATTCAAAATATATATAATGAATTTTCTTCCGGTGTTCAAGATTTGTGTGCTATTCGTGATATGATGAAAATGTGGTACGAGGTTGCTGCCGAAGGCAATGAGCCACAATATTTGCTCCTTTTTGGTGATGCTTCTTATGACCCGTTGGACAGAGTTTCTTCTAATACTAATTTTATTCCTGTTTATCAGTCTGAAGAATCTCTTGCACCCTCTATCTCTTACGCAACAGACGATTTCTTTGGGTATCTTGATGATAATGAGGGGCTTATGCAGAAAGGCAACAGCATTGATTTGGCTATTGGCAGATTTCCGGTTCAAGATATTGCAACTGCAAAGGGTGTTGTAGATAAAATTTTGAGTTATGCAGCCAACTCTAATGAGCAGATGGGCGACTGGCGCAATGTTATTACTTTTACTGCCGATGATGCCGACAAAGGTTCCTCCGGCGGCTACGAAACAGTACATCTTCAAAATGCCGATGCTTACGCTTCTATAGTTGAAACAAATAATAAAGAGTATAGTACAAATAAAATTTATTCCGGTGCATATACACAAACTAATGTTGCCGGCAGACAACGCTATCCGGAAGTCAATGATGCTATTAATGCCAGAATAGGACTTGGCACTCTCATCTTCTGCTATGCCGGTCATGGCGGCGAACAAGGTTTGGCATTGGAGGAAATTATGACTACCGCCGACATCAACAGCTGGAGAAATTATAATAAATTGGCATTTTTTATTACAGCTACCTGCGAGTTCTCTCGCTACGATGACCCCGCCAGAGTTGCCGCCGGCGAATCGGTGTTCCTCAATACTAAAGGTGGTGCGGTTTCTATGCTTACTACTGTGCGACTGACTAACGTGAGCGGCAACGAAACTCTGTGTACCAACTTCTTTAATAACGTTTTTAATAAAAATGATAATAATGAGTATTATAATATAGGTGACATTTGTATGATAGCTAAAAATGCAACTTTAGCTAATGGATATGTGCCTAATACTTCGTCTTTTGTTCTTTTCGGAGATCCTGCAATCCCACTGAATTATCCTAAATATAATAAAGTGGAAATAGCTAAAATATTAGTAGACGGCATGGAATCCGATACTATTAAAGCTCTTTCTCTTGTTACTGTAGCCGGTAAATTATTAGACTTTGACGGCAATGTCATGGAAAACTTTAACGGAATAATTTATCCCGAAGTTCATGATAAACCCACTACAGTCAAAACTTTGGGCAATGATGGCGCACCGGAACAGACTTTTGAAGTTGATAACAGCATTATTTATAAAGGGCAGGCAAGCGTTACTAACGGCTGCTTCGAATTTAATTTTATCACACCTAAAGATATTTCTTACAAATATGATAATGCTAAAATGATTTTCTACTTCTCCGACAGCTTGTCGGACGGAAATGGCTATTATGATGATTACGTAGTCGGCGGAAATAGCGAATTTGCAGAAAATGATGTTGACGGTCCTGAAATTACAATGTATATCAATGATACAAACTTCGTAAGCGGAAATATTACTAACCAAAATCCTGTGATGTATGCGTATGTATATGACGAAAACGGCATCAATACTACAGGCAACGGCATAGGTCATGATATTATAGCTTATTTGGATTCTAATTTGGACAAATCGTATATCATGAGTTCTTACTATGAGTCGGAATTGGACTCATATACAAGCGGTTACATTACATATCCAATGTTTAATATAGAAAAAGGCGCACACTCTATCAGTTTGAGAGCTTGGGATACTTACAATAATTCTTCTACAGCAGAAATCGATTTTATAGTAGTAACCTCCGACCAAATAGCTATTGAAAATCTGTATAATTATCCTAATCCTTTTTATGATAAAACTACTTTCTGCCTTAATCATAACCAATCTGGTTATCAGTTGGATGCAACCCTTCTGATTTTCTCTGTCAATGGCGACTTGGTGAAAACTATTACTACATCTTTCTTTACCAATAACCTGAAAGATGATGTTATAAATTGGGATGGGAAAAATGATAAAGGCTCCGAAGTGGCAAAAGGTGTCTATGTTTATAAATTAATATTGACAAATGATGAAGGCGTATCTTCTTATTCATCAGGAAAATTAATAAGACTTTAATGTTATGAAGAAATGTTTTCTCACTCTGATTATTCTTTTTTGTGTATGTTATAGCTTTGCTCAACATTCTTATCATTTTGAGCTGAATTGGCATACCGATACTGTTACAAATTTAATGACATTTGATGATGCTCGTTTTTTAGACCCTTTCAGCTTGTTGCCATCTTTCTGTAAAACCATTATTCTTGCTGAAGATGAATATAAAGTTGATGCTGAAATAGTTAACATTGTAAGTTTTCCTACCGATGATACTCTTTTTAATGCTGCAAGTGAAGATATGGAATTTTATTGCAGCTATGGAAAATATGCAAACAAGTCGTCATGCGAACTCGAAATATCACCGTATTTTATTGATAAAGAGACACAACAATTTATGCTTGTTAAAAGTTTTGATTTAAAAATCAAGGTAAAACAATCATCAAAAGTTGCTATACAAAAAACTAAATCTATATTATCTGATGGTGACTGGTACCGATTTGCCGTTTTCAAATCCGGTGTTTACGAATTGACTTACGATGATTTAGCGAATTATGGCATAGATGTTCAAAATATAACTTCCGACAATATCAGAATTTTTGCTAAAGAAGGTTATGTGCTACCGGAGAAGAATGAGGCGACAGTTCCGCTTAATCCTTCGGAAGTGCCTGTTATGATGATAGATGGCAATGACGGCACTTTTGATGCCGGCGATAAGTTGCTGTTTTACATAGAAGGTCCGCACACGTGGACTTTCAACGAGAGTTACAGAAATTATGTTCTAAACTATAATCATTTTTCGGATACGGCTTTTTTCTATCTCAATATTGGTGATGAGAAAAGTTTGAAAATAGGAACTTATGATGCTTCATCTTTGGGAAATTACGATCAGGTAATTACGAAGTATTCTAAATTGATGTATTATAAAAAGGAGACTGTGAATTTGATGAACTCAGGCAGATGTTGGTGGAGCGATACCATAGCTATGTATAATTCGCCTTTTTATTTGCCGATGAAATTTGGTGTAAAGCAATTTGCCGTAGAAGATTTTGACCGCTCGTCTCTTATGATTTATGCAGCTGCTTTGTCGCAAGATGCTTCTACTATGACACCGTATGTTAATGATGAGGCTTATGAAGAAATGAGTTTTCTCAAATCTTCGTCAAGTTATGCTGCCCGCGACAAACTCAAGCGTTATTTTTTTCACCCCGACACCGATACTTTAGAGTTGAAGTTTGAGTTTAGTACGGATAATTCTTCGGGATATGCCGTCATTGGCGGAATTGAAGTAAATTTTCGCGCAAAACTTTTGTATTATGGAGAACAGTTCTCGTTTTCAGAGCAATATTATCAAATTGTGTCAGATGTTTTGAAATATGAAATAGATGATGTTACAGAGCCACTTCATGTTTGGAATGTATCCGACCCGTTAAATCCTTTAATCGTTGAAAATACTGTGTCAGATGGCATCCTGTCTTTTATGTATCAAGCAGACTATTTGAAAAAACCTGAAGAATTTGTTGTGTTCTCTAATGCAAATACTTTTGCCCCGGTATTTGTGAAAAAAGTAGACAATCAGGATTTGTTATCTGTAAATTTTACTGATTATCTGATTATCAGTTATAAAGATTTTATGGAACAGGCAGAGAAATTTGGCTTGCTTCATGAAAAATATAACGGTTTTTCTTATTCTATTGTTGATGTAGACAAGATTTTTAATGAATTTACCTGCGGTCAGCCGGATATTACGGCAATTCGTAATTATATACGTTATATATATAATATATCTGATGGCGAATATCCTAAAAACATACTTTTGCTTGGTGGAACAAGTTATGATAATAAAAACAATGTGGTAGGCGAGCTTAATAAGATACCTACATTTCAATCTGTCGAGTCTTTGCGTCATAGCACAAGTTTCGGCACCGATGATTATTTTGTTTTATTGGATGTCGGTGAAGGTGAGGATGCGTCAGGAACTACAGATATTCCGTTGGGCAGATTACCTTTTGATGATGTGGAAGATATGGAAAATGCTTATGGGAAAATTGAGCACTATATGGAAAATCGGGCTTCCGGAAATGGTCTGTGGAAGCATAATTATACGCTGTGTGCCGATGATGGCAATGGTGCCATTGATTCTCCGGGAAATATCTATGCTAAATTTCAAGAGTCTATACAAAGGAAATTAGATACAATAAACGACATGTTTAATGTCAACAAAATTTATATAGATGCTTTTGAGCATGAAAAAGTTATCAACGGCTATCGCTGTCCGGGTGCAACTGAGGCTCTGCTGAAGGCTTTTAATGAAGGTTCTCTTATGCTTACATATTTTGGACATGGCAGTAAATTGGGCTGGGCAGACGAAAATTTTTTAGATGTCCCGACTATTCAATCTATTGATAATTATGATAATATGCCTCTTGTAATTTCTTCAACATGTGAGTTTTTCCAATTTGATTACCCCGGATTGATACCTGCAGGTAAACAGCTCCTGATGCACTCAAAGGGCGGTACTTTCTCTATTATCTCTACTTCAAGAGTAAGCGGCGTAGCTATCAGCAATACTTTCCAAAATAATTATACCAACATGTTTTCCAAGCATGTGTGTTCGGAAAATACTACAGTCGGCGACATATTTTTTGCAGGTAAAAATACTTCTTCTGTGCAGATAAAAAATATAATGCTGTTTGGAGACCCTGCGGTACAACTTAATTATCCTAATTATAATGTAATAGTAGATTCCATAAATGGTATTGTAGCCGATACTGCCGAAATTGTCTTTAAACCAAAAGAATTAGTGACATTAAAGGGTAGCGTGAAGACAGACAACTCTAAACTTGTATATAATTTAAACGGAGTGGTAGAATTTCAACTATTTGACAGACCATTGCTTGTGTCTACTTTTGGTCATGAATATGCAACTTCATTCGATTTTTATCTGAGAAAAAATGTGATAGTCAAGGGTAAGGCTTCTGTCGTTAACGGTGCCTTTGAGCTTAGCTTCAGAATGCCGGAAAATGTCGGCTTTGGAGATTCTACACTAAAATTTGATTTTTATGCTTATGATACAGTTAACGATGTAACAGCCGGCGGATGTTATAGTAACGTGTTTCTTGATAATGATGCTTACGAATATACTGATGATGACGGACCTGTTATAGAAACTTATGTCAACTATCCGTATTTTGTTGATGGTGAGACTGTTATGCCAAATTCTGTGCTGTATGTCAATTTTTATGACGAATCGGGAATCAACCACTACGGTAATCCTATTGGCGAAGATATGCTGCTTTCTATTAGTGTCAATAATGAAAGTGGCTCTGCTGTTTGCTTAAATGAACTGTTTAAACCCATGGTCGATGATTTTCGTTCCGGCAGCGTGGTTTATCCTCTTGATAATATGCCTGCAGGCTCTTATGTCCTAAAAATTAAGGCTTATGATATGTGCGGTAATAAGGCAGAGAAGACTGTGACTTTTGTAGTTTCAGAGAATGTTAATCCACGTATTGTCAATCTTTATGCTTATCCTAATCCGACTACGGGTATTACTAATATTTGCTTTTTACATAATCTTGCCGGCAATTCTGCGGAAATAACGCTGGACGTTTTTAACGTTACAGGCACTAAAGTTGCTGAAGTTATTGATAGTCAATATTTTGATGCCTCTGATTGCTGTATGCAATATAATATAGACGACATGCAACTTAAAGCAGGTTTTTATGTTTATGTGTTGACATTGAAAACACAATCGGGAATAAAAATCAGCAGCTGCGAAAAAATATGCGTTAGGTAAATAATAAAAAAAATAAAGTAACGTTATTATCATTATATTTTAAAATTAAAATTTGAATATCATTTATGAAGTTAACAAGAAAATTTTTATGCGGTTTGATGCTTTTAGCATTGTCAATGTTGTCTAATTATATGTTTGGTCAGGCAGCTAATCATCAATATTTAGAAGCGCAGTTAGAGCGTGCAGGTTTAAATACAATATCTACAGCAGTTTCATTTCTTACATTATCTCCTGATGCAAGGTCTGGGTCGATGGCAGATATTGGCGTTTCCACATCGCCGGATGCTAATTCGATGCACTGGAATCCGGCTAAATATGCTTTTATAAAGGAAGATGTGGGAATTTCTTTAAATTATACTCCTTGGATGCGTTCTTTGGTGCCTGATATTAATTTGTCTAATTTATCGGCTTATAAACGTCTGAACGACAAGTCTACCATAGCTGCTTCTCTTACATATTTTTCTCTCGGAGAAGTTAGTTTTACTAATGAACACGGAGACCCTCTTGGAACAGTAAAACCTAATGAGTTTTCTGTAGATGCTACATATTCAAGAAAGTTTTCGGAGAAAATATCCGGTGCTGTTGCAGCCCGTTTTATTTATTCAAACTTAACTCAGGGAATTAGTAATTCATCTATCGGCGTTAAAGCCGGCACCTCAGTTGCTGCCGATATTTCCATGTTCTATACAGATCCTGTAGTTGTAGGCTCTCTTGATGGTATCTTTAATTTCGGAGTTAATATATCAAACATCGGTTCTAAAATATCGTATGATCCATCAAAATTAAATAAAGAGTTTATCCCGACTAACTTGCGTTTAGGTCCGTCTCTTTTGATTAATGTTGATGATTTTAACAGTTTTACATTTGCCGTTGATATTAATAAATTGTTAGTGCCTACCAATTGTATAATGGTAGATAGTGTTATTGTTGCCGGCATGGATAGCGATGTTGGTACAATAGCCGGAATGATACAGTCTTTTTATGATGCTCCGGGCTATTATAAAGTGAAAAATAATGGAGATACCGTCCATGTCAGCACTTTTGTTGAAGAGTTGCAGGAAATTAATTTTTCTGTGGGCGTAGAATATTGGTATAATAAACTGTTTGCCATTCGTGCAGGTTACTTTTTTGAACACCCTCGTAAAGGTGACAGACAATATATTACTTTAGGTGCCGGTCTTAGATATAACGTTTTTGGACTTGACTTGTCTTACTTGGTTTCTATCGGACAAAGAAATCCATTGGAAAATACGCTGAGATTTTCTTTGTTGCTTAATTTTGATGCGTTTAAAGCTCAAAAAGGTCGCTAATATTTATAATAATTTGTTCTAATTATGGATTTCAGAGTAGGGTTTGGTAATGATATACATAAACTTGTTGATGCCGGCAGTCTTATTATAGGTGGAGTTAAAATCTCTTTTGATAAAGGAACTCAGGCTCATTCAGATGGTGATGTATTAGCTCATGCCGTTTGTGATGCTCTACTCGGTGCGCTTGCTCTTAAAGATATTGGCAGCCATTTTCCGGATACCGATAATCAATATAAAGACATTTGTAGCCTGCATCTGCTCGAAAAAGTAATGGTACTTGTTAATACACAAGGGTTCAGAGTCAATAATATTGATTGTACCGTTGTACTTGAGAAACCGAAGCTCGCCTCTTATATTGATGAAATATGCCAAAATTTGGCATCTATTCTTGCCATAGACGTTAACAAAGTCTCCGTAAAAGCAAAAACTAATGAAAAACTCGGTGACATTGGTAACGGTAATGCCATTGCTGCTTTTTGTGTTGTAAGTCTTTTGCATAATGACTGCTGACGAATTTATTGTAAGAGTCAATGAAAATGCTCTTTTTGATTATACATCAGACCAAGTTAAGTGCTTGAAAGATGTAGCTGATTATTTTTTTAATTGCTATAATCGTCAGGTACATATTGTAAATGGTTATGCCGGCTCCGGCAAAACCACTCTGATGTCTGATATTGTGAAAACATTACTATCGTCCAGCTTTAGAGTGGTGTTGCTTGCTCCCACAGGTCGCGCCGCCAAAATAATGTCGAATTACTGCAATTATCCGGCTTTTACTATCCATAAACATATCTATAGAGCATTTCAAGATGCGGCAGGCGAGCTTAAAATAATACTTGGCACTAATCAGTTGGAAAATACGGCTTTCTTTGTTGATGAGGCTTCTATGTTGCCGGAGGCTGATACAGGCGATGACAACTATTATTCGAAAAGAAATATTCTTGAAGATGTTTTGAGATTTGTGTTTTCCAAACAGGGTAACAGACTGATTTTTATTGGTGATACAGCTCAATTGCCTCCGGTTAATTGTTTAAACAGCCCGGCGTTGTTGCCGGAAACTTTTCAAACTAATTATTCGCTGCCGGCTTCCGTGTCGCAGCTGAAACAAGTTGTGCGCCAAATTAGTGATTCTCCAATTCTATCTAACGCTACTTTTATCAGAAATAAATTGATAGCTGAGGATTATTCCAAACCGTTTTTTAATACAATAGTGCATGGCGTTTTTGATAATATAGATCCTTACGAATTTGAAGAAGTCCTGAATACGGCTTTTGGCAATAATCATGACGAGTCTGTGATATTGTGTCGCTCTAACAAACAAGCTAATATGTATAACAATGCTTTAAGAGCGAGGGTGTTGCTTTATGATACACAACTTGTTGCCGGCGAAAAACTTATGGTCGTGAAGAATAATTATTTCTGGCTTGATGCTTCGGATAAGTTTTCTTTTATCGCTAATGGTGAAATGCTTGAAATTCAACGTGTTATCAAAATAGAGGAAGTGTATGGATTCCATTTTGCACAGGCTTCAGTTGTCTTTTATGATATGCCCGACAGCCCGCAAATTGATGTTATTCTGATGCTCGATACTTTGGATATTAATACGGCTTCTCTGACTTTTGACAGGCGAAGCTTACTGTATAATAATATTATGGAGGATTATATGGATATTCCTTCTAAAGCCGAACGCCGACGTGCAATACGTAATAATTCTTATTATAATGCGTTGCAAGTAAAATACGGTTATGCGCTGACTTGTCATAAAGCGCAGGGTGGTCAATGGGAAAATGTAATTGTTGATAAAGGTTTTCTCAAAGATGAAGATATAAATGAAGATTTTTTCAGGTGGCTTTATACTGCGGTGACAAGAGCTACTGAAAGGATATATTTGATTAATTTTAATGATTGTTAAAGCTATGAGAAAGATAGTTGTAATTCCGGATTCTTTTAAAGAGTGTTTGTCGAGTGAAGATGTTTGCTCGATTGTTGAAAATGTTGTAAATATGTTTGTATCTGATGCTGAGGTTATTAATGTTCCTATAGCAGATGGTGGTGAAGGTACGGCAAGTGTTATCATTGATAATCTTGGCGGCTGTTTTAAAACTGTAGCTGTGCGTAATCCAATGGGAACTGTTGTCGATGCAAGCTATGGTATAACAAAGGATAATGCTGCCGTGATAGAAGTGGCTGCTGCCTCCGGACTTACTCTTGTGGCTGCTGCCGAAAGAAATCCGATGCTTGCTTCTTCTTATGGCACAGGACAGCTGATGATGGATGCTTTTCATAACGGCATCACAGATTTTATAATAGCTCTCGGCGGCAGTGCTACTAATGACGGCGGCTTAGGATTATTAGCGGCTTTGGGCTTCTTGTTTTATGATTATAATAATCACTTGCTCGAACCTCTGCCTTGCAATTTAGATAAAATATCTTATATAGATTCTAAAGATGTTGATGCCGGATGGCAAAAATGCAATATTCAAGTGTTGTGCGATGTGGATAATGTGCTTTGTGGTAAAAATGGTGCTACCGCTGTCTTTGGCAAACAAAAAGGTGCTGATGAAATAATGGCTGAACAGTTAGAGGCAGGATTACATAATTTGGCTACAGTGCTTAAAAAGCAGTATAAAGCAGATGTAAAGACTATTAAAGGCGGCGGAGCCGCCGGTGGAATCGGTGCCGCTTTAAATATCATTATGAATGCACAACTTTATATGGGTGCTGAATTTTTATTAAATATAGTCGGCTTTGACAACATGCTGAACGATGCTTCTCTAATTATTACCGGCGAAGGAATAATTGATGAGCAGACTTTACATGGAAAAGTGCCTTTTAGCGTAGCTGAACATGCTAAAGCTAAAAATGTACCGGTAATTTTTGTTGCAGGTAAAATTACGCTTTCTGTAAATAAATTATATTCTATCGGAGTTGTTGCAAGTGCGCAAACAATGCACTCCCGCATGTCTGTTGAAGAATCTATAAGTCAGGTAAAAGACTTTCTGCCAAAAGCCGTAAGGTTGGCTTTGTTTAAATGGATGGGTATTACAAAGTAACTAATTTACACGATGATAGTTGCTTTTGCCTGCGTAAAAATCTAAAATATTTTGCGAAGCCATGATCGCCGTATCCTGACGCGTTTCATAGGTTGCCGTGCCTATGTGCGGAACTAAGATGACATTGTCAAGAGTCAGCAATAATGGGTCGATGCAAGGTTCATGTTCGTAGACATCAATGCCGGCTCCGGCTATAATTTTATTTTTCAACGCTTCCGCTAATTCATGTTCGTTGATTATTGCACCACGTGCCGTATTTATTAAATAGGCACTGCTCTTCATCATCGCTAATTCTTTTCTGCCGATTAAATGTCGGGTTTCGTCTGTAAACGGAGCGTTTATAGATATATAGTCTGAAGATGTAAATAGCTCATCCATAGATACATATTTAGCATTATATTTGTTTTCTGTGTTTTGGTCTAATCTGTGTCTGTTGTGATAAATTATGTCCATTTTACTTGCAACAGCTCTCCGCGCCAAAGATTGTCCTATCCTTCCACAGCCGATGATGCCCAACGTCTTGCCGGTTAAAGTCGTACCAATGTTTTGCATTATTCCCCACTTGATTTTATTGGGTATTCTGATGTCTTTGTCCAATTCTACAATATGTCTGCATAGAGCGTGCATAAGAGCAAACGCTAATTCGGCAGTTGGCTCTGTAACAGGGTCAGGAGTATTAGAAATGACGATACCTCGTTCAGTAGCGTATTTTACGTCTATGTTGTTGAAACCAACACCATAATTGGAAATCATTTTTAATTTTTTGCCGGCAGCTATTATGTCTCTGTCGATTTTTATAGTGAACATGGATAATAGTACTTCACAATCACTAATTTTTTCAATCATTTCTTCTTTGCTGAAATTGCCGCTTTCCGGTATTATTATCTCAAAATCTTTTGATAACATATCAAAACTGTCGTCATATACTTTTGATGTTATTAAAACTTTCTTCATTTTTATAAAAATTGATACAATATAATAAAACGTGGTTGTTTGTGATGTTATTGTGTTGATGATAAACATATAAATCAAATCAAAATATTTTGTTTAAAATCAAAATAAATATAATATCTTCGCAGTTGAGATGGCAATTTTTTCCGGCAACTTCTAATGTTGTAAAAGATAACATCTTAGCATTAATTTACACATAATAAATTTGATAGATATGAAAAAAATTTCGTTCTTTTTATTGTTCTTATTTTCAATATTTTTTCTTAAGGCGCAGCCTGTCAATTTTGAAGTGAAATCTTTAGTGTTGAGTAATGGCTTAAAGGTGCTGCTTTGCGAAGACCATGCAAAGCCGGAAATTACCGGCGGAATTTATGTACATGTTGGGAGTAAAAACGACCCTTCAGATGCTACAGGTATGGCTCATTATTTTGAACATATCATGTTTAAGGGTACCGATAAAATAGGTACTGTCGATTGGGATGCCGAAAAGGTGTATTTAGACAGTATTTCCTGTTATTATGATAAATTGCATGAAACCAATACCGAAAAGGCTCGTACACAGATTCAAAAGAAAATCAATGAGCTGACAATACAATCGGCACAATATGCAATACCTAATGAAGTAGATGTGATATTGTCGAAAATGGGCGGAAAGGGTATTAATGCTTTTACCGGCTACGACCAGACTGTTTATTTGAATACATTTCCTTCTAATCAATTGGAAAAATGGATTGATGTCTATTACGAACGCTTTCGTAATCCTGTGTTCAGACTTTTTCAGTCGGAACTCGAAACTGTTTATGAAGAAAAAAATATGTATAGCGACAATCCGTTTACTTCTTTTATGGAAGGTGCGTTAAAAACGGCTTTCGGCGAACACCCTTACGGCAGACCTGTTGTAGGGTATACAGAACATTTGAAAAATCCTCAAATATCAAGATTACATAAGTTTTTCAACGACTATTATGTGGCTAATAATATGACACTTATCCTTGTTGGCGATTTTGACATCGAAAGTACTATTCCTGTTATTAAAGAAAAGTTTGCCGGCATGCGTGTTGGTAATGTTCCTAAAATGCCGAGTTATAAATTGCCTGAATTTAAAGGACATACAGTTGTTGAAGTCAGACAAACGCCTGTAAAAATGGGAATAATAGGCTTTAGAACATGTGCATCAAACAGTCAAGATAATGTTGTTGCCACAATATGCAGTTCGATATTTTCTAATTCTGCAGGTACAGGTTTGATAGATAAACTTTATTTAGATGGTAAAATTATGGGAGCGGCAGCTATGGAAATGTCTTTCTTAGATAATGGAAGCTATGTGTTTATGTATATTCCAAAGTTAGTCGGGCAATCTTGCGAAGAAGCCGAACAATATATTTTTGATTGTGTGGAAAAAGTGAAAACAGGAGACTTTAGCGATGATTTGTTAGAAGCCGTGAAAATGCGTTATCTTACCGAAAACATTAAGAATACTGAAAGTTGTAGCAACTTATTTAATTTGATACTCGACTATGAAATGTCAGGAAGACAATGGTCTGATTTTCACAAAGATATGACTATAGTTAAAAATCTTACGAAAGAAGACATCATGGCTTTTGCAGAAAAATATTTTACCGACAACTGTATGATATACAGGTCTAAAATGGGATTTCCTAAGAAAGATAAAATCGATAAACCTAATTGGGAACCTGTTATTCCTAAAAATGTTGAGGCAAAATCTCAATTTGCGGCAGATATAGAAGCCATTGAAACCAAGACAATCAGCCCGCAAAATATTGTAATAGGCAGAGATGCTGAAATCTATAAAGCTGATAATATGTTACCGCTATATTCTTCTAAAAATCCTTATAATGATATATTTAACCTTAAATTCTATTTTAATTACGGCTCTATCGATAACAAAGATTTGCAGAACGCTGTTGATTATGTGGATATGCAGGGAACAGCTAATATGTCTTTTGATGATTACGCTCTTGCCCTCCAAAAACTTGGCGCTGAAATAAATATATCTGTAAATCAGGAAAATACAGTTATAGAAATAGAAGGACTTGAAAAAGATTTTTTAACTTTATTAGGACTTTGTTTTGACAAATTATATAATCCGGACAATGACGAAACGAAACTTGACATGTTGGTCGAAAATAAAAAAGCTTCTATTAAAATGATGGAACATGATGCCGCAAGCTGGGGTGAAGCAGTGTATGAATATGCTTTATATGGTGCTGAATCAGAGTATGTTAACACTCCATCTAAAAAAGAAGTTGAGGCTTATTCAGGAGATTATCTGATTAATATTTTTAAATCTATTACTAAATATTATGGCTTTATTACTTTCTCCGGTAATATCCATAATGATGAAATAGTTAATGAAATTCGCAAGTATTATTCTATGCCGAAAGATGTGGATAAAGGTAGTTTTAAGGTTCAAACGCCCGCTACTTTTAGAGAAAATACTGTGTATATTGTTCATAATAAGAAGTTTTTACAAAGTAATATTCGCTTTTTTATTAACGGTAATCCAAATTCTTTTAGGGAAAAAACATTGGCAAAAAGTTTTAACAAATACTTTGGCAGTGATATGTATTCTATTGTTTTTCAGGAAATTAGAGAATTTAGGTCGTTGGGATATTCTGCTTATGCTTATACAAAAATCGATAATAAAAATAGAATTAATATGTCTTTATATGGCTTTTTGGGTACTCAATCTGATAAAACATTAGACGGAATTGAAGCGATGAGCGAACTTATAACCAACATGCCTGAAAAACCGCAGAAGTTTGCTGATGCAAAAGAATCTTTAATTAATTCATTTGCAGCCGAATACACTGACTTTAGAGATATTCCTTTTTATGTTTCACAATGGAAATACAGCGACAATGCCACTACAGACCCGCATATTGATATGTATGAAATTATTAAAGCTGCCGATTTTAAAGATATAGTCGCATTTTATAAACGTAATTTCTATGCTAAACCGTTAGTAATCACTCTTTCAGGTAATATGAAGCGTGTGGATAAATCTAAATTGAGCCAATTTGGAAAAATAATTGAAGTGAAAAAATCTGATATTTTTACAGAATAATATGCTTGATGATAAATTGATGAATGCTTGTGTATTTAAACACAGGACAGGAGTTCAGGTGAGAATTAGCGACTTGGATCCATTTGCTCACGTTAATAATGGTTCGCAATGTCATCTTTTTGATTACGGCAGAAGTAAGTATTTTGAAGCTGCTTTTAAATCTAAAATAAATTGGACTACAATGGATTTGGTGCTTGTGCATATTGATATGGATTTTCTGTTGCCGGTTAACACTATTCAGAATATCATTTGTGAAACTTGTATTTATGAAATAGGCAATAAAAGTATGAAAATGATACAAAGGCTTGTAGATGAAGATGATGCAACAATAAAGACAATAAGTAAATGTGTCATTGCTTCTATAGATAGAGAAAAAAATGTATCTAAACCTATTTCTGAATTTTGTCGTAAGTCGATACAGGATTTTGAAGGTGACTTTCCTTTAATATAATTTTATTATATTTGCTGCTTAAAAATATTTGTAATATGTATAAATCGTTTTTTGATGTAGACATCCATAGATTAGATGATTATAATGATTGTGTGATAATTTTAGACCAAACATTGTTACCTAATGAAGAGTATTTTGTGTCTTTACATACAATAGAAGATTTCTATAATGCTATAGAGAAACTTAAAGTTCGAGGTGCGCCGGCAATTGGCATAACTGCTGCATTTGGGTTGTATTTGTCTGTAAAAGGTTGTTATACACTGCCTTAT
>Ga0265294_10001692_pt1 | contig 29680 bp, 18 predicted proteins | sample MunlanPumphouse3_FD_192504 | JGI IMG/M metagenome (GOLD analysis project Ga0265294, IMG submission 192504) | Groundwater microbial communities from a municipal landfill in Southern Ontario, Canada - Pumphouse #3 | ecosystem: Environmental > Aquatic > Deep subsurface > Groundwater | place...
CAGGTCAATCAGTTTCTCCTTGAATGGTTGAAAGCCCTCGTTGATCAAGAGACTTAAAAACTCGTCTCGATTTTCGTCTTTGGATGGACGGCTAATTCCATAAACGGCATAGAACTCCCGAAAAATCTCACGGAAACGGTCCTCGGTCAGGTCATGTATTGCCCTCTCATCGAAAGCTTCACGAACCTGCCCTATCAACCATTGCCTCTTTTCCCTCCCTCCCGTTTCTTTATCAAGATCAGGAAGATGCTTTTTGAATCTCGTAATATAGGGCCGTAATATCTGCGAAAGTTCACCCTGTGATATTTCCATTCAGTTCACCAATATCTGGAACTGTTACGCCCAACGGTTAAACTGTTTCGAAATTATTCAGGGGTTAAAAACGTCCATTTGAAAAGTAATCACATCTGTGGAGGTGTGTCGACCATTAAAGCCAGACTCTTCTGACATAGGCACATTACGGGATATGGATCTCGTGGTTACAGGCGATTAAGGTGATCAGAGGAATTTACGGCAAATGCTATGTGCTTAGTGCAATGGGGTTCAGGGCAGAGGTGAAAGCGTGGAAAAATGCCGGGAATAACAAAAATGTACAGGTAAGCCCGGCAGTTCACAACAGAGGATGCACAGACTAAACCCGCCTGGCTTTACCCGGCGTAAGGATGGTTGACGCGGCGTCAAACAAATCCGCACCATCTGTTGCCTGCACCGGTTCAAATAACAACACTCATCGTCCTTAAACCGAGAATCTCTCACCAGGAGAGATTATTGCATGCCCCGAGCCGTTCTGTACCCCCATATCCCCGGTACTCAGCTGGACGAGTTCATTCGGCAGTTTCGGAACGCTGCCGCCGAGGATCCGTTTGGCACCGTCTTCATTGTCCCGACCTCATACCTGGTCCGGGAGATCACGCACCGCTTCGAGGAGGAGGGCGTTCCCATCGTCGCTAGCGCTATCACCACCCTGCAGGGATTCGCACGGAAGATCTTTGAAGATACCGCAACGGTGGAGACCCTGATCTCGGATGCAGAATCCCGCCTCATCCTCGCCGATATCCTCGCTGCCGACGCTGCGCGATTCCCGCTGCTTGCCGGCGCCGGGGCTGTCGGTGAACTCGCGACGCTCTTCTCCGTCCTCATTATGCGGAAGGTGAACTACCCGGACGCCCTTGGCGATCTCCAGAGCGGGAAGAGTGCCGAGATCGGAGCCCTCTTCGATGCATACCTCCGGTTCCTGGAGGACCATAACCTCATCGACGGCAGCACCCTGTTTGCCCGGGCGACCCGGCAACTTATCCGGACGGGGGCCCGGCCTCGGACAGTCTTCATCTACGGCCTCTTTGAGCCGATGCCGTGTGAGCAAGATCTGCTTCTTGCTCTGCGGGAGTCTGCAGACGAGTTTCACTATGCCCTGCCCTTCGCGGAGAACCCGGCCGTCTTCACGGACGATGGCAACTGGCTGCACCCGGATACCGTCATCGCGGGTGAGGCGACCGATGAGCATCGGTCATCGCTTGCCGATCTCTTCTCCCGGCGGGAGCCGTGGGAGAGCGGCGGATCTGTCCGCATCGCCGAACGGCGGGATGGACTGGATGAGGTCCGGGCGATCGCCCAGGAGATCTGCGACCTGATCGCTGGCGGCGTCCAGCCAGGCGATATCGCGGTCGCGTTCCCCGATCTGGATCCGGCGATCCCGTACGTGGAGGAGGTCTTCGCTGACTTCAATCTCCCTTACACAGTTTCCAGCGGGCAGGCGCTGCTCCGGTCCCCGCTTACCCGGGCAATGCTGGATCTGCTGACCGTTCCCGTCTTCGGTTACCGGCGTGAGGATGTCGTCGCTCTTCTGAGCAGTCCGTACATCCGGTTCGCCCTGGCGGCCCCGGAGGTCGACCTCCTCTCCCGGGAAGCCCGGATCGTCGCCGGTGCCGATACCTGGGACAGGCGGCTCGCCGGGCTGGCCGCAAAACTCGAAGAGGAGCGGGCGGCTCCGGATATCCCGGATTCCGCCCGGCAGCGACTCGCACAGAAGATCGCCACGATCGAGACGGTGCGGGAGGGGATCGGCCGCCTCTTCGCCGACCTGGCATGCCTTGAAGGAGAAAAGACACTCGCCGGGCACCTCACCACCTACCGGTCACTCCTTGCTCGCCGGCACTGCCCGGCGATGCCGGAGGAGGGGGATCCCGGGGTGCTGGAGCGGGAAGGTCGGGACCTTGAGGCGTTTGCCGGTCTGCTGGAGGCTCTCGAGCGGTTCACCCGGGTGCTGCCCGAACAGCGGATGTCGCCTGGGGAGTTCTCCACCCTGCTCGGCCTTCTCGCCGCCGGGATGCGGTCATCCCGGAAACGGAACCGGAATGCCGTCCAGGTGGTCGGCGTTAGGAAAATCGCCCATCTGTCTATCCCCTACCTCTTCCTTGCCAACCTCGTCGAGGGCGTGATGCCGCGCCTGACCACCCGGCTCCCGTTCACCACCGACCTCGAGACCCGGCGACTCGGGACCCGAACGAAAGCGGATATCCTGCGGGAGGAACGATACTATTTCATCGCGGCGCTCCTTGCCGTCCGTGAACAGGTCTACCTCAGTTACCCCTCGGCCGATGGCGGGTCTCCGGTGATACGCTCCGGGTTCGTGGATGCGGTCAGGGAGACCGTCTCCACCGCGCCCTGGGGCGGGAGCGACTTCCCGTCATCAAGGATCGCGGCAGCCCGGAAGGCCGGCGCCCTTCTCGCCCGCGGAGAGTTTGCGGGCGCGGTTGCGGAACTGCCGCCGGGGCACACGATCCATGACGCCGTACGCCGGCTCATCATCGAGAACGAGTGCCGGAACGGCGCATATGACTCGCCCTATGACGGCCTCCTCACCGGGGAGCCGGCGATCACCGCGGCGCTTGCGGAGCGGTACGGGGATACGGCGGTCTTCTCGCCGACCGCGCTCGAGACGTACGCGGACTGCCCGTTCCGGTTCTACCTCGGCCGGGTGCTCGGGCTTGAGCCGCTGCCGGAGGTCGATCTCGACCTGACCGCCCTCGAACGGGGGAGCCTCCTCCATAAGATCGCCTTCCGGTTCTACGCCGGCTGGCGGGGAGGCGGGAACGGGGCGGTCACTGAAGTGTCTTATCCCGCGGCGCTCCAGCAGATCCTCGCGATCGGCCGGGACGAGACCGACCGCTTCCTCTTCGACAGCCCGGCATGGCTCGTGGAGAAGGAGCACCTCGTCGGATCGCCGCATGTCGGTCCGGGACTGCTTGAGCGCTTCCTCAGCCACGAGAGGGAGACCGCATCCTCGACCTTCGTCCCGCATGCCTTCGAACTCTCGTTCGGCCTCCCGGTGGCGGCGGGGACCTGCGATCCGGCATCGACACCGGACGCGATCGCGATCCCGCTCAACGGGACGGACAGCGGGGTCGTCCGCATCCGGGGCCGGATCGACCGGATCGACCGTCTCCCTGACGGGAGGTTCCTGATCGCCGACTACAAGACAGGAAGCTCGCACCCCTCGCTCAGGGATATCGAGGCGGGCAAGGCGTTCCAGCTGCCGCTTTACCTCCGGGCGGTCGAGACGCTGACGGCGATGCAGGGGGTCGCGGGTTGTTACTACATCCTCCGGCGCGGGGAGATCCGGAACAAGCCGGTCTTCTGGGATGCGAGCCTGAAAGAGCGGTTCAAGCCGTTCTCCGTATCGTCGCGGAGCAGCGTCGAGGACGTCCGGGCGCTGGTCGACACCTCCCTCGCCCACGTCTCGCACTGTCTCGAGGGGATACGGAGCGGATGGTTCGCGCCCCGGTCGGATCCCGGCCCCTGTCCGGGGTACTGCGACTTCAAGACAGTCTGCCGGTTTGATAGCCTGCGGCTGCTCGCTGCCGGGGAGGTGTATGAAGATGGGACTGACTGACCGGCAGAAGCAGGCCGCCCTCGACCACGCGAGGAGCAAGTGCGTCACCGCTGGAGCGGGCACCGGGAAGACCTACGTCCTGGTGCAGAAGTACATCGACCTGCTCGAGAGCAGGGACGATCTCAGCGTCGCGAATATCCTTGCGCTGACCTTCACCGAGAAGGCGGCCGCAGAGATGAAGGTCCGCGTCCGGGAGGCGCTCGCGAAGAAGGAGGGCGCTCGATGGGATAGCCTCCGCGACGAGTTTCTGTGGGCAAACATCTCGACCTTCCATTCCTTCTGCGCCCAGGTGCTGCGGGAGTTCCCGCTCGAGGCCGGCGTCGCCCCCGGATTTGCCGTCCTCGACGAGCGGGAAGCGGCACGGCTCAGGGACGAGGTTGTCGATGCATTCGTCTACGGTGAGCCGCCCGAAACCTGCCGGGACGCGCTTGTCGGCGTGCTCCGGATGGCCGGGGTGTACGAGCTGAGAAACACCCTCGAGCGGCTCTCCTCACGCCGCGAGGCTGCAGAGCAGTTCTTCGCCGCCCTCGCCGGGAGCGAGGAGACGGTGCTCGACGCGTGGAGGACGGCCGTGGAGCGGTGCCGGGAGGAGGAACTCGCGATCTTCGCGGCCGCTGCTGGAGCCTCGATCGGCACCCTGCAGGACCTCGCAGCCCGCTACCCCGGCGCTGCCGACCCGGCCCAGGTCTACCTCCGCGCCGTTGAGCAGCACCTCCCCTCCTTCGCCGCCGGGGAGTGCGGGGCGGTCAGGGCGCTCGCGGAGATCCATGCCGACTCAAGGTTCCGGGCGAATATGGGGAGAAAGCCGAACTGGAAGGGGGACGACCTAGGCAGGCTCCGGGACGCTTACAAAACCCTCGATAACTGCCTCAAAGCGCACGGCGAGTTCCTCTCACTCGCGATCGACCCGGACGACCCGTTCACCCGGGCGACGCTCGACTACCTCCGCGACCTCGGCGTGGTGTTTGCGGCCTACTCCGATGCGGTCGATACCGCGAAACGGCGCCGGAACGCGCTGGACTTTGACGACCTGATCGATCGGACGCACCGGCTCTTCCGCGAGCACGAGGCGATCGTGGAGGCGCACTTCCGGAGGCGCTTCCGGTTTGTCCTGGTCGACGAGTTCCAGGACACCGATCCCGTGCAGAACGGGATTATATGCTCGATCCTCGGCGATCTCGCCCGGACTTCGGCGAAACTCTTCGTCGTCGGCGACCCGAAGCAGTCCATTTACCTCTTCAGGGACGCCGACGTCACGCAGTTTAAGCGCACCCGCGACCTGATCGAGCAGGATCTCGGCGGGGAGGCCGTCCCACTCGACGTCAACTTCCGGAGCACGCCCGCCATCGTCGGGTTCGTCAACGCCATCTTCGGGGCTCTGATGGCGGAGTCTGCACGGCCCTGGGAGTTCCGGTACGAACCGCTGGAGGCGTGCCGGAAGGGTGACGCCGGCTCGGTCGAGCTCCTCCTCGTCCCGAAGGCCGAGGACCGGCAGTCCGGCCGGCGTGCCGAGGCGGAGATGGTCGCCCGGAAGATCCAGAACCTCATCGAGCACGAGAAGCTGCGCATCTACTGGGACCGGGAAGGAGAGCACCTTGACGAGCCCCGGCCGGCGGAGTACCGGGACGTGGCCATCCTTCTCGAGCGGCGGACGAACCTTGCCGCCTACGAGTGGGCGCTCGTCCGCTACGGCATTCCGTACCACGTCCACGCGGGTATCGGGTTCTACGGGCGGCAGGAGGTCTACGATCTCTACAACATCCTCCGCTTCCTGGAGAACGAACGGGACGACGTTGCGCTCTACGGGCTGCTCCGGTCGCCCTACTTCGGGTTCCCCGACACCCGGCTCTACACCGTTGCCCGGTCCGGCTCCCCGGAGAACTCCCTCTGGGAGCGGCTGGAGCGGTTTGCGTCCGAGCACCCCGACACGAATACCACGGCGGCGGTGCAACTTCTCAGATCGTGGCTCCTGCACGCCCGCCGGATCTCGCCCGCCGACCTCCTCACCCGGATCGTCTTCGAGTCGGGGATCTCCGTCGTCCTCGGTGGAACGCCGGGCGGCGAACAGGCGGCCGCGAATGTCGAGAAGGTGGTTGCCCTCGTCCGTAAGATGGAGGCGAACGGCTCCGGCACGCTCGCCGCGGTCGTCCGGGAGCTCGGGACCTGCATCGACGACGGCGAGCGGGAAGGCGATGCGATGCTCGACCTGACGACCGCGAACGCGGTCTCGATCATGACGGTGCATGCCTCAAAGGGGCTCGAGTTCCCGATCGTTGTGGTCCCCGACCTCGGCGAGCCGTTCCGGGCAGGCGGCAGCACCGTCATGGTGGAGGACGGGTTCCGAATCGGTGTCACGATCCCGAATCCGGCAAACGACCACGAGCGCGAGGAGGCGCCGCTCCTGAAGGTCCTTAAAAGGGAGTACCGGCAGAAGGAGAAGGCCGAACAGAAACGCCTCTTCTACGTCGCCGTGACGCGGGCGAAGGATCACCTGGTCCTCTGCGGCGAGGTACCGGCCGGGGTCCCGGAGACCCTGGAGGGTGCGAAGAACCGGATGGGCTGGCTCGCCCGCTGCATCGGGCTCTGCGACGACGCCTATATGCAGGGAACGGCCGAGATTCCCGGCGAAGAGTCCCCGCTCTGCATTCCTCTCGTCACAGATCCTGTAGCGATATACGCAGAACCCCGCCAGACCGGGGCCGTGCACCTCTCCCTGCCGGACGATGGGGCCAGGGTGCCGGAAGGTGTGCCTCCTATAGAGGTCGATGAAGAGGAGCACGTGTACTCCGCGAGCGAGATCCGTCAGTATCTCCGCTGCCCGCTCGCGTACGAGCGCAGATTCCGGCTCAGCCCAGCGCAGCCGATCCGCGGGGTATCCGGGGCGATGGACGCGACGACGCGGGGGCTGATCGTCCACGAGATCTTCCGGGGCAGGGACCCCGGGACCGTGCTGCGGCGCTACGGGGTCGAGGATGCCGGCATCGTGGGTGAATACCAGGCACTCTATGACCGCTTCCGTGCGGCGGAGGTGATGCAGGGGGTCACGGACGACTACTGCGAGGTGCCGTTCCGGACGAGCATCGGCGGTGCGAAGTTCAAAGGCGCCATCGACCGCCTCGTCCGGCGGCCGGACGGCACCTGGGCGCTCATCGACTACAAGACGGGCGTTGCCGGTGTGGAGGATATCCCGGCAAAAGTCGAGGATTACGCGGTCCAGGTAACCATCTATCGGCTCGCCGCCGAGCAGATTCTGGGAGAGGCGGTCAAACCCTTCCTCTACTTCGTCGATAGCGACCGCTGGGTGGAAGTCAAGGGAGACGGACAGAGGGTTCCTGGTGAGATTCGTGATGCGGTTGCCGGCATCGAGCGACGGCTGTTCCGGATACCGGAGTGCGAGGGATGCAACGGCAGAGACGGGTGCCGGAGACTGAGCCGTGGAGAATGAGCCGTATGGCGGGCATCAGAGACCCCTGATCGGGCTGGTCCTCTTGGGGCCCTCTGACGGGAAGTGTTGAAGGTCTTCAGTCGATGGGCGACCCCTGATCGCCCTGGATGTGCTGCCCCCCGGCACCTCCCCAGGTTCGGGTGCAGCGGCAGGAATCCTGAACCCGGATTCTGCCCGCTCCGGGAGAGGTGCGAGCCAGATTCGTTCTGCGTGAGGGTCGACCTTCACCCGCTCCTCCGCACCGTAAACGCCCCCGTGAACGGCCGTGTCCCCTTCAAAAAATCAGCCGTTCGCGCAAGGGCGCTCTTTGCCCCCCGTTCCTGCCGGTGCATCAGGTAAAAGAGGTTCAGAAAGAAGATCGCGCTGTCGGCGAAGAGCACGTCCTTCTTCGGGCCGACGACCATCCGGGCACCGGTCCGCTGCATGAACCGGTCGGTGAACGCGACCTTCCCAAGCGAGCAGGCCGAGAGCCCCACGAGTTCCGCGCTCGCAAAGCACCCCTCCGGGAACTCTTCGGGGTAGACCCGCGCCCGGGGGAGCTGGAGGTACGCCTCGCCCCCCTGCACCTCCCCGTGGGAGGAGATGTAGACGTGCTCGTAGCAGGGCTCGTCCGAGAGCAGATCCAGGAGGTCGGACTTCCGGGAGATCTCGTAGTAGTCGACCGGGTGATCGATCATCCGGAGAAATTCGTTGAGGACGTAGCCGTCGCGGTAGCCGCTGTTGTAGTCGGCCTTCTTCGTGCAGCACTCGAGGATCAGCATTGCCATCGCCCTCACCTCTTCGCCGCGTCGAGCACCTTCTGCATCCAGTCACGGATGACGTGGTGCAGGTCAGTCACCGTCCTCCAGACGTACCAGACCGGGGCGTAACCGGCGCGGAGCACATCCGGGTCCTGCCGCAGCCGCTCGACCAGCGTCGGGAAGTCCGGGCAGACCCCGAAGGTCCGGTAGAGGCCGGCAACGGCCCCATAGACCTCGCTCACCGTGGCGGGCGGGACGGCGAGGCAGAGGCCGTACTCGACCTCTTCGAGGAAGGGGAAGACGGCGCAGAGCGCCGGGTCCTGCGGCACCTCCTCCACGGCCTCGCCCCGGAAGAGCGCGACGAGCCGGTCCCGCCGGGCGGGGCGCCGGCCCGGCCGCGGAGACCTCCCGGTGAGTCCCGGCCCGACATACCACTCGGCCGCGCAGATGGCCTGGGCGTGGCGCTCCGGGGAGAGGGGGAGCCCCCCGTTGACCTCTTCTGCGGCCTCGAAGATCGCTTCCGGCGTCACCCGCTCCGTTTGCCGGTCGAGGGCGGCGCAGACCTCCTCATAGAGGGCCCGTATCCTCTCTTCCTCCGCCTCGCTCCCGCTGACGACGAACCCGTCCTCCACCATCGCAGACCAGAGAGCGGCGAATGATCTCTCCCACTCGTCTCCTTCAGTTATCTCTTCGTCCTCAAAGTAGGGCGGTCTCTTCCCGAAGCGCCGCCTCACCGGTGCCACCTCCACTGCTCCAGTCCGAGAAAGGCCGCGGGCGGGATCATTCCTCCGCCTCCGGCCGGGCGCGGGGGTCCCTGCCCGGGTGCATGGCGACGGTAAAGCCGGTACCTTCCCGCCGGAGCTCGAGCCGTCCCGGCGGCAGGGGACGGAGCTGGGCCTTCGTGTGCAGGAAGGATCCTTTCTGCCAGCAGCGATACCCGCTGCGCTCGAAGAGAAGGCAGCAGCCGGAATCCGCCGTGACCGGGGTCACCCTCACGAACGGCATCTCCTCCCCGAACCCGAAGCGGAAAAGGGTATACGTGGGCCGGCCGGCCGGGGGTTCCAGGACCGCGCCGTGGACGCTCCCCTTCCGTTCCTCCTCACCGGACCCCGGGATCGCCCGGACCCCGCCCCTCTCGAACGCCACGGCACGCTCGCGGAGGGTGGGATACGCTGCAAAGACCTCTTCGAGGTTAGCGTATACCGTCACGTCCGGGTAAATCCCGATCCCCGGTTCGTCCCGCCGCCAGAAGACGACAGCGTGCAGGTCTCCTCCCTCCGGCCTGAGCCGGGTGTAGACCCGCTCGTTCAGGGAGAGCCGGATCACATCAGCCGGTTCATCAGCGGTCACAAAGGGGATGATGTCCACCCGGGTACCGCCGTGGCAGGGGAGCCGGAGGACATAACCGAGGGGGCCGATGAACCGGGGCTCTTCGTCGGGTGCAGGATCGCTGCTCATTCTGCCCCACCTCCTGCGACCGGCACGACGTCCTGGTGGTACTTCACCAGCGGGGCTTCGAGGTCCGGGTGCTCCCGGACCAGAGCGTCGAGCGTCGGGTAGTCGGTGGAGAGGCTCCCCGCCTCCGCGCCGTCCCCGGTCCAGGAGAGCAGGGTATAGATGCCCCTGCCGGCCCCGTCCGGTGCCGGGAAGCGGCGCCGGACCAGCAGGTGCTGGCCGGGCCCCTTCAGCGGGAGGACGGTTACCCGGGGGTCGTTGATCCGGGGGTCGTTGCCGAAGTTTGCCGGGACGAGCTGTTTTCGTTCGAGGCGCACCACGAGCGACTGCCTCAGTCCGCGGTCGAGGGCCGGCTGGATCTCCGGGTGCGCGAATGCGAGGCCGGCGATGGTGCCGGCAACGCGCAGCACGGGGGCCGCCTCGCCCGGCCTGAACTCGAGGAGCCCGACAGGGAGGGTAAGGTGGTCGTAGAGCGGCTTTCTCATCCACCCGTGCCGCCGGATCAGGAAGCAGCACTTCTCCCGGAGTTCGATCGGCATGAGGTCGATGTTCGGCCGGCTCCCGTCCCGCCAGTGCTGGTAGACGTCGTGGGCGGTGCAGCAGGACTGGAGGCTCCAGCCGGTCACTCTACGGAGGAGGCCGCGGAGGCAGGGGTAGGCCGCGAAGAGGGCGGCCTCGTCGGGGAATACTTCGAGGTGCGGGTAGGGGAGGCCGCCGGGGCCGGGGGTCCAGGAGACGACGGTGTGGCAGTCTCCTCTGTCGCACTCGACCCTCTGGTACAGCCGCTCTCTTCCGTCCCCTTCTCCCGGCGCGAAGAAGGGGATGGCGACCGCGTTGTGGTTGATGCCCTGGTAGTTGTAGACCTGCGATTCAAAGATGGATTCTTCGGGGATGTTGTTGCTCTCTTCCATGTTGTTACCTTACCGTGATTACTTTCAATTTCTGGACGGGCTTTGGGGTGCAGATGCTCAATGCTCCCGTGTCACTCCTGGAGCTTGTCGGCTGGGGGCAGGATCGGGGTGACAGCGCCTCCGTCATCTGCCGGTGCGGCTCTCCTGTCCACAGGCAGGGGGCCGGGAGAGCGTTTCCGCTCGTCGCGGCTCCGGCTGCTTCCCGCACCCCTCGGCTCCGGGAGGTGGAGGCTCTGCGAGAACCGCGGCAGGCTCCCGAGGCACTTCTGATACTTCCTCTCTGGAGACTCGATCCTGCAGTAGGCACCTTCCGAACTTCCCAGGATCATTCGGACTCCGCTCCCGGCGCTATGGGTCGCCACCCTCTCCACGATATCCCGGGGGAGGCGGAGGATCTCGATGTGATTAAGAGCCCATGATTTCGGAGCCCTGCCCACGTATTCTGCGGTCAGGCCGATTTCGGACTCCTTCCTGGCAGGTACGCTGGCGATGAGCGAGGGGCGGGCATCCTCTTCCGCTACCGGAAACCGCGCCGGCCGTCCCCGGACCAGGATATCGTCCCGGTACCCCGTCTGATCGGCAACGTCCAGGAAGAGCCTCATCGCCGCGGGGAGGTACCCGGTGACGAGGTGTTTCTCCAGATAGCCCTCCCCGAATTCACCCCGCAGGTCGGTCTCCTGCGGCTCCCGTCCCGGGAGGAGCGCATCAGGAGCTCCGACACGTACCTGCTCCCACTCAGGCGGAGCTCCGTCAAACCCGATCCCGACGACGTCCGCCTCGCGTTCTCCCACGTAGAGCTCGACGGACTGCCCCTCCGGGTTCCTGCGGAGCGCGGCATCGATGAACGTGGCGGGGACCCTGTACACCTTTTCGGCATCGTCGCCGAACCGTTCCCCGGCGTCCGGTGCCAGCGGGCCGGCGAGGAAGAGGTTGTGGGCCGCATAGACCGGGACCGCGAGCGCCGCGGCCTCCCGCGGCCCCCCCGCCTCCTCAAACGTGCTCTTCACCAGGCAGCAGTGGCCCCCTGCCCGGGCTGCACCCCGGACAAACGCCTGGATTCCTGCCCTGCTGTACCGCGTGATCAGTTTTGCGTTGTTCACCTTCATCGCCGCCACCTCCTTCACTCCCCCACCAGCACCGGAACCGGCGTTTTCGTCTGAGTCCTGTCATCCTGCCCCCGTGCCAGCCGGGCAAGGCTGTCGCACCGGCTGGTGACGCACTCCCGGACGAGACGGAGCGTGTTCAGCGCGAAGGCCACGTTGAGGGCATCGTCATCGGAGTGCTGGTTGAAGTATCCGCAACTGAGGTTGACGATGGGGATCTGCGTCTCGAGGGAGATATTGTAGCAGTCGGCGCGAGATCTGCTCTCGCATTCCTTCATGGGCATCCCCAGCTCCTCCGAGATCGCCTCGAGTTCCCGGACGAACGCATCCGGGCACATCCGGTGCCCGCTGTACGTGCTGACGATGTCGTGGGTCTCTGAGTTCCGGTCGAGCGTGAGGGCGAAGGGCACGTCCTCGAAGAACCCCGCGGCCCCCCTGTCGCTGAGCGCGTGCCGTACGCCGTGCCGGCCGATCTCCTCCTCCGTCGTGAAGAGCACCTTCACCCGCGGGCCGAGGTGCCGCGAGAGCAGGAGTGCGATCGCCACGCCGGCCTTATCGTCGAAGCCGTACTGGACCGGGTACTTCTTCACGAGCACGTCGCGCTCTTCGTCGAGGGAGAGTGCATCTTCCCTTGCAAGGAGGTGCCCGTACCCCGCGTTCAGGGGGTAGGTGTCGAGGTGCGCCGTCAGGAGCGGGGTACCGCTCTGCGGGTCCGAGGGGAAGGCAAAGAGGTTGGATGCGCCGTCGGTCCGGACCTCCCAGCCGTCCTCGCGGGGGAAGTACCGTGACGCAATGTGCCTCGCCAGTCGCTCTTCGCATCCCGACGGGCTCTCGATGCCGATCACGTCCCGGAGGATATCGAGGAACTCCTGCCGGAGGTGTGGGTCCGTTTCGCATTTTTGGGGTAGAATTGCGTTCGATCCGGAATAGTTCGCCTGAGCGGGACTGCCGCGCCTTTTGGGGGCCTGTGGGACATCCATGGATATTGATGTGGCACGGAAGCTATATAAAATTTAATGTTACTTGTAACATTCGGGGTATGACTATGTTGCGTATACAATTGGAGTCTGTGCAATGTTACTTGTTTGGGGATACGCATATATCTCACTGCAAAGATAAACGTACGTGGGAGATGTGATGGAAAGCGATCGCAACGAGAGCGGGCCGGTGAGAGTCAGACTTCAAGAGCTGCTCGGACCCTCCGGGCCACGGCGCGGGTTGCCCGCCTACCCATTTGAGCAGGTGTCCGGCCCGGAAGGCCAGCCCGACCGGATACGGATCGAGGATATCGTCATCGAGCCGGTAGGCAGGATACGGAAGAAGAAACGGGTGGACTCCGGGTCGCTCGAGGGCGTCAACACCAAGGAGGTGCTGGTCCATACCGGCGACCTGGTGCTGACCACCCTGGGCCCGCAGTTCAAATGCGCCGTCATCGACGAGGAGAACGACGGCGCGCCGATAAGCGAGAACATCGTCGCCATGACCCTTCTCTCGGAGTACTCCGCCGAATACGTCGCGTCATACCTGAATTCGCCGTTCGGGCAGAAAGAGTTGCAGAACCGCGCCAGCGGCACGAGCCACATCGTCCGCATAAGCCCCAGAGTCCTACCGGAGGTCGAGGTCTGCCTCCCTCCCAAAAGTATGTGGGACGAGGTCTTCGAGCTCTTTCGTACCTACTACGGGTACGAGCGCGTCCTCTCCAGGGAAAGGGAGACCCGAATGAAGATCATGGACGCGCTGCTCTGCACGGGAAGGGGTGACCGGCCATGAGGATGGATCCCGAGCGGCTCATCGGCAACTACACCCGGAAGGTGCTCACGACACTCAAGTCGTACGATATACCGGAGACGGAGGCGGCGCTTTACGGGTTATACTTCCTCTCCGTGCAGCAATCGGACCAGTACCGCTGGATGGAGTTGAGGCGCGGTGAAAACGCCAGAACTCCCGATACTGCCTGGATACTCCGTGAGGCTATCGAAGGGCTCGCTCTTCCGGGAGAGTGTGCCGTGCAAAAAGAGCTCCCTGACGAGGCGGTCTGGAAGCTCACGGCTCTCTTCGATGAGATATCACTTAAGGGCGACGACATCCTCATGGGGGTGTCCGACCGCCTTGCCGAGGCTGCCCACCGGGGGTACAGCACGCCGTTGTCGGTCGCGGACCTCATCGTGGATCTTGCAGATCCCGCGGCCGGGACGACGGTCTACGACCCGGTATGCCGCACCGGGAGCATGCTCGTCAGGTGCGCCCGTCATGTCGCCCGAAACTCAAAGGGACCGGATATCGGCCTTTATGGGGCGGCCCCGGATAAAGAGGAATACTGCATCACCCGGCTGAACCTGAAGGCCAATAACCAGGAGAACGACGGCATCAGCAAGGGCCTGGAGCCGGTGTACCCGGGCCGGGACCTCCGGGTTGCAGGCGGGAGGCGGCCCGATCTCGTGCTGCTCGACCTGGTCGAGAGTCCGGGGGATGTGCGCTCCGGGGGCGGGGTTTTCTCGTGGAGTGAACTGAAGGAGTACCTGCCTCCCGGCGGCTCTCTGGTGTTGTTACTGCCGGGGAAGGTGCTCGCCGGGGAGCGTTATATGCGTTTCCGGAAGGGGCTCGTCGAACAGGATGCCCTCGAGGCCATCGTCCGGCTCCCGAACGGGCTCTTTCCCATGGTCCGGGTGGACGTCGACCTGCTGCTGGCCCGCCAGGAGAAGCCTGCGGAGACGAAGGGCCGCGTCCTGTTTGCCGACGCCTCGGCCCTGCCCGTGGACAGGGGGAAGAAGGCGCTTGCCGGGGGGCTGGCCGGGAAGATCGTCGACCTGTACTCGGCGTTCAGCCGGGAGGGTGAGGTTGCCGGGCCGGGGGGATCCGGCCTGCACCACCGGATCGTTTTGACCGGGGAGATCGAGCGGGTAAAGTCCGGCTCTCGTGACAGGGATTACAACCTTGATGTGTCACGGTATGTCGTGCCGGAGCCGGAGCCGGTGGACCTCGAGGAGGAGTTTGAGAGGCTGGCCGAGTACGAGCGCTGGCGGGAGAAGCTCGGGCGGAAGATGGAGGAGCAGATGGGGAGGGTGCTTGAGAGGATGCGGGAGAGGGGGAGAGAGATATGACTGCGATATTTGCTTCGTTTTTCTAGGGCGTGTAACTGCCTGGCTCATTGGTGTCGTCACAAGAGGCCGAAGACCCCGATATGGATCTGGCAGGCGACACATAACCCGCCGGTGCCCGTCTACAAGCTGCTAAAGACTTTTTTATACGAGGTCTATGCTCAAGTGCTTGGAAGTGGCAGGTTTTGACCCCCGGGGGTGATGTTTAGGTAGTACGCCACCTCCTGTTGATGACATGCCCAATAGCCGCGTATTTTGAGAAAGATGCTTTACTATCCCTCTGCTTCTACCTTAAGGTATGCTCCCCTCATAATGTCACTTCGATAACTGGTTAGAACCCGGATTACTGGTTTTTGCTCGAAGAGGAGTTATATGTGGATATTCTTGGGACCGTCCTCAGGTACCTCTGCACGAGGCGCCGATGCTCGATTAGTGCATCGTGTCACTGTTTGGAGATTTATGGTGCCCGCAAAGTGGGATGCGAATATTATTCAGATCGCAAAAGGTAATCGGTTGTGGATTTAATATGATAGATGACATTAGACTATGTGATATGATCTCAAAATCATCTTCCTGAAATTACTGGGTACCAGGTCTGTTCGGGTGCCAGCAGGCACTGCCAGGATTCTTCCAACGATCTTAACATTTCTGCCTGATAGTGCCCTTACATAGCGATGAACTTGGGTGATATCTCTTTGTGAGATTCTCTTAACTGCTTTAACTTCCACAACTACGCGCTCAATCTTGCCGCGATTTTTCCGCTGAATAACAAAGTCGGGGCGATATCCTGTTCTACCTCTGTACTGAGGGATAATCTCCCAACCGTCCTTATACTTGAATTGATTGCCGAGGTTTCGCAGAACATTTGGATATAAATTATACTCAGTGAAGCTCATGATACCCTCTAGATTATTTTATGATGCAGAATGGCCACTTTCTGCTGGCTATCGCATATCTGGGTTTCATTCCTTTGTTCTGTTTGGATGAATAATTTGTTATTAACTTGAAGCATTTTCGAATGTTGTGTTCGAAGTGTTACCATAAAGAAATAATTTTAATGATAAAATATATTATCTAATTTACTCATCAGAATGATCATTATACCAGCACTGGAAACCGCCTCTGGCATAGTTATCAAGATGCTCTTCGGTTCTCTCAAACGCCGTGGATGCCAGTCTCTCATGATGCAGAAGGAAGTAGAAGTAATTAACATACCATATAGCAGCATCAACCGGGCAGAGATCCCTCTGAGGGGCGATAACAATTTCTGCCCCGGTCTGTTCTATAAATGGATGAATGAAGGCAGTTCTCCCCAAAGCGCTGGCTGATATGGTCACCACTTTATCCTTAAAGCAGTCTTCTGGGAAATCATAGGGGTGAATTCTTCCGTTCGGCATGAAGAAGTAGGCATCATCAGCGTCGTCTACCTCACCCCTGCCACAGAGGTGGATGTTCATGAAGTTCTCCATTCTCTCCTCATCTTCGAGCAGTTCAATCAAATGAGAACTGTACTGAAGGTTGACGACTTCCACCAGATCAGGGTCTATCATCTTTACAAACTCATCGAGAACTATCCCTTCACTGACTTCGTCAAGTTTGCGCATGCATTCCAAAACTAATAAGCTCATACTAGTCTTTCTGAAGGATATGATTATAAATTTCCTATTCCGTATGTTGGATTCATGTGAGTGGCTAATCTCATGTAAAGCCTTTATTATATCGACTTTTAGATGAGTAATGGAAGTTGCTGCCAGATTTACAGTATGGTTCTTGGTGCTACCCTTTTGAACCCCGAAGACACTGAGCCTCCATGACGGGGCATGAACTGACCACAATCGTGAAACATGTTCCCAATTCCACTTTGAAGAAATGGATCAAGCACCACGAAGGATTACACGAAGCGATGCCGCGCCCTCCGTTTATCTGACTGCGGTACACGGGAGTGAGCGTTGTCAAAGTCACAGATGCCGTTGGTATGTCCGAACAGGCGGGTTGTAACTGGCAGTAGCGCTGGAACGCCGAAGGGTTTGATGGGTTGATTCCATGCGATGGCGGAGTATATCCTTCAAATCTCACCGGTGAGCAGGAATCCGAACTGCCGAAGAAACCCCGGAAGGAAGACTACATAGGAATTACGCACTTCGCCCGAAACTATACCCAAATTTGGTTTATATTCTCGTTTTTTAGTCGCTTGGAGTTTACAAACATTTAAGCCACGATGCATTCTGGGTAACTCCTATATCAGATGACCGTCGGAGCGCAGCATCTGACCTCACTTGGCCAAGGACGACCCTGTAGGGGGCAATGAGGTAGTCAGGCCTTTAGGCGTTGAAGAGACTGCCTTCCAGCGGCTTTGGAATGCCATGGTCCCCGACCCCCTTTCTGTAAATTCAGGTTGGTCAGGTTCAGGGCCAGTTCTGTTTTGTCTAGATGTCGTTACTTGATCACACTACAAGTGCTCTAAAAGGTGTGTCTCTTAAAGGCTTTTCTATAAATGAGCGCCTTATCGAGAATCAATGAAACGATTTAATTATTAGGAGTCTAAAACAACATAGTGCAATTTATCGCCTGTTTAAACAAACAAGGATGCATTTATCCATGAGAGTACTATTAGTTGAGCCAGATTATCCAACGAAATTCCCTCCCTTAGGGTTACTTAAAATATCAACCTACCACAAGCAACGAGGAGACAAGGTAGAATTTACTAGGGGACTGTACAAAACAAGTGAGCCGTTTATATTTGATAGAGTCTATATCACCAGTTTATTCTCATTCTATCATTCTAAAACTGTTGCATCTATTTTGCACTACAAACATTTAATGAATGGCGATATTAGAAGGGTGATTGTTGGAGGCATATACGCAACACTCAACGCAAAAGAAATCTATGAGTTGACGGGAATTTATCCACATGTCGGGTTGCTCGATAAACCCGGGCTGTTGGGAGATGACGATATCATAGTAGATAATTTGGTGCCAGACTATGAACTCCTAGATGAGGTCCCATACAATTACTCGTTAAAAGATGCCTACTTTGGTTATGCGACACGGGGTTGTCCCAACAAATGCAAATTTTGTGCGGTATCTCAGTTAGAACCTAATTTTAAGCATTATTGCAATCTCGGACAGTATCTTGAGGAGATTAAAGAAAAGTTTGGTGAAAAGCAACATTTGGTGTTGATGGATAATAATGTCCTTGCGTCATCTCTGTTTGAAGATATTATTGAAGATATAAAAAAATTCGGTTTCATTAAAGGCGCGAAGCGAAACGGGAAGATGAGGATAGTTGACTTCAACCAAGGGCTGGATGCGCGTAGAATAAATGATCATAATGCAGAGTTACTATCAGAGGTCTGTATTCGGCCAATACGGCTCGCATATGATAATCCTCATGAAGGGAAGACCTTTGAGAGAGCGGTTCGAATACTAGCAGAGCATGGAATGACTAAGCTTTCTGCTTACCTTTTATACAACTATCTGGACACTCCTGCCGATTTATATAGTCGACTCAAACACATAATCGACTTAAATGAAGAACTTGGCACTGAAATTTATTCGTTTCCCATGAGATATACGCCAATCACCCAGAAAGATAGGCGCTATGTTGGAAAGAACTGGTCGGCAAAGCAAATTCGGGGACTCCAATGTATCCTTAATGTAACAAAGGGAATTGTGAGCCATCGATCTCTGTTCTTCTGGAAGGCATTTGGTGGAGATTCAGAAGAATTTGAAGAGCTTATACTCATGCCCGATGATTACGTCCTGTATCGCTTAGACCATGAGAAGAATAGCGATACACAAAAGTGGAAAGGTGAGTGGCAGTCACTATCACAGCCTGAGAAAGATGAATTCTTGGCAATTGTAAGGTCGAATTCGATGGTTCAGGCGGTTTATGGATATTATACCACAAAAAGCGAAAACATTCGCACCCTTTTAGATCATTATTTTAACAGTGATAACCAGAAAGATCTCTTTGACTGGCGAGAACACTTCAAATCGTTAACTCCCGAGCAAAAATCATCACTCTTGGAATACATCGCTTCGAATGGCAATGGAAAGATATCAAAATTGAACCCTCACATCAGTAATGAAAAGATTCATAGACTAGTAACCCATTATAATGGTTTGCAGAAGAAATGGCAACCCATTCATTGACTGAAACGAGAAAGGATCAAGATAAGACTCTTTTTGACCTTTTTAACGAATATAATCTTAATCCTATACCCGCATCGTATCGATCTTATGAGCATTTAGATGATATTCCCCAGGACATTGGCATTAATAGCGAGAGAATTAGAAGGTCTACCAGCGGTGAATATCCACCACGCAGCGTGGAAGCAGTAAAAAATGTTAGATCCAATTCTCCGCCTTTTTCAAGAGAGAATTCCTATTTCTCACTATTTCTTGACGGTTGCAGAAGAGCTTATTATCTATGTGATATTGCCTCTGCATCAGGGTCTCTTCTTCCTATCATGGCAGGGCAAATTTCATCAGCAGTAGTGCAAAGAGACCGCGAAAACGGTAAGATTTCTCTAAATCAGTACGTGAAAAAGGGATTACTATTATTACCTCATGGTGGAAGGGGTTTGAATTCAGATGATGCTAATAATATTAAGAACGTGATAGATTCATCCTTTCAACACCTAAATATTGAAGCAAAGTTAATTAAAATGAAAAATGACGAAAAACCCCAAAACGATGCCTTAACTCATTTAAACATGGAGATGCAGAATCTGGAAATACTTCTTCTTGAACAGTTGGTCCACAAGGGCATTATTGATCAAAGGAATATGATTATTGTAGATGGAGCATTGCAGTTCCAGAGGATCGATAAGGAGAAAATATCGCATCTTAGATATGCTGTGGGTCTCTCAAAGAATTTTAACCATCACTTGAAGATCCGTACACTGAAGAACCGAGAAGTCGGTTCCGTGCTAACAAAATTAAAAGAAGTTGGAGATCGGACTGTAGCATTTAAATTAAAAATCGAGGGAGATGCCAAAGAGTACGCATTTTGGTACCTGCGAATTCGTTCCTCAAATGCCTTAAATTATCCTCTTGCAGGTATTGTAAAGCTCGAAAAAGTGCTAGTAACAGAGGAAGAAAGAGAATCTGGCCTTAGTGCCGATTTAATTGACAACATTTCTCGATGTGTTCTTTTAGAGACATCTTGTTCAGCATACGGCCTTGATTTCCGATGGCCTTCTCACATCTATCCAATTTATTTAACTGAGATGGTACAAAAGAAAAATTTTACAAGCGATTATATTTATCATAACTTGGTGAGACACAAATTGGCATTACGTGGAGAGCATAATGGCGCACAGTGAATTGATCGGGAAGGTATCAGCCACTCAAAGAAGTCCGACGTCTGCAGATGAATTTTCTTTTTGGTTGAGGGACGACATTGTTATTGCCCCATTTGATATGGTGGCAGTTGGAAATGCAAACGATAGCATCACTATCGGTGTAATCCGAGAGATCTATCACACAACGGATAGTGAGAATCATATAGCAAACTATGTTTCACATGATTTTGGTTCGGTTGACCTGGAGGCCACTACTCCTCGATTAGGCACTGTATATGCTATTGCTGAAGTTCTATATAATGATAAAGAAGTTTATATGCCCGTAAGGGATGGCATATCAGTTCGATTTGCATCAGAGACTGAGATCCGTTCCGCTCTAGGTATTGATAATATCGATGAGAGTAAAGGTCATACTAAGATTCCTGCAGGATACCTGATGATGTCGAATGACACAACTGTTCCAATTTTCCTCGATTCGGCATTCCTTGTAGGACCTGAGGGGGCACATCTGAATATTTCAGGCATATCTGGATTAGCCACAAAAACATCGTATGCAATGTTTTTACTCCAAGGTATCGCTCAAAAGATGAAAAAATCCAGTCTTGCAACGATAATATTCAATGTCAAGGGCGATGATTTACTGTATATAGACCAAGCAAATCAAGACCTATCTGATTCTGTTGTTAAGAATTGGCAGAAATGTGGACTTGAACCTCTTCCTTTTGAAAATGTAAAATATTACTTCCCCTTTAAAGAAGGCGCTCCGTCGAAGGGATATGCAAACACATGGTGTGCTCCAGAGGAAGTTGTAGAGCGAATAAAAAATGGATCTGCAAAAAACTACATCTACACGTTCGATCATGATGCGGAAAAGATTGATCTACTGTTAAGCACAGTTGAAGACCCAAACTTTACTATTGACTCAATATTGAGTGAGATTACAAGCAGTTCCGCTTTTAATGCTGTGGATGACTGGGATGAATTACTCGCCCATGTGGATGCCCATTGTCAAAAGGGTCAGATTAGTGACAAAACGACCCCCATCCAATCCTGGAGACGCTTTAAAAGATTACTGGGCACTATAGTGAGGAGTTCTAGTGGCCTTTTCCAGAATGCGCCGTCTCAAAGCCCCGAAAAAGCCCACACATTTCTATCTGACTGTATTGAGGGAATTAAACCTGGAGACACCATTGTTGTTGATATTGCTGAGTTAGCCGAGCAGGAAAAGTGTTTGGTTTTTGGGGATGTTATTCGCACCATTTACCGTATGAAAACTGAAGGTACACAAGACTGTCCCTCCCGCGTGATTATTTTTGTTGATGAGCTCAACAAGTACGCTCCTGATAATATAAGAAATTCTCCTATTCTTGGAGACCTGTTGGAGATTACTGAACGTGGGAGGTCACTCGGAATCATACTATTCTCCGCGGAACAGTTTAGAAGTGCAGTTCATTCTCGAGTCAAAGGTAATTGTGGTACAAATATTTATGGTAGGACAAATGCTTCAGAGATTGCCACATCTGATTATCGATACATTCCCAAAACATATGCAAACATGATGACTAGGTTAAATAAAGGCAATCTAATAATTCAACACCCCTTATTTCGCTCCCTTATGAAGATAGCGTTTCCATTACCTTCATATAAACAGCAGAAGAATAAATAGTGACTGGGAAGGGTAACAATGCTTGTCGATCCAAAAATTGGTAGGTTTTTACTGGAAAGTATAACAAGGGGTTTATATGAGGATCCACTTTGCATTTTACGCGAATACGTTCAGAATTCGGTTGATTCAATAGATCGCTTGGTCGCAAGCGGGGAGATGAGGCGAGATGCAGGCACCATCTGGATCACCATTGATCCGACCCCTTCAAAGCGGTCAATTACAATAACTGATAACGGTATTGGGCTCACGGTTGATGAAGCCAAGCGTGAGTTAAGTAATATTGGTGAGTCTCAAAAAAAGGGTCCTGAACAACGCGGGTTTAGAGGTATCGGTCGACTTGGTGGCATCGCATACTGTGAGACGTTAATATTTCGAACAAAATCGCCGGGAAGCAATGAGGAAATCGAAAACACATGGGATTGCGCAAAGATCAAAAAAATGCTCAACCCAAATAATCACGAGTATAATGAGTTAAATCTCGCAGATGTCGTGAAGGCATGTTCTTCTTTTGAGATCCAGAAGACAGCGCGAAAAGAAGAGAGCTTTTTCCAAGTTGAAATGATCAACGTCCAATGTACTAAAGACCGCCTTTTGGACATTGTTACTGTCAGGGATTATTTGTCAACTGTTGCCCCTGTACCGTTTGACTATTTAAAATTCCCGTACGGCAATGAGATTCATGAGAGATTAATGCGTGAAGTAGATAATTATGGCACATATAAGATTCTCGTTAACAATGAGGAGATATTGAAGCCCTACACTGTTAGTTTAATTCTACATAAAAATCATTCAGGAAACTGCGATAGAGTCGTTGATATAATTTGGTTTGACATTAAAGATGACTCTGGGGAGATTATTGCAAAGGGGTGGTATGGGAAAAGAGAGAACTGCTTAGGACAGATACTAAAAGTCGAGAAAACAAGCGGCATCAGAGTTAGGGTGGGTAATATATTAATTGGTGATGATGATCTTTTAAATAGGTGCTTTAAGGAAGACAGATTTAATGGTTATTTCATTGGCGAAATACATGTTATCGACCCTGAACTGATCCCGAACAGTCGCCGAGACGACTTCGAAGATTCCGATGTTCAAGATATATTCTACTTAAGAATTAGGTCCGAATTGGGTGAGCCTCTTTCTCAAGAAATAAGGAGGATTTCAAATGAGACATCTATTGCAAGAAGGGAGGCGAAGGCCGAGGAAAAGAGAGAAAACGAAGAATCCCTACCTAATCCGGTTGACATAACCATCAAAGCGAATCCTCCTAGGGGTGGCTGTTTTAGTTACCAAAAATCTGACGAGGATAAGATAATTAACCTGAGAGACCAGACCGTTGGCCAAAGCCCTCACCAAGACAGTTCAGAACCAAAAAAACTTACCCACAATTCAACTTCAGATGTCCCAGTGGTACATGAGGGGGGTAACTCTCCCTTGAATAGTTCCCCTGCTGAGGGAAAACAAAACGAGATAGATCTACCCCTCATTGACAATACTGTCACAGGTGGGTCTAGGAATGGTTTGTCACCTCAAGAGATTAAGATTGTTCAGGAGATAGCTTCGATAATTCGCTTGCACTATGGTGGAGCAAAAGATGCAGATATACTTATTCAGAACATTGCAAAGACATTGGAATTATCAGTCGATTTATTAAGTCCCCAATAACAGACTCTCCTCTGTCAAAAACCAACTTAGATATTTTTTCCCGCCAGGCTTCGGCTGTGTAGAGTTAGGTAATCTCTTCATACGGAACCCTTTGAAAGATGCCTCCCTCCAGACTCCCAATCCTCCCTTCTCTCCAAAAACCTAAACCGGCGCCTTTAAGCCGCCCCAAAGGTATAACAACCTCTAACGAGAGGCGGTTAGATGGTCAGGTTCCTGCACACAGCCGATTGGCAGATCGGGATGAAAGCGGCCCATGCCGGTGAAAAAGCAAGCGCTGTCCGGCAGAAGAGGTTTGATGCGGCCGGCCGCGTCGTCGAACTCGCCAGGGAGAAGGACGTCGACTTCGTGATTCTCGCCGGCGACACGTTTGAGCACCACAACGTGGACAATGCCGCCGTAAAGCGGACGGTCGACATCCTCAACCGGCTCGACCCGATCCCGGTCTACGTCCTGCCGGGCAACCACGATCCCATGGTGCCGGGAGGCGTCTGGGACCGGGACGCCTGGGAACGAATCGGCTCCCACGTCACCCTGCTTCGCGAGCCGCAGGAGTACCGCTTCGACGACGGCGTCGCCCTCTATGCGTGCCCGCTCGCCCAGAAGCAGAGCGGCCTCGACCCGACAGCATGGATCCCGAACCGCGAGGACGACGACCGGATCCGCATCGGCGTTGCGCATGGGTCCCTCAACATCCTGCCGGGCACCGTGAACTTCCCAATAGCCGGCGATCGCCCAGAACGGAGCGGGCTTGATTACCTCGCGCTCGGCGACTGGCACGGCCACCGGATCGTCGGGCGTGCAGTATACCCGGGCACGATGGAACCCACCAATTTCAGCGAACAGGGCTCCGGGAACGTGCTCGTCGTCGAGATCGACGGAGCCGGCGCCGAACCCCGGATTGAGGCCTGCCGTGTCAACGCCCTGACCTGGGCCGCACTCACCCCGGCGATCAGCACGGCAGACGATGTCGAGGCGCTCGATGCCGCCATACGGTCCCTCGGCACTCCGGCATCGCTCCTCCTCAAAGTCTCCCCGGACCTCGGCGGGTGCACCGACGGCAAAGCCTTGGAACGCCTGGAGACGCTGCGTGAGGAGATCAGGGAGAATGCCTTCTTCCTGGAGTGGACCGGCCCCGCTCGCCCACCCGTCATCGGCGAGAACCAGATCCCGGACGGGGTCCTCAGCCAGGTGGACGAGACCCTCGCCACCATCCTTGACAGCCGCATCCCAGGAGGACCCGCGCACCAGTTCGCAGACCGCGACCCGGAGGTTGTCCGGGCTGCACGGATGCTCCTGCACCGCCTTGCCGGGGGGCGGTCGACATGATCGTCGAAGAGATCACGATCCGGAACTGGCGCAGTTACCGCGAGCCGCACACCTTCCGGTTCGATGAAGGGTTCAACCTCCTCGTCGGCCGCAACGAGGCCGGAAAATCAACCATCTTTGAGGCATTCACCCGGGTCCTCTTCGACCGGCACACCTCTGCAGCCGAGAAGATCCGGCAGATCCAGCCGCTGGAAAGTTCGCTTGCCCCTGAAGCGGCGATCACCTTCCAGGTGAACGGCGATCGATATAGGGTCTGGAAGCGGTTCCTGCAGGATCCCGCCGCTCAGTTCTCCGTCTGGCGGAATGACCATTGGGAACTCAAACACGAGGGAGACAGGGCAGACGGTGCAGTGCGGGAGATCTTACGGGGCGAAACACCCGGCCGGGCGTCACAACCAGAGCACCGGGGACTCTGCCAGGCGCTCTGGTACCTCCAGGGCGACGCCCCTCTCCCGGAAAAGGCGTGGGCGGAAGGCGTGAAAGAGGGGTTGTCGGGGTTCGTCTCCCTGGTCGCGAGATCCCCCGAAGAAGACCGGATTCTTCAGCGGATTGAAGAAGGGTATAAGATATCCTATACGCCGACAGGCAAGGTAAAGTCGGGAAGCCTGCCGGATCACTTCCAGAAAAAGATCCCGGAACTTGAAAGAGAACTGCAGGCACTCCATGGGCGCGCCCGGGGCGTGGAAGATCTTCGACAGGAACTGGAAGACCTTGCCGAACAGCAGCGACTGAAGGCTGAAGCGCTCAAAGCCGCTCGCACCGAGGTCGCTGCTCTTCAACACAAACTCGAAGAGGGGGCCGCTCTCGAGGAGGAGAAGAGGCAGAGGGAAGAGATAGTGCAGCAGGCCGATGCGGCCGAAAAGAAGGTCGCAGGCGATCGTGACGCGATAGACAACCGGAGGAGAAAGATCGACGAGAGCAACAAGACTCTCGAAGAAAACCAGCGTGAGGCAGACGACCTCCAGGCTGATGTCCGCATGGAGCAGCGGGCGGCCGAGAAGCATCATGAAACCTGGAAGAAGACCCATGAGCCCGTGCTGCGGCAGGTGGAGACGGAACTTGCCACCCTCCAGGCGATAGAGCGGACCCGGCAGTTCGAAGAGAAGGCGAAGGATGCTCAGGACCAGATCGAGCGTATTCAGGCCGTCGAGACGGAACTTCGGCACCGGGAGCACGAACTCTCTGCAACGCCCCTGCCGACGAAGAAGGATCTCGAAACGTACCGGGAGCAGAAACTGCAACTTGCCACCCTCCGCGGCCAGATTGAGCAGGCGGCCATCCGTATCGGGTTTGACCTGCAGGTAGAGAACACATCGATCACCGCAGACCCGGAGGCCGAACATCTCACCGAGGATGGTGAGTATCTTGTTCTCGGCCCGACGACGTTCACGATCGGGGGCGTTGGGACGATCAGCGTACGGGGCGGCGGTTCATCGCTCGAAGACCTGCAGGCAAACGCGCAATCCCTTACGGCCTCATTTGCATCGTTATTTGAACGGTTCGGCGTGACGGAAGAGCAGGAACTCTATGACCTCCAGCAGCGCCGCCAGGACCTTGAGCGTGAGATTAAACAGCTCAAGAAGGCCCTCAAGGACCTCACTTCCGAAAAAGGGCTTGAGCAACTCAAAGACGAGGCTACCCGGATCCAGCAGAAGATCGCAGGCGAGAAGAGCAGGATCGGTGCGGCGCCTCCAGAATGGCAACACCTCTCAACCGATGCCATCAGAGAAATGTCCGAAGGCCGCACGGCGAAGAAGAAGGAACTTGCAAAAGCCATTGAGCATGAGCAGCAGAAAGAAGCTGAGGCCCGGGCTGCCCATGACGAGGCGCTCCGGAAGGCGCAAGTTGCGTCCAACCGCCTGATAGAACTCCGGACACAGGTGAGAGGGCTGGAGCAGCAGAATGCCGATGCGTTGAAGTCCTACGGCACCTACGAGCACCTGCAGGAGACGCTCGCGAACGAGACCGCAACACATGAGCGGGCACGTGAGGATCTTGAAGCCCTCCGTGCTGAGTATAAGATCCGGGTCGAAGAGCCGAAGGCGCAGTATGAGGATGCCCTGGGCGTTGTCCGGGACCTTGAAGGGCAGATGCAGTCCGTCCGGGAGAAGATCATAGATAGAAAAGCCCGGATCGAGGAAGCGGTTTCTGAGGACTTCTACTCAAGGATCGGGGATCTGGAAGCGTCGCTCATGGTCGTGAAGCGCAGCCTCGATCAGGTCACCCGGCAGGCCGAAGCCGTAAAACTCCTGCACGATATGGTGCAGGTATTCAAGAAAGAGCAGACCACGGCGCTCGCCGGCCCGGTAGCAGAACAGGTGAACCGCTGGCTTATGCAACTCACCGACGGGTCGTACGATTCGGTCAGGATGGACGAGAACATCTTCCCGGTGGGGGTGTCAAACCCGCAGTATAACGAAGCGTTACCGTTGGACTGCCTGAGTTATGGCACCCACGAACAGGTTATCGTCCTCCTGCGCCTTGCGATGGGCGCCCTTTTAAGCAACGACGAGCGTAATCTCGTCGTCATCGATGACCGGCTGGTGAACGCCGACCCGATCCGGATGCGGCGCCTCTGCCAGATCCTTGAGGAGGTGGCGACGAACCATTGCCAGGTCGTCGTCGCCACCTGTAACGACACACCGTATGCCGGGGTCCGGGAAAGGACCGTTATTCCGGTGCCGGGGGATGGAAGGGCGAAGTGAAAGAGGTGATTTGACCGGGGATTTTTCCCCTCGATTGGAGGGCGAGGGTTCTGCCGGATCCGGGCAAGGGGATGCATCGTTTTGAGCACTCCATCCAGCGTCTTATACCCGCCGATAGCCGGGAGGCACCCTGTTCAAGCGGCTCCAATTCCCGGGAAGGCACTACCGCGATGGCTACTCCGTCCGCGAGATCGTCCGGCTGCTTGCATTGGGGATGGGGCCGGCCGGCCCGGGTTATACTCCGACAGGACGACAGGGAAAGATCGTCCCGGATCTTCAAGGCTCATTGCATCCAGCGGTTTTACCAGGTTCATCACCTAGGTATTGCAATCCAACAAGGCTTACACCGCAAGGCAACATGAATGCCGTGCTACGGTAATTCGTCCCAACAGTGCCGGAAAAACATTTCGTTAAAGCGTCCGGTCGAATATCGGGAGGCTCACCCGGCCAAGATTCGACCGGAAGCGAGAGATGCCGTCGCCCTCGGTCATGCCGCCCCTGTTCCTGTTCTAAATGACGGCAATCTCTCCGCGCCCTCTCGCCTTCATCATCGTGCTCCTCGTGGCGGTCGTGGCCGCCATCAACGTCCTGATGATACCGGTGACGCACCTGACAATTATCTGACGATCCGGCACCGAAAGGCGGCGGCGATCCATCTGACGATTGCAGGTTTTGACCTGACGATTATCTGACGATTCTCATCTTCTCTCTGCCAGAACGTAGCCCGTCGAGCGCCCCCGGCTCTTCCGGACGGCCAGCCCCGGTTTCATCAACAGACCAAAATCACGCGTTGCCGTGTCCCTGGAAATGCCCGGCGTCCGCCGGGACGGCAGAGCGCTGGTGAACAGGACACGCGTCTACATGTCGCACACCGCCGCACAGAAACTCGCTGAAGCGCTCAGCGGGATTCTTGAGAGGGTGCATACGGAGGAAGGCATGGAGAGGTACGTCCCCGGGAGGTTGGAGGGGAGACGATCCTCAACAGAAGTTGAGCAGAAGCAAGAAGACAGACCCGTATAGAGTTCCTGTGCGTTGCCTGCCGATTGCATTTCATACCAAAGATGTACCCGGCAGCACAGATACCCCACGCCCCCATCTCCCGCGAGGCAGGTCGTCCCGGCGAGGGTGCCATGGTACGGGCGGTCAGGAACGCTCTTCAGCGGTGGGGTGCGCCAGCGTGAGGAAGCCTACCGGTCAAAATCCCGGTCATTTGTCACGAAGTAGTCGGGGGGTGCCGGGCAACCACCTGACAAGGGCTGCGGACAGTGCAGTCAACCGCTCCCCAACGAGGCCCAGTTGAGTATGGAGAGCATCCGCTGGAAGAGCGAGCAGACCTCTGGAGTTCAGAGCGGCCTAGAGCCGAGTTAAGCAGCAGCCGGGGCGTGCAGTGAGCGCCTCTCCGCTCACCCTTTCCCTGCGTAGTTGGCGGGAGACGTCTCCTCCTGCCGGACCGCACTGACCACCGAATGGGCTGATCTTGGATGCACACGGCATCTACCCCTTGGTCTTGAGGAATAACGACCTCTTGAACCTGTTCCCCGCCTACGAGTAGATCAACGCAGAGATACACGACCGAATTCCCAAATGCTCATTTCCAAAAATGGTGGGGAATACGATTTTCACCTATATGTTCTGCCAAGCGCAAGACACTCGACATCTTTAGCGCCATTATTCAAGAGTATTTGTTTACAGGCAGCAAGTGAGCTGCCAGTGGTAACAACATCATCGAGAAGAAGTACGGGTCTGTCTGCAATCTTTTCAACGTCGCAAATCTCAATAGATTCTAAGTGTTTCTGTTCAGAACGGTCATTTCCTCTATGGGATTTTTGTGCGGTTTTCACCCTCTGGAGGCATGACGTTGCATCGATGAACCGGTACTCATGTGCAATACGTTGAGCCAATTGATGCATGTATGTTCTCTCACCACGAGTGGAGGGGGGGACGACACATACTGCAATGGTGACATCCGGGTTGAGAATGCCTTTTATCTGGTTGAAAAAGAACTCAACACAGTTCCCAGGATCTCTTTGTTTCATTTTTAAAATATATTGAGTATGTTTTTGTTCATGTTGAGAATATCTTGAAGGATAGTAATAACCGAGAGCGTAGTACTCTCCTTCACGGATAGTGGGGCGGGGCCTGAACACCGATCTGTCCACGTCGACAATAAACTCTTCCATATATTCGAACTTGTTTTGAACTCGGATATCATCTCGTAATTTAGATTTTATTTCATTCATTTTTTCACGATATACTGACGTATACTCATTTACCTTTTCGAAGCAATCGTAAGCATGATCATACATCTCAAGTTCGCAATATTTGTTACCGAGTTTTCCAAACCAACTTATCAGATATTCAGAACAAT
>Ga0265294_10001693_pt1 | contig 29672 bp, 25 predicted proteins | sample MunlanPumphouse3_FD_192504 | JGI IMG/M metagenome (GOLD analysis project Ga0265294, IMG submission 192504) | Groundwater microbial communities from a municipal landfill in Southern Ontario, Canada - Pumphouse #3 | ecosystem: Environmental > Aquatic > Deep subsurface > Groundwater | place...
CTAAACACTGACTACCCCAACCCGATAAAGCGGAAATTGTCAGATTGATTGCCGCCTCGTTTCGCCCCTGATAATAAAATTGGATTGAATAGGTATCCCCAACCCTAAGGTCAAGAGGGGCTAAATCGTAACTTAACTCAGCCCACATGACCCGATTAGTATTACCCCAAACTAAATTTTCACCCTCACGGTAAACAGCTGGAGCTTGAGAATGGCTCTCATCGGTCTGGTTAAAACTACAAGTGCGATTAAATTCGTTCCAGGTACAAGTATTTAAGTCTGTGCAAATTTGTCGATTACAAACACCCGGATAAGGTATATTTGGCTCTTGTTTTATCTTTAGACTCTGGACGCCGGAACGAGCTGCTTCTCGACTAATTCCTACTTGAGATTTTTCCTGATTCCTAACTGCCCAAAAAGATGGAACTTCTCCTTCACTATTAGATTCAAAATCAACGGTCGCTAAAGAGGACTGAGAAATATCAACGATAGAACCAAAATTATAACCGTAGAGGGTTAGGAAATTATTAGCTGCCCCATTAGGAGAAGTTAAATCACATTGACCACCAGACAAACAATCGCTGTCATAATTACACCCCCGATTCTGATCATTAGTACAAAAACCACCAACCGGATTAATAGCAGTAATTACTGGCGGCCCTTCGCAAAGACAAGTTTCCGCATTGCATTTTAAATAGGGACCACATAAGTCATCAGAGGGAGCGCAACGATCACCCCCACTTTTATCGGTATTACAAGCCTCACCCAAAGATGCCCGCGGCTCACACTTACAATTATCTTCATTACATAAGTAATCCGGTCCGCAAAGGGTGCTGTCAGCCTGGCAACCACTTAACTCTGTTTTTCCATCACAAGAAACAGGCTCACCACTACCAGGGTCGCAAAAAGAACCCAAACAAGGACCCCAAACGCCATTATTACAAACCTGCTCACCGCCACAACCACAAGAGACAACCGTGCCATTAAGACAAGCATCAGACCCGGAGCCACCATTAAAAACATCCCCCGTTAGACGACCTAAAACAAAATAGGCAATTCCCCAAGAAGATAAGATTATTATTAGACCAATGATTGAGTTTTTTAAAATTTTCTTCGCCTGATCAATCTTCTCTTGGCTCCCAGCTGCAGTCATCCAAATAAACCCTCCCCATAAAATAAGCCCTAGGGCGATAACTCCTAAAACTCCCAAAAAAACATTAATTACCTTAACTGCTGTTTGAATGGGGCTTTGATTGTCTAAGGCAATTGTTTGTCCGACTTCTTCTAAACCGACATTAACATTAGCCATTGCCACTGACATCAAACTGCCCCCTAAAATAATTAGAGCTAATAGTAGAAATAATTTTTTTCCTAAATAGCGCATAAAAGCTTTATTAACGAATGCAGTTACCCGAAGCATCTAATATATTAGTTTCGCTACCAAAGCAACAAGAGGGATTTTCCTCTGTCAAGCTAAGGCAAGCCGGACCAATACTAGGTTTAAAACAATTTTGATAAATATTTTTTACTCCCGAGCCAATCTGGGTAATATAAGTAACCGCTTCAAAAAAATCAGTATGCTCAATCCTTAGTGAAGTGTAATCTGGCTGGCCGTCAGGATTTCCAATCTCCTTATTCTCATTTTTTAACCAATACCCTAAAGGCCCGGGGACTGAACTATCTAAATTAATCAACTTATGTTCGGTAACAGATAAACCATTGTCTAAAGTGCTTACCCCAGTCGCTAAACTCCGAGCCATCATTAAGTCATTAAAATCAACCACCACTGGACGAGTTGCCAAAACCCCAGACTCTGCTAAGCGTGGAGAGGCCAAAGATATTTTTGGCGGCACCAAATTAATTTCCCCATTAATAAAGAAAGAAAATTCAAATCCATCCCGCCTGGAAAAATCGCTAACTCCTTCGGTAAAATAATTATAAACTCCTTGTGGACGACCATCAGCACGACCATCTCGATTACCATCTAAAGAATTAAAAGCTAAATCCACTACCCCATCTAAATTTAGAGGGTTCGCCTGAGGATAATTCCGGGCAGACGTATTATCTCGACAAACGTTAGCTGACGGCTCACACTGAGAATAAGGCGCCAAAGCCTGACAGTCGCTATTTGTTTGACAATTTTGTAAATTAGCCGCTTCTAAACGCAAAGCTAAATGACTATTAGCCGGCAAACAATAAATTTTTTCACCACAGCTATTAACACCACACTCACGATCAGAAATAAACTCTAAAGTTTGATAGTTATTTGTTAAAGAAAAATTGCCACTGATATAACTACCAACACAAACCGAAGTTTCACAATTATAAGAAAGGCAGTCTTCAGGCGCGCCACAGTTATGCCCAGCTGGAAGTGCTTGAGAATCGGCATTAACCAAACGAACAAAAGGGGCAACCTCGTCAGCTTGCCCAGAAAGAACCATTGGGTTTACTGGCTCATTAAAATCAACCCGAATAACCGTATTCATTGGCTGGTCTTTTAAACCTTGAATCGTATAGATTTCATTTTTATCAACTCCACCACTAAAAGGCGTTAAACTCAGAGCCTCGCTGTTGGTCGCTAAAAACTGACTATTTCCAAAAACACCCGGATCTTTAGAAAATAAAGTAATTTGATTAGCTGAGCTAGAAACATTAACAGCTTCGTTTCCGCTTAAAGCAAGAACAATTTGCTCAGTAGCCGCTAAAGGGGCACAAACTTCTGGCAGAACAATCTCATTGCCTGCTCCTGATTTTTTATCAACAAATATATAGGTCTTATTTGCAACCGTAATCGAGTCTGCAGCACGCACAGGATTAATCCTTAAAGACCAAGAGTTTCCTTCAATGACAGACTCTAGAGAAATTTCAAAATAACCAGCAAAAACAGCCTTACTATCTACAATTGGGCTCACCCCTAAAGATGAACTACCGCTAAATAAATGCATCTGTCCATCTTTTATCTGGACGCTAAAGTCAGTAAGCAATCCCGAATATTCAGGATTAACCACTAAAGTAGCTGGAACAGCCGAACCAAGAGCACTAATATTCCCACTAGCGATTTGATATGGCCGAGGGCAGGAATTAACTGTTATTTTTGCCTGAGCACTTTGAGCCTTAGTCTTAACTTCAAACAAATCGGCAGCCAAATCAGCTGGCGGAAAATTACCGCCCTGCTTGACTTGAGGAGGAATTAAATCAAGTTTATTACTTACCTCAAAAATCCATTCAAAATAATCGGCCGAACAAGCAGCAAATAAAGACTCTTTGCTTAACTTTTTTTCTATCGCCGAGTTTAAGCGAACACCATACTCAGTGTAGCCGTCGGGATTGCCTAAAGGCTTTAGCGGGCGTAAAACCAAAGTTTTACCATCACTAGGAACAGACACCTCCACTTCATTTACATTGCCAACGCAATTATTGTTAACGCAAGCATTGCCGGAAGCCGTATTGAAAATTTGAATATTATTAAAATTCAAACGATTACAGCTAGGCGTATTATTACAAATACAGGCTTCGTTTCTATTATTATAACAAATGGTTTCTAAATTAATTGGTTCTTTGGCAGTAATTAAAATTGTGGTATTACGAGGATTGTCTTTACTGTTCGGCTCCGGGAAAACTGTTTCTAAAGAACAAGAACCTAAAGCGCTCAAGCCAAACCCTCCCGGATTACGACTAGAAACACCCTCTTGCGTACCACTGCCACCGGTAACGCCAATAATTTTTTCTAAAACAAAGTAAGTAATTCCCCAAGAAGATAAAATAATTATCAAACCAATTATAGTCTGACGAAGAATTTTTTTAGCTTGATTTATTTTTTCATCACTACCAGCCGAAGTCATCCATAAAAACCCCGCATAGATTATCAAAGAGACCGCAATCACCCCCAATACTCCCAAGGCAATCTGAATCACTCTTAAGACAATCACAATTGGCGATGTTGCACTAAGCACAATTGTCTGATCAACTTGAGTGATACCCTCTTCTATTTGACTAGCGGCAGAGACACTTGTTGACCATAACAAAAAAACGACCAATAACAAAAAAATTGACCCAAGGTTTTTTAAAAAAATATTATTTTTAAATCTCATTGACTTATTTTATTCTTAGCCATTATGATATAATAAAGTATAGCAAAAAGAGAAAAAAATAAAAAGTTATGACGATAGATCGGATTGTCAAAAAATTTAAAGAAAACCATCCTGGAGTTGACGCCGAGATTCTTTGGCTTGCTTATGATTTTGCTGCTGCTGCTCATGAAGGACAATTTAGAAAAAATGGTGAACCATATATTAACCACTGTTTACATACAGCTTATTTATTAACCGAAATTAAGGCGGACTTATCAACTGTTACCGCTGGGTTATTACACGATGTTCCCGAGGACACAGAAGTCACCCTTGAAGAAGTGGAAAAAAATTTTGGCACTGATGTCGCCACTCTGGTAGCTGGCGTCACCAAATTAGGAAAATTAAAATATCGAGGAATTGAGCGTTATCGAGAAAATTTAAAAAAAATGTTTCTGGCCATGACTAATGATATCAGAATTATTTTTATTAAATTTTGTGATCGTTTAAATAACTTAAGAACCCTAGAAGCTCTGCCGGAGGAAAAAAAACGACGAATTGCTAAAGAAACTTTAGAGATTTATGCCCCAATTGCTGGCATGCTCGGAATCTGGCGTTTAAAGTGGCAAATGGAAGATTTATGTTTTAAATACCTTTACCCCGATGAATTTCATGATTTAGAACAAGAATATGAAGTGGAGAAAAAAGCGGAACGTAATCTTTATTTTCAGAAAATAAAAAACATTATCTCTCCCCGCCTCGAAGAAACGGGAGTAGATTATAAAATGGAAGTCCGCTTCAAGCACCTTTATAGCATTTGGAAAAAAATGCAAAACAAGAAGCGTCGCTTTGATCAAATTTATGATGTTTTTGCCGTGCGCCTAATTGTTCCGACAATAAATGATTGTTACAAGGTCTTAGGAATAGTTCACACTCTCTGGCGCCCTAAACCTAATCGTTTTAAAGATTATATTGCCGTCCCGAAACCAAATGGCTACCAGTCACTACACACAACTGTTTTTGGTCCAGAAAATAAGGCCGTTGAATTTCAAATTCGCACCCAAAAAATGCACGAAGAATCGGTTTATGGAATTGCTGCCCACTGGTATTACAAAGAAAAATCTTCTGGGCAAGAAGTAGATAAGCAACCTCGCTGGATTCAAGAGATTACCGAAGTTCAAAAGGAATTAAATAACACTAAAGAATTCGTCACAAATGTCCAACTAAGTGTTTTTCATGATCGGATTTTTGTTTTCTCCCCCAAGGGCGATGTCTTTGAACTGCCCGAAGGAGCAACGCCAATTGATTTTGCTTATACAGTCCATAGCGAAATAGGCAACCACGCTACCGGGGCAATGATAAACGATCGGCTGGGACGCCTAGATCAAGAATTAAAGAATGGCGATTTAGTAGAAATTATTTTAGATAAAAATCGACTCCACCCAAGCAAAGATTGGATTAAATTTGCCAAAACTAAAAAAGCTCGCGATCACATCAAGCAATATTCCAAAAAATCTACCCTAGAAAATATTAAACGTTTTATTCCGGGAATAAAATAATAAAAAAAAGCCACTCCTAAAGGAGCGGCTTTTCTAAAATACTTTTTTTAACTAACGACGCCTAACTGTTTCTTCAAGTTTTCCAGTTTTACGCAAAAAATCTTTTTCTTTTTTTAAACGCAATCCGGTTAAAGCTTGTTTCTTCTGTTGGCGCTTGGTCTTTTCAGGGACCAAGTGTTGTTTTTCTCTGGCCTTTTCTAAACGCTTGCCGTTCTTAACGGCTCTTTTAAATTTGCGTAAAAAAGTTTCGAAACTTTCACCTGATCGTCTTTTATAATCAGCCATAAATAACACCTACCTTTCTATTTATTTTTTTATCTAATTTATCTTTAATTTTTTTAAGCGCAACGGTCTCCTGAACACCAGACTCCATATCACGCAACAAGATTGTTTCATCCATAATCTCTTTCTTGCCTAAAATTAAAGTCACCTTAGCTTGTAAATTATTAGCCTCCTCAATTTGAGCTTTTAAACCATCAACCGAGAAAGACTGACGCACATTAAATCCGGCTAAGCGCAATTCTTCAAAAAGAAGCAGAGCGCGCGCACGGGCAGTTTCACTTAATTGCGCAACATAAACCAATTCTTGCTCATCAGGATACTTGTAAACAGCATTTTGCTCTTTTAGCCGAGCAGTTATCCTCTCTAAACCAATTGCGACTCCACAAGCGCTTTCTTTGCCTCCTAAAGAAGCTAGCAAAGAATCGCAACGACCGCCAGCCCCCAAAGCTTGACGACTATTAGCCGTGCCATCATTTCCTAGTGGCCAGAATTCAAAAACTGTTTCGCTATAATAATTTAAACCGCGCACCAAATAAGAATTAAAGTTATAAGGAATATTTAAGTCATCTAAGTATTCCAAAACTTTTGAAAAATGCTCGCGACTCTCAGGAGACAAAAAATCAGCAATCTGAGGGGCTCCTTCACGAGTTTCAGTGCAAGCTTCTTCGCGGCAATCTAAAAGAGCCAAAGGATTTTTAAGCAAAGCCTTCTTGCAATTATTGCAAAGTTTAGCCCGGCGCCCGCGCTCCTTAAAAAAAGCGTTTAACTTACTGACATAATCACGACGAGCGTCCTGATCGCCCAGACTATTAATTTGAAGCTGAAAATTGAGACCGAGCTCTTTTAAATAACGATAAGCCGTATTAATAATCAAAGCTTCAGACACAGGCTTGGCTTCACCAATTATTTCTAAATCTAACTGCGTAAATTCTCGATAGCGACCGCCACCGATTTTATCTTGACGAAAAACTGAGCCAATAGAAAAAAGTCTGGTTGGCAAGGAACTATCTTCAGCTTTATTCTCTAGATAAGCACGAAACATTCCTTGAGTCAACTCGGGACGAAGAACCGCTTTTTCGCTACGATCTAAATCAACCATAAAAAACTCTTTATCTAAACCTAAGCGTGTAGTTTTTTTATACATTCCCGCCTCTTCAAGAGTTGGCGTTTTAATTGGCATAAAGCCGTAGGCGCGGGCCAACTCCCAAGCCTTAGCAGTTGCTAAATCCCAAACTAAAAAATCTTTTCCTAAATAATCTTTAAATCCCATTAAGTGCTGATAAGTTCTTCCGGGCTTTTTTTCAATATATTTAGCTGACGGTTTCTGGTTCAAGGAAACTGTCTTTTTAGGCTCTTTACGCACTTCTGGCCTTTTAGGCGACGAAGTTGCCTTTTTATCGACAAGCGTCTTAGTGGCTGTTTTTTTAACAGTCTTAGCTTTGGTCATAAAATTATCATTAAAAACTTTTTAATAAACCGGTAAGTCTTTATCAGTAAAGACATCTAAGCGACTAATTGGGTAGCCACGTAACCAGACCCTGCCAGTAATAAAACTTCGCTTAAGTGGCCCAAAAAAACGGGAATCTTGTGAGGCGCTTCGATTATCGCCAAGAACATAATATTCATCTGCGCCTAAATTAATATGATTCTCATTGTTAGACATGGTTATTTCTCCATCAGCCAAATAATCCTCCTTCAAAATATAACCGTTAGGATACTCCTCATTATAAATATAGACATGATTATCTTTTATCTGAACCCTCTCCCCAGGTAAAGCAATTACTCTTTTTATAAAATGTTCTTGAGGGTCGCGTGGATACCTAAAAACAACCACTTCTCCGCGTTGCGGCTCTTTAAAACGATAACTAAGCTCATCAATAATTAAGTACTCATAGCTATAGAAATTCGGTTCCATAGAGGCCCCCTTAACATAAAAAGGTTGAATTAAAAAATAACGTACAGCAACAATTATCACAATCGCGATTGCCGCTAACTTCACAAACTCTTGAACTGCGAAAAGAATTTTTTTAAACATAAACAAAAAGGCTATTAACTTGCCACCGAGAAAATTTAAACTAAAAACTTTTGCTATTATAACACCCAATTGCTAAAAACGCTAATTACAAAAAACCTTTAAAAAACAAGCATTCCGTCACCAAAAGAATAAAATCTGTATTTTTTAGCCACTGCCAAAGCATAAGATTTTTTTGTCAAGCCCCGACCAGCAAAAGCAGCAACCATCATTAATAGTGTTGACTGAGGCAGGTGAAAGTTGGTGATTAAAGCATCAACTGCTAAAAAATTATAACCAGGGTAAATAAAAATATTTGTCCAAGCTCTTAACTCTTCTGGCCAGCCAGCTTGCGCCCAGGTTTCTAAAGTGCGAGCACTGGTAGTTCCAACAGCCACCAATCTGCGCCCACTTTCTTTAGCCTCCTTTAAATAAGCGGCTGTTCGCTTATCTATTACCGCCCACTCCGCATGCATTTGGTGATTACGAATATCAGACTCTTTGACGGTGGCAAAAGTGCCCAACCCGACATGAAGAGTAAGCTTTTTTATGGAAACACCTCTTTCTGCTAATTTCTTTAAAAGTCGAGGAGTAAAATGAAGGCCTGCCGTTGGCGCTGCCACTGAACCAGTTTTATTCGAGGCCGCATATATAGTCTGGTATCGCTCTTTATTGGCAGAAATTTTTTCACGAGCACTCTTAATATAAGGAGGCAAAGGCATTAAACCAATAGCCTCAACTGTTTTAATAAATTTACTCCCACTTTGATTAAAAGAAACCCGCCAAGTACCATCACCCTGATCATTAATTAAAGTAGCAACCAAACCTTTTTTAAAGAATACTCGAACGCCGGATTTTACTCGACCGCCCAAAAGACACTCCCAAACATCGGCTTTCTCTAAACGGTGCAAAAGAATTTCCACCTGACCGCCACTAGCTTTTCGCCCTAATAAACGGGCTGGCAATACTTTTGAATCATTAACCACCAAAACATCTCCTGGCCGCAAAAAATCAGCTAAATGACTAAAATTAGATTCACTAATTTTCTTAGTTTTTTTATTTAAAATCAACAACTTGGCCGCATCTCGGGGCCGAGCTGGATTTTGAGCAATCAATTCTCGGGGCAAATTATAATTAAAATCTTGCAATTTGTAATTCATAAACCGAGTCGCCCAGGCTTGCTAATCTTTAAATGTTGATAAGCGGATTCGGTCGCCAAACGTCCGCGCGAAGAACGATCCAAGAAGCCCAGTTGCAACAAATAGGGTTCATAAATATTTTCAATCGTATTAATCTCTTCACCAGTAGCCGCCGCCAAAGTGTTCAGGCCGACCGGGCCACCATTAAATTTCTCAATAATTGTTGTTAAGATTTTTCGATCAGTTTGATCTAAACCCAAATCATCAACCTCTAACATTGAAAAAGCTTCTTTAGAAATTAACAAATCAACCACCCCGTCGCTCTTTACAAGCGAATAATCACGAACTCTTTTAAGAAGTCGGTTGGCCACTCGAGGTGTTCGCCGAGACCTCTGAGCAATTTCACCTGCGGCCGCTGGGTCTAAACGAACATCTAATAACTTGGCACTCCGGCGGATAATTCGAGCTAACTCTTCTGGTTGATAAAATTCCAAATGATAAATATGTCCAAAACGATCGCGCAAAGGAGCGGACAAAAGGCTAGCCATCGTCGTTGCCCCAATAACAGTAAAATGAGGCAAATCCAGACGCAAAGTTCTGGCTGTCGGCCCCTTACCCATAATAATGTCTAAGGCAAAATCCTCCATCGCTGGATAAAGAATTTCTTCAACCACCTTATTTAAACGATGAATCTCGTCAATAAATAAAATATCCCCCTCTTCTAAATTACTCAAAATTGCCGCCAAATCCCCACTCTTTTCAATCGCCGGCCCCGAAGTTATTCTGATATTAGCTCCAACCTCGTTGGCGATGATATGGGCCAGGGTGGTTTTTCCTAAACCGGGGGCACCATAAAGTAAAACATGCTCTAGTGACTCTTCTCTTTTTTTAGTTGCCTTAATGGCAATCTCCAAATTAGACTTAATCTTTTCCTGGCCAACATAATCAGTTAAAGTTTTCGGCCGCAAAGAACGGTCAAAATTTTCTTCTTGCTTGTTTTCCGTCGGATCAAGAAGGCGATTATCATCATTTTTTTCATTATCAAAAGACATAAAATTAAATTTAATCCTTATTTTTTTCTAAAGCATTATCAGTTGAGGTAACAATTTTAGGTAAATTAATTAGAAAATCTTTTTTTAAATTTTCATCAAATTCAGATTCAGAGACAACTTCTGGTTCATAATCATCCCAGGTAAGCTTTCCTGAACCTTGTAAATCAATTGTTTCCCCTAAATACTTGGGCTTTCTTTTTACAAAAGCTTCTAACCAGCCCTTAACTCGCGCTAGAATTTCTCTATTTTCAAAATAATTAAGATTTTCGTAGACTTGTTTATCCGCCACGCAACCTAAAGCTAAAAGGCCTCTTTCTTCGGCAAAATATAAAGCCCGCGGTAAATGAAATCTTTGCGTAATTATTAAAACTCGGGACGCTTTAAATATTTCCTGAGCTCGATAAACAGAGTCATAAGTATCAAAACCAGCGTGATCTAAAAAAATATCATCTCCTGGAATTCCTTGATCCAATAAAAAATTACGTCCGGCGGTAACCTCATCATAAGTAGCGGATCCATGATCTCCAGAGACAATAATATTTTCAATTTTACCCTCATTATACAAATCAGCAGCGGTGATTAAACGATCAGAAAAAATAGGACTTACCTGATTATCATTATAGGCGCGAGCCCCTAAAACCAAGCCAACTGGATAAGTTTCCAATCGCTGGCAATTAAAGGCAACATTTGAGGCGGCGCTTAAAATCTTAACATTAGAATACCAAATCAACCAAAGGGTAAAAAGTAAAAAATACAAAAAAGGGCGGCTCCAAATAAAAAATTTTCTCATAAATAAAACTAATAACTATCTTTTATAAAGACCGATATGGACAAATTTTATTAAAATCACAAAAAGAACAAGCCATTCCCGGTGTTGGTGGGAATTTACCTTCACTAATTGCCACCATTTTTGCAATTGTTTCTTGGCGAACTTTATTTAAAAACTCCGGCTTAGCAGAAAAAGACAAACGCTGCGGACCTTCTACATAATAATAAGTCAAGCGACCGACTTTAACCCCAAAGAGATCCTCTAGAACTAATTGATAAAGAGTGAGCTGAATTTTGCTCTCACTGGTTAGAGAATCCTTAACATTTCCTGTTTTATAATCAATTATCTCTAAAGTCCCATCCGGCAAACGGTCGACTCGATCAACAATTCCTTTAATTATTTTTCCGCCCAACTTATAAGTAAATCTTTTTTCTAAATAAAGAATTGTTGGCGAAGGGTTTTTAGACCAGTCTTGCCAAAAATTACGTAAACAATTCAAGCCCCGCTCATAATAATCTTGGCGCTCCTTTTTATTACTATAACCCTCATCAGTCCAATAGTAATCATAAATCTTTTTTAAATTTTCTTCTGAGAATTCTTTTTTTGCATCTTCAGGAAACAAAGAACTTTGTTCTGTCTCTTCCAGTGGTTTCAAAAATTTACATAAAGTGTTATGGATGGTTTGCCCAAAGGTTAAGTTGCCGCGGCTTCCTTCTACTGGAATTTTTAAGACATTACTGAATTTATACTTTAATGGACAAGCCGAATAGGTTTCTAACTGAGAATGAGAAAAATGATTTGGCAAAGCCGCTTCTGGAATAAGTTGAGAATGCTTTTCTAAGTTATTTAAATCATGAACAACTTCTAAATTTTCCACCCTAGAAGTGCCAACCGCTTGAACCGCTACTCCCATTTCTTCAATAAAGACTGACGGCCTTTTCTCGCGCTTTCCTCCATAATCTTTGGCCCCAGTTAAAAACAAACGCTCCTTGGCCCTAGTCGCAGCAACATAAAACAGGCGGCGTTCTTCCTCTAAATGTGGGTTTTCCGCTGCTACCAGTGAGCGACTAAGCAGGTCCTCTGGTAAACTAATTTTTTCTGAACGATTAATTGTCGGAAAGCGTTTGTCCACTAAATTAACAAGAAAAACATATTTAAATTCCAAACCTTTAGCCGAGTGAATTGTCATTACCTTAACAGTGTCATTATCAGCAAATTCCAAGCGCAAAGAACCGCTCTGTCCAGCCTCAAGCTCTAAATCAATTAAAGTCACAAAGTCTCTTAGGCGTGCATCCCGAACATGTTTTTCAAATTTTTTTATTTTTTGATAAAACTGATTAAGATAAGAAAAAGTTTCCACATCACGATCAAAATCTAAATCAGCAAGTAAGCCCGAATCGTTCAAAAAGTACAAGAGTAAGCGACTAGGGTCGGTGGTGGCTACCCGCTCCGAATTAAGCTTAATTAAAGTGAGCAAGCGCTTAATCCCCGCCTGAGATTCAGAGCTTAAATCAGGAATACTTTCCGCTTTCTCTAAAGCCTCAAAAATAGACCAAATTCTTCTTTTGGCAACTTTATTAATTTTAATAATATCTTGATAGGAAACCTTAAACTGAGGTAAATTTAATAAACGAAAAAGGGAAGCTGAATCATGATAATTATCCAACAAACGGAGATAAGCCAAGCAGTCTAAAATAACTGGCTTAAAATAAAGACCCCGCAAAGAAACAAACTGATGAGGGATATTTTGTCGAGCTAACTCTTTTACATAAGCATCGGCTGTATCATTGGCCCGTACTAAAATCGCACAATCCAGCCAATTAGCCAGCCCCCGGTCATGCAAATCTTTAATTTGGTCAACCACAAAAGCAACCTCATCTTCCGCTCGTAAAAATTGCCAATAATTAACCGCCGCCCCCTCTTCTTCTTTAAAATTTCCTCGTGCTTCTAATTTTTTCTCAAGTTGCAATTTTTGCTCAAGGCGATAGGGATTATTGTGTTGAATAAAACGATAGGCATAATCTAAGATTTCTTGGCGAGAACGATAATTATCAGTCAACACTAACTCCTTGGCATTTGGAAAATCGTCTTTAAATTGCAAAATATTGGATATTGAAGCGCCACGAAATTTATAAATTGATTGATCATCATCACCAACCACCGTTAAATTATTTTTTGGCAAAGCTAACAGTTTGACTAACTCGTATTGAGCGCCATTAGTATCTTGAAATTCATCAACCATGATTTGCTTAAACTGGTTTTGATAATGCGCTAAAATTTGAGGCCGCTCTTTAAAAAGTTTTAAGGTATAAACAATTAAATCGCCAAAATCAAGGTAACTATTTTCTAATAATAATTCATTATAAGTTTGGTAAGCAGAAGCCAACTCTTTTTGACGCAACTTCTCTTCCTCGAGTAAGTCTGTATCCGTGCCAGCGACCGAAAGATAGGCCTCCGGAGAAATATTTTCATCTTTCAATCGGGAGAAATGTTTTAAAAGCTCAGAAATAAATTTAGTTGGATTGCCAATTGGTTGATAATATTTTAGAGCAAAGCGCTCCAAATTATTACGAATTAAAATCCATTGTTCAGTATCATCAATCATCTTGAAGTCGGCCGGTAAGCCAATATCTAAAGCGTGCTCTCGCAAAATTCGCTCACCAAAGCCATGGAAAGTATTAATCCATAAATCTAAATAACCATAAGGCAAAGCACGATCAGCTCGTTCTTCCAACTCCCCAGCCGCCTTCTCGGTAAAAGTGAGCAGTAGCAGGCTGTCACTTGAATATTTTTTATTGAGAAGTAAATGAACTAAGCGAGCAATTAAAAGAGTGGTTTTTCCTGTCCCTGCTCCCGCCACTACCAAAAGAGGTCCGTTCTCATGGCGGACAGCAATCTGTTGGGTATCATTAAGTTTTGCTAAAACATCTTCACTCATGTTTAAAATTTTAATATTTTTTGAAGAGCCAATTGTTTAGTTTTTCCTCCAGGGCCAATCAAAGCAAGATTTAGATTTTCATTCTTAAAAATCTTTCGAGCTACTCGTCGTAAATCAAGAGCACTCACCGCTTCAATTTTTTTTAAATATTCTTCTGGAGTTGTTAGAGGTTTTTTAATGACTGCTTGATTGCCATACCAATTAGCTAAAGAATCTGAGGACTCCAAAGAAATAGCTAAACGCCCTTTATACATATCCTTAGTGCGTCGCAATTCAGATTCTGAAACTAATTCAGTACTTAAAAGACGATAATTATCTAAAATAACTTTAACTGCCGCAGCTTCTTTGCCTAGGCGAATTCCTGAAGTGGTTGTTAAATAACCAGTGTCAGTATAAATTTCAGCACTAGTGCGAACAGAATAAGCTAAGCCGCGCTGCTCTCTAATTTCACTAAACAAACGAGAACTCATTGACCCTCCCAAAATAACAGCTAAAACCTTAAGAACAAATTCATCCTTATGCCCAGAAGGAAAGGCGCGCACCCCCAAAGAAAGAGTAGTTTGATCAGTTTTTTTATATTTTGCTAATAATTGAGGCTTTTTCTGAAGCTCCTTTACTTTTACTTTATCCCGCCAATTATTTTCAGGAAAGGCTAAAAAATATTTTTTCGCTAAATTTAAATAATTTTTAGGAAGACGGCCAGCAAGCACTAAGGTACTGCTATTAGCTCCGTATTGACGAGAAAAATACTTTACAAAATCAGGACGTTTAAACAGCTTAACATTTGCTACCGTGCCGCCAACATCACGGCCAGCTGGACTATCCCCGTACAAGCAACTTTCAAATAAATCCTCAATTTTAAAGAGCGGATTATCTTCATACATATTCAACTCTTCAACAATAACTCCCTTTTCTCTTTCAATATCATCCGCCTTAAAGTTAGAATTTAAAAGCATGTCGGAAACTAAATCTAGGGCAATTTCAAGTTTAGCGGCCGCAACCTTAACCCAAAAACCGGTATATTCTTTTGAAGTAAAAGCATTATACTCACCCCCAACCTGATCGAAAGCAGCTGCCAAGGCTTGGGAATTAGGATAACGCTCGGTCCCCTTAAAAAAAAGATGCTCTAAAAAATGAGATAAACCATTTTCTTTTTTACTTTCATATTTTGAACCAGTTCGCACCATCAATAAAACGGTAACGGTTTTTGTGCCACTAATAGGAACCGCTAAAACTGGCAACCGATTGTTTAAAGTTTTTAAACTGTAATTTGACATAAAATTTAAGTAATTAGCTCCCTTAAATTTAACATAAGTCTGATATAATTAAAACCGATAAAATTTTGCCCCTACTTTTTACTAATTTATGGGCTCCTATAATTTACAAGATGCTAAAAAAAACCATCCCTATAACCTTAGGATTCGAGACTTAGCTAGTGAGGCAAGGCCACGAGAAAAAATGCAGCAACAGGGAGTTAACGAATTATCATCAGCTGAGCTTCTGGCGATAATTTTAAATAACGGCCACAAGAAAGAAGGGGTTTTAGAATTAAGCCATCGCGTTTTAAAAGAATATGGCTCCTCTGGTCTAATTTTCCAAACCAAGCCCGAAAAAATAGCGACTGATTTAAAAATTTCACTAATCAAGGCTTGCCAAATTGTCGCCTGCTTTGAACTGGGTCGACGTTTTTTTCAAAATAAACCAAACGGAACAATTACTATTCGCGCCAGTTGGCAAGCTTTTAATCACTTAAAAGAAATGGGCGCACTAAGAAAAGAAAATTTCCGCGGACTTTATTTAAATAGTCACTACCAACTAACTCATGATGAAGTCATTTCCATTGGCACATCAACTTCTAGCCTGGTCGACCCAAGAGAAGTGTTTAGGCCAGCCTTAGAATATGGAGCAGTGGCAATAATCGTCGCCCACAATCACCCCTCGGGAAACCTGGAAGTAACAATGGCTGATAAAAAAATCACCAAGCAGCTGAAAGCGGCTGGAAACATCCTTGGCATTGACTTGCTAGACCACCTAATTATTGCGAGAGATAAATTTATTAGCTTAATTTAAATTGATGTCATTTTATCACCTAAAAAAATACCCCCTCTTATTTGTTAACGACGCAAAAAGCGTTGATTTCCATGTCCAAGCTGGAGATTATTTTGGTAGTTTGGCCACCACCCTAAGTTTGTGGCGGCAACAGGGGCTTTGGCCGGAAGCAGAAGGAGCGGAGTTAGAGAAAGATTTATTGTTCCTCCAAAAAGAATATACGATAAGAAAAAAACTGAGCTAAGCTCAGTTTTTTTAATAGGGGTATTTTTTTAAACCTAACTTAAAAGCTATAAAGCAGGCTAGCGGGTGAAGAAGGTAAGTAGCCAAAATAGTGCTAATAGCCAAAGAAATGCTTACTTGGCCACTTAAATAAAATATGATGCCGGTCAATAGCATATAATCGCCATGATCCACCAAGAGCAGGAAACTTCCATCTTTTTTTCCTAAACATCTTTTAATAAAACTCCCCAAAGAGTGACCAAAATAAACAGTAAAAGGAACTAAAAACCAAGGCCAAGGCAGTAAAATATAAAAAAGTAAACTTAAAAAGACTGATAGAGACAAGCCCAGCCAGGTGGTTGACTCTCCTAAAATTCTATGAGCACCTAACTTCTTACGAAAATCAAGAGGGTAGTCATATTTTAAAACAACCGGAAAAAATTTTTTAAGCACATATAAAAAATTGAGGGAGATATTACACCCCCAAGTAATGGCCATATAAAAAATAAAATTGGCGAATGTCAGCTTCATCATAAGTCCCGCAAATCCATTAAAATAAAAGAGTTAAAACCTTCTTGGTGAAGCACTCTATTGGTAACCGTCCAGGGCTCGGGTAAGCAGTTATTATGCTTCATTTTAAAGCGAGCCTCCCAAAGACCATCAGGTCGCTGCGCGGGGGTGCTGTGCCAGAGGTAAGAATATGGTTTAAAGAAAAACAAATTTTCAGGCACATAATCTTGAGAGAGTATTTTACCAGTAATCAACAAATAATGATCATAGGAACAAATTTTACTTGGCATGGCGATAGGGCCATAACTCATATTAATATTCTGAGTATTAAGATCGCCTAAAATGCCACCCTGAGGAACGCTTAATTCTTTAACCAAGCCATCCTGATAGTCATACATCAAAAAAACCTCTCCTTGACTAATAGGCACCTGATGATACTTAATAACACCCCTCTGAATATAAGAGCTATACCACCAAGAAATTAAAAAGGATGCGCTTACCACTATGGCCAAGCCCCAAGATATTTTTTTCTGACTAAAATAAAGCAAGAAATTAAGTAGGGACCAAAAAGCCACGCTTAATAAAACATTAAACGAGCCGCCTGGGTCAAAAAAGGTGCGATAATGATAAAAAACTAGAGAGAGAGCTAGGGATAAAATGGCGTTAATTAAGAAAAAGTAGGAAGAATTCTTTTTATCTTTTAAGGTGCGTGCAAATAGAGGAATGGCTAAGGCCGATAATACTGCCCCACGCACTAAGATGCCTCCGTCAAAAGCCGTTTCAATCAGGGCAAAGGCCAGAATAGAATAGGAAAAAATTAAAAAACACTTTTGACGCTTATTAGCCTTATCTAAATATTTTTGAAAAGAAGTCGCAAAATAAAAAACGCTAACACTGATTAATAATAATAAAAGAAAAGCGCAAACTACCCAAAAAATAGTTGGTGCCCATCCTAAATAAGCTTGTCCGGCATCAAAGTTAATAGTTTCTGGTTGGTTAAATAGAGCAAAAAGCCAACCGACCGCACCCTTAACAATGTGGTTATGGTAAAAAGCTGTACTAGAAAACTCTCTAGCAAAACCAAAAACCGAATTTTTCCAAAAAGGTATCTGGTAATGGCAGGTAAAATAAAACTGCAAAAATATTCCGTAAAGATAAACCACTACCAAAGATAACCATGCCCATAACCAAGAATAATTTTTTTGTTTTTTATTTCGCCTTAAACAGTAAACAACAACCAGAAAAACAAGGTAAGCCAGCCAGGCCAAAACTTTAACTAAGCCTCTACCACCAACAAAGATATTAGTGAATGAATGAAGGAGAGGCAAAAACAACAAAAAAAGATTCATTTGGATAAATTAGGTATTATCGTAACAAACAGACATCGGTGAGCCATCAATAACCCAAGAAAAGCACCTCAGGCCGCCTCCGTCTCCGCCTCCGTCGTAAATAAGCGTACCACCACTAGGCGGCAGACCCGATTCATACGCCGAATCATAACAGTCATGAAAAAGACCATCTATTCTATCTTGGTCAGGAATTCGTTCTGACATAACCAACTCTTCCCATTCTAGATTCGTACAACAACCATCACCAAGCACTTCGCTACCACCACACTGACCACAGGTTCCCACACCTGCATTTTCGAAACAACAATCTGAGCATACTGGATTTATATTGGGATCTAAATCAGAAGGACGCCAGCCAATCAATAAATAATCATTAGCATACTGCATTCTTTCAATAGTGGAACAAACCCCATTATTAACACACTGCGCTCCACATGTCCCACAATCTGCAGGCGCATTTAAGCAGTTTTCGGTAGCTAAATTACAGACCCCATCTCCAGCGCAACCGACAGGAGTCAAATAATTGCGAACCGCTCCTGATGTAGCGGAGTTATAAAAACTATTCCACTCTGCCTTGGAATTAGTAGGCACAAAATAATCTTGATAACTAACATTATTAACACAACAACCAATAGGGTTTAAGACGCTACCATTATAATAAAAAATTGGATCGCTTAATTCTCTTGCTTTTACTTTATAGCCGCCCGCCGGCGTATTAAGCGATGCTGCAGACAAGAATAAAGACGGGATTAGAGCAGTAATCACAAAAGACAAAATAATACTCAAAAATAAATATCGATTAATAACTAAATTTTTGCAACAAAGTTTAAAAAAATTATTTTTTTTCTTCATATGATTAAAACTAATATTCAGTAACAATATCGTTTTCATCTTTCATAATCCTGTATTGCAAAACTTTTCCTTCACTATCTGTTAGTAAGATTTGAAAACGCTCATCCCTGTTTAAATGAAGGTTGTCCTTATCTTCAACTGAAAGCTCTTGAAAAGAAATTGGCTCTGGGTCCTTCACCCCTAAAAATTTAAGATCCAATTGGGTGTCATCACCTTCTCTAGGAACTATTTCAAAAACAGCTCGGTGATATAAACCTAACCCGGCCTTAGCGTCTTTACTTAATAAATTTTTACCTTCAAGATTGCCAAGAGAGCTATAAGGTTCGGGGGTAAGAATTTGCGCTTCTTCGCCACTCTTTTTGACTTGATAAAAATAGAAAAAGACAGTAATAATAAAAGTCAGTAGAACAAAAATAAAAACTACTAGCCAAACTTTTCTATCTGTTTTCATAAAAATAGAATAATGAATATTACTTTTTAATTATACCATTGTTTAAAAAAAAGAGGAAATTACTTCCTCTTTTATTGTTTGATTAACCTAATGCCGGCGCCAGCTGAAGGGTCATATAGACCACCAGTGGAAAAAAATTGATTCTCAACACTAATTATAACCATAATCAGATAACCTGCAAAGATTTCATTTGTTATAAAAGCGGCTGTTTCATCTCCTGCAGAATATTCATATAATTTGGTTTTTCTGTTTCTGGCAATTCCGCCATTTGGTAAAGCACTAAAACCACTAGAGTTGGTAATTGGTCTCAATGTTTCTGGCCACCCCAGCTGATTCATTAGCGCTGGGCCAGCAAGATAATATCCCCCCAAGAAAGTTTTCAACTCTCCAAAATCATCTCCACTAGGAATACGCCAACCTTCAGGAGCAATTCCTCTAGGATCAGTCACTGCTAAATAGTTGTAAAGATAGCCATATTTTTCAGCCATCTCTGAGCTATTGTTGTAAGCTGTATACGCGCCAGTCTCGAGTGGTCCCCAGTTAGCCGCTACTGGTTCATGAATAATTGGATCACCGTTGTTATAGTGGCGAGTTCTTAAATTCTCCACTGTCCATACTTGTTCACCAATTTTCACCGTATGGTACATATTGCCCTCGTTATCAGCAATATCATAGGTATAGACTGCCACTGCCCGACCGTAAGCCACACCAACATCATTGATTGCATAAGCCCTAACATAATACTTAGTATTTCTGCTAAGACCAGTAAGATTAAGAGAAAAGTTATCAGTAGTTGCGGTTACTCTTCTTTTATTGAAATTAACATTAACCTCATTAGAGTCAGTGCCCCAACAAAAACCTCTCTCGTTAATCTTTGCTCCACCATCAGATATTATCTGACCACAAATCTCAGCCTCGCTAAAGCCAACACCGTTCACCTCAGAAGTACGAACTTGGGGACTATTAAATGATGGGGGTGGTGGTGGGGGCGGGGGTGGTGGTAGTGGTAGTGGTAGTGGATCCTTCTCACAAGCAAATAGGCTTGCACAAATAATCAGGAAAGCAAACGCCTTCCTGTAACTGAAAAATTGTTTTGCTTTCATGATTTCTGTTTTTTAATTGTGAATGTACTTAAATTATTAAATACTTATATTATCAGATATATCATCCAATATTTTTAATCTTTTGTCAATAGTCTGAGGCGCTTATTAGACAAGCGATAAATAAACACATTGCCAAGACTGCGGGCTGTGTCCAGAGCCAATGATCAAATAAGCTAAGAAAAAATAGCAAAAGCCATAAAGACCAGGTTTTATTATTGAAACTCTTTTTTAAGACCGCAAACCATAGTAAAACGACAGCCAATAACCCAAAAATACCCAACTCTGCCCAAACTAGCAACCAATAATTGTGAACCGGTTGATAAGACCAAATAGACAAATTAGGAAAATTGCCCATTAAGGCAACAATATAGTTCCCCACTCCAACGCCGCGCACTGGATTGTTGATAATAATTTCGCCCGCCTGCTGAAGATAAAGAGTACGCTCACTAATGGATTTTACCTCAAGACGAGCATTTAAATCAGCCCGACCGTTAACTAAAGGTTGATAAGCAAAAAAAGACAGAGTGCTTAAAATAATTAAACCAATAATAAAACTGGACCCTTTCCGCCAAAAAGTCTGGCGCTGCGAAAAAATTAAAGCTAACAAAGCTAGAGCAAAAGCAAAAATTGCTGCCCGAGAAAAAGAGGCAAAAAGAGCAGTGCTAAAAATTAAAAAAAGAGCCAACAAAACAATTCTTTCTTCTTTTTTAGTCTTGCTCTTTAAGGCGAGAAAAAGAGCAAGAATGGCGCCTAGGGCCATCACCCCTCCTAAAATATTAGGGTGATCGAAAGAACCATAAGCGCGTAAAAAACGGCCACTATTAGTTTCAACCACCGACACCCCTAAATCGCTAGAATTATGAGCGGCTAAACCAAAATATTTACTAGCTGGAGCAATCTGACTAGAAAACTGAATAATTCCCAAAAGAGCTGGGATAATTAAACCGAGTAAAAAGAACTTAAGTGCCCGCTCTCTATAAAGAGGGTGGCTGTTCAAAACTAGATAAAAAACAAACAAAGCATTGACTAAGTTAAGCCAGCGAGAAAGAGCTAAAAACTGATCGGGTGCCCAAATTATTGACAAGGTGCTGATAATAAAAATTGACATCACCCCCCACCACCAAAGCGGTTGAATTTTTTTATCTTCGCTTTTAAGGTTTCGGTTTTTAAAAAATCCGATTACGTTTAAGCCAATCAGAGCTAATAAAAAAAGACTATTTAAATAAAAAGCAATTTCTAAATAATTAGTTTCAGCTGGGCGTAAAATCAATTTAGTGCTCCAAGGCCAAAACAGTAGCCAAAGGTAGAGCAGACTGAAACTTAGTTTTGTGTTAATCATAAAGCCCCAGAGAAGCAAGTCTATCTAAATAACGATTTTGCAATTCGAGACGACGATCATCGAGATAAAAACGCAGTAGATGATCACTTAAAATAACCCCTGTCCCTTTGCCAATCTGACTAGCCAGCGCTGGCGGTAAAATTTTAAATTGAATTTTTTTTACCACTGGCTCGGCAACGTTAGCAATACTAAAAAGTAGGCGATCTAAAAGGTTGCGACTAAAATAATCCGCCGAAAAAGATTCGCGCAATAAATAACTATTGGGAAATAATTCCTTTAACCAGGGATTTTTATAATGTAAATAATCTAAATATCGCCCCTTGTCGTAAATAGGGTGAAGACCCATTAACCAGTGCTCAAAATAAGCATCACCCCCGTCTAGCCTTAAAGAATCCATCGCTAGCCCAGTGGTCGCCGCATAAAAACTTAAGCAAATTTTATCCTGTTTATCATCCCGTTGTGGCCGCCATCTAAGAATTTTCATTAAACCAGCACAAAAAAAACGAGTCAACCATAAACGCCCCGGAGAAGAAATAATAAATAAATCTATATCGCTGCCTTCTCGCAAATTATGATGACCAATTAGGTTAGAGATTGCCACCAACTTAACGCTCGGAACTAAACGGAACAGGCGGGCCGCTTTTTTAGCGCGTTTAATCTTTTGATTAGTAAAATTATAACGCTGACGGCGCTCAAGCACGATTTCTTGTCGCCCCGGTAAAAAATACCAGCCCTCTCGACGCTCAACCTGACCACCTTCCAAAAGATAATCAACTGTTTCAGAAAGTTCTTTAAAACTAATTTTTATTTCAAGATTTTGCCACCACTCCCACAAAGACAGGGGGTAAGAAAATAAATCAAAAAACACTAAGCTCTTTAAAAGAGCGCGTTCGTGTTCATTTTTAATTGAAGAAAAATTAGTCTTCATCCGACCTAGTCTTGTTTAGATTTAGTATTTCAACATCACTCTCTCTGCCTGTTACTTTTAAAATATCTTTATCAATTTTTTTGAACTCTTTAGCAGCGTGATTATAATGATTAACGCTAGTATCTAAACTATTGCCTAGTTTTTGCAAAAAATCATTGTAGGTACCTAAATGGCGCCCCAATTTTTCTACATTTTTCTTAATATCTTGAGCTCTTTCTTCAATCTGCATTGCCCGCAACCCCTGCAAAACTGTTTGTAAATAGGCAAGAAAAGTTGTCGGGGAAACAATAATAACCTTCTTCTCTCTAAAAGCATAATCAATCATATCACGATTACCAATAGAATCGGTTAGTAAATCGTAGTAAATTGATTCAGAAGGAACAAACATAAAAGCAAACTCCAAAGTGCCAAGATTGGGCCGGACATACTTAGATGTTTCATCGATACGATTTTTTAAATCCTGTTTTAAAGCTGCTTCCATTCTCTTCCGAGTTTCTGGATCTTTAGCCGTCAAAAGACGCTCATAGTTTTCTAAAGAAAATTTAGCATCAACCGGCACAATTTTTTCTTTAACAAAAATAGCCGCATCAACAATTAACTCTTGGTTATTTTTTTCATCTTTCCCTAAAGAATATTGAAGCTTAAAAGTGCCCGGTGGCAAAACACTGCTCAAAGTTTCCTCTAAATAATACTCCCCCAATACGCCTCGTTGCTTAGGGTTTTTCAAGATATCTTGAAGATTTTGAAGTTGAGCCGAAAATCCAACCACCTGACGATTGGTTTCATCTAACTTGGTAAGTTTTTCAGTCACTTCAGCAATCATCTTTGAAGACTGAGCATTTATGTCACGCATAATCCGATTGGTCTGCTCATATTGACCCTGATTAGTCTGATGAGTTTGGGCTAAAGTTTGGCCCAATTCCGAACGCAATTCCGAGTTTTGGCGTTGTAGCTGACTTAACTGTTCTGATTGAACAGCGAAACGCTCTATTAAAGGAGCCATCTTCTCTTGGTCGGCAAGCGGTTTTTTCCGAAGTAAGACGATGATTACCGCCATTCCCACCAGTAAAACCAAGCCGAAAATTATCAATAAAATATCATTCATATATTTATAGTGTAGCGATTTTTATAAAGAGGGGCAAACAAAAAGGCCGAGCTCTGCTCGGCCAAGAATATTTATGCCCAAGTAACGCTGGCCACTTGATCATCTGGGTTTTTAAAGCGCATAATTCTGACTCCTTGAGTCGAACGCCCTAAAACACTAACGGACTTAAAGGGGAGACGAATAACCTGTCCTTTTTCAGAAATAATCAACAAGTCGCGATCAATCATAGTATCGGAATTAAGGAGGAAAGCGTTAATCAGCTCACCCGTCTTATCGGTAACCTTAACTGTTTTAATTCCCGAACCACCTCGCCCCTGCAACTTATAAAGAGAGAAATTCGTACGCTTTCCGTAACCCTTAGACATTATCGTTAAGACTTGATACTGCTTAATTTTTTCTTTTTCAGAACGAGCAACTCCCACACCAACAACACGGTCACCTTTCTTTAAGCGAATTCCTGTAACACCAGCGGCATTGCGACCCATATCACGAACATCCACTTCCTTAAAGCGAATTGACTGGCCTTGCGCGGTGATTAGCTGAATTTCATCTTTTCCGGTCGTCGGCTTAACCCAAATTAATTCATCTTCATCTTTAATTTTAATAGCAATTAACCCATTGCGACGAAGGTTAGCAAAAGCCTCTAATTTTACTTTTTTAACTAAACCTTTTTTCGTAGCAAAGAATAAGAATTGACTGCTTGACAATTTATCTAAAGGTAAAACAGTTTCTACGCGCTCACCGGTAGTTAATTGTAAAAAGTTAACCGCGGGAGTTCCTTTGGCAATTCGAGAAGCTGAGGGAATCTCGTAAGCCTTTAACTGGAAAACTCGCCCCTTATTGGTAAAGAATAAAATATCATTATGAGTCATGGTCGTAAAAACCAACCAAACCGAATCTTCTTCTTTGGTGGTTAAACCAACTATCCCCTTACCTCCTCGAGCCTGAACTTTAAAAGTACTCGGCTCAACTCGTTTAATGTAACCATCTCGAGTAAGCATAACAATTGTCTCTTCATTGGGAACCAAATCTTCAGCGTTTAACTCTTTAACACCATGAGCAACTACTTCAGTCCGACGCTTATTATCATGTTTTTCTTCTAAAAGCTTTAACTCATCTTTAATTATTTGTCTAATCTTAAGTTCTGAAGCCAAGATTGCCTGCAAATCCTTAATCAATTTTTGCTTATCCTTTAATTCATCTTCAATTTTTTTCTGCTCCAGATTAGCTAAATTCTGTAAACGCATTTCTAAAATAGCAATCGCTTGACGATCAGAAAGCTTAAACTTTTTGATTAAATTTACTTTGGCAACCTCCTTATCTTTAGAGGCTTTTATTGTTTTGATTACTTCATCAATATTTTTTAAAGCAATCATCAAGCCCTCTAAAATATGAGCTCGTTCTAAAGCTTTATTCAATTCATATTGAGTCCGGCGCCTAATCACTTCTTGGCGGTGCTTAACATATTCCTCCAAAATCATTTTTAAAGTCAAAATTCGAGGCTGAATTCCGTCCTCAATTAAGGCCAACATATTAACATGAAAAACTGTTTGCAGAGGAGTGTGCTTATACAAGGCATTCAAAACTTTTTTTGGATAGGCATCCTTTTTTAAATCAACGACAACACGAACGCCATCACGATCAGATTCATCGCGCAAACCTTTGATGCCGTGCAATTTTTTATCTTTAACTAAATTAGCAATTTTTTCTACTAAATTAGCCTTATTAACTTGATAAGGGATTTCCGAAATAATAATTCGAAAACCACTTTTACTCTCAATAATTTCTGCCCGACCGCGCATCACAATACCGCCTTTACCGGTAGAATAAGCCGCTAAGATATCTTTTTTGCTATAAATCATCCCTCCGGTTGGAAAATCTGGGCCCTTAACATCTTCCATTAAATCCTCCACGCTTAAATCAGGATTATCTAAAAGGTGAATAATTGCCCGACAAAGTTCACCTAGGTTATGAGGCGGAATATTGGTGGACATTCCAACCGCAATCCCCATCGTGCCATTGAGCAAAAGGTTGGGCAGCTTAGCTGGCAACACTCGTGGTTCACTTTGGGAACCATCGAAATTTGGCATGAAGTTAACCGTATCCTTATCTAAATCCAACAACATCTCTTCGGCAATAGCAGCTAACTTCGCCTCGGTATAACGCATTGCCGCCGGACTGTCGCCATCCATAGAACCAAAGTTTCCTTGACCTCTGACAAGCGGGTAACGCATAGAGAAGTCCTGAGCTAAACGAACCATGGAATCATAAACTGCACTATCCCCATGAGGGTGGTATTTACCTAAAACTTCACCAACCACTGTTGCCGACTTACGAAATTTTCCACTAGAACGCAAACCAATGCTCCACATCGCAAATAAAATACGACGATGAACCGGCTTTAAGCCATCACGAACATCAGGAAGAGCGCGCGAGACAATCACGCTCATTGCATACTCCAAATAAGAACGACTCATTTCTTCAACAATTGGCTGTTCTTCAACTGTCCCAAAAGCTGTTTGTTTCCGAATATTATTATCCCCTTCAGAAATATTTTCTTTTTTTTCTTCTTTTTTTTCAGACATATAAATTAATAAACCTTTTCAGTTATCCCTTCACAACCAGGAGGGATAACACAAGGCCGAGCAGGCTCTCCAAAAGTCGGCATACAATTAACATAAGCCGGACAACTTATTTGATTAGGACTTATCGGATCGCCAAGCTCCGGACGAACAGACTCATCAGGCTCGCTTAAAGGATTTTCTAATGGCTGTTCCGGAACAACATCGCTCATATTAGGTTCGGGATTAGCATTATTAACCTCAACCATCAACTGATTGACAAAGGCCTTTTCAACATCAGTCGAAGCTTCAATCAAGCTAGCGTTTTCATTTAGATTATCCTCCAGGGTCTGAGCGACTGATTCAATCGTCACAGAAGAAGCGCCCTCCCTGCTTATCAAAGAATTTTTTAGATTAACCAACCACAGAGCACCAATAAAAACTGCTAAAAAAATTAGAATAACCTTTAAAACTGTTTGTTTAGTGGCAACGCTCATAATATTTATATTACTCCTTAATTCCGTCCAAGTTAATATCGTATAAAATATGCTCGGCTAACAAGCGATAATTTAAAATCTCCTCTTCATTAAACCAGAGTTTAATTTCTCGTTCGGCTTCAGAAACAGAATCTGAACAATGAATTAAATTGCGAACAGCCCGATCATCAAGGCTAGAAAGTTCATAAGAATCCAAAGTATAATCACCGCGAATCGTGCCCACTTCTGAAGTTAAAGGCTCAGTACCACCAACAATTTTTTTAACAATCCCAATTGCTTGGTTGCCCTCAAAAACCAAAGGCACAACTGGACCCGAAGTCATAAAAGCAACTAAACCCCGAATAATATCCTTTCCATATTCTTTAGCCTCTTTTTCAATCGGCAAATTTAAAGCTTCTCGATTTTTAATAATATTGCCCCCCTTCTTTTCAAACCACTCTTCGTCCTTATTATAATGACTCCAACATTGTTCTTCGCTAGCCATCACCATCTTTAAGGCGCTAATTTTTAAACCCGTTCGTTCTAAACGATGGATTAATTCTCCAGTTAAACTGCGCTGGACTGAATCAGGTTTTAAAATAACGAGCGTTCGCTCTTTTTTTGGGTGTAAATTCATAAAAATAAAATATTTAATTAACTTGTAAAATAACCAGCTCCATTTCCTCTTGGGGTAAATCTTTTTTTGTTAAGCGCAACTTTTCTTCTTGAGTCGGAACAACTCCTAACTGCTTAACAAATTTTTCCACCTGACTAGCATCTTCATAGCCAATTGGGATCACCAGCCGCGGCTCAATACTGGCAACAATAGCGGCAGCCACAGAAGCATCAATCGTTTTATTTCCTCCAATTGGCACTAGCAAAACATCCACGCCTAAAAGTTTACCTAGCTGATCATCAGTTAAAGAGCGAGACAGAGAACCTAAATGAACAACAGAAATATCATCAATTTCAACCCGATAAATTAAATTATCAGCTGGCAAATTATTAGCAACCGCCTCTTCTGGATAACTATCAATGCCTTCAATTAAAACCCCGGAAGTGTCATACTCGCCCGCACAATCAATTAAAAAAGGGGTTCCTTTTACTTTTTTATCTTTTTCTTGCGGATTGGTCCAAGCGACTATCGTCCCTTCGGTGGCAGCATTAACCGGATTAATTAACACCGTAATTCCGTCTTGACCAATTTTATCTTGCAGCTTAACAGAGAGATGGCCCAACCAATTAATAATCATAAATTTATCAAAATAATAAAAAGGATTTTTAAAAAACCCGTGTTTAAATTATATCAGTAAAAAATTTCTTGGTCAATAAAAGCCCGATAAAAACAGGCTTTTTAAGGGTAATAATAAAAAAGAGCCGATCAACATCACGTCGTGGGCTCTTTGGGAAAATAGCGTGACTCGCGTCAAACCTTTTTACTAACGACAAAAAGTAAAGTCTAAGAAAAGAAAATGTTAAATAACTTTAATCAGCAATATATCAATTAATTTAAAAAATTACAAGCAGACCAAAACCTGAATTTTTAAGTCCTCCAATTTAAGTTAAATCCCCTTGTTTTTCGAGGCTTGACAAGTTTTTTAAAGTCCTATAAAATAAGCAACATCAAACTAACAACAGAAAAAACTGGTTTAAAAACAAGATATCTAATATCTCTGTTTTTTTCTGCCCTGTTTGAAGAACATTTACAATTTACAACCTATGTAGTTTCGATGCTAATTGGCATCGATTCGGTGATAAAAACATAATCCGATTTATCGGATAGAAATACAAAGAAAGCATTAAGCTTTCATTAGAGTCAGTGACTCTTTAACAGAGAGTTTGATCCTGGCTCAGGATGAATGCTGGCGGCGTGTCTAAGGCATGCAAGTCGAATGTCTAGTTTACTAGGCATGGCAAACGGGAGAGTAACACATTGATAACTTACCCTGAAGACGGGGATAACCTTGCGAAAGCGAGAATAATACCCGATAGTATGTAATCACAAAAGTGATTCCATTAAAGTTCCGGCGCTTCAGGAGAGGTCTATGGCCTATCAGCTTGTTGGTGAGGTAATAGCTCACCAAGGCAACGACGGGTATCGGGCGCGAGAGCGTGATCCGACTCACTGGGACTGAGAAACTGCCCAGACTCCTACGGGAGGCTGCAGTCAAGAATCTTCCTCAATGGACGAAAGTCTGAAGGAGCGACGCCGCGTGTATGAAGAAGCCTTTCGGGGTGTAAAGTACTTTTAACTGTGAAAAAACAATGATGGTAACAGTTGAATAAGGGGCTGCTAACCTCGTGCCAGCAGCAGCGGTAATACGAGGGCCCCAAGCATTATCCGGATTTATTGGGCGTAAAGCGTCCGTAGGTGGTTTATCGCATCTCCTGTTAAATCTTGAGGCTCAACCTCGAGTCTGCGGGAGAGATGGGTAAACTAGAGACTGGAAGAGGCAAACGGAATTGCTGGTGTAGGGGTTAAATCCATTAATATCAGCAAGAACACCAAATGCGAAGGCAGTTTGCTAGGACAGTTCTGACACTCAGTGGACGAAAGCGTGGGGAGCGAATGGGATTAGATACCCCAGTAGTCCACGCCGTAAACGATGGATACTAAGCATTGGCAGTATCGACCCTGCCAGTGTTGTTAGTTTAAGTTAACACGTTAAGTATCCCGCCTGGGGAGTACGAGCGCAAGCTTAAAACTCAAAGGAATAGACGGGGACCCGCACAAGCGGTGGAGCATGTGGTTTAATTCGATGATAAGCGAGGAACCTCACCAAGGTTTGACATGTAGCTGCAAGGTCTGGAAACAGATCCGCCTTCGAGGGTGCTACACAGATGCTGCATGGTTGTCGTCAGCTCGTGTCGTGAGATGTACCGTTAAGTCGGGAAACGAGCGCAACCCTT
>Ga0265294_10001695_pt1 | contig 29670 bp, 27 predicted proteins | sample MunlanPumphouse3_FD_192504 | JGI IMG/M metagenome (GOLD analysis project Ga0265294, IMG submission 192504) | Groundwater microbial communities from a municipal landfill in Southern Ontario, Canada - Pumphouse #3 | ecosystem: Environmental > Aquatic > Deep subsurface > Groundwater | place...
GAGGTGCCGGTTGGGGCCGTGGTCGTGGCTGGTGGCCGGATAATTGCCAGGGCGCATAATTTAACGGAAACGCTTAACGATGTGACTGCCCATGCAGAGATGCAGGCATTTACCGCTGCTGCCAACGCTTTAAGTAGTAAGTACTTGAATGACTGTACATTATATGTAACCTTGGAGCCTTGCGTCATGTGTGCTGGTGCGGCGTATTGGACTCAGATCGGTCGTATTGTCTATGGAGCCACGGATCCCAAAAGAGGGTTTACCCAAACTAGTGTTAATTTACTGCATCCCAAGACCATAGTCATAAGTGGAATCTTGGAACCGGAGTGTTCCGGGCTGTTGAAAAAATTCTTTAGCAGCAAGCGATAAACGGACCCGGAGGTATTGCAATAATTTTCCAGTCCTATTAATTTCGGGTTATGAAACCTAACCTGATCACCCTGAATTGGGGCATGATTCTGCTATGTCTGTCATCATGCGCCTACACGCCTAAAATCAAAGCCCCTGGGAAACAGGTGTTGCCTGAAAGTGTTGCCTCGATGGAGTGGGCTGAGATTGGTGGGATCAGCGGGGTGCTGGCAGGAGCAACCGCCTGTTTCATCCGGTACGTGATTTTTCAATCAATAGTTATCTGTCTGATGTTCACGAGGCTACTCAGTTTATTCAAAAAAGGCTGAGAAAAGAGAGAGTTTATTTGATGGGGCACTCCTGGGGTGCTCTGTTGGGAATCCTGGAGGTATCGCGATATCCTGCAGATTATCATGCACTTATAGCTATTGGGCAGCCGGTTGGCATGTGGGAGAACATTGTACTGGCTTACCGTAAAGCTCTGGCTTACGCGCGTGAATCGGGTAACCAGAAGGTGATCAGGAAGCTGGAGAAGAGCGGTATCGACGGCTCCAGTCTGAAAGAGTGCCCCCGTCGCGACATTACCTATGTGCGGAAATATATCAATCGCCACACCCCGAACCGAATAGATAATGGGATCTACGGGAAGTTGGTCTGGCGATCGATCTGGTCGACGGAATACTCGCTGCCGGATGTGGTGCGTTACCTGTTTGGCATCAGCAGTGCCATGGATTTTCTTAATCAGAATGATATTGAGGCACTTAACTTGTACGAGCTGGTTCCGGAGCTCCAGGTTCCCTATTTTATTTTTGCTGGGGTTCAGGATGTTTTTACCGATGTCGAACTCACACGAGCCTATTTCGATTATGTCAAGGCTCCATACAAAGCCTTCCATGTTTTTGAGCAATCAACGCATCATCCTAATTACGAGGAGCCTGGCAAGTTTCAAGAAATCCTGGTTCAGGAGGTAAAACCGGTGGGTTTGAGCCTTAAACCATTCTCTTACTGATTTGTTTTTACGGTATGGATGAAACTTGGCGAGATTTTCGTAAGCAATATGGCCGTCGTACTCTGGACGAATCGCAGGTGGGGTCTGACCCCATTTCGTTGTTGGAGGAGTGGATTGACGGGGCACTAACGGCAGGTTGTCCGGAGCCAACAGCCATGGTTTTGTCAACGGTTGCTGCCGAGGGTCGGCCTTCTTCCCGGGTGGTCCTGATGAAGGGTATAGAGGCCGGCGGAATCACGTTTTTTACGAACTACGACAGCCGTAAAGGCTCCGAGCTGACAGCAAATCCCCAGGCCGCCCTGCTGTTTTTTTGGCCTGGGGAGGAGAGACAGGTTAGGGTGGAAGGTGTTGTAGCCCGAATCAGTCAAGGGGAGTCTGATGCCTATTTCCGATCGCGCCCGCCGGAAAGTCGGCTGAGTGCCATCGTTTCTCCTCAGAGTCGCGAGATTCCCGGTCGCGAGTGGTTGGAGCAACAGCGTAAGTTAAAGAAAAACCTCACCGCCGCTTCTCTTGGTGATCGTCCCGGAAATTGGGGAGGGTTCAGGTTGCATCCCAACTATTTTGAGTTTTGGCAGGGGCGGGAGGACCGGCTTCATGATCGGATTGTTTTTCAGAAGAAAGATGCAACATGGTGCATCTCCAGATTAGCTCCTTAGATTAGTCGACCGGCATGCCTTTCAGCGTAGCCTGGGTGCAGTCGTGAATCTTCACCATGACTAGGTTGCCTGGCTGATATTCAGCCTTGGGAAACACTACCACCTTATTTTGCGGAGTTCGTCCAAATAGTTGATCCTTAGACTTTTTACTAACCCCTTCGATTAACACTTCAAAGGTTTTGCCCACATCTTGCCGGTTGCTTTCGAGCCCAATGGTTCCCTGTAAATCGATGATTTCCTGCAGCCGTCTGGATTTAATCTCTTCGGTAACATCATCTTTCAGATGTTCAGCGGCATAGGTACCCGGGCGTTCGGAATACTTGAACATGAATGCAAAGTCGAATCGGACCTCTTGCATCAGGCTGAGGGTTTCCTGGTGGTCGTTTTCGGTTTCGCCCGGGAAGCCACAAAACACGTCGGTTGATATCCCGCAATCGGGAAGTATTTCACGGATTGCTTTTATGCGGTTGAGGTACTGTTCCCGGTTGTATTTCCGGTTCATATTTTTCAGAACCTGACTGCTTCCCGACTGCACAGGCAGGTGAATATGGTTGCAGACGTTGCTGTTTCGGGCAATCACCCGCAGGGTTTCGTCCGACATATCTTTAGGGTGGGAGGTGGTAAACCGGATCCGGATATTGGGTACTGCTTGGGCTACAGCCTCTAGCAAATGAGAAAAATTTAAGTGGTTAGATTCATCGGGGCTGTCTGTAGGATTCTTCCATAGGTATGAATTCACGTTTTGTCCCAGCAGGGTAAGTTCTTTATAACCTTTGGATTCCAGATCTTTAACCTCGGCAATGATATCTTTTGGATTGCGGCTGCGTTCCCGGCCGCGGGTATAGGGAACAATGCAATAGGTGCAGAAGTTGTTGCATCCCCTCGTGATTGACACGAAGCCTGATATTCCGTTGCTTTCGATCCTTACCGGGCAGATTCCTGCATAGGTTTCCTCTGTACTCAGGTGGACATCAATAGCAGAGCCAAAGCTTTTTGCTTCATTCAGGAGATCGGGTAGCATCCGGTAGGAATCTGGCCCTGCCACCAGGTTAACGCCATGATCGCTAATGAGGGTTTCCTTAATTCTTTCAGCCATGCAACCGATAACGCCGATGAGCAGCCCAGGCTTAGCCTTTCTTAACTGCCGGAACTCACCCAGCCTGCCATAAATGCGGGTTTCGGCATTCTCCCGGACAGAACAGGTGTTGACCAGGATCAGGTCGGCCGAATGCATATCTTTTGTTACCGAATAACCTTCTGATTTCAGGATGCCGACTACTGTTTCCGTGTCAGCAACGTTCATTTGGCATCCATAAGTTTCTATGTAGAGGCTTTCTGCCATGCGTATCCTGTTAGTGTGGCTGCAAAGATAAGCGATAAAAATTAGTACCTTTGGCGGACCAAAGTAATCCGATCCGGCCGCATGGGAAGAGGAATATTTCGATACAGGTTGTTGCCTTTAAGGTATCTGCTAATTGGAATGGTGATAATAGCCGGATTGCTGTTGCCAAGTCAGTTAGCAGCCCAGGAGGTAGTAGCTCCGCCTGATTCCTCCCGTTTGATCATCCATCAACTTGAAACTGGTAATCATCCAGGTCGGATGATACTTCATCAGGATCCACGGTTGACTCAGATTTTGCGGCGGCATGCCGAATTCAACAAGACAGAGGGGAGTCCGGGCTGGAGGTTGTTGATTTTCAAGGGAAAAGGTAGGAGTGATGCTTTTAACACCCAGGCAACTTTTCTGGAGTTTTTTAACAACCTGAATCTCAGAGTGGATATTCATTATGAAGAGCCGGATTTCATGACGCTGGTCGGGTCTTTCAGGACCAAGGAAGAAGCATTCCGTTTTCAAAAGATACTAGAGAGTAAGTTTCCGAATGCCTATCCGGTAAAGGCTACAATCTTCATTGACTGATGGTTGGTTTCAATGGAATCGGTTTCAACCAAATCAGATTAACCTAAATGAGTGACGCAATTCAGCATGAGTGTGGTGTGGCATTGATCAGGCTTTTAAAGCCTGTCTCTTATTATCAAAAAAAGTATGGAACCTGGCGTTATGGTCTTAATAAGTTGTATCTCCTATTGGAGAAGCAGCACAACAGGGGCCAGGATGGTGCCGGGATTGCAAATCTGAAGCTGGATCTTGATCCGGGCACGCCCTACATATACCGGCACCGTTCCAATCAGCGGGAGCCGATCCGCCATGTTTTTGAGTTGGCGCATCAGGAGATGGCTGCTGCGCTTGAAAAGTTCCCTCTGGCCGAGAGTGTGGCGGAGGAGGCTTATCGGACAATTCCTTACTCGGGGGAGCTGTTTCTCGGGCACTTACGTTACGGAACTTTTGGGCGGAATAATCTCGACTCGGTTCATCCGGTTATCAGGGCAAACAACTGGAAATCAAGAAGTTTAGTATTAGCAGGCAACTTCAATCTAACCAATGTTGACGAGCTGTACCAAAGTCTTTTAAAGATTGGTCAGCATCCGGTTGATTATTCTGATACGGTTACGATTTTGGAGCGGGTGGGGCATTTTCTGGATGTAGAAGTTGAAACCTTATACCGGCAGTATAAAGCTGAAGGGTACAAAAAATCAGAGATTACTCCACTAATTGCGTCGAATCTCAAGCTATCGAAGATTTTAACACGGGCCAGCAAAAAGTGGGATGGGGGGTATGTTATTGCTGGCATGACGGGACAGGGCGACTGTTTTGTGATGCGTGATCCTTGGGGCATTCGGCCTGCGTATGTTTATCGTGATGATGAAGTGGTTGTGGCGGCCAGTGAGCGCCCGGTAATTCAGACGGTTTTTAATGTTGAATCCGATCGGGTTACTGAGTTAGAGCCAGGTCATGCTTTGATTGTCAACCGGGATGGTCTGATTCATGAGGAGGAGGTTCGGGAGCCTCAAGAGCGTTGTTCCTGTTCGTTTGAAAGGATCTATTTTTCCAGGGGATCTGATGAGTCCATTTACCGGGAGCGAAAAATGCTTGGGCGTTTGTTGGTTCCTGGATTGTTGAAAGAGCTCGAAGGAGACTTGGAGAACACGGTGTTTTCTTATATCCCGAACACTGCCGAATCGGCTTTTTTTGGTATGATTGAAGGGCTTGATGCTCATTTGCTGGAGATAAAGAAGAGAGCTATCCGCGAGGGGATAGCTGGACAGGCGCTGGATCATTTGTTAGAAATGAAGCCGCGGGTTGAAAAAATTGCCATCAAAGATGCCAAGCTGCGAACATTTATCACGCAGGATCAGGATCGGGAGGATTTGATAGCCCATGTTTATGACATCACCTATGGCACGATACGGAAAGGTGCTGATAGTCTCGTGGTGATTGACGATTCAATTGTCAGGGGAACAACTCTTAAAAGAAGTATTATCAGGATCTTAGATCGTCTTGGCCCCAAGCGAATTTTGGTGGTATCCTCTTCGCCGCAGATTCGGTATCCTGATTGTTACGGTATTGATATGGCGAAGCTTGGAGATTTCATTGCGTTCCGGGCTGCGATTGAATTATTGAAAGATCGGGGGATGGATCAGGTGATTCGGAAGGTGTATGAAGCTTGTTTAGACGATCGGGCTCGTCCGAAAGAGGAGATCATCAATCATGTAAAGGAGATCTATCGTCCATTCAGTGATCAGGAAATTTCGGAGCAGATTGCCCGGATGATGCATACCCCGGAGATCCGGGCAGAAATTCGGGTTTTATACCAAACGGTGGATGATTTGCATCGAGCATGTCCGAACGATTTAGGCGACTGGTACTTCACCGGCAATTATCCCACTCCAGGCGGCAATAAAGTTGCCAATCAATCATTTATCAATTATTTCGAAGGTCGGGATGAGCGGGGATACTAGTCCTTTTTGTTGTTGTTCTCTCCCTTTTTGAGTTTTCGGGCCAGGTTGATTCCCTCGCGGAAGAGTTGTGGGTATCGAATTCGGATATGACGAAGATGTAATGGCCTGATGCGCAGCATATCGCGAATATAAGATACGAAGTGTCGACGGATTTTGTCTTCGTAGATATCCGAGATAGTGATTAGAATGCCGGTTTCCTCCACCATGCCAAACTCATCGTTAATTGCGGTGCCGAAGGTTTTCATAGTCGGAGAGATGCTCATATAGGAGTTGATCAAGGGAGGGATACGGAGGCCGAGAGCGCGAATCTCTTTTGACAGGATTTTGTAATCTTCCTCGTAGGAGTGGCCCGTGAAGATTGGTGCGTAGGGTTCCAGTTCCGTAGGAGTGATCAGTGGTTTAAGCGGGTTAATCAGATTGTCGGGGTCGGGGAAATACTTATTCAGAAAATAGAGGATTAAGTTCCGGCCTTTTGGGTCGTAGTCGGTGTACATGGTCACTTTGCCGAGGTAGTACCGGGCGTTGTTATAAACCAGGCAGAGAGCGCCAAGCCCGTCCCACAGGTTATCGAGGGCGAACATTCCTTTTCGCATCAGCCGTGTTGATTGATAGAGGGGCTGCACGAATGACCTTCCTAGTTCGATGGTGTAAGGCATATATTCCTTCAGGAACCGGGGACTGAATTTGAACAGATGAGAGGTAGCCAGGTAGGTTGAGGCGCTATCGGTGGAGTCGATTCCGTCACACAGAAAGAATCGATAGCCACCGAGTATCTCCTCCTCTTTCGGGTCCCATACAATAAGCTGATGATAAGGCTTATCGGAGATATCATAGTGATCGATATCTACCTCTTCGCCGGTTCCTCCACCGGCTTCACGGAATGAGATCTCTCTTAGCCGTCCGATCTCTTGCATCAGGTTAGGGCACTCGTGGGCGGTGAACGAGAAAATCTGGTTGTGTCCGAAATTCGTGTCTCTCAGATACCGCTCGGGGGTTAATTCCCTGATCAGCTCGGCTCGTTTAACAGGTGGTATGATCGATTTCATATTTTCGGGCTAGTTCAGAAATCCTTTAGGACGTTAAATCTTCACCCATCCGGTACACGATTCTTTTTACATATTCTGCCCATTGTTCCGGGTTTTTCGAGTGGTCGAAAGATTGCCACGGGATGGGTTTCCCGAATCGGATGGTTAGCGTTAAACCCTTCTGTTTGAACATTTCGTCGGGTAGATAGAGCATTTCGATATTGGAGCGAATGCGGAGAAATTTCCTGATGTTTGCTAGGCGGTAGAAGAAGTTCGAAACCCGGCCGCTGATGAAAACTGGGATAACATCTCGTTGGTGGAGGACTGCTTTCTTGACGAAAGTTCCTTTCCAGTCGACGTCTTCGATTTTTCCTTTGTGTCTCCGGCTAACCAGCCCGGATGCAAAAAAGATGACAGGAGCTTCGCTGTCGAACACCCGTTGCATTTCGGCCACATACTCTTTTACGTTGCCGCCATGTTTATTAACTCCGACCATAAACGACCTGAGTTGTTTGATGTTCATGAGGAGGTCGTTAGAGATGCTTCGGACTCCTGGGTGGATTTTTTCGGCGATTGTTTTAAGGAGGCAGAGGCCGTCGATTCCTCCTAGGGGGTGGTTGGAGGCGAAGATCAGTCGGGTGTTATCCGTGATATTTTCCATTCCCTCTAGTATCGAATTGATTTCCAGTTCATTGAGGGCTGCGTTCAGGAATTCGATGCCTTCGGTATTTCCGTTACGTTTCAAGAAGTCATTGATTTCATCTTGATGAACGATTCGTTTCAGGTAGCGGATAATGAATGGTGGAAGCCGTTTTGCCAGCTTGGCATTTTTTGATGCAAACGCCTGTTTTACATCGATTAACTGAATCTCAGCTGTATCCGTTTCGGTACTCATAATGATTTTCACGTTGGACTTTCAAAGGTATGAAAAAACCACGAACAGCAGGTAGGGCGAACGCAAGGCCTTAGGCTAGCTGAAAAGTTATGAACATATCAAAATTTTTTAGTGGGAATTATTGTCAAATTTTGGGAAGATGTGTTACTTTTACCCAAAATGTTGATTGAGGATGTCAAGATTCAGAGGTGATCATTATTGCAAGATTGATTCGAAAGGACGGATCTTGTTTCCGGCAAAGCTGAAAAGGCAGATGCCGCCGGAGGCTAAGGAGGTCTTTATCGGGAAGTTGAGCACTTTTGAGAACAGTCTGATCCTTTATCCTGAGAATATCTGGAGTCATCTGGTAGAGAGGACGCTTAGGCGTTTGAATCCCTACAATGCCCAGCACGACCAATTCCGTCGAAATTTTTTCCGTGATGTGATTGAGCTCGAATTTGATTCGGCAGGAAGGATTTTACTTCCCAGGCGTTTTCTCGAATTCCTGCATTTAGATCCGGGAACTGGTGGAGAGGTTGTCTTGGCGGGGCAGGGAGATTGGGTGGAGCTGATGTCGAAGGAGCGCTATTTGGAAACCGAGCTGAACCGTGAAGAGAAGCGAATCCTATCTGAGGATGTAATGGGAACATTTACGTGGGATGATTAGCCGTCATGATTTCAAACGGATATCATACGCCCGTACTGCTTGAGGAGAGTGTTGAGGGGTTGTCAGTCAGGCCTGATGGGACTTACGTGGACCTGACATACGGTGGGGGAGGGCATTCCCGGGAGATTCTGAAGCAGTTGACTAGTGGTACTCTGATCGCTTTTGATCAGGACCCTGCCGTTAAACCCCATCTGATCAGTGACAGGCGCTTTGTTTTTGTACAACACAACTACCGGTATTTGAAAAATTATCTTGACTATATGGGTATTTCAGCGGTGGATGGTATTCTAGCCGACTTGGGGGTCTCCTCCAGGCATCTAGACGATCCGGGGAGGGGCTTCTCCTTCCGCTTTGATGCTCCGCTGGATATGAGAATGAACCCTGCTCAGGCTGAGTCGGCTGCTGATCTGGCAAATAGCCTGGATGACGCAGCTCTGAAACGAATTTTTGCCAACTACGGAGAACTCAACCAACCGGGGCGACTGGCAACCCGCCTGGCAGATGCCAGGCGGGAACGCCCGGTTAAAACTACCGGTGATCTGGCCGGGATTTTCGAACCCATTCTGCCAGCTAATCGCAAGAACAAAATGCTGGCCCAAATTTTTCAGGCCTTCCGGATCGCCGTAAATCACGAGATGGAAAGCCTTGAAGTTATGCTCTCCCAAACCCCACAGCTGGTCAGGCAAGGAGGTCGCCTGGTGGTCATTAGCTACCACTCCCTGGAGGACCGACTGGTCAAAAATTTTATCCGGGCAGGAAATGCCGACGGCAGACTCGAAACCGACTTCTTTGGGAACCCGATTGCCCCATTTAAAGCTATCAACCGGAAAGTTACCATCCCGGATACAGATGAAGCAACAGCTAACCCAAGAGCACGAAGCGCTAAACTGAGAATAGCCGAAAGAAATTGACAGAACGATATGTGCAGGAAAAAGAATAGAAAGGATAAAGAATTTATCTCACCAAAACTGGAGATGAAGGAAACGGCGCGATTCCGCGCTCGTGACCTGTTTGGTGGATCAATCTTTTCCCGTGAAGGTGTGATCCGACAGATACCCTTCGTCCTCTTTTTGGCATGCCTCATTTTAGCCTATATCGGGAACCAGTACCGGGGTGAAAAAGTCATCCGTGAAGTACTGGCACTCGAACGACGAGTTAAAGAGCTTAAAACCGAATCGTCTTCGATAAAGTTTGATCTTCAAGTGATTAGCACCGAATCAAAAGTGAAGGATTTGATTCGGATAAACGAATTGCCATTAATTGAGGCAAAAGAACCCCCCTTCCAAATCGTGATGGATTAAGTATGGCCAGAGAAATCAAACGGGAAATAATGCTGCGGGTAGGGATCGTCTATTTGATCTTTGCCCTGGTTGCTTTAGTTATCCTGGGCCAGGTTCTCTATATCCAAACGGTCGAAGGGCCTAAATGGAGAAAAGAGGCGGAAGAGCTCGCACAAAGGCCCCAGGTGATTAAAGCCAGCCGTGGTGAGATTCTCGACCGGAACGGTTTTACCCTTGCCAGCTCCCTTCCCCGCTATACCGTAGCAATGGATCCCAGTAGCAGCGGAATGCAGGATAGTACCTTCAATAAATATCTGCCCGATTTAGCGGCCGGACTGGCAAACCTCTGGCCTGAAAAGAAAGCACATCAGTACGAACAAATGATCCGGAAAGGCCGGATACAAAAGGATCAATACCTAGTCATTCGTAGAAATGTCAGCTTTACTGAAGCTAAAAAAGTAGCCCGCCTACCCCTGTTCGAGTTGGGCCAGTTTAAAGGTGGACTGCTCCTGGAACCAGTATTTACCCGCGAACTACCTTATAAGCTCCTCGCAAAGAGAACTATAGGATACGAAAGCAAAGACGAACAAGGACAGCATGTTGGCCTCGAAGGAGCTTTCGACTATTTCCTGAAAGGCCGCGATGGATTCCGAATGGAATATAATATTGGCGCCGGACGATGGGCCCCGCTCAGAGCAGATAATGACCTTGACCCGATTGATGGATTGGATGTGGTTACCACAATTGATGTCCATCTGCAGGATGTGGCTGAAACAGCTCTTTATCAAAGCCTTACCGAGCTTGAAGCTCAGCACGGTTGCGCTGTCCTCATGGAAGTGGCTACTGGAGAAATCCTGGCAATCGCAAACCTGACACGCTATCCCGACGGACATTGCTACGAAGATAAAAACCACGCCCTCCTCGACCGGTCAGATCCAGGCTCTACGTTCAAAATTCCCGTAATTATGACCGCACTGGAAGATGGCCTGGTTAAACCAACCGACACAGTCAATACGTTTAATGGTCGTTTTGTATTGGATCGACGCACAATAACGGATTCACATAGAGGAGGTTATCAGGTTATTACCGTCCAAGAAGTCATTGAAAAATCTTCTAATATCGGAATGGCTCGCCTGATTAACCGATATTATCGGAATAACCCCGATCATTTCATCGAGCGCCTGTATGGTATGGGGCTGGATATACCACTGGATCTTGAGATTAAAGGTGTCAGAGAACCTATCATCAAAAGTACCGCCACACCCTCTTGGTCAATTCAAACACTGGCATCCATGTCCTTTGGCTATGAAACTGAATTTGTGCCGCTGCAAATCCTGAACTTTTACAATGCCATCGCAAATGATGGTGTTATGGTCAAGCCACGACTGGTCAAAGCTTTGATGAAAAATAGCCAGGTGTACAAAACCTACCCGACCGAGGTAATCAAATCCTCTATATGTTCAAATGAAACTCTCCGGACCGTGAGGAGCATGCTGGAAGGAGTCGTCCAAAGAGGTACCGGTACCAATCTGAAGGACTCGCTTTATACGATAGCCGGGAAAACTGGTACAGCTGTCATTAATGAGAGCGGGAGATGGGTAACCGAAGATGGGCGCAGGAGATATCGCGCCTCCTTCGTAGGCTACTTCCCGGCTGATAATCCAAAGTATAGTTGCATCGTTGTGGTTGCCAAGCCAACAAAAGGAAACTCTTATTACGGCGGGATCGTGGCTGGAGGTGTCTTCAAAGCTATCGCTGACAAAGTGTACGCCACCAATCTCGATCTTCATGGTTCTCTAAAACCTGGCGACTTGGGTAAGACGGTAGGTGAACCCACTATCCTCCCTGGCGCTGGATCAGAAGTGAAACAGGTTGTTTCAAGCCTGAAACTGAATCTTCCATTGCCCGATACACAGGATGAGCTGATCGAACTGGTCAATAATGAGAACCAAATCACCATACAAAAGAGGATTGCTGTGCCGGATTCACTTCCGAATGTGCAGGGGCTCGGCCTGAAGGACGCATTGCCGGTGTTGGAAAACCTCGGATTTCGTGTCAGCGTGAAGGGAAGTGGAAGGATCTTGGCACAATCGCCAGCACCAGGAACCCCGAGAGATTCAGTTCGTGTGGTAGAACTTCAATTAGCTGCTTTATGAAATCGTTAAAGGACATCATAGAGGGCATTGAGATGCTGGAACTGCGAGGCAATGCTGATGTCATGATCAGCGGCCTGCAACTGAACTCTACATCCGTTACTCCTGGCGACCTTTTTATGGCAATCAGGGGAACCCATACCGATGGCCACCGATTTATCAATCAGGCAATTGAAAATGGAGCCGTGGCTATCCTGTGCGAAAACATTCCATTAGCACCAAACCCAAATGTCACCTTTATCCGGGTCGCAGAATCATCTAAAGCAACCGGATTAGTCGCATCAGCTTTTTACGGACACCCATCTGAAAAACTTAAGGTGATCGGTGTCACCGGTACCAACGGGAAAACTACCACCGCAACATCCTTATATCATCTCTTTGAATATCTTGGATATCCATCCGGCCTTCTCTCGACAATCCGAATCAAAATTCACCAACAGACCCTGGAGGCCACACACACTACCCCGGATGCTATCATGATCAACCGAATGCTAGCACAAATGGTGGATGAAGGATGTTCATACGTTTTCATGGAGGTCTCTTCCCATGCTTTAGCACAACATCGCACCAGCGGACTTCATTTTGCGGGAGGGATTTTTACCAACCTGACCCGTGATCATCTTGATTATCACCCGAATTTCCTTTCCTATCTACAGGTTAAGAAATCGTTTTTTGATGCCCTGCCTTCCGATGCTTTTGCGTTAACCAACCTTGAAGATCGAAATGGTGAAATCATGCTGCAAAACTGCAAGGCAAGATGCTACACCTACTCTTCACGGGGGATGGCCGATTTTGAGGCTACAGTGGTCGAACAACATAGCAACGGGATGGCGATCCTCTTTGGTGGGCTGGAAGTGTGGACAAACCTGACCGGCCGCTTCAATGTCTTAAACCTCCTGGCCGTGTACGCCGCAGCTATCTTGTTGGGAATGGAACAGGATCAGGTCCTCCTCGCTTTGAGTCGACTGACTCCCGTTGAGGGGCGCCTTGAAACTGTTATGCTGGGTGGCGGTCGGACTGCTTTTGTTGATTATGCCCATACCCCAGATGCCCTGGAAAATGTCCTGAAAACGTTGGTGGAGCTTCGCATCGAAGGAAGCAGAATCATCACCGTTTTTGGAGCCGGTGGCGACCGCGACCGTGGCAAACGACCAATCATGGGCAGCACAGCCTGCCAATTCAGCGACCTAGTGATTTTGACATCCGATAATCCCCGGACCGAAAATCCCGAACGCATCATTGAAGATGTTTTTACGGGTGTACCGGCCGACAAACGTGACCATGTCCTCTCAATCACCAACCGCCACGAAGCTATCAAAACTGCCGTTCGCCTTTCCCAGCCAGGAGATATTATCCTGGTCGCCGGCAAAGGCCATGAACCCTACCAGGAAGTCAACGGTGTGAAACACCATTTCGACGACCGCGAAGAACTTAGAAAACTCCGTTTCCCTGATACCCAAACCTCAAAGCCTATCGCCTAATAACTGAAACCTGAGATTATGCTCTATTCCCTCTTTACATGGCTTGATGGTTTCGACTTCCCCGGAGCGGGGCTGTTCCATTATATCTCGTTCAGATCCGCTATGGCTCTGATTACAGCCCTAATTGTATCCACACTGATCGGCAAGAGGGTTATTAACTATTTGAGAATTAAGCAGGTGGGCGAAACGGTGCGGGATCTTGGATTGGATGGACAAAACCAAAAAGCCGGAACACCAACCATGGGTGGAATCATTATTCTGGCTGCTCTGATTATCCCAACCCTCCTGTTCGCCAAATTGAACAATATCTATGTTATCCTGATGCTCCTAACTACTATCTGGCTTGGCGGGATCGGTTTTTTAGACGACTATATTAAAGTATTTAAAAAGAATAAAGAGGGCCTTGCTGCTCGCTTTAAGCTAACCGGGCAGGTTTTGCTTGGAATCATTGTTGGAGTTACCATCTTTTTCCAGGAAGATATTGTGATCGGGGAAAAGATTCCCATTGCTGCCGGTGAACAAATAGTAACCGATAGCATCATACCCCCCGGGCCGGAGAATCCTACGACCTATAAATATGTCGAGAGCAAACCCACGACTACAACCATTCCGTTTGTCAAAAATAATGAGTTCGATTACCAATGGTTGGTTAGCTGGATGGGGAAGGGTGCTGCCCGGTGGACCTGGTTAGTTTTCGTGGTGGTGATTATCCTGATTGTGACATCTGTGAGTAATGGGGCCAATATCACCGATGGCCTCGACGGACTGGCTACGGGAGTCTCCGCGATTATTGGAGCTACGCTTGGAATATTGGCGTACGTCTCCGGTCACTATGAGATTGCTGATTACCTGAATATCATGTATATACCAAATTCAGGTGAGTTGACAGTCTTTGTCTCGGCATTTATTGGCGCCACGGTGGGCTTCATGTGGTATAATAGCTACCCGGCTCAAGTATTCATGGGCGACACCGGAAGCCTGGCGTTGGGAGGTATCATTGCAGTGTTTGCCGTTCTAATCCGCAAAGAGCTGTTGGTGCCGATCCTCTGTGGCATCTTCCTCGTTGAAAATCTGTCGGTCCTTATTCAGGTGGGATGGTTTAAATACACACGTAAACGATTCGGTGCTGGCCGGAGAGTCTTTCTGATGGCTCCGCTGCATCATCATTACCAGAAGAAGGGCTACGCAGAACCGAAGATTGTGACTCGTTTTCTCATTGTGGCCCTGTTGCTGGCGGTTATTTCTGTTGTTACCCTAAAGATCAGGTAATTATGGCACAAAGATTCATATCCCTAGGGGCGGGCGAAAGTGGAGTGGGAGCTGCCATCCTGGCAAAAAAGCTTGGATATGAGGTGTTTGTGTCTGATTCTGGATCGATTAAACCGGAATATGTACAGCTGTTGTTGGATTATGGGATTGAATTTGAAGAAAAAGGCCACTCTGAGCAACGAATCCTACGTGCCGACCTGGTCATGAAAAGCCCCGGAATCCCCGAGAAGGTGCCCCTCATCAAGCTACTGCAAAAGAAAGGCGTTCCGGTCATCTCGGAAATCGAATTTGCCGGTCGTTATTCCAAAGCAAAACATATCTGCATTACTGGCAGCAATGGAAAAACTACCACCACCATGTTGTTGCACCATATTCTCACTCAGGCCGGGCTAAAAGTCGGGCTGGCGGGTAATGTGGGTCAGAGTTTCGCCAGGCAGGTGGCAGAAAGCGATTTCGAGCTTTATGTCTTGGAAATCAGTAGTTTTCAGCTGGATGGCATGTATGACTTCAGGGCTGATATTGCGATTCTGATGAATATCACACCAGATCACCTCGATCGGTATGAGTATGATTTCCAGAAATATATTGACAGCAAGCTCCGCTTGATTCAGAACATGACCCCGGATGATTATTTCATATACTGTGGTGACGACCCGGTGATCCGGAAGCAGTTGGCGGGCAGAGAAATTCTGCCTCACCGACTTCCATTTGGTTTTGACGCGGTATATAATCCCGGAGCCTGGGTGGAGGAGGATCAGCTAAATATTGTCATTAATAATAACCCGTTCAATATGTCCATTTTCGATTTATCCCTGCAGGGCAGGCACAATGCCTACAACTCAATGGCTTCCGGGATAGCTTCCCGTGTCCTGGATATCCGCAAGGAGACCATCCGGGAGAGCCTATCGGATTTCCAAGGAGTAGAGCACCGGCTTGAGCCAGTGATTAAAGTCCATGGAATTGAGTTTGTTAACGATTCTAAAGCCACCAATGTTAACTCCTCCTGGTACGCCCTGGAAACCATGAAAACCAAGGTAGTCTGGATTGTCGGTGGAGTTGACAAGGGCAATGACTATACCATGTTGTATCCGCTGCTACGGGAAAAGGTAAAAGCCATCGTTTGTCTGGGAACCGATAACACCCGGATTCACGACAGTTTCTACAAATTGATCGATACCATCGTAGATACAAACAATATGGAGGAAGCTGTCAGGACAGCCTTTTATCTGGCCGAGCAGGGAGATACGGTGCTCCTGTCTCCCGCCTGCGCCAGCTTCGACCTGTTTGAAAACTATGAAGACCGCGGTCGGCAGTTTAAAACTGCAGTGAGGAATTTGTAAAACATGCGCAACCTGCTGCAACATATCAAAGGTGATCGAGTGATCTGGGTGATGTTGGTCTTCTTGACCATCTACTCCGGCCTGGCTGTGGCCAGCTCAGTAGTCTCACTTAGCCTGGGGGATGGTAATGTAACCATCCATATCGTTCGTCATGTTGCCTTTTTACTCGTGGGGTGGGGAATCATCATTTTGGTACACCATATTCCGTATCGGTGGTACAGTATCTTGGCCAACTTCCTGCTTTTTGTTGCGGTTATTCTCCTAATTCTGACCCTGGTAAAAGGTAGGAGTGGGTATACTGCAGCCCGATGGCTGGTCATTCCCGGCACTAGCCTGACTTTTCAAACATCCGACTTTGCCAAAATCGCCCTAATCATATTTGTAGCCAGGTATCTCAGTCGGAATCAGATGGAGATTGAGGATTTTAAGAAAGGCTTTCTCCCTGTTTTGCTGGCAATTATTATTGTCTGCGGACTGATCCTATGGGAAAATCTCTCCACAGGGGCACTGCTGTTTGCTACCTGTGTAATCATGCTTTTTATTGGCCGTGTTAAGGTGAAGTATCTGTTGGGCCTTGCTGGAGCGGGAGTGGTCTTAATTGCGGTTCTATTCCTGATCGGAAAGTATTCGAATGTTGAGTCGCGGTCAGATACTTGGGCCAATCGAATAGTGAGACATATTGACAAGGATCAGGATCCGGCCAAGCAGTTCCAGAGCGACAAAGCTAAAATCGCCATTGCCAACGGGGGCTTCTTTGGAAAATTTGCCGGTCATAGCACCCAGCGACGTTCCCTGCCACAGGCCTATTCTGATTTTATTTTCGCCATCATCATAGAAGAGTATGGCTTCGTCTTCGGAGCCCTGCCAATAGCCTTGTTTTTTATGATACTGCTGAGAAGGGCAGGTGTCATTGTCCGAAAATGTGACCGCACTTTCCCGGCATTTCTAACCATCGGCCTGATGACCGGACTCGTGATTCAGGCGATGATTAATATGGGTGTCTCAGCCGGAATTTTTCCGGTTACCGGTCAACCCCTGCCCTGGATTAGCCGGGGAGGCACATCCATTTTGTTCACCGCGCTGTCTATCGGGATCATCCTCGGTGTCAGCCGTAGTTTTGAAGAGGAGGCCCAGGTTGAAAAAGGATAGACCATACCGGATCATTCTCTCCGGCGGTGGAACCGGAGGGCATATCTTCCCGGCTATCGCAATAGCCAACGGAATCCGTGAGCGGATGCCCGAAGCCGAAATCCTTTTCGTTGGCGCTAAAGGCAAAATGGAAATGGAGAAAGTCCCGAAAGCAGGATACCGAATAACCGGATTGCCAATTACGGCTTTTTACCGTAGCCTGTCGTTAAAAAACCTTCTTTTCCCGATCCGGTTGCTTATCAGTCTGATATTAGCAAACCGGATCATTTGTCGGTTTAAACCCGATTTGGTGATTGGCACTGGCGGATTTGCCAGCGGACCGCTGCTCAGGGCTGCTACCTGGCACCACATACCAACTCTTCTGCAGGAGCAAAATTCGTATCCGGGTGTCACCAATCGTATCCTGGCAAAAAAGGTGAGTAGGATTTGCGTGGCTTATGATGGCATGGAGGAGTATTTCCCTGCGGGGAAAATGATGATGACCGGTAATCCAGTGCGTCCGGGGCTGGATAACCCCGGAATCACCCGGGATGAGTCAGTCAACCATTTCGGCCTTGACCCCCAAAAGCCGGTCGTTCTGCTTTTTGGAGGTAGTCAGGGAGCCCGGAGCCTCAATTTAACGATAACAGCAGGTCTTGGCAAAATCAGCTCTTCCAGTGTTCAGCTGATTTGGCAGACCGGAGTTTCCTACCGTGAAACAGCCGAGTCCCTGGTGAGCGAGCAAAATGCAAGCAGAATTAAGGTCTTTGATTTCATTTATGATATGGATAGGGCTTATGCAGCTGCTGATCTGGTCGTTTGTCGCTCAGGAGCTTTAACCTTATCCGAACTAGCCATTGTGGGCAAGCCAGCGATTCTGGTACCGTTGCCGGCGGCAGCCGCTGATCATCAGACAAAAAATGCCAACGCTTTTGCTTCTCAGGGGGCCGCTATCCTGATCCCTGATCATCAGGCTCCCGAAACCCTGATCGAAGAAATGCTGAAGCTGATAGATAACCAACAGAAACTTGAGTCCATGAGCCTCAGAATGAAGGCTCTTGGAAAACCGGATTCAACGCAAGTGATTGTAAACGAAGTTTTTAAACTATGCTAACAGACAGGGTCAAACGGGTCTATTTCCTTGGAATCGGGGGGATCGGAATGAGCTCCCTGGCGCGATTTTTTAGGAGCCGAGGGGTTGCTGTTGCTGGATACGACCGGATAGAGACGCCCCTGACTCGTGCTCTGACTGCTGAAGGTATGGATATCCATTATGTGGACGATCCGACCTTGATACCGATGGCTTTTCTAAATAACCCTTCTGAGCCCGAAACGTTAGTTGTCTATACGCCAGCTATCCCCAAAGAGCATCAGGAACTTGAGTTTTTTGTTACCAATGGCTACCGGATTCATAAACGGAGTGAGATATTAGGATTGCTAACCAATGCATTCCAAACAGTTGCAGTAGCAGGAACACATGGAAAATCAAGCGTTACTGCTATGATTACACAAATCTTGCGGGAGACTGAGGCAGGCTGCACTGCTTTTCTTGGGGCAATCAGTAAAAGCCTCGAAAGCAATCTCTCCCTCTCGGATGAATCTAACCTGGCTGTTGCTGAGGCAGATGAATATGATCGTTCTTTTTTGACGTTGAATCCGACCTGGGCAGTGATTACCTCTATGGACCCCGATCATCTCGATATTTACGGAGACTATCAGCATTTGAAAGAAGGCTTCCGGTTATTCCTCAACCGGGTCAGGGCTAATTCTGACATCCTTATTAAACATTCCCTCTCTCTAAGCCCTGACCCGGACCGGAACCTGTCGATACACACTTATAGCCTGGATGATCCAGCTGCTGATTTCTATGCCCAAGATATTCAGCCCGAAGGAATGGGTTACCGTTTTGACCTGGTGGGACCGGATTTTCTAGTACGGAATCTGCAGACTCGTATACCCGGAATTACCAATGTTGAAAATGCGGTGGCCGCAGCAACTATTTCAATGCTGATGGGGGCTAGCCAACAGGTTGTCCGCAAAGGCTTGTTGGCCTTTGAAGGACTTGTCCGGCGTTTCGATCTCCGGTTTAACAGATCAGGTGTCACCTATATCGATGACTACGCCCACCACCCTGTTGAGATCAAAGCATTGATTCACTCAATCCGCCTCCTTTTCCCGGGGAGAAAGATAACCGGGATATTTCAGCCGCACCTCTTTTCGCGCACTCGTGACTTGGCTATCGATTTTGCCAGAGAGTTAAGTGTACTCGATGAGTTGATCCTGTTGGACATCTACCCTGCCCGCGAGAAACCTATCCCTGGTGTCACTTCTGGCTTGATCTTCCAGCATATTACTTCTCCGGTTAAATATCAAATGTCTAAGCAGGAGTTTCCCCAAGCACTCTCCGAAATAGGTCCGGATGTGTTGCTGACCATTGGTGCCGGTGATATAGATCAACTGGTGGGTCCCATTACTGAATACCTGGAAACGTATGTGGCATAAGTTATTAAACATAGTATCCTGGTTGCTGATAACTGCTTATCTGGTAGTTAGTTTGGCCTTTACCAACACGGTTCTGGACAATAAGGAATGTGTTGCTGTTCGAGCTATTGTACAGGACAGCAACGTAAATCATTTTGTCAACCCTGCCGAAATTATGACGTATGTAATGGGCAGTGGCATTAAGATGCATGGAGTAAAAATGGGTGAGTTGGATCAGTATGGAATCCGACAAGCCGTGCTCAGAATGCCGGGCGTCCGTGAAGTAATCGTTTATGCCACTCCCAGCGGGCTTCTCACCATTGACGTGTGGCAACGAACGCCGCTTTTCCGGTTTGTACATTCGGAAGATTCGTATTATGTTGATGAAGAAGGAGTTGAGATGCCCTTATCGCCAAATCATAGTGCAAGGGTTATGATTGTCACAGGAGAAGCTAGTCGGGATTTTTTGCGCGACAGCCTGAAACCAATTGTTGAGCATATCAACGAAAAGCCGTTCCTGGAGAGTCTGATCCACGGAATCCATGTAGAGCCTGATCATACCATAGAGCTTTACTGCCGCATCGGGGATCATCGGGTTTTTATGGGAGATGGTTCGGAATACCAATGGAAACTGGCTAAGCTTCAGACATTTTATGAAAAAGCTATGCCGATTGCCGGTTGGCAGCGGTATGATAAGATCGATTTAAGATATAGTAACCAGGTGGTAGCCCGAAAGGCAAGCTCTGCCAAGTTAAAGCAGGTACTCAGCGAAACGAATCAGACAGAGTAGTGTAAATAAGATAGAATAAGAATAACATGGGTAAACATGATCAGATATTTTCTGCGATAGACATCGGTACCACCAAGGTAACGGCTATCATGACCAGGAAGAATGAGAAGGGTCGGTTTGAGATTTTAGGGCTGGGAACAGCTCCCTCAACCGGAGTAAAGAGGGGCGTGGTAGTCAACCTGGATGAAACCGCCAGTGCAATCAATCTTGCTGTGGCAGAGGCAGAAAAGCAGGCTGATATTCCCATGCTCGAAGTGTACACGGGTATTGCCAGCCATTCGATTCGTTGCTTGAAAAACAGTAACTTCAAATACCTCGAAAATGAGGAAATCACCCAGGCGGACGTAGATTACCTGCATGAACAGATGGCCCGAACCCCGATTGATCCGGGTGAGGAGATTATTCATGTGTTTCCTCAAAGCTATACTGTTGATAATGAAACAGATATTTTAAAGCCTATTGGGATGACCGGCCGGATGCTGGAAGCCAATTTCAATCTTGTTATTGGCAAAGTGATGGCGGCACGTAATATATCTAAATGTATTGAAAGAGTGGAGCTTAAGGTTAAAAGGCTAATCATGGAGCCGCTAGCCTCAGCGATGGCTGTTCTCACCAGCGACGAGCGGGAAGCCGGAGTAATTCTCGTGGATATTGGCGGAGGTACTACTGATATAGCCATTTATGAGAACAACATCATTCGCCATACCTCTGTCGTCCCATTTGGTGGTAATATTGTCACTTATGACATTAAAGAGGGGTGCTCCATTCTGCTACGGCAAGCAGAAGCTCTGAAAGTTCAGTTTGGATCTGCCCTGGGTGAATTAGCGCCTGATGGACAAACAGTTACGATTCCAGGAATCAGCGGTCGGGATCCTAGGGAAATATCTTTTCGAAACCTTGCTTATATCATTGAGGCTCGAATGGAGGAGATCCTTGAGGCCGTCAACTGGGAGATTGAGAACTCAGGTTGCGCCGAAAAACTGAGCGCGGGAATCGTGCTGACAGGCGGAGGTGCAATGCTTCAAAATTTATCCCAATTAATCCGGAAAAAAACCGGTTATGATGTGAGAATCGGTATTCCGGATCAACACCTTGATGAAGAAACTGAAAGCCAGTATCTCCAACCAGAGTATTCAACAGCTATCGGGTTGGTGATAGCGGGTTCGCAGACTGGCTCCACTGCAATAGGGAAGGTGCGTTTCTCCTTCAATGGCAAAGAGACCGTAAATCAACTTAAAGACCGGGTCCTTAGGGGCTTTGGTAAAATATTTAATAACGAAAGCAGTCGGTTTTAACCTGAAAAACTACCATTATGTTTGAGGAAATCTATTCTTTTGAAATGCCCCATGATACCAAATCGATCATTAAGGTTATTGGGGTTGGCGGAGGCGGCAGTAATGCAGTCAATCACATGTATAGACAAGGTATCCGTGGTGTTGATTTTGTGATCTGCAATACCGACAATCAGGCCTTGCAGAATAGTCCTATCCCAACGAAGATACAGCTGGGGAAAGCCCTGACATTCGGTCGCGGTGCCGGCAACGAACCTTCAAAAGGTCGCGATGCCGCTATTGAAAACCAGGAGGATATCAAGCGTTTCCTTTCCACTGATACCAAGATGGTATTTCTGACGGCCGGGATGGGTGGAGGTACCGGAACTGGAGCTGCACCGGTGATTGCTCAAACAGCTATTGAACTGGGCATCCTGACTGTTGCCATTGTGACCCTGCCATTCTCGTTCGAAGGTCAGAAACGCTGGGACCAGGCTGTCGAAGGGATCAAAAACCTCAAGGATAATGTTGATGCCCTCCTCATTATTCATAACGACCGGCTTCGGGATATCTATGGCGACCAGAAACTGTCTGTAGCTTTCGGTCAGGCAGATAATGTTCTGGCCATGGCTGCCAAAGGTATCGCTGAAATCATTACCGTACATGGTTATGTCAATGTTGACTTTGCCGACGTCAGAACGGTGATGGAAAATAGTGGGGTGGCTATTATGGGTTCGGGAGTCGCTGAAGGCGAAAACCGTGCATATCAGGCTATCAGTCAGGCACTTAATTCACCTCTGCTGAACAATAATAATCTTAAAGGTGCCCGAAATATTTTACTCAATATCACTTCGGGTTCTCAAGAGGTACTCATGGATGAGATCACCGAAATTATGGACTTTGTCCAACGCTGTACTAAAATACAGTCGGACATCATCTGGGGTAATACCTATGACGAATCGCTGGGCACATCCTTGGGGGTTACGATCGTAGCTACTGGGCTCGAAACAGAAACAAGCATAGGTGATTTGCGCCCGATGCCGGTATCAACCTCTACCACTGGCCAGAGTGGCAGGCCCTTTACTCTCGATCTGGATTCGCTCAATCCTCAGCAGGTTCCGGAGGAGGTGCCTTTGGTGGTGAGTAATCGAGACGAAAATGATGGGGAGACTGAGGTGGTTGGTGCAGAGGATGGACACTCTAGTAGACGATCACGCTCCAGAAAATCCAGGGAGGATAAGAAAGGTGGCGGATGGACACAAATCAAGTTCTTTAAGGAACTGTTTGAAGATGATGACCAAAAAATGTAAATGCAATCCATAGTATCATGTTTAAAGACCTGGTTGATTTCAGCCTTCCTGTTAAAGAGGACCGAATTATTTCGGTGATTGGAGTTGGTGGTGGTGGCTGTAACGCCGTTAACCGAATGTACAAGGAGGGTATTCGCGATGTTAATTTCCTGGTGCTGAATACCGATAAACCTGCCCTGGATGCCAGCCCGGTGGATCGGAAGATCCAGCTGGGGGCTACCCTGACCGCTGGCCGGGGAGCTGGTAACCGATCGGATGTGGGTGAACAGGCTGCCATCGAGAGCATGGGGGAGATCCTTGATGCCTTGGCAGGACCCACCAAAATGGCCTTCATTGTGGCCGGGATGGGGAAAGGAACCGGTACTGGTGCTGCTCCAATCGTCGCACGAGCCTGTAAAGAGCTGAATATCCTGACGATCGGGGTGGTGACCCTGCCATTCTCTATCGAAGGGCCCTCCAGAAAACTACAAGCCCTCCAGGGAATCAACCGACTGAAAGGAGAGGTGGACGCACTGCTCATCATCCATAACGAGAAGCTGCGTGAGATGTACGGTAACCTCTCTCTTGGAGACGCCTTTAAAAAGGCCGATGATATTCTGCTGCTCGCTGTTAAAGGCATTGCGGAAATCATTACCCTACATGGCTATATAAACGTGGACTTCGCTGATGTACAATCAGTAATGACAAAAGGAGGAATCGCTTTTATGGGTTCAGCCACCGCTAGTGGCCCCGAGAGGGCCCTGACTGTTATCGAAGAAACCATCAATTCACCGCTGCTGAATAGTAATGATATCCAGGGAGCGGAACGAGTGCTGCTAAATATCACCTCAGGAACTGACGAAGTAACTGTGGATGAACTGGGCACTATAACTGATATGATCCGCGACCGGGTTGGGCAAATGGTTAATGTTATCTGGGGAACCTGTTCCGATGAATCCCTCGGAGAGGATATCCGAATAACTTTAATAGCCACCGGTTTCCGCGAAGAAGCAATCCCCGACTGGATCTCGCTTAATCCACCGGTCAGAAAAACAGTCCGGCTGGATTCTCAAGCGCCAGTTTCTCACATCCAAAAACCAACCCCGAGTTCCTCAACAGGAAACTCTTATCCACCACGGGCGGCAGCAACTTCCGTTCCTGCCAATGGTTTGAACCCAGAACTGCAGCTGGATAAAGGAGAAAATAAACCTCCAGCTGCGAAACCTTCGATTCAAACCGAAAGGTCAGTCGCCGACCGCCTTCAGGAATTCAACTACAGAAATTTATCTAACCCTGATCATATTGATGAAGCCGAAAGAATCCCAGCTTATAAGAGGCGAGGTTCACCTTTTCAGCCTGGCACCCTGTTCAGCGAAGAGGAAACCCAGTCAAAGCTAACTATCGGCTCTGATGCTAAGATCAGGCCAAATAACCCTTTCCTTCACGATGTAGTTGATTAAATGCTATGAAACGTAACGATTTAGAAACCAAAATGTTGAGAGAGAACCCGAGTGAGCTTCTCATTAGTTTCCAACCGATTATCCGGATCATCGTCCGGAAATTATGTAGCCAGGGTTTCCTCTCTCGAGTTGACACGCCCGACCTTGTTCAGGAAGTCAACCGAAAGCTCATTGAGCGAATGCCAAGAATTCAGGAACAATACGATGGCAGGTGCCAATTAAGGACCTACCTTTCAGTAGTGGCCCGGAATATTTGTCTCGAAGAGTTTAGAAAACCTCACCTAGTGTCTGAACCGAGAGCTGAAGTTTATGAGCAGGTAGATGAGAATCCTGTATGGAATCAGTTGATTATTAAACAAGAGTACCAACGCTTGGAAAGAGCTGTCACCCTTTTTGGTCGTGAAAAAGGTGCCTTGTGGACAACCTTGCGAAGTTTTGCTGATCTGCCAGTCAGACCCGATGACCTGACTGGATTCGAACAAGATCCAGGGGAGGTTGAACGGGAAAGATTGGCCGGGTTGGTCAATCAAACGATCAATAAAATGAAGAAAGACAAACTTGAGGCTCTGGGAGTGGTGTTTGCTCAGCTGAGAAAGAAACACCAAAACGCCGAAGCTTTGAGAAAATGGTCGACAAACCGTATCAGTGAACTAATCAGTATGATGAATGGAAATCCTCAGAGTTGTTCCTATACTCCTGAAACACTGTTCTTATTGATCGAAAAGGCTCAAATTGGAGAAAATTCTGACTAATTTTTTCCGCTGGAGGCCTGAATTTTCGTCAATATTAAGAAATGGAAAAGGAAAAACACACCGACGTGTATCAGGACAAAGATGGTCATCTGACCAGCTTGGGCCTCTCGCTGTATGCCGACTATCTAAGCGGTGTTCTCGCTGAACTGCCCAAGGGGATTAAAAGCCATGTTGAACAGTGCTCCTACTGCCGGCATGAGCTTATGATGATCACCGATTTGATGGAAGATATCGACCATGTCGAGGAGAATCGGGAATTATATAGCCCGATAAAAACAACTAAACCGTTACTGGTCAGACGAATGAACCCCCACGTGAAAGCCATTGCCGGCCTTGTTGCTGTTTTGGCTATTGCATGGTTGATCCAGCAATTTATGATTGGTACCTTTGTAAATAGCCTGGAAGGAGTTGATGATCAAGAAGTAACGGTTGAAAGTGTCCTCCCGGTTCTCGATACTCTTTCTCCTGATCCGATTGTTTTACCGAAACCTGAAAACCAAATCGAAGTGGATGAAGTGGGTGAGGATGTGGCGCTGTCAACGCCAGGTGCTATGATCGAGGATAATTCGTATGCTATGTCCTTCAAGGCAAATGCGATATACGAATCCTTGGCTATGGGAGAATTCAGGTTAAGTAATAATCCTCTAATCCAGTACCCGGCTTTGGATTCGGTTTTTTTGATTGGAGAGAAGATGAAGTTTAGTTGGTTGTCAACGGCTGAAGGTCCCATTTCTCTTGATATTGTCGACTATAGAGGTCAAACGGTCAAAACAATTAGTTCCGAATCTGTTTCGCCCCTTGAGTGGCAAATCGATTTGCCTGAGGGGCTCTACTATTGGAAGTTTATCTGCGATGAACAGCTGTTGAAGGCAGGCAGGTTCTATATAAGAAGGCCATAGGTTTACTTTTAACTCCCAATTAATGAAGAGGTTGATCGTGCTTACCGGTGCTGGTATGAGCGCTGAAAGCGGATTAAAGACTTTCCGTGATATGAACGGTTTATGGGAAAACTACCCTGTATCAGAGGTGGCTACACCTGAGGCCTGGGAGAGAAATCCACACCTGGTGCTACATTTCTATAATGAGCGCCGGAAAGCACTGTTGGAGGCAAAACCAAATGCCGGGCATATCGGACTTGCTGAGCTGGAAAAGAGATTCGATGTCACAATTATCACTCAAAATGTTGATGATCTTCATGAGAGAGCTGGTAGCAGACAGGTGCTTCATTTGCATGGTGAGCTCCGTAAATCCCGCTCAACCGTTGACCCATCGCTCATATATGACATCGATGGCTGGGAACTCAAGTGGGGCGATAAGTGCGATAAGGGATCACAGCTTCGGCCACATATTGTATGGTTTGGTGAACCGGTTCCAATGATCAGCAAAGCAGCTGAAATTGTCCAAGTAGCAGATATACTGGTTGTTATAGGAACAAGCATGCAGGTTTATCCTGCTGCTGGTTTGGTTGATTATGCTCCACGAAATACCCCCATTTATTACATTGATCCGAACGAATCAAGTAGTGGATGGACCAGGCGGGTTGAACTTATGCAGATGACAGCTGGGAAGGGGGTCGCCCGCCTCCAGGAGCTATTGACCGATTTCTAATACCAGCCTGATAAATCGATTTTCCGGAGCCTGTTAACAAATTGATCAGGCCCCGTACGATCGGTTCTGCCTGTTTGTCCCTATCTTCGTTCCATGATTGATCCAGGAACTGTCGAACGAATTCTGCAAGCCGCGGAGATCACGGACGTGGTGGGAGACTACGTTAAGCTGAAGAAACGGGGAGCTAATTACATTGGACTTTGCCCGTTTCATAACGAGAAAACCCCATCTTTCAACGTTTCTCCTGCCCGTGGTATCTATAAGTGTTTTGGATGTGGCAAAGGTGGAAATGCCGTGAACTTCATTATGGAGCATGAGCACCTCTCCTATCCGGAAGCCCTGAAACTGCTGGCAAAGAAGTACCATATCGAGGTGGTTGAAACTCACCAAACCGATGAGGATATCAGGCAGAAGAATGACAGAGAATCGATGATGGTAGTTATAGAGTACGCTACCCGTTATTTCTCCCGAATGCTCCTCGAATCTGAAGAAGGTAGAGATATCGGGATTAGCTACTTCAAAGAAAGGGGATTTAGAAGGGAAATTATCGACCGGTTCCAGCTTGGCTACTCCCCTGGTCAGCGCGATGCCCTGGTTGCTGATGCAAGAAAAAATGGCTACAAAGATGAGCTCCTGATCAAAACTGGCCTCGCAATTGAAGGAAATAACCGTTTGTTCGACCGATTCTTCGGTCGGGTGATCTTCCCAATCCATAGCCTCTCGGGCCGGGTGATCGGTTTCGGCGGACGTATCCTGCGGGGAGATGTACAGGCTGCAAAATACCTCAACTCCCCCGAATCAGAGATCTATCATAAGTCGGCCACCCTTTACGGAATCTATCACGCACGCACGGCTATAGTTAAGTCGGATAAGTGCTTCCTGGTCGAGGGCTATACGGATGTTCTGTCCATGCACCAGTCAGGTATCGAGAACTGTGTTGCAAGCTCGGGAACATCCCTCACGGAAGACCAGATCAGGCTGATCAAACGGTTTACCCTCAATGTGACCATCCTTTACGATGGCGATCCAGCTGGAATTAAGGCATCTCTCCGTGGTATCGATATGCTCCTTGAACAGGGACTCCATGTTAGGGTGGTCCTCCTGCCCGAAGGCGAGGATCCTGACTCATTTGCTCGGTCACATAGTTCCACAGAGTTGCTTAACTTATTGAATACTAGCGAGTCCGACTTTATTACTTTTAAGGCCAGGTTGCTGATGCAGGATGCTGGCTCAGATCCAGTGAGGCGGGCAAACCTCATTCAGGAGGTGGTTCGCTCCGTTTCCATGGTTCCCGACAGGATCGAGCGAACGGTTTACCTTCAGGAGTGTAGTAAGCTCCTCGGGGTGGAAGAACAGGTTCTGTTTTCGGAGGCAGCACGGTTGCGAAGAAGGCTCTGGGAACAGAAACGCTCGGGACGTGATTATCAGAATTCCGAAGCCAGGATGCCTGCTCCCCGGCAACAGGCATCAACCCCTTCAGAAGCTCAACCCTTTGAAACTGAAGAGCGGGAAATTATCCGGCTGATGCTCAATTATCCTCTGATCACGATACTCGAACTACCGGGCGAACATAAGGGAGAAACCCTCCCGATAAACGTTGCAGGGTTTTTCCTGCAAGAAATGGAATCGGATAACCTTATTCCCGAAAACCCACTCTATCAAATAATCTTCCATGAGATCCAGTCACTCTGGGGAAATAGTGGGTTTAATATCCAATCCCATTTTATTAACCATCCTGATCCCAGTATCAGCAAGCTGGCTGTCGATCTTCTAACACCAGGATATCAAATTAGCAAAATACACGAGAAGGCAGGTGCATACGTGCGGTCAGAAGAGCAACTACTCCGCGAAATTGTGCCCGAAACGCTGGCTTCATACAGGAGTAAGAAGGTTAAAAAAATGATCTCCGAAATAGACGAGCAAATCAAAGATCTTCAAGGTGCTGAAGATATTACGCAGATATCGAGCCTGTTAGAAGAACGTCGAAAACTGGATGAATTGAGAAAGGCCTTTTCTAAAGAGCTCCGACGAATCATCATCTAGCCTGCCAGAAATTTAGATTTGAATGTGTTATTGTCATTAATGAGTTCATCTTGAGAAAGTTTTTTGCCATATTGCTGATGATCTGCCTAGTTACCCCCTTCTACAGCGGAGCCCTTTTCCTGCAATGGCAAAAGAAACAGGTCAAGAAAGAGGTCAAGCGACAAATCATCAAAGGCATGGATAAGGAGTATTTGGTCCTCTTAAAGTTTTCGTATCCTGAAACAACGACTCTTCTTCGATGGGAGCATTCGCGAGAGTTTGAGTATCGTGGTGAGATGTATGATGTGGTGGAAACCATTGCTGAAGAAGATTCTGTGGCATATTGGTGTTGGCATGATCAGCGCGAAACCAGACTTAATCGACGCCTGAAAGCGATGATTGAGGATGCTGCCGAAGAGAATCCGCAGACGCGTGAAACTTACCGGTGGCTTGCCAACTATTTCCAGCTCCAATTTCTTCCTTCCTATTCAGGTGAGGTGCTTTTTGCGGATGATGGTATGGAAATTCGATACCCTTATCGATTCATAAGAATTTACGATTATGCCTTTCCCCCTCCCGTGCCACCACCCTGGTTACTCTAAGATTGAAAGGAGGGCTGTCCGGTGGTGCGATCCGGACAGAACAATGAACAATTTGTTTTATTTTCAATTCAATCATTATGAGAAAGATATTTCTTGTCTGGTTGCTATTGGGGTTTGGTATTCTAGTCAAAGCTCAGGTGGTAACCATTAAGGACAGCCAAAATAAGCGACCTATTGAAATGGCGACGCTGGTAAGCCAGCAGCCCAGGGCATTTACTGCGACCAATGCTCTGGGGCAGGCTGATATCTCAGCTTTTAAAGGTTCCAGCCGGATTGAGATCCGTGTGCTGGGCTATAAGCCGGTCGT
>Ga0265294_10001696_pt1 | contig 29670 bp, 24 predicted proteins | sample MunlanPumphouse3_FD_192504 | JGI IMG/M metagenome (GOLD analysis project Ga0265294, IMG submission 192504) | Groundwater microbial communities from a municipal landfill in Southern Ontario, Canada - Pumphouse #3 | ecosystem: Environmental > Aquatic > Deep subsurface > Groundwater | place...
GATTAACCAAATAATTGGTAATAAAGATTCTTTAGTTTATGCAAGTTGGCCAAGTTATGATGAAAGTAAAACAATTGATACTAAGGTTGAAATTGCTGTCCAAGTCAATGGTAAATTGAGAGGTACGATATTAGTAGCAAAAGATGCTTCTAATGAGATATTACAACAAGAAGCACTAAAACTTGAAACAGTAAAAACACAAATAGAAAATAAAACTATTTTTAAAATAATATGTGTTCCTAATAGGATTGTTAATATAGTTGTTGGATAAAAAAAGTGTTAGTGATTAAAAATTCACTAACACTTTTTTGTTTGTAATTAAAGTAAAGCATTACTTGCTTTTTCAAGGGCATGGTGTTGAGCAACTCTAATTGCAGCAACAGCAGCAATTGCTCCCACAATATCATCAAGAAAACAATGCACTTCAGTTTTTTTGTTTTGTAAAATTGATATTTTACCAGGTTTATTTACATCAAGATTACCAAAGTTTGTTACTCCAATGGTTCCATAATTTCCAGCTATAGAAATTGCAATAGCTTCATCTAATCCAAATAGTCCTAAATCATCTTTTACAATACTTAAAAAAGGTTCATCAAGCATATTTTTTTCTGCTAAAACATCTATGTTTACTGCCATCAATATTGCATGAAATTGTTCTCTTTTACTTAATATTTCTAAAACAGATTCTTCCATTTCATTATAAGATAAATTATCTAAATATTTGCTTTGGGCATTATAAGCTAAAAAGGCAATATCATCAACACTAACTCCTCTTTCACTTAAAATTGCAATATTTAATTCACGCATTTCAGCTTCACTATAAACATTTGATTTACTAGGTACAAAATCTTTTAAGCATTTAAGCAAACTCATATATATACCTCCATTATTATGCATTTAAACTATAAACTAATTATTATATTTAAGCAAGTTTGCTAATATTGTTTTAAGTTTTGATTTATCGTGATATAATTTTAAAAGGTGATATAATGAAGAAAAATGGTTGGATTTCTATATTAATGCTATTGGTTGTAGTTATTAGTGGTTATTTTATTTTTACTAAAATAGGTGTTAATAATCAGCAAGTTGATTATACATTTTATAATGAAGCAAAATCTAAATTGATTTCACAAGATGATTATAATGATGATTTTTTATATTGTGATGTTGAAGTCTTATTAAAAATAGTTAATGGTAAATATGAAGTAAGTATTATCATTGGTAATGCAATAGAAAAATTAGAAGATATTGATATATTGGCAATGAGTGCATCTTTATCAGCCATTAACAGTGACGATACATTTCCTTCAATTGGATTATTAAGTGATAATAGTTACAATTTGGTGCCATCATTTTATGAAAAAGATAATAATGATAAATCATCATATATAATGAATTATGTTTCTGAAGATAGCGTTAGTGAAGTAATGGTTTATTTTTCTTATACAATTAATAATAATAGATATTTCGAATATGTAAAAAAGGTGGCTAAAATATAGTGATTAGACTTGATAAACTTCTTTCACATATGGGGTATGGATCTAGAAAAGATGTCAAAAAAATAATTAGACAGGGTCGAGTTGAAATAAATGGTGAATATATTTTTGATGATGATATTAAGGTTAATGAATTAGAAGATGAGATATTTATTGATAATAATATGATTGATTCATATAAAGAGAATATATACATAATGTTAAATAAGCCCAAAAATGTTGTAAGTGCAACTTTTGATTTCAATGATGAAACCGTTGTTGATTTAGTAAGTGAATATGTTTCTTATAAAATATTTCCAGTTGGTCGGCTAGATAAAGATACAGAAGGCTTAATTCTTTTAACAAACGATGGGAAATTAGCTCACTCTTTGTTATCTCCTAAAAAACATATTGAAAAAGAATATTATGCTGAATTAGACGGGGATTTAACTCAAAAAATGATTGATATTTTTGGAAAAGGAGTCGTACTTGATGATGGCTATATATGTAAAAGTTCAAAGTTGATACCAATTAATAGTAGAACAGCAAGAGTGATTATTTATGAAGGCAAATATCACCAAATAAAAAGAATGTTTAATTCTGTTGGAATAAATGTGATTTTTTTGAAAAGAAAAAGAATGGGGACACTAAATTTAGATGAGAATTTAAAAAGTGGAGAATATAGGTTATTAACCTCACAAGAGATTGATAAAATAAAGTTATAATAAACTCAAACATGTTTTGAGTTTATTTATTGCTTGATAATATTTTTAGGGTTATAATTATTATGTCCTGTACCTTAATGGATGGGAACAAGGAGTGATTATATGATTTTAACTGTCGACATGGGTAATTCAGACATAGTGTTTGGAGTTTTTAAAAACGATGCCTTGATAGCATCTTTTAGAACCTCTACATTGCGCTATAAAAGCGTAGATGAATATGTTAACACTATTAAGGAATTACTTTTTTCTAAGGAGATTGATTACAAACTGATAAAAGATTGTATTTTATCTTCTGTAGTTCCTCAATTAACTTCAACTTTAGTTGGAGCGATTGTTGCTACATTTAACATGAAGCCATTAGTATTAATGCCTGGTATAAAAACAGGTCTAGCAATTAAAGCAGATAATCCAGCAGAAGTAGGTTCAGACCTAATAGCTGGATGTGTTGGAGCAATTATTAGATATGGTAAGCCAAGCATTGTCATTGATCTAGGCACAGCAACAAAGATTTGTGCCGTAGATAAGGAAGGAACTTTTGCGGGATGCATAATAGCACCTGGAGTTAAGGTTGCAGCAGCAGCATTAGTTAAACTTGCTTCACAATTACCAAACATATCCATGATTAAGCCAAAAAGAGTAATTGGCAACAATACTGTAGATAGTATGAACTCTGGTGTTGTTTATGGTAATGCGTCAATGATTGATGGTTTTGTAAGTCGATTTGAAGATGAGTTAGGATACAAATGTAAAATTGTAGCTACTGGTGGTTTATCTGGAGTTATAATTCCTGCTTGCCAAACTAAGGGTATAACTATAGATAAAGATTTAATTATTTATGGATTATACGAAATATACCTTAGGAATAAACCTACACGAAAGGAAGTAAAATAACATGCGTAACAAAACAATAAAAGAAATGACTATGTATGCAATGTTTATCGCAATTCTAGCAATTTTATCATTTACACCATTAGGATATTTATCTATTGGTGCAGTATCATTTACAATAATCCATATTATTGTATTGATAGCATCCTTTACTTTTGGGGTAAAAGGCGGAGTAATAACTGGTTTAGTATTTGGAGTTTTTTCAATGCTAAGAGCTATTGTGGCGCCTAATACACTTGCGGATTTGATATTTAGAAATCCATTAGTTTCAGTCCTTCCAAGAGTATTATTTGGCTTGATTGCTGGATTATTTTATGAGTTAATTAGAAAATTTGATGGGATATTTATTAAAACATCTCAAGCTAAATTAGCAAAATTAAAAAATAAAAATAGTAATATAGATGTTTCAGAGGAAGAGAAGAAAGAAACATTAAAAAATAAAATAAAATCACACACAATACTTGGAGTTTTGAGTGGCGTTGCAACATTTTTGCATACTATCATGGTTTTACCACTTATGTATTTAATTGGTAAAAACATGGAAGATACCGCAGCGCTTTTTGAATCTACAGCTTTTAGTGCATTATTTGGTGGAGTAATGCTTAGTAATGGAATACTAGAGATTGTTCTAGCGGTAGTAATAGTTCCACTAGTTTGTTTAGCTATTGCTCCTGTTGTTAAAAAACAGTTAGCATAATATAAAAATATTGTTATTTGGGGGTGTAAATATGAGTTTCAAGAAAGATGTTTATGAAATTAAAAAAAACATAATTAAAGATTTACAAGAATGGGTGAAACTTGGATCGGTTTATGATTCTAAGACTATAACTGATAAAAAACCATTTGGCGAAGGTGTTGCAAGAGCATTAGAATATATTGCTATACTTGCTAAAAAAGATGGTTTTAAAGTTGATACTTGCGATGGTTATGTAACCGAGATAACCTACGATTTACAAAAAGATTCAACTATAATGGTTCTAGGACACGCTGATGTTGTTCCTGTTGGAAATGGGTGGTCGTATCCACCATTTGGAGCAGTAATAGATAACAATGTAATATATGGTCGAGGTTCTTCAGATGATAAAGGACCAACAATGGCCGCATATTATGCTCTTAAATTGATTAAACAATTAAACATCCCTTTAAATAGCAATATTAAAATAGTGGTTGGTGGAAATGAAGAAAATGGTTCCGCTTGCCTTGATTATTATTTTAATGAATTAAAAAGGCCTCATCCAACATATGGATTTACTCCTGATGCTGAATTCCCATTAATATATGGAGAAAAAGGAATACTAAATTATGTATATAGTGGTAAATATGAAGATGAAGTAATTGAATCACTAAATGGTGGGGTAGCTGCTAATTCAGTTCCAGATACCGCTTTGGCAATTTTTAAGAAAGTTATTAATCTAGAAAAAGAATTTAATGACTTCTTAGAAAAAGAAAATTTGGAAGGAAATTATAAAAATGATGATAATGGTAAAACTACTATACAAATAAAAGGAAAAGCTGCTCATGGATCTATGCCTATGCTAGGAATAAATGCATTAACTAAATTGCTAGAGTTTATAAGTTTATATACCAACTCATCACTTGCAAATCATTTTGCTAGATTTTTTAGTGATTATTATGGTAAAAATTTAAAAATTAATTATTCTGGGCCAGCAATGGGAGAATTAACAATGAATTTAGGAATTGGTGAATACTCTAACAATGAATATAAATTTATATTGAACATACGTTATCCAATTGAAGTTGATTTTTCAAAAATGGTAAAAAAATTAGATGAAGCAATTTTCCACCTTGGAAAGTGTCTAGGAGATTCAAAACCTCTTTATATTGATCCACAATCAAAACTAATTAGAACACTCCTTGAAGTTTATCAAAGGGTCAGTGGAGATTATGAAACAAAACCTATGACTATTGGAGGCGGAACGTATGCAAGAAATACCATAAATACTGTAGCTTATGGGATGGATTTTTTAACTCATAAAGGTAATGGGACTGGTAATATTCATACAATAAACGAAGGATTAAATATTGATGATTTATTGCTTGGTGTAGAAATTTATCTTGAAGCATTGATAGCTCTAGGCAATTTAAAAAATGAGACAGCGTAAGTTAAAGTGGGCAATTCCTTTTTTGGAAAACTCACAGTATGTCACTTGTTGTAAGAGTGATAAGCCTCTTTTATTAGAAAAATTAAGCAAGGATATACCAATTCATTTAGAAATAGGAGTTGGTAAGGGTGATTTTATTACAAAGATGGCTGGGATGAATCCCAATATAAATTTTGTTGGTATTGAAACCCATCCATCTGTCCTTGCTATTTGTGCTAAAAAAGTTGAAGATTTGCAATTAAGTAATGTTCATTTGTTTTTTATTGATGGTGAAAATTTATTGGAAGTAATTAATAAAGATAGTATTGAATGTTTATATTTGAATTTTTCTGATCCTTGGCCTAAAGCAAGGCATACAAAAAGAAGATTAACATCTTCTAGTTTCATCGAAAAATACGAGATTATTTTGAAAAAAAATGCTATTATAAAATTAAAGACTGATAATCTAGGATTTTATAATTATTCTTTAGAATCTTTAATAGAGCATAATTATAAGATTATTGCTAATGAAACTGATTATCAATTAACTGATGATGATGCAAGTAGTGAATATGAGCAAAAATTTAGAAATTTAGGTATGCCAATATATAGAATTATAGCGAAAAGAGGTAATTAAAATGAAATTAACACCAGCTAGAAAGAAAATTTTTGAAACTATAACTCAAGCAATTGGAGTTATGGGAGATGAAAAGGAAGTAGCACAAATTTTAAAAAGCTATTACGAGGGTTATTGTGATGAAATTATTTATGATAATTTAGGTTCGATTTATGCAGTTAAAAAATCCAAGATTAAAGATGCACCAAAAGTTATGGTTGCAGCACATATGGATGAAGTCGGATTTAAAGTTGGAGAAATCTTGAAAGATGGGACTTTAAAGTTTTCTGAAACTTCATCTGGAATTTGGGAACAAACAGTCATGAGTCAAAGAATTACCATTTTAACAAAAGATGGCAAAAAAATTAAAGGTGTTGTTGATGCAATACCTCCTCATACATTGACTCCTGAGTTGCGCTTAAAGCCAATGAAAACGAAAAATATGATTGTTGATATTGGTTGTAAATCTAGAAAAGAAGTGGAGGATTTAGGAGTAAATATTTTCGATAGTATAGTTATTGATGGTCCGTTTGTAGAACTTAATGATGGAAGTCGTTTATTATCCAAAGCTTTTGATAATCGTTATGGCTGTATTTTGGGAGTAGAAGTTTTAAAGGCACTTAAAAATGTTGAATTACCTTGTGATTTATATATTGGCGCTGATGTTCAAGAAGAAGCCGGCTTGCGTGGAGCAATTACTGCAACTAATATGATTAAACCAGATTTTGCTATTGTTTTAGATTGTTCACCAGCAACAGACATGGGTGATAATAAAGAGGGATTTGGATATCTAGGCGGAGGAGTCTTAAACCGTTTTGTTGATGGAGCTATGATTGCTTTTCCAGAATTACTTAAATGGCAAAGAAAAATGTGTGATAAAAATAAGGTTAAATATCAATACTTTTTGTCTTTAGGAGGAACCGATGCTGGAGCAATTCACCGTTCATTAGATGGTGTTTTAACTTTAACGCATTGTATATGTGCTCGTAATATTCATACATCAGGATCAATTATTGATTTAAATGATTATGAAGGAGCAAAAAAAGTTTTAATTTCAATGTTGAAAAATCTTGATAGCAAGTTAATTACTAAATTTAAAAATGAAAGAAGATAAATAAGAGGTAGATATTATGAAAGAATTAGAGTTAAAAACAGAAGGTAAAATTAAGCGTTTAACAAATAAGACTTTCAAATTTGATTCACGTATAAAAGATGGCTGGTATTCATCAGTATACTTTTTAAAGACGACAAAAATAGTTGAAAAATATCATCCAAGCAGTGTTGTTACTATGCAATTTTTTCAAAGGGACAATGCAATTTTGTGTGGAATTGATGAAGCAATTGCTTTAGTACATACTTTTGCAAGATATCCAGAAGAGTTGAAAATTGAAGCTCTAGATGATGGTGATTTAATAAAACCTATGGAACCAGTTTTGAAAATAACAGGACACTATCAAAATTTTGGATACTTAGAAGGAATAATTGATGGTATATTGGCTAGAAGGACCTCTATTGCTACGAATGTTTATATGGCTAGTAAGGTTGCTAAACCTTCAGATGTTATGTTTATGGGAGATAGAGATGATCACTATCTTAATCAACAAGGTGATGGATATGCTGCTTATATTGGTGGAGTTGCTGCTCAATGTACTCACGCCATGAATGAGTGGTGGGGATTGCATGGAATTGGTACTATGCCACATGCATTAATTCAAATATTTGATGGTGATTTGGTCAAAGCTGGTAGAGCATATTGCGAAACCTTTCCAAATGATAATTTCATAGCATTAGTAGACTTCAATAATGATGTAATTAATGATTCTTTGAAAGTTGCTAGAGAATTTGGGAGCAAGCTTCATGGAGTAAGAGTTGATACCTCTCAATCAATTAAAGATCACTACTTTGATTCTATGGATGATAAGAAGGAATATTATGGAGTTAATCCAACACTTATTAAGGCTCTTAGAAAAGCTCTTGATGCTGAAGGATTTGAATATGTAAAAATAATTGTTTCAAGTGGGTTTAATCTTGATAAAATAATGTGGTTTAAAAAAGAGGGAACGCCTATCGATTCCTACGGAATTGGTAAGAGCCTATTAAAAGTCAGTATGAATTTTACTGGAGACTTAGTCAGTCTTAATGGTAAACCTTTAGCCAAGGTCGGTAGAAAAGAAATGCCTTCTTCTCGATTAAAACCAGTGTATATTAATAATGATAATTTATAACTTATATAATATATATTTATATTATTTCCTTGCTAATTTATTGTATTAGTAAATAATAGTAATTCATGTAGTGTAAAGCGATAATAAATGAGTGTTTTACTCAATAAGTTGTTTTCACAAAAATGTAAATTGATTTCAAAAAAATGATATTGAAAAGCCCCCGTAATTTAAGGGGTTTTTGTTGTTGGTCATTTAAAAAAAGACTGAAAAAATAAGGAGAAAAGTGAATGGTCATTCACCAAAAAAAATAGTAAAAATATGTTAATTAGTGTTGACATTTAATTGATATGAATTAAAATAATAGTATGTAAACGCTCTCGTTAGATTATTTTGAATACTTGTAGTAAGGAGGGTAAAATGAAAAATAAGATCATCGCAAAAGAAGAGGTCAAAAAGTTAGTTAGAGACGGTATGACCATAATGGTTGGTGGTTTCTTAGCAAAAGGTACATCTGAGACAGTTATTGATCAGATTGTTGCTTCTGGAGTTAAGGATTTAACAATCATTGCAAATGATGGCGGAACTATAACTACTGGCGTTGGGAAACTAATTGCTAATAATCAAGTTAAGACATTATATGCATCACATATCGGCTTAAACAAAATGGTTGGCCAAAAAATGGAGGCTGGAGAACTAGAGGTTGTTTTGATTCCTCAAGGTTCATTAGCTGAAGCTATCCGCGCTGGAGGATCAGGACTCGGTGGAGTTCTAACTCCAACAGGTGTTGGCACTATTGTTGAAGAAGATCATAGACATGTTTACAAGACAATTAAGCTTGATGGAAAGAAGTATCTAATTGAAAAACCATTGCATGCTGATTTAACAGTGTTACGTGGTTTCAAAGCTGATACATTTGGGAACGTTTATTATGAAAAAACATCAAGAAACTTTAATCCTATGATGGCCTTCGCTGGCGACGTTGTTGTCGTTGGTGCTGACGAAATTGTCGAAAAGGGTAAACTTAACCCTAACGACGTAGTTACTCCTGGAGTACTAGTAGATTACATTGTAAAGGAAGGTGAGTAATAATGGATGCAAAGGAAATCATTGCTAGAAGAGTAGCAAAACTATTTAAAGATGGAGATTTCGTTAATCTAGGTATTGGACTTCCTACACAAGTACCTAACTATTTACCAAAAGGAGTAGAAGTAATTCTTCAATCCGAAAATGGAATGGTCGGTTTAGGACCAGTCAAAGACGGACATGAAGATTCTAACCTATGCAACGCTGGTGGACAACCATGTGGTGCAATTAAAGGCGCAAGTTTCTTCGATTCCGCAACATCATTTGCTTTGATTAGAGGAGGACACGTAGACTACACCGTTCTAGGTGCCCTAGAAGTAGATGAACACGGGAATCTCGCAAACTGGATAGTTCCAGGAAAGATGGTCCCTGGTATGGGCGGCGCAATGGATTTAGTCATTGGTGCAAAAACCGTTGTCATTGCAATGCAACATACACAAAAAGGAGCTAAGAAGATTCTTAAAGAATGTACACTTCCATACACTGCACTAGGTGTAGTAGACCTAATTGTCACTGAAATGGGTGTTATGAAATGTACAAGAAAAGGATTAGTTTTAGCCGAAATCAACCCAGATTACACAGTCGAAGACGTTCAAGCTGCAACAGGATGCACATTGATAATTCCTAAGAGCTTGAAGAAGATGAAAGTTTAGTAGTTCTTTAAAAACTATAGTTTAATTCTCAATATAATATTGAAAGGGAGAAAAATTAACTATGAAAGAAAAAAGAGGTTTCTTTGGTAAGTTAACAGATGGTTGTGTTGCTCTAGTAAGTAAGTATTTACCAGATGCATTCATTTTCGCTGTTATCTTAACTATCTTTGTATTTATCGTAACAATTCCAGCTTCTGGAGTTGCTGCAAGTGAAACAGTTAACACATTCCAACGTTTCATTAACATTATCTTTAAAGGTTGGTATGGTGGATTCTGGAGCTTATTAGCATTCTCAATGCAAATGGCAATGGTTGTTGTTACAGGATCTATTCTTGCTAACACTCCTCAAGTAAAAAGAGGTTTAATTAAATTAGCAAAACTTCCTAAGACTCCTGGACAAGCAGTATGGATGGTAGCATTTATTGGTATTATCGTTGCTTTCCTAAACTGGGGAGCTGCACTTATTGTTGGTGCTATTTTAGCTAAAGAAATTGCAAAACAATTAAAAGGCGTTCATTACGCACTATTAGTTGCTGCTGGATATCTTGGTTTAGGTATGTGGCATGGTGGTTTTTCAGGATCAATTCCTCTACAAGTCGCTTCTACAGTCACATTCAAGAACTCATTAGGTGAAGTTCTATGGACAACTACAGGTATTCCATTCAATCAAACAATTTTTGCTGGATATAACATGTTTATTTATGTTTTAGGTTTAATCGTACTTCCAATTTTGATTAAGTACATGCATCCTAAAGCAGATAAAGTTGTTACAGTAGACCCATCAGTATTTGCTGATGAAAAAGAAGAAGCAGAAAAGTTAGAACGTAAGAGTATGACTCCTGCACAAAAGATGGAGCATTCAAAAGTTTTGAACTACATCGTTGTTGTTATGGGGTTAATTGCTATAGTTTGGTACTTCTATGATATGCTAGGAGTAAGAAAAGCTTCATTCTCACTAGATCTAAATATGGTTAACTTCATATTCTTAATCGTATCTATGGCATTATATAAAACACCTATTAGAACTGTTCATGCTGTTAATAATGTTGCTTCAGGAGCAGCTGGTGTTATGTTGCAATTCCCATTCTATGGTGGTATTGCTGGTATGATGACATATGCTGGAGGTTCAACAGGAACTTCTCTAGCCGCTATCTTATCAAATTTCTTTATTAATATTTCTAATAATGTTACATATCCAATATTTGTCATGTTAAGTGCTGGTATTGTTAACTTCTTTGTTCCATCAGGTGGTGGACAATGGGCAGTTCAAGGACCAATTGTTATGCCAACTGCATTAACATTTGATAGAGTTACTGAAGGTAAAGCCGCTATGGCAATCGCATGGGGCGACTGCTGGACTAACTTAATTCAACCATTCTGGGCTCTACCTCTATTAGCTGTTGCTAAATTACAAGCTAGAGACATTATGGGTTACTGTATCATTGCTTTGTTAGCATTAGGTATTATTATTATCATTGGTATGTTAATTCCATAGAGATAAGAAGAACTTTTAAAAAAACAAATATTACAATTAGTCTCTAACGTCAATTTCGTTAGAGACTAATAACGAAATTAACAAAAAAAACATAAAGAACGGAGATGTGTTTATATGAGTAAAGTTTATATTGTCGCCGCCAAAAGAACTGCAACTGGAGTTCAACTTGGCACATTAAAAGATGTTAAAGCCCCTTTATTAGGAGCAGCTGTTGTAAAGCAAATGCTAACTGATGTAAAATTGGATCCTAAGAATGTTGATGAAGTATTCTTTGGTGAAATATTTACAGCAGGTGTTGGTGGCGGACCAGCAAGACAAACAGCAATTTATGCAGGAATTCCAAATGAAATAACTGCTTCAGCTGTTAATATGCTATGTGCTTCAGGTATGAAGGCCATTATCCATGGTTTTACATATATTAAAGCAGGGTTCCGCGATGTAGTAGTTGCTGGCGGACAAGAGTCAATGACACAAGCTCCATATTTAATTCCAGGTGTTAAAGCACGTTCAGGTATTAAAATGGGCGACTGGAAAGTTCAAGATCACATGTTGTATGATGGCTTAGTTGATATTTTCTACAACTATCATATGGGAGTAACTGCTGAAAATATTGCAAAACAATACGGTATTACTCGCCAGGAACAAGATGAATTTGCTTGGAATTCTACAGTAAAAGCTATTAAAGCAATAGATTCTGGTGTCTTTGATGCAGAAATAGTACCTATTCCTGTAAAAACAAGAAAAGGTGAGATACTATTTAGTCGTGATGAAACAGCTAACAGAACAACTTCACTTGAAAAAATGGGTACCTTGAGAACAGCTTTCTCAAAAGATGGTACAATCACTGCAGCAAGTTCATCATCAATTAACGATGGAGCTTCCGGAGTTATTTTGATGAGTGAAGAAGCTTGCAAAAAATATAATTGCAAACCATTAGTTGAAGTTATTGCCTTTGGTCAAGCCGGTGTAGATCCAAGTGTTATGGGATTAGGTCCAGTTCCAGCAATTAGAGATGCTCTAAAAAGAGCAAAAATGGAACTAAAACAAATGGATTTAATTGAATTAAATGAAGCGTTTGCAGCTCAATCAATTGCATGTATTAGAGATCTAGCTAAAGAACACGGAGTATCTAAAGAATGGATCATGGAAAGATGCAATGTTAACGGCGGAGCAATTGCTCTAGGTCACGCTGTTGGTTCAAGTGGTTCACGTATCACTGTAACATTAATTCATGAATTGAAGAGAAGAAATGGCGAATATGGTTTAGCTTCACTATGTGTTGGTGGAGGTATGGGTGCCACTCTTATCGTCAAAAATGTTAAATAGTTGAGTTTTGATATATCTACGAAGTGTTTACTTTTAAAAATCTACAAGTATTATAACCCCCATTCATTTGGGGGTTTATTCATATAGAAAAAATTAATAGTTTTGAAAAAGACAATTAAAACTATTGATATTTATTTGACATAGTTAGTGATTTGCAATAAAATTAAATAAAGTGCAGTATTTTGCATAGTTTTGTTTATGTATAAATACGTATTTATGATGATGAAACGGGGTGTATTTATGGCAGATAAGAAGAATCGCACAACAATATATCAAGTTGCTAAAGAAGCAAATGTTTCCTTAGCTACTGTTTCACGCGTTATAAATGGAAAAGGTAATGTAAATGAAGAAACTGCAAAACTTGTTCGGGATGCAATTGATAAATTAGGTTATATTCCTAGTGTTCTTGCGCGAGGCTTAGCAACAAGTTATACAACTAATATTGGAATTGTACTTCCTTCACCAAATTATGTATATATCAATAATATAATGGCAGGTATGATGGATGTATGTAAAATATATGGATATTCTCCATTAATTTTTACTTTTGAAGATGTTGAGGACGCAGCAAGGGCAGTTGATAGTGTACTTGCTTCAAGAGTTGAAGGAATTGTTGTTTTTAATTCTCAACTTACTAGTTCAGATGTTGCAAAATTTACTAAGATTTCATTGCCTGTTGTAATTATTGGCAAAGACAAATTATCAATAAAAAATGGGTTAGTAGATGTTGATTATGTATCAGAACTCAAAAGATTCATAAATGAAGAGATTAAAGGTGGCATCAAAGATATTTACTTCTTGAAAGATCCTAAAAAAGATTGGCATATGACAAATGGGTATGAAGAAGCAATTGTATCTTGTGTAGAAAAATCAAAAATAAATCTACATATAATTGAAATTGCAGATTCTTACAATGTCATTTATGATTATTTTAAAGAAAAATTTAGTAATCAAAAGCCTAATCATGAATTATATATAGCAACAAGAGATTCTCTTGGAACCGCAGTTGTTAATGCTGGGTTAGATTTAGGATATAGTGTTCCAATGGACTATGAAGTTATGGGAATTATTAGCACAAAAAATAGTATTATGAGCAGACCTCAAATGTCTTCAATTAATGTTGATTTATATGAAGTTGGTTCTATTGCTATGCGTATGCTTACAAAAATGTTGACCAGTATTGTCAATAAAAAAGAATTTATTTTTACTACTAATTATATTAAAAAAGAGACAACAAAATTTTAAGTATTGGATAGTAAATTAAATTATTGTATAATTTAGTTGTTCTGCAATGAAGAGGAAAAAAATACTAATGAATATTTAGAGAACTAATGTTAGGTGAGAGTTAGTTATTCATGGATGTTTGATACACCTTGGAGCAATAGACGTTAATCAGCGTTAATGATATAAATAAGAGTATAGATGATAATAATTATCTATAAACTAAGGTGGTACCGCGTTATTTTACGTCCTTGGAGTAAATCTAAAGGCGTTTTTTATTTAAAAGGAGAAAAAAGTATGGATTTATTAGAAGAATTGGAATGGAGAGGTCTTATTAAAGACACGACAAACAAAGATATTTTGAAAGAATTAATTAATAAAAAGGCAACTTTGTATTGTGGATTTGATCCAACAGCATCATCATTACATATTGGACATCTTGTGCCAGTTTTAACATTGAAACGTTTTCAAAGTTTTGGGCATCGAATAATTGCATTAGTTGGGGGAGGCACAGGTCTTATTGGTGACCCTTCTGGAAGAAATAGTGAACGTAAATTATTAACATTAAAACAATCTTTAGAAAATGCCGACTTAATAAAAGAACAGTTATCTAGGTTTTTAGATTTCAGTGATTCTAAAAAAACAATAATGCTTAACAACTATGATTGGTTAAGTAAAATTGATGTGATAACTTTTTTACGAGATTATGGTAAAAATTTTCCAATTAATTACATGCTTGCAAAAGATACGGTTGCTTCGCGTTTAGAAAGCGGAATATCATTTACTGAATTTTCTTATATGATTGTCCAGTCAATTGATTTTTATAATTTGTATAAAAAAGAAAATTGCAGAATTCAATTGGGTGGAAGTGACCAATGGGGCAATATAACAAGTGGGACTGAACTCATAAGAAGAATTGAAGGCGATAGCAATGTTGTTGGTATCACAATGCCTCTTATAACAAAATCCGATGGTACAAAATTTGGTAAATCTAGTGGTGGTTCCTTTTGGCTTGATGCAGAGATGACATCTCCATATAGTATATATCAATACTTTTTAAATACATCTGATCAAGATGTTGTCCATTATTTAAAAGTTTTTACTTTTTATAATAAAGATGAAATTGAAGAATTTGAAAATAAAGTTAAAGAATCTCCAGAATTAAGACAAGCTCAAAAAGCATTGGCAAAATCACTTGTTATCATGTTGCATGGTGAGCAAGCTATGGAAGAGGTTCAAAAGATGTGTGATGTCCTTTTTGGAGGAAATGTCAAAGATTTATCATTAAAACAAATTAATGTTTGCTTTAATGGAGTTCCAAATATTTTTATAAGTGAACCTAAAAATATTGTTGATGTCCTTGTTGAAGTAAAAGCAGCATCAAGTAAAAGAGAAGCTAGAGAATTGCTTGAAAAAGGAACATATTCAATAAATGGCGACAAAATTATGGACATAAACTATGTTTTTGATAAGCAAAATGCAATTGAAAATAGTGTCTTTATTGTTCGTAGAGGTAAAAAGAATTATTTCATGGTTAAAATCTCATAGATACTTTACTATTTTTTATGGTACATATAAACATTTTTTATAAAACCCTGTAAAATTTCAAAAAAATATTGTATAATAGTAAATGTCAAAATGTGAGGTGCATATTATATGGATATAAAGCAAATTAGTTATTTTGTTGAGGTTGTCAATCATGGGAGTTATTCGTTGGCAGCAAAAAAATTGAAAATTTCTCAGCCAGCTCTTAGTACTTCAATAAAAAAATTAGAAGAAGAATTGGAAGCAAAATTATTCTTTTACAGTAATAAAAAATTATTTTTAACTGATATAGGTAGAGAGTTTTATAATAATTCTAGAAAATTATTAATTGATTATAATGCTTTAATTGTTGGAATGCAAGATTTAAGCAGTAAGGATATAGGAACAATAAAACTTGGAGTTCCTGTTGTTATTGGATCAGTATATATGGCTGATATTATGGGGAGATTCAAACAAGAATATCCTAAAATTAATTTTCAAATTATTGAAGAGGGCGGAGATATAGTTGCTGACATGGTTGATAAAGGAGAATTAGATTGTGCAGCAGTCATTATGCCAACATCTAAAGTAAAATTTGATGTTCATAACACCATACCAAATAAATATGTAATTGTAGTTCATAAAGATAATCCTCTTGCTAAATATGATAAAGTCACATTTGAAATGTTGAAAAACGAAGTTTTTACTACTTTAACTAAAACTTACACAACTAACCATATTTTTATTAGTAATTGTGAAAAGGCTGGTTTTACTCCAGAAGTATTGGTCTATACATCTCAATGGGATTTTATGGCTACTTTAGTCGCAAATAATCAATGTATTTGTATGTTGCCAAGACCATTAATGGAAAAGTATAGGAATCCAGTATTAAAGTTGCTTGATATTGAAGGCTCACAAAATGAGTGGACAATTGGACTTATTACAAAGAAAGGTCAATATTTATCGAAAGCAACAAGGTTATTTATTGATTATGTTAAAAAGTACAATCAGCAACATCAACTTGAGTCAAAAAAGTAATATTTAATAAAAAAAAGAACTTAATTTATAAGTTCTTTTTAATTTTTCTATTATACTAAGCGGTTATAGTATTCAACAATTAGTGATTCATCAATTTCTTGATTTAGTTCACTTCTTTCAGGTTTTCTAACAAATACACCCTCAAGTTTCTCTTTATCAAAAGTAACAAATGGAACTAGAGTAGGAGCAACTTGTAATGCTTCTTGAATGATTTTTAAAGATTTTGATGATTCTTTCAAAGAAATTTTTGAACCTGGGTTAACTAGATATGATGGAATATCTACCTTATTTCCATTTACTAATACATGTCCATGATTAACTAATTGGCGAGCACCACGACGAGTTCTTGCTAGTCCTAGACGGTAGACGACATTATCTAGACGTGATTCTAGAATTCCTAAGAATTCTGTTCCAGTTACTTCTTTTGAATTTCTAGCAATTACAAATAGACGACGGAATTGTCTTTCGTTAACTCCATACATAACTCTAACTTTTTGCTTTTCTTGAAGTTGTTTACCATATTCTGTTACTTTCTTTTTGCGATCTGGTTTTGGTTTACCAGGTGCATAATTACGCTTTGCAAGTTCACGGCCAGTTTCTAATGTTGAAAAACCTAAACGGCGTGATACTTTCCAAGCGGGTCCTGTATAACGTGACATAATTTTTTCCTCCTAATTACGTTTTAATTGCTAAAACAATAACTTGGCATAAATTCCAAAAACTTCGGCTGTTAGCATAATATATTTCACCATTCAGCAAGGTTACTTTATTCCAATGTTGCTAACTCCAGTCAAGTAGTATTTATGAGCTGCTATCATTCATGCTATATAATTCTACTTTTTATTAGTAATAAAGTCAATGAAAATATATAATTTTTATGTTTTTTTGCCTTATAAATCAAAGTTATTAGTGATAAATGCTTGTTATTATATTATAATCTATATTAGATGTAGTATTAATTATGTGAATAAGAAAAATGAGGTGTATATTTGTGGGTTGGCAAGAATTTATTTCATCAACACAAGGTATTGTAATAATTGTAGTAGCATTATTAGTTGTTTTTGCAGTTGTTATTATATTGTTTCGCTTGAAAACAAAACAAAAAAGATTAGCAAGTATTATATTTAATTATGAGCATCAAGTTTTGGATATTAACAATATTCCAGTTCAAAGTAAATTAACAAAACTTGAAGTCATTGGTAAAAATAATGTTGTTTATGCATCTGTTTTTGCTGAATATAGTAAAAATTATAAAGATACATGTGACTATTATGATGAAGAATTGAAAAAACAATTTGATATTGCAAAAGCTCAAGTATCTAATAAAGAATACACTTCTTTTAGTAATACAATAAAATCTATTGAGGTAAGTGTATCATCGTATATGCAAAAAGTTAATCAATTAGATAGTCAACTCCAAGAGATAATGAAAGATGAGATAGATACAAAATCATATGAAGAAAAAGTTCGCTCTTTGTATGTAGATTGCAAGAAAAATTATGATGATATAAAAAGCGATTTAGAAGTGTTAGAAGTAGAGTATTTAAGTATTTTTGAAAATATCAACAATAAATTTGACTTATACGATAATGATGTGAAAAGTGGTAATTACACTGATGCTAAAGATATTCTTGAAATAATTGAAAAGGAAGTAATTGATTTAAAAAATAAATTATTGCAAGGACAAAACCCAATAAAAAGAGCAACTAAAATAATTCCACAGCATCTTAATGAAGTAATTGATTTATATAATGAGATGCAAGGACAAGATTATCCATTATATCATATAGTGGCTGTCACAACCATAAATTCCATAAAAGATTCAGTTAGTGACATTGTTTCTTTATTAAGAAATTTTTCTTTTGATGGAATAGATGAAGCAATAAGTGAAGTTGATAATAAAATTGCTGATTTGCATAGTAAATTAGATAATGAAAAAAATAGTAGAATTGAGTTTGATGAAAAAAATAAATTATGTTATGACCAAGCTGAAGATCTTGAAAGAGCATATATAAAATATATGAGAGAAGCCTCCCAATTAGGAACTATCTATCAAATAGATAAAGATTTGGAACAAAAATCACTCTATGTAAAAAATGAAGTTAATAAATTGTCAATAATTCGCAAAACTTTAGATAGTCTAAATTATGGACAACAACCTTATTCATTAAGAGTAGAAAAAATGAGAGAAATGGTAATTCAAGTAGAAGCTGTAGAAAGAGGTATAAAAGAGTATAAGGATTCTATTGCAAATATGCGCGATAATGCAGAATATGCTTACGATTTAGTTTATGATTCATCTTATAAACTAAAAAATGCTCAAATCGCAATTAGAAATTCAAAACATGAATTTTTACAAGATAAATATGTTGATAATTTCAATTATTCATATTCATTAATAGAAAAATTAAGTTCATTAATTAGTAAAGCTCCAATAGATACTCAAAGTGTAAACAAATATTCTAAGGAATTAAGTAGTAATTGTAATGAAGTTATTAACAATGTTAATGAAGACATTCGTTTGCTAAAAATAGCCGAAAAATTACTAATGCATGCTAATAGTTATAGATCAAGTTTCAGCGATGTAGCAAGAAATCTAGCAAAAGCAGAAATGTTTTATTTTGAAGGACGTTTTAAAGATGCAATAGATTTAACTATTGAAGCCACTTCTAGATTTTATATACCAGAGCAATTAACTAAAATTGATAATATGGAAGAGGCATTATAATGATTTTTTTAGATTATGCATCAACAACACCAATTGATAAAGAAGTTTTGAAGTCTTATTGGGAATTATTAAACAAATATTATGCAAATAGTGCATCAAATCATCAATTAGGACTTGAAGTAGATTCTTTGCAAAATCAGGCAAGAAATCAGATTGCCAATATATTAAAAGTTAAAATGGATGAAGTAATATTTACTAGTGGTTCTAGTGAAGCAAACAATTTTGCAATTAAAGGAGTGGCTTTTAAATACAAAAATAGAGGCAAGCACATTATAACTTCATCAATAGAGCATAAAAGTGTTTTAGAGTGCTGCAAACAATTAGAAAAGGAATTTGGTTTTGAAATAACATACTTGCAACCAGATGAAAATGGAAAAATTACTCTTGAAACACTTAAAAAGCATATAAGAAAAGATACAATTCTTGTTAGTATAATGTATGTAAATAATGAAATTGGTACAATAAATCCTATTCCAGAAATTGGGTCTTTTTTATTGGAAAAACCAACAATTATATTTCATTGCGATGCTACTCAAGCGATTGGTAAAATACCAATTGATTTAAAAAATGTCGATTTAGTTAGTATTTCTGCTCATAAAATTTATGGATTAAAAGGAAGCGGAATTCTTGTTAAGAAAAAAAACATTGAAATTCTTCCTTTAATTGCAGGTGGGGGTCAAGAATATGGATATCGTAGTGGAACATCAAACTGGCCAGTAAATGTTATGTTTGCCAAAACATTACGATTGGCAACAAATAGTCAAATGGAAAATTATGAACACGTTTTACAATTTAAAAAAATAATAATTGAACATTTAAAAAAGATGGAAAGCATACAAATTAACAGCCCAATAGAAGATTCATCTCCATATATAATTAACTTTTCAATTAAAAATAAAAAAGCAGCAGTAGTTGCTCAAGCATTTGATGACCAAGGCATATGTTTATCAACTATAAGTGCTTGTAGTACTAAAACAGAGATGCCATCACATGTTGTATTTGAGACTTTTAAAGATATTAAAAGGGCAGAATCATCAATAAGAGTAAGTTTATCAAAATTTACAACATTAGAAGAAATAAAACAATTTTTAAAAGTTTTAGATGAAATAGTAGTTTCGATAAAGGGGTAAAAAAATGAAATATGAACATATACTAATACGTTTTGGAGAACTAAATACTAAGGGAAAAAATAAAAAAGATTTTATTATTGCACTTTTCCATAATATTAAAAAAGTACTAAAGAAATTTGAAAAATTAGAGTTTTTAAGAGCTCATGATAGAATATATATACACTTGAATGGTGAAGATGAAAATGAAGTAATCAAAATTTTAAAAGAAGTATCAGGTATTGCTAATATGTCTTTGGTTACAAAAACAAGTAAGGATATTACTTCAATAATAAATGTAGCGTTAGATTTAGCGCTTCAACAAGAAGTTGGTACTTTTAAAGTAAAAACAACTAGATCAGATAAATCATTTCCGTATCATTCAGACGAGATAAATAGGTCAGTGGCAAATGAAATACTTAACAATACAAAACATCATGTAGATGTTCATAATCCGGATTTTTATGTAAAAATTGAGATTAGGAATGAGGGTGCTTTTATATTTTCTAATGTAATAAAAGGAGCTGGAGGCTATCCATTAGGTGTTGGAGGTAAAGCCTTAGCTTTGATTTCTGGAGGAATAGATTCTCCAGTAGCGATTTATTTGATGATGAAAAGGGGTGTAAATATAGAAGCAATTCATTTTGCATCACCTCCTTATACAAGCCAAAATGCAAAACAAAAAGTTATAGACTTATTACGTATTATTTCAAACATAAAAGGCGGAGCAATTACTTTGCATATAGTTCCATTTACTAAACTTCAAGAAGCAATATATGATATGGGTGATGAATCTTATGCTATAACTATAATGCGTAGAATGATGTATAGAATTGCTGAAGGAGTGGCAATAAAAAGAAAATGTTTAGCTCTTGTTAGTGGGGAAAGTATTGGACAAGTTGCTTCGCAAACCTTAAATAGCATGTTAGTAATAAATAATGTTATTAGTCTACCAATGATAAGACCATTAGCAACAATGGATAAGAATGAAATAATTGAGATATCTAAAAGAATTAATACATATGATATTTCGATTCGACCATATATTGATTGCTGTACCATCTTTAATCCAGTAAATCCAATAATTAAACCAACATTATATCGAGCAGAGGAATTAGAAAAAAGATTTAATTATGAGGATTTGCTTCAAGAATGCATTGAAAATATTGAAACTTTGTATATTGATAGTTCACTAGATAATCAATTTTTATAATAGTTTATTCCAAAGGAATAATATAAAGTTGATAAGGGAAAGTTTTTGATGTATTATAATATATAGTTATAAAACTAGGGGGTATTAATATGTCAAAAATTATGGCTGTTAACGCTGGAAGTTCATCTTTAAAGTTTCAGTTGTTTGAAATGCCAAGTGAAGAAGTTAAATTAGCAGGTACAATCGAAAGAATAGGTATGGAGGATGCTATTGTTACATTAAAATTCAATGGTAAAAAGAAAAATTATACTATTCCTATTAAAAATCATACTGAAGCAGTAGATATTTTGCTTCACGAGTTAGTTGATGAAAAAATAGTAAAAAGTCTTGAAGAAATAAATGGAGTAGGTCATCGTGTTGTACATGGTGGTGAAGAGTTCAATAAATCAGTTATTATTACAGATAAAGTAGCTAAAGTAATTAGTGATTTATCTGATTTAGCACCATTACATAATCCAGCAAATTTGACAGGTTATAAAGCCTTTAAAAATGCTTTACCAAAAGTTCAACATGTTGCTGTTTTTGATACAGCATTTCATCAAACAATGGAATCAGATCGTTTTATTTATCCTATTCCTTATGAATATTATGAGAATTTTAAAGTTCGTAGATATGGATTTCATGGAACAAGTCATCTTTATGTTTCTCAACGTTGTCAAGAATTGTTAGGAAATCCAGTGCATTCAAGAATTATTACTTGTCACATTGGAAATGGAGCATCACTTGCAGCTATAAAAGATGGTAAATGTGTTGATACATCTATGGGATTTACACCACTTGCCGGAGTAATGATGGGTACAAGAAGTGGGGATATTGATCCAGCAATTGTTACTTTCTTGTCAGGTAAATTAGGAAAAACAGCAGAAGATATTGTTAATATATTGAATAAAAAATCTGGATTACTTGGAGTTAGTGGTTTATCAAGTGATGCTAGAGATATTCAAGTTGGTATTGATCAAGGAAATCAAAGAGCTTTGTTAGCAAGGAAAATTCATGTTAACACAGTATGTAATTTCTTAGGTTCATATTATATTGAACTTGGAGGATGCGATGCCATAGTCTTTACTGCTGGTTTAGGAGAAAATGATATTAAATTTAGAGAATTAATTATTGATAAAATTTCTGAATCATTTGGAATTAAACTAGATAAAGAGAAAAATAATGTTCGTTGTCAAGAAACTTTGATTTCAACCCCAGATTCTAAAGTAAAAGTATTTGTAATACCAACTAATGAAGAAATTGTTATTGCAAGAGATACAGTAAAGTTATTAAAGTTATAAAATTATAAAAAGCAGCATTGCTGCTTTTTTTTATTAATAATTTTTACTAATGATAATCTTTTTTGTTATAATGTTATTGGTGATTTAAATGAGATTACAAAAAAATAAGATAGAAGAATTAATAAATAAAATTGAACAATATGATTATATTGCAATTTTTCGCCATGAAGCTCCTGATTTTGATGCTCTTGGTTCACAAAATGGCCTATATTTTTGGCTAAAAAACAATTTTCCAGAAAAGAATTTCTTTGTTTTGGGCGATTCAAATACTGAGGTTGGAAAAAATCTTTTTCCAGAGTACCCATCAATTAGCGATGACGAGTTATTTTCTAAACCATTTTTAGGAATATTATTAGATACTTCTGATCAAAAAAGAATAAGCGATAGAAGGTTTTTAAAAGCGGATTACAAAATTAAAATAGATCATCATCCTGCTGATGAGCATTTTGCGGATTTAGAAATAATAAATACAAGTTTTTCTGCAGTGGGTGAACTGTTGTATGCAATTTTATCAAATAGAATTATTTCTAAAAAATATAAATTTAATTCAGAATGCGCAAAATATTTGTATGTTGCAATAGCAGGAGATACCTCAAGATTTCAAAATTCAAACACGACATATTATACATTTGTAGCAGCAGCTGGATTATTAAAATATGATTTTAATTTGATGAATGATGTTTATATGCCAATGTACAATAGAACTATCAAAGATTTAGAAATTGAAAAAAGAGTTATGAGCAAATACAAAATTTCTAATGGGGGAAACGTTGCTTATTATCATCTTGAAAAAGAAGATTTGCAAGAGTTTAATATTGATAGCGATGAAGCAAAAAAATACTTAAGTCTTTTTACTTTTTGTGATGAAATAAAAGTTTGGGTATGTTTTGCTTATGATTCTCGCAAAAATAATTATCGAGTGAGTATTAGATCTCGTGATATAGTAGTAAACAAAGTTGCTAATAAATATGCTGGAGGAGGTCATAAGTTTGCCTCAGGTGCAAGAGCTAAAAATTATCAAGAAACTTTAAATATAATTGTAGATTTGGATAAAGAAATAATTAATCAAGGAAAGTAGTAATTTAAGAAAGGAGATGCGCTATGAAATATATTCCATTAAATATAAAAAGTGGGTATTCTTTTTTTCATAGTTGTTTGAAAATTGAGGATATTATCAGTTACGCATCTCAAAATAAAATTAATATCCTTTGTTTAACAGATAAAAATGTTATGTTTGGAGTAATGCCTTTTGCACATTATTGTTTGTCTAAAAATATTAAGTATATAATTGGAATTGAAATAAAAATTTTAAAAGATGACCAAGTATCTTCATTAATTTTGTATGCTAAAAATATATTAGGCTACAAAAACTTATGTCGGTTGAGTTCTTTTGTTAGTAAAGATAATAAAGAATATATTATACCAATAGAACAATTAGAAGATTATTTAGAAGGAATAATAATAATCATTCCTTCATTAAGAAGTATAATATATGAAATGTATTTAAAAAATGATAGTAATAAAATTCTAGAATTTCTTAATTTTTTTAAGGCCATAAATAAGGAAACTTTTTTAGGATTAGAATATTATGGTATTGAAAATTTAGATTTTTTAAATTATTTAAGAAGTTTAGATTTTGAAAAATGTGTTATAAATGAAGTCCGCTATTTAAAAAATAGTGATGAGAATATGTTAGATGTTCTTTTTTCAATAGAAAATCATACAACATTAAATTATACTAAAAAATATAATTATGCTCTTGATAATGACCAGTTCATTTTTTCAAATTTTAATGAAGATGAAATAAAAATGAATGAGAATATTGCTAACATGATAAATCTAAATATATTTGAATTGAAAACAAATTTAATAAAATATCAAAATTCATTAGATGATGTTAGTAATAAAGATTATTTTAAGGCCTTATGTTATAAAGGATTACAAAAAAGACTTAATAACAAAATGTATGAAGAGTATCAATTGCGTCTTGAATATGAAATATCAGTGATTGAAAAAATGGGTTTTATAGATTATTTTTTAATTGTTTGGGATTATATAAAATTTGCTAAGAAAAAAAATATTCTTGTTGGACCAGGTAGAGGAAGTGCAGCTGGTAGTTTAGTTTCCTATGTGCTTGGAATTACAAATGTTGATCCTATTAAATACAAGCTTTTGTTTGAAAGATTTTTGAATCCTCAAAGAGTAACTATGCCTGATATCGACATTGATATTGCCAATAATCGTATTGATGAAGTAATTGACTATATTTTTCAAAAATATGGAAAAGATCATTCTGCAAAAGTAATTACCTTTGCAACATTTGGAACAAAGCAAGCTATAATGGATGCTTCAAAAGTAATGGGATTAAGTGAAAAAGAAGGAAATATAATAAGTAAGCATCTACCTTTGAATATTCGCGAAAGAAGTGGTAAGGATACAGAACTTGGAAAGATATATGAAAACAATTTAGATTTTCAAAAGTTTATTAATAGTAGAAACAAGTATCATCAAGTATATGATGTTGCTTTAAAACTTTTGGGATTACCACGACAAAGTTCTTATCATGCTTCAGCAATAGTTTTATCAAAAGAGAAATTAAGTGATGTAATGCCTATTTATATTAATAATGGTGTTATATCTACCCAATATGATATGAATTATTTAGAAGATATAGGATTATTAAAAATGGATCTATTGAAATTACAAACTCTAGTTATTATTGAGGATTGTTTATTTAACATAAAAAAAAGACATGGTATAGATATAGATATTAATAATATTAATTTAAATGATAAAAAAATATATGAGTTAATTAACACTACTAATACAAATGGGATATTTCAACTCGAAAGTCCAGGAATGAAAAGAGCAATAAAAACTGTAAAGCCTAATTCATTTGAGGATTTAGTGGCAATACTAGCCTTATTTAGACCAGGACCAATGGATTTTATTGATACTTATGCAAGAAGGAAAAATTATAATGCAAAAATAGATTATATAGATGAGTGTTTAAAGTCAATATTAGAACCAACATACGGAATTATGATATATCAAGAACAAATAATGCAAGTATTACAAATGTTTGCGGGTTTTTCTTTAGGAGAGGCAGATATTATAAGGAGAGCCATAGCAAAAAAAGATGAAAAAGAATTACTAAGACAAAAAGAAAGTTTTACTTCAAGAGCAATGAAAAAAGGTCATTCATTGCAATCAATAGATAAAGTATTTGAATTAATATTAAAATTTGCAAATTATGGATTTAATCGTTCACATTCTGTCGCTTATGCTATGATTGCTGTTCAGATGGCTTATCTAAAGTTGCATTATCAAGAAGAGTTCTATTGTTCTTGTATGAGTCAATCTAATATTTTTAAATTTATTGATGAATTAAAAGAGCAAGAAATTAGAATATTACCACCATCAATAAATAAGAGTATGGTAGATTTGAGTATAGAAGATAGCAAACAGATTAGACTTTCTTTCAATAATATACAAGGAATTGGAGAAGTAGCCATTTCTTCGATATTAGAAGCTAGAAAAGAAAAAAAATTTAATGATTTTCTAGATTTTATGGAAAGAGTTTATTTAAGAGGAGTAACTAAAGATCAAGTTCTTAATTTAATATATTCTGGTTGTTTTGATGAGTTTAAAATCAATAGAACTACGCTTGCAAGTAATCTTGACAATATTGCGCAATATATCTCAATAATATTAGTTCGTAAAGATAGTAATATTCAAATAAATACTCTTTTGAGTGATCGTCCAATAGTTCATGAATATAGTGATGATGAAGAAGATATTATAAGGAAAGAATTCTCCTCTTTAGGTATGGTATTTAGTTCTTCAATTTTTACAAAATATCGCAAAAAATTATATGAACAAGGATGCATTAGTTTAAAAGAGTGCAAAAAGAAAAAAATAAGTGTTAAAAGTTTTATTTATGCTCAAGATATTCGTTTTATGAAGACAAAAAATGGTGAAGAAATGGCAATAATTAATGGATTCGATGAAACTGCTAAAATATCATTGATTATTTTCCCCAATGTTTATAAAAAATATAAAAATATTTTATCAAAAAATAATTATTTTTATGTTGCAGGAGATATAAAATCAAAAAATCAAGACATTTCTTTTATAGTAAATGATTTAAAGATATTCAAAAATGGAGGTAGTAATGATGAGTAAAAAATTAATGTTAATAGATGGTAATTCATTACTATTCCGGGCATTTTATGGGACTTTTAGAGGTGATTCTACTTCTATTATGCGTGCTAAAAATGGTTCAGCAACAAATGCTATTTATGCTCTAGCAAATATGTTAAATAAAATTACACAAGAGAATAAACCAGATTATGCACTTGTGGCATTTGATACGGGGGCTAAAACTTTTAGACATGATAAATATCCCGATTATAAAGCTGGTCGTAAAGAAACTCCAGTTGATTTAATAGCTCAATTTCCTCTTGCAGAAGAACTATTAGAATGTCTTGGATTTAATACATACAAAAGTGATGGATATGAAGCAGATGATATTATCGGTAGTTTAGCAAAAAAAGCTCAAGAAGAAGGTTATGAAGTAGAAATATATTCAGGAGATAGAGATTTATTACAATTAATTGATAAAAATATTGTTGTTAATTTAACTAAAAAAGGCTTATCTGATATTAAAAAAATGGATGAAAAAGAATTATATGAGGAACTTGGAATTTTTCCACGACAAATTATTGATTTGAAAGGGTTAATGGGTGATAGCAGTGATAATATTCCAGGCATTAAAGGAATAGGAGAAAAAACAGCATTAAAACTTATTAAAGAGTATGATAATCTTGATATTATTTTGAATGCTGAAATAGATGGTAAACTCGGTGATAAAATAAAGAGTTCTAAAGAAATTGCACTTGAATCTAGAAATCTTGCGACAATTTTTACAAAAATGGAATTTCCTTTTAGTATTGAAGATACCAAATTTCGTAATTTTGAATGTGATAAATTAAGAGATTTTTACAAGAAATATGATTTAAATTCTCTTTTAAAAAAATTGCCTTCACCAGAGTTGGTTTTTGATTTTGATTATGGAGTAGTGGAAAAAGTTCCTTCTGAATATCTTAATGCTGATTTGGCTATTATAATGGAGATGATGGAAGATAATTATCATCTTGGAAATGTAATAGGAGTTGCAGTCTCAAAAGGAACAAAAACCTGTTTTATAACTTTACCTAATTTACTAAAAGATAAAGAATTTTTAAATTACCTTGCCAGTGATAAATATGAAAAATATTGTTATGATGCCAAAAGAACAATTGTTGCATTAAATAGATTTGATGTTTTAATAAATAATTTAACTTTTGATTTACCACTTGCAACTTATTTAATGGAGCCATCATTAAAAGAAGATCCTGCAAATATTTATGCTTATTATGATAAAAACATTGATTTTTTAAGTAATATTTACGTGAAGAAGAGTTATGAAATTACTAATGTTGTCAAATATTCATGCAGTAAAGCAAAAATTTTGTATGATTTATTGCCGAATGTTAAAGAAAAGCTGAAGAATTTAGATTTGAATTATTTGTTTTATAATGTTGAACTACCATTAGCAAAAATTTTAGCTGATATGGAAGAAAATGGTGTGAAATTAGATATAGAATTCTTAAAGAATAAAAGTAATATAGTAGCTAAAAAGTTAGAGAATTTAACTAATGAGATTTATAAGCATTCTGAAGAAGAATTTAATATAAATTCTCCATCTCAAATGGGATGCATTATTTTTGATAAACTAGCTCTTCCTAAGACTAAAAAACGCTCTACTAGTGCTGGTAATTTAAAATATTTAAAAGATATGCATCCAATTATTCCACTAATAATGGATTATAGAAAATATTCAAAATTACAAAGTGTTTATTTGCAAGGACTTCAAAATTATATTTTGGATGATGGGAAAATACATACTATATATAATAACATGCTTACTCAAACAGGAAGGCTTTCTTCAAAAGATCCAAATCTTCAAAATATTACTGCTAGAGATGAAGAATTAAAAGAAGTAAGGAAAGCATTTATTGCTTCAAAATTAAATAATTATATTTTATCTTTTGACTACTCACAAATTGAACTAAGAGTATTGGCACATATGGCTAATTCAGCATCTTTAATAAAAGCTTTTAATAATGATTTAGATATTCATAATATTACAGCTACTCGTATTTTTAATGTATCATCAAAAGATGTGACTCCAGAAATGCGTAGACAGGCAAAAGTAGTCAATTTTGGTATAATTTATGGGATGAGTGATTGGGGTCTAGCAGAAGAACTTGATGTTGATGTTAAATATGCAAAAGATTTTATTGCAAAATATTTTTCAAGTTTTCCAGAAATACAAGATTATTTAAAACAGGCTGTAAAAGAATGCGAGAGTTGCGGTTATGTTAGAACTATTTTAGGTCGCTATAGATATGTTAGAGAAATTAATGATCCTAATTATAATGTACGAGAATTTGGCAAAAGAGTAGCAATGAATACTCCAATACAAGGTAGTGCTGCTGATATTATAAAACTAGCAATGATTAAAGTTTATGAATCGTTAAAAAAAGGAAACTATAAAACAAAAATGATAATGCAAGTTCATGATGAACTAGTATTTGAAGTTCCCTTTGATGAATTAATGCAAGTAATACCTATAATAGAAAAGTCCATGAATGATGCAATAGAATTAAAAGTAAAATTAAAAGTTGAATATGAATATGGATATAATTGGTATAGTTAGGAAGTGATAATATGCCAGAATTACCAGAAGTAGAAACTGTACGAAAGGTACTAGAAAGTTGGATAGTTAATAAAAAAATTACAGGTATAAACATTATTTATCCTCCAATAATTTCTAATGTTACTCCTAGTGTTTTTGAAAGCAAATTAATAGGGCAAAAAATTAAAGAAATCTCAAGAAAAGGTAAATTTTTGATTTTCATTTTAGAAAAAAATGTTATAATTTCTCATTTAAGAATGGAAGGTAAATATCATTATGGACATTATAGT
>Ga0265294_10001698_pt1 | contig 29660 bp, 31 predicted proteins | sample MunlanPumphouse3_FD_192504 | JGI IMG/M metagenome (GOLD analysis project Ga0265294, IMG submission 192504) | Groundwater microbial communities from a municipal landfill in Southern Ontario, Canada - Pumphouse #3 | ecosystem: Environmental > Aquatic > Deep subsurface > Groundwater | place...
CACATCTTGAATGAAATTGGTGTAAATGATATAACACATTGGACTCTTAGAAGCAACAGAGACATGGCTAGAAAAATACCACAAAAAACAGAATATATAATAATGCTGACTAATTTTTTGAGTCACAATGCTATGTATAAGTTTAAAACAGAAGCAAAAAAAAGAAATATTCCTTTTGTTTGTGCAAATAGAAATGAAAATAGTGTAATTTGTAAGTTTTGTGAGCTTGCGAATATTTGTCCGAATAAAAAATAGTTGATAGTTCTTAGTTTGTAGTGATTTGAGAAAGGAAAAAAATGAGTTTAAATGATTTAGAAGAGGGTAGTTTTTGTATTATCAAAAAATTAGATGGTGATAAGAAAATAGTTCAAAAGTTTTTGGATATGGGATTTGTACCAAATAGTGAACTCAAAGTCGTAAGAAATGCTCCTCTTTTTGATCCAATAGAGGTTCATCTCAAAGGATACAATATAGCTATTAGAAGAAGTGAAGCATCCAACATACAAGTAGGGCTTTTATGATAAAAGTAGCGTTAGCTGGTCAGCCAAATAGTGGTAAATCAACAGTATTCAATCTTTTAAGTGGTGTGTATCAACACATAGCTAACTATCCTGGGGTTACGGTGGACAAAAAATCTACTACTTTCAACTATAAATATGAAACATTAGAAATAGTAGATTTACCAGGGACTTATTCTTTTAGTTCTTATTCCCTAGAAGAAAGGGTTGCAAAAGATTTTTTGATAGATGAGAAGCCTGATATTATAGTTAATATTGTAGATGCTTCTAATATCAAAAGAAGTATGTATCTTACATTTAGTCTTCTTGAAACGGGTATTCCAGTCGTTGTAGTTCTTAATATGATGGATATTGCAAAAGATAATGGACTAGAACTTGATATAGCTAAAATATCTAATATGTTAGGAGTGCAAGTAGTAAGTGCAAGTAGTGCCAAAGGTATAGGCAAAGATGATATTTTGGATGCAATAGTTAGCACTTATAAAAATTCAGAATTATATAGCCCTTTTGAGATAAATTATGAAGAGCTAGAACCTTGTATAAAAGATGTTGAATCAACAATCAGCATAAATACAGCACCAATTTCAAAAAGATGGCTTGCGATCAAAGCATTAGAAGGTGATACACAAGTTATAGTCAAGATAAATAGTGAGGATAAATCTTTTGATGAAAGTTTTGTAAAAACTCAAGAGAATTTTTTTCATTCTACCTATGATAGGGATATAAATCAATTTCTTGCAACTTTTAGATATGACTCTGCGGATGTAATATTTCATAAAACTGTCATAGAACACAAAAAGGGAGAAAAAACATTTTCTCAAAAGCTTGATATGGTGATACTAAATCGTTGGCTTGCATTTCCTATTTTGGCTCTTGTAATGTTTTTGTTTTATCAGCTTGCAATTGTGGGTGGATATAAAATTACAGACTATACATGGCCGCTTCTTGCAGCTTTTAAAAATTTTGTTATCGGAGTATTGCCAGAAGCTAGTATTGCTACAGTTCCTCTTATTAGTGATTTTGGTGTGTGGATGGTAAATAGTGTAAATGCACTTTTGAACTATATTCCAATATTTATTATTCTTTTTGCTCTTATTGCAATACTTGAAGATAGTGGGTATATGCCTAGAATTGCGTTTTTGCTTGATAGGGTGTTTAGAAAATTTGGACTTCACGGACAATCTACTCTTCCTTTGATATTAGGCGGTGCATTTACAGGTGGATGTGCAGTTCCTGGTATTATGGCTACAAAAGGTATCGCAGATGAGAGAGCTAGGATGGCTACAATCTTGACAGTTCCATATATGAATTGTCTTGCAAAAGTTCCTTTTTATACACTATTACTTGGAGCATTTTTTGCCTCAGATATGGGTGTGATGATGTTTTTGATTTCTACTGTTACTATATTTATAGCTCTTATTGTAGCTAAGATAGTGACAAGTACAGTATTAGTAAATCGTGAAACTACACCTTTTATGATGGAGCTGCCAGCTTATCATATCCCTACAATTAAAGGGGTTCTACTTACTGCTTGGCAAAGGGTGTGGATATATATCAAAAAAGTTGTAACTATTGTTATGGCTGTGGCTGTGGTACTTTTTGTGATGTTGGAGTTTCCAGGGCTTAGTAGTGATCAAAAACAATATTTTGCTACACAAGAGTCCAAAGCTTTGGAAGATTTTGACAAAGCTATAGAGAATAATTTATACTATGAACAAATAAAAAGTAAAGAAATGGTAGCTGATTTACTTAATTTTTATGATTTGTATCGTGCAAAAAGGATGAATACTTCTACACCTGAAGCGGTTGAAAAACTTGATGCAGATTTTGAGTCAAAAAACAAAATCTTTTTTGAGTTAGTTCGAGCAAATGACAGTGATTCAAAGAAAGTCAATAGAGCTTTGAGAAACTTATCAAAAGATAGAAATAGACTTCTTAGAGAAATCAAAGATACAAAAATAGAAAATTCAGTACTTGGAAGTATTGGTAGGTCTATGGAAGTAGTGACTATGTATGCTGGATTTGATTGGAAGATAAATATAGCATTTTTAAGTTCATTTGCAGCTAGAGAATCAGCAGTTGCAACTCTTGGAAGCTTATATGAAAACAATAAAGCAGATAGTATAAGAGCTGAAGAAGCTATGGCACAAAATAGTGGATATAGTGATTTACACGCAGTTATTATGATTATATTTATGATTTTGACACCTCCATGTATTGCTAGTATGATAGTTATCAAACTTCAAACTGGCAAATACAGATGGATGATGTTTGCTATTTTCTTCCCTATTACGATAGGTATTGGGATATGTATAGCACTATTTAATATGGGCCTAGCTTATGGATGGAGTGGACTTGAAACTATGGTGTATTTTTATGTGGGTATGGCTTTGATTGCTACTTTTTTAGGGATTTTGCCTACCAAAAAAATCAACTGGAAAGGGGGATTTGTACCTAAGACTAGGGGAATACATAGTAATTATGAGAAATATAACAAAAACTAGAGACTGAGAAATAGAGAAACTGAGAGACTGAGAAATAGAGACTTTTCTTGCTTAGTTTCTCAGTCTCTTAGTCTCTCAGTCACTTTAAAAAAAAAGGAATAAAATGAAAAAAACAATATTTGGTTTATTAATAGCTAGCAGTTTTGCATTTGGTCATACTGCTTTGATGTCATGCTTTGACAATGGTGATGGAAGTGTCACTTGCGAGGGTGGTTTTAGTGATGGAAGCAGTGCAAGTGGTACTGTTTTTAAAGTGGAACAAAATGGTAAGGCGGTAATTGAGGGTAAATTTGATGCTGATAGTGAATTTACTTTCAAAAAACCAAGTGGTGACTATAGTGCTGTACTTGATGCAGGTGAAGGTCATAAGGTTTATGTTGGTAGTAAGAATATAGTTGAATAAAAAAAAGGGTTAAGGTTTAAGGGTTAAGGTTGGGGTTCCAACTCACGACTTACGACTCACGATTCACAAATAAAAAAGGAGAAAAAAAATGACAAAAAAGATAATATTAAGTTCAGTGGTAGCTTTTGGTTTGGCAGCAAGTAGTGCAATGGCACATTTTCAAATGATGTACACTCCTGAGAGTGCATTGGAAAAAGGTGGCAAAATAACGCTTAAACATGTGTTTACTCACCCATTTGCAGATGAGCATACTATGGATATGGCTGGGGTTGAAGAGTTTTTTGTGGTAAGCAAAGAGGAAAAAACAGATCTTATGAAAGATTTAAAACCTATTACTTTCAAAGGTAGTCATAATAGTGGTAAGGCTTATGAAAGTCAGTATAATGCAAGAAAAATGGGTGACCATCTTTTTGTTATGACTCCAAAACCTTATTTTGAAGCAAATGAAGGTGCATATATCCAACAAATTACAAAAATGGTAGTAAATGTTTCAGGACTTCCTACTGATTGGGATGCAGAACTTGGTCTAAAAGCTGAAATAGTACCTTTGACAAAACCTTATTCTATTTGGGCAGGCGGAACATTCACTGGTGTTGTTAAAAGTAACGGCAAACCAGTACCTTACGCTGAAATAGAAGTTGAGTATATGAATCATGATATTGATATGGCAAAAAATGCAACTTCAAAAGAAGCAAAAGTTACAGCACCTCAAGATTCTTTTGTAACTATGGGTATAAAAGCAAACAAAGATGGTGAGTTTACATTTGGTATCCCAAAAGCTGGATGGTGGGGATTTGCAGCACTTGGTGTTGGAACAGATACCGAGTATGAAGGCAAAGAGCTAAGTCAAGACGCTGTTATTTGGATACAAGCCAAAGATATGAAATAGCTTTCCTTGAAAAGATATGAAATAGTAAAAAAGGTGCGGAAAATCCGCCCCTTTTTTATCTAAACTTTTTAACGACTTCTACCATATTTGCTAAATCTGGGATTATTTCTTCCTATTTTCGTGTTTTTAGTCCACAATCAGGATTTATCTAAAGTTGCTCTTTTGGTAATACTTCTAAAAGAAGTTATATTTGTCCGAATAACTGCAGTAAATAATCATATTAGTAATTTGATGCTATAATACTCCTGTAAAAATAGGAGTTTAACATGATTAACAACATATTTATAAAAATTGTTTTTTTATTACCATTAATATTTATGTCGGTTTATGCAAATGGTATAGAAATCCAAGAAGTTAATAAAAAAACTATTTTTGATGATAAGCAAAATTTTCAAAAACAAATATTTGATAGTATTAGTAAAAACTTGATTTATCCAAAAACATCTATGAGATTAAAACAAAGCGGAACCGTAATGGTAGGCTTTACGATTACAGTACCGAATAAAGTACACAATATACATATTATAAGTACAAGCGGCTTTCCTCAATTAGATGAAGCGGCTATTAAAGCTATAGAGAAATCACAAGAGGATTTTCCGGTCGTAGAGAGGGAATTATTGATAAAAGTACCGTTTGAATTTCGCTTACACTAATTCTTTTTGCAGCTATTCTTACCGCAACTACAACCGTTATTTTTAAAAAGTGATTTATAAATAAAATAAACTGCCCATAGGAAAATAGCACTTAATATCGATTAAATTTCATACTCTGCAACAATAAATTTTGAGGTATATTAGTCTTTAAAAAGGGGCAAAAATGCCCCTTTTTTATCTAAACTTTTTAACAGCTTCTACCATATTGGCTAAAGCTGGAGTTACTTCTTCCCATTTTCTTGTTTTGAGTCCACAATCTGGATTTATCCAAAGTTGCTCTTTTGGTAAGACTTCCAAAAGAAGTTTGATTTGAGTTTCTATCTCTTCTACACTTGGAATCCTAGGGCTATGTATATCATAAACTCCTGGACCTATCTCTTTTGAATATCCTGAACTTTTAAAGATTTGCAATAGTCTGTTACCGCTTTTTGCAGTTTCTATTGTTATCACATCAGCGTCCATTGCTTCTATGGTATGAATAATATCATTAAATTCACTATAACACATATGTGTGTGGATTTGTGTTTGTGGATATGCAGAACCAACGCAGAGCTTGAAGCTTTTTACAGCCCACTCTTCATAATCTGATATATTTTCGGCTCTCAAAGGATAACCCTCTTTAAATGCAGCTTCATCAACTTGGATGATTTTGATACCGTTTTTTTGCAAGTCATCTATCTCATCATTTAAGCAAAGTGCTATTTGATAAGCTATTTGGCTTTTTGGTAAATCATCTCTTACAAAAGACCAGTTGATGATAGTAACTGGACCTGTAAGCATCCCTTTTACTATTTTGTCTGTAATGCTTTGGGCGTAAGTTATCCATTTGGTTGTCATTGGTTTATCAAGGCTTACATCACCGTACAAAATCGGTGGTTTTACGCATCTTGCCCCGTAGCTTTGAACCCATCCGTTGGAGCTAAAAGCAAAACCATTCATTTGTTCTCCAAAATACTCAACCATATCATTTCTCTCAGGCTCACCGTGTACTAGTACATCAAGTCCAATGCTTTCTTGCTTTTTGATACAATCATCAATATAAGATTTGATATAAGCTTCATAAACTTCAAGTGAAAGTGTTCCTTGTTTATACTCTTTTCTGATATTTCGTAGTTCACTTGTTTGAGGGAATGAGCCTATTGTAGTAGTTGCTAAATCTGGGTATTTAAGCACATCTTTTTGAATTTTTAATCTTTTGTTTACTTCAAGTTGTCTTTCCCAATAAGATATATTTTGGATTCTTGTTTTTACATCTAAATTATGTATTTTTGATGATGATTTTTTAGACTCTATTGCTTGTTGGTTGTTTGCTACAAATTCTTCTTCTTTTATATTTAACTCATCTTCAAAAAACAGTTTTGATAAAATTACCACTTCATCTAGTTTTTCTACAGCAAAACTTAGCCAGTTTTTCAGCTCATTATCAAGCTTCTCTTCATATTTGAGAGTAAAAGGTGAGTGAAGCAATGAACAACTGCTACTTACTATAACCCTTTTTTTATCTACTTTTTGAGCTATTGTTTGAAGTAGCTTTAGACTTTTTCTTAGGTCGTTTTTCCAAATATTTCTACCATTTACCACACCGGCAAATAGTACCTTATCGCTTTTTGCTAGTAAGTCTAAGCTTTGGAGATTTTTCTCACCTGCTATAAAGTCTAATCCTATAGCCCAAATAGGAGTGTTTACGAGTATTTTTGTAGCTTCGGTTGAGTGTTCAAAATATGTTGTTACTATTATCTTGATATTTGGTGATATATTTGCAAGTTTGTCATAGCAATTTTTCAAAAGCCCAAGCTCTCCATTTGTAGGCTCTTTTGCAAAATATGGCTCATCAAACTGCACTATCACTTCATCATCAAGACTTGAAATCTCACTTAAAAGCTCACTATAAATATCAACAACCTTTGCAAAATGCAAAAACTTCTCACTTCCATCTGTAGTAGTACTAAGCCCCAAAAAAGTCACTGCACCTATGAGGTTGATTTTTGTTTTAAGTCCTATTTCTTTAGCTTGTTTGTACTCTGATATTATCTTAGTGCCATCAAGTCTAAACGATTGGTTTTTGTGAAGTTCTGGCACTATATAGTGGTAGTTTGTATTAAACCACTTTGTCATTGCCATTGCAACACCGTCTTTATAGCCTCTAGCCATCGCAAAATATTGTTCTGTTTTGTTTTGGATAGTAGCAAACCTTTGCGGTACACATCCTAACATCATGATAGTATCAAGCATACCGTCATAATATGAAAAATCATTTGAGCTAATTAGCTCAATACCTGCATTTTTTTGGTATTCCCAATGTCTTATTTTTAGTTCATTAGCAGTTTTCTCAACTTCATCAAACTCACACCCTTTTGCCCAGAATTTTTCTAAAGCAAATTTTAACTCTCTTTTTTCCCCGATTCTAGGAAATCCAACTATGCTATTTTTGTGCATTACTTTATCCTTGTATTTAAATATTGTTACTAATACAAAGTCCAAAGGGATATATGGTGTAAAAGGTAGAGGACTTTTTAGATTTTACTTTTTACCTTTTACTTAAAAGTATGGTGGGTGTATTCCGCTTCTTCGGAAGCTAAAGCATTTAGAATGGCATTGACATGTTTTGATTTTTTTGGATGCACAAAGTGCAAGTTTAGATTTTTTGTTGAAATAACAATTACAATGACAAGGTTTTGATCCTTGGAGATTTAAAAATAGACAAACAGTATCAGTAATAGGAGGTGGGTCTTCCTCATCTTCGTCTTCATCATAAGTAGAAATAGAATATCCCAACGATTTGGAAACTGTGCATACTTTATCTAGTGCAACTTGTACACTATGAGCTTGAATAGAAGCTAAAGAAAAGTATCGTTTACCAAAACCGCGAGGAGATTTCAAAAAGGTTTACCTTTATTATAATCCCAAATTTTGCAATACAATTAAATGGGATAATATTTTTTTAAGATTGTATTGTAAAAAAGCTTTAACTACAATATAAGAAATTAATTACTTTTTAGAACAGCTATTTTTACCACATCCACAACCGCCACTTTTAAACAGTGACTTGTAGATGAAATAAATAGCCCACACAAAAATAGCTCCAACAAATATATATTCTAGCATTTATTGTCCTTTACATTCTTGGCAAATACCATATATAGTCATATTGTGTGATTCGATAGTAAAACCATTTGATTGAGCAATTTCCAGTTGAGATTTTTCTATATCTTCATCAAAAAACTCCACAACTTTGCCACATTTTGTACAGATAATATGGTCATGATGACCATCAATAGAGATTTCATAGCTTTTTGTATTTGAGCTGTCTTTGACTATTGCTGAGACTATATTGGAGTTTTCCAAAAAGTTAAGATTCCTGTAAACTGTAGCAATACCTATGTTTATCTTGTATTTCTTTTTGACTATAGAAGCGATTTCTTCAGCATTTAGATGTCCTGCTTCTTCAAAAAGAACTTTTAAGATAGCCTCTTTTTGGATTGTATTTGAAAGTCCAGCTTTTTTTAGATATGTTGTAAAGCTTTTTATAAAAGAATCAAAGTTTTTATTTTCCATTTTCTCACCTAAATTGATAATTGATATTAAAATCATAACCAATCTAACCTTTAATTTTTCTTAATTAAAATATTATGATAACTATTATCGTTTTAAGTTTTAATAAAGTTTTATTCTGATAATATTTGGTATTGATTATCAATTATAATTGGAGTTTAAAATGTCAGCAAGACCAAATGTAGATTTGTCAGATATAGCAACTTATGCAAAAGATTTTGATTATGCAAATGCAAACATTCATAAGTCTAAAATAGAAAAAACAAATATTGGTTCAAGGTTTAAAACAATGTTGAAGATGATAAGTGACAAAGAGTTTTCACTTGATCCAAGAACAAAATTAATATATGTGGGTGCTCTTGCTTATACTGTGATGCCTTTAGATGCAATTCCTGATTATATCCCTGTTGTTGGGCTACTTGATGATGCCGCGGTACTCAAAATTGTTTGGGATAGTTCAGTAGGTGAAGTTAAAAGGTATTTAGGATTTGTTAGATAAAGATAATTTTAACTTATGATTATTATAAATATATTTTTGATAATCATTCTATTTTAAGTATAAGTTAAGATTCTCAATCATAATATGGCGATATAAAATAAAAGGAAGATAATGTTTACAGACGAAGTTGTAGAGATTTTATCTAAACATATAGAACTCGTTCACCATCTAAAGGGTAGGGTGAGGTTTAAATTAGATACAAATATACAAAAATACAAAGAGACAATTGATTTATCAGGACTTGAAAATCTTGATAAAAAGATTGATGGTATCAAGAGTGTGAGTTTGAATAAACTTGCAAAAAGCTTGACAATAGAATATGACCATAACAAAATTTCTATGCAGTTATGGGATGATTTGAGTAAAAATAAGAATTATAGTGAAGTAGCATTTCAGCTTAATAGTTTGATAAAGTGAAAGAAGTGAAGTACTATAAACAAATTAATAATGAGTCGTTAGTTGTGATTGGTATAAAGATTTAGAAAAAGGAGAAATTTTGGAAAATGCAGATATAGATATACTTTTGGCACGGAAGGTTGACCCTTCTTATCCATTGCCTACAATGATTCAAGCACTTAGGATAGCTTTATATGATGAATATCATGCAAAAGCTGTTTATTTGAAAGTCTTACAAACATTTGGTAATGTATTGCCATTTTCAAATATTGTACAAGCTGAGCAAAGACATATAGATGAGTTATTGTTTTTGTTTGTAAAATATGGAATTGAGCCTGTTGTGGATGATTGGGCGAATAAGATAATAATTGAGGCTACTTTGGTAGAAAACTGTGAAATTGGAGTTGCAGCAGAAATAGAAAATGTAAAAATGTATGATGATTTGATACCATATGCACAACAACCTGATGTACTAGATACTTTTTATAGACTTCAAGCAGCATCCTATAACAACCACTTACCAGCTTTTAGGCAATGTGTGGCTAACTATTCTCAAAATCAAACTTTTACCAATTATACTACTAGTGACCCATTATCAAATTTAAATCCTCAAAATATCCAAAAAATGATACAAGATTTTTCAAGTGAGAAAGTAAATCCAAATTTACAAAATATAACTAATATATTTGGCGGTATGGGTACAGAGTTTATATTAGGAGCTGCCGCAGGTGCTGTGGTAGTGAGTTTGGTTAGTGGTGGAGGGTTGAGTGATTTGTTTGCGAAATTTAGCGAAAGTAATGAAGATACAATCCCCGATGAATCTGGTGTTCCAGATAACAATAAATTATAAAATAAGGAGTCAAAAGATGTTACCAGTATTACCATTTTTAGCAGGAGCAGCCATAGGTGTTGCAGGTGTGATGATTTACGGAAATAAAAAAACTGTAAAAACATTACTTGAAGGTAAAAAATATGTTGAGACTAAAGTCTTAGATGGTAAAGAGTTTGTTGAAGAAAAATTCAATAAAAGCAAAGATACTGTAGAAGCTCTTGGAGAGTGTGTAAAAGATAAAATTACAAAAAAAAGAACTTCAAAAAAAATAGCAAAAGTAGTAAATAATGAGCCAGAATTATAGTCTTTGTGAGTATAAAGGTTTTGTTGAGGATTTTACGGTTGGATTTGTAAGTGGGGCATTAGTAGGTAGTGTGAAAAATATGGCAAATGACCATATGAACTCAAACGAAAAAATTGAAGAAGGGTTTAAGACAGCAGTACAAGGTGGTATTGCTGCAAGTGCTATAAGTTATGGTGGACATAGTATGTCAAATGGAAATTATGTAAATAGTTTATTAGCACTTGGAATGGGTGCTTTTGGAGTATATACAATTCAAAAAATATCAAATAAAAAATATAAGGAAATAAAAAATGCAAAGAAATAAATATATGAATCAAAATAATGGTATGCTAAATCAAAATATGAATCAGCCACAAGGTAATCCATATATAAATCAAACTAGTGGGATGAATAATAATCCAATGAGTGGAAACTTTGGTTTTAATCAGCAAGCAGGCATGGGAATGGGTATGCAAAATAACCCTTATTTTGGACAAAATCCATATTTACAACCACAAACAAGAGGATTTAGTCTTTTAGGAAATACTACAGGTGATAAATTTTTGAGAGGTTTATTGATAGGTGGCGCGGCTGCTTATATTCTCACCAATGAAAATGCACAAAAAGCTATTATAAAAACAGGAATGAAAGTATTTGGTGCAGTTGCAGGTGGTGTTGAAGAGTTTAAAGAAAAAATCATGGATGCAAAAGCAGAGTTGGAAATTGAACAAGAAGAAAAATAATGACAAGCTCAGTTTTTACGAAATTAGATGTAAAACATCTAACACCAAAGCGGATTAGAATTGGTTTTAAAACCAATCAATCTGTCGATATTGAAGAACTTGAGAGATTTATTTCAGTATTTGAGTGGTCGAGTGATGTACGAATAAATTCAGCTAGCAAATCTATAGTTTTGAGCTACAAAGATATATCAGTAGATAATATTTTGAAAAAATTGGCAAATATCAAGCTAAGTGATATAGCTTTGAATTATTCTGATTTAGAGTATGCACAAGAGAGAATACTTCCTTTGGCTGAACCTTTGGTAGCGCTTGGTATGGTACCTTTTTTACCTGAAAGTTTGAAATTGCCAGTTTCTTTACTCGCAACTTATAAAAATATGTTTAAAGGGCTTGAATATCTTGTAAAAGATGGGATAAGTTCTGAAGTTCTTGAAGCAGTAGCAATTGCAATTTCACTTTATAGAAAAGATTATTTTGCAGCTAATACTACAAACTTTTTACTTGAATTAGCAGAACATATAGAAGAAAATATAGAAAGAAAATCGGACTCTATGCTCCAATCTCTACTTGTACCAGATATCAAAGAAGTTTGGGTAGAAAAAGATAAACAAGATATTTTAGTCTCTTTTGAAGAACTAAAAGTAGGTGATATTGTCATCGCAAATGCAGGTGATACTATAGCAATTGATGGTACAGTAATCGGTGGTGAAGCTTTGGTTGATGAATCATCTATGAGTGGTGAAGCATTGCCTGTCAAAAAACAAAGAGGTGATAGGGCAATATCTGGTACTATTTTGAAAGAAGGTCGTATTAGGATTTGGGCAGAGCAAGTAGGTGAACAGAGTGCAACTTATAAAATAGCTTCTTTGATAAAAAACTCTTTGAATTCAAAATCAAATACACAAATAGAAGCTGCAAAACTAGCTGACAAACTAGTTCCAGTGACGCTTGGACTTGCTGGGTTTGCATATGTTGCTACACAAGATTTGGAAAGAGTTGCGGCAGTATTTCAAGCTGATTATTCTTGTGCTTTAAAGCTTGCAACTCCTGTAGCATTCAAGTCTAGTATGTATCAAGCAGGAGTAAGTGGTGCTTTGATAAAAAGTGCTGATATGTTGGAAAAAATTGCATATGCTGATACTATAGTGTTTGATAAAACAGGTACTTTGAGTAGTGGTAAGTTGGTCGTGAGTGATATATATGCACTAGATTCTAGTTGGACAAAAAATGAGATATTATCATTGGCTGCTAGCATAGAAGAGCATTATTTTCATCCAATTGCTGAAGCTGTGGTAAGTGCTGCAAAATCGTGTGATATTTGCCAACATTTTCACCATAGTGAAGTGGAATTTATAGTAGCTCATGGCGTTTGTGCTTATGTAGATGATAAAAAAGTAGTTATTGGAAGTAGACATTTTTTAGAAGATGATGAAAATGTACCTTTTACAATATCTGAAGAGATTATAGACCAAGAATTACAGCTTGGTCATACATTGCTTTATATCGGCTATGATGGGAAACTGCTTGGCGTGATATCTATGCAAGATGAAACTAGAACAAATGCAAAAGAAACTATTGACAAGCTTAAAACATTGGGGATAAAAGAGGTGATAATGCTAACAGGTGATCACCAAATAAAAGCTTCTCAAATGGCAGATGAACTAGGTATTGATAGATTTCATTACGAACTTTTACCTCATGATAAACAAGATATAGTAAAGGAGCTAAAATCTCAAGGTAAAAAAGTCATTTTTGTAGGAGATGGAATAAATGATGCACCTTCACTAGCTGAAAGTGATGTGGGTATTGCTATGCAAAGAGGTGCGGATATAGCTAGAGTTAGTGCTGATGTAGTTCTTTTAGAAGATGACATTTTTGTAGTTGCAATTATAAAAGAGCTTGCAAATAAAACTTTGGCAAAAGTACAGACTAATTATCACGCAACAATAGGTATCAATACTACAATTTTAGCACTTGCAACACTTGGAGTTTTGAGTCCAGTTACTACTTCTATCTTACACAATGGTACAACTATAGGTGTACTTTCTTACGCATTACAATCAATAAAAATTAAAAATTAAAAAATAAAGTATAGAGAATATTTAATATTCTCTATACTTTATTAATTTATATGATAATGATTATTGATTTAAACAAACTTTAAACTTTCTTATTGTATTATTCTGATAATTGATATCATTAGTAAGGAGAAAATATGTCAGCATTAGGATTTATAAAAGATATAGAATATTTGGTTAATTTTGATAAATTTGATGATAGTCGGTCTCAAAGAAGATTGTTTTTGGAATTTTATAATACTCAAGTTGGGGAAGATATGAAATTTTCTAGAGCTGAGATTTGTTTTAATAGTTCAAAATTATTGAGTGAAATTTTTGTAATCAAGGTTTGTTCATTGCTTGGTATTAATAGCATACCTTTTATAAAACCTCTAAATTCAAAGAAAATCTCTAGAGTTTATTTTAGTGCAGATATTCACAACTTTTTATCTGGTGTAAAGATTCCAAAAATTGGCAATATTTCTAAAAAAATAAGTTTTGATAGTGCAAAAAGAATCATAAAATTAATTGGGGGCAGTAAGTTGGAGCTAAATATAGATGCTGGAGATGCTTTTAAAAATTTTGTTTTAAATAAGCTTTTGAAAGATCAAAAAAGTAGATATATTGAACACACTCACAACTCAATAAGTATAATTCCATCATATGAAGAGCCTTTGATGATATACCCTTTTTGGGAAATGGTGGATAAATCCAAACCTTTAATAGATGAACATATACAAAAAGCTATAGATTGTATTAAACAAAGTGATTTTAAGCAAGTTTATCTTGTATATCCCAAAACTTCAGATTTTGAAAAACATATAGAAGTAAAAATAAGAGAGCTTGAAAATAATATTGCCTGTAGTGGGTATGTATTAAAGGTAATACCATATTCACTACGATCTATTCTAAGAAATTAGTAATTGGTAATTAGTAATTGGTAAGAGCCAAATAGTAACAATTCTTACTAATATACCAATACACCAATATACTAGTACACTAATACATAAAAGGAGAAAAAATGATTCCAGTATTTTTTACAAGTAGTACGGGAAACAGCGAAACAGCTGCGAAAAAAATAGCGAAAGAGTTAGGTAGTGCACAAATATTTGATTTGGCAAAAGTTGGTGTGGATGAAATTAAAAAGTACGATAAGATGATTATTGGAAGTTCTACATGGGGTGAGGGTGAGTTGCAAGATGACTTTGAAGAGATTTGGGATAAGTTTGCTGATATAGATTTTACTGGTAAGGTGATAGCACTTTTTGGTCTTGGTGACCAAGATGGATATTCTTATAATTACTGCGATGCTATGGGACTTATATATAATCAAGTAGTACAAAATGGTGGGAATGTAGTGGGGAGTTATTTTGACGCAGACTATGAATTTGAAGAATCAATTGCCTTTAAAAATGGTAAATTTGTAGGGCTTCCTTTAGATGAAGATAATCAAAGTAAATTAACAGATTCTCGTATTAAGACTTGGTGCGAGGAAATTAAAGAGAGTTTCTAAAAGAGGAACGCTGACTGAAGTCGGTTTCTTCAAAAGACAAGCCCGACTGAAGTCGGGGTTCCAATGGAGTGAAAGATGTATAAAATGAAAAGAAAACAACAAGCAACAGAGTATATGATACTTATTATGATGGCAATCAGTGTGTTGGTAGTTACTTATTTATTAACAGAATTTGTATTATTATTTAACGATACATATTTTTTTTGAATTTTAGTTGATATCAATTATCAATTTAAGTAAATATAAAGTTAAATTTTGTTAACATTGCGTTAATCAAATGATATTAATTATCAATAAAAGGTTTAAAATGGAATTCTTGAAAGATTATGTAGAATATGTGGTTTTGGCTATTTTGCTTATTATGAGCTTTATAGCACTAAGCATTTCTATAGAGCGGTACTTTTTTTATAGAAAAGTAAATTTAAAACAATATAAAACCAAAAATGAAGCTGAAATAGGACTCACAAATAACCTATCAGCACTTACTATAATAGGGTCTAATGCTCCTTATGTAGGACTTTTAGGAACAGTTAGTGGGATTATGATAGTTTTTTATGATATGGGCACACAATCATCTATTGACCCAAATGTAATAGTGATAGGGCTTTCAATGGCTCTTAAGGTTACAGCAGTTGGTCTTCTTGTGGCTATACCTACAACGATGGTTTATAATATGTTTTTACGAAAGGCTGATACGCTTATAGGAAAATGGGAAGATGAGATCGCTTAAAAAAACAGAAGGGATGAATGTAATCCCATTTATTGATGTATTACTTGTACTTCTTGCTATTGTATTTGTAATATCAAATTTTATAGCACTTGGTAAGATTGAAATAAATTTACCACAAGCTTCAAATGTACAAGAAATAGAAGAAATTAAACACAATATTGTGATATCTCAAGATAGAAAATATTATTTAAACGATAAAGAGATAGGTAAAGAAGAATTAGAACTTAAAGTAAAAGAGTTTACAAAAGATGATATTGTAACGATTAGTTCTGACAAGCTATCTTTATATGAAGATTTTATTTTTGTGATAGATTTATTAAAACAATACAGCATAGATAAAGTATCAATGGTGGTAGAAAAATGAAAACAACAAATATTACTAATATATTGGACTCAAATTATATATTTAAAGGTGCAAATGTAGTTGAAATAGTACATAAAGGTGCAACATATATACTAAGAATTACAAAAGATGGAAAGCTGATATTGACGAAGTAGTTTTTAGTTTGTAGGTGGTAGGAACGCCGACTTTAGTAGGTGAATCTTAAGATAAGCCCAGTCAGAGACTAGGGTTCAATAAGGAGAAAGTGATGGCAACAAAAAGATTGACTCAAAAGAGTTACTTTATATCGTTTTTGATACATAGTGTGGTTTTTTTTGGTTATTTATGGTTTATCAATACAAAAACGGATATAACCAAAGCTAGTGAAAATGTAAGTTTTGAAATAAGTTTGAGCCAATTTGTACAGCCAACTCCACCAGCTCCTATAGTAGAAGAAATCATACCACCTAAACCTATAGAAAAACCAAAACCTATCAAAAAAGAGGTTGTAAAACCAGTTAAACCAATAGTAAAAGAAAAACCAGTTGTTCCTATAGAACCAGTAAAAGAGGTTGTCCAAGAACCAGTGGAAGAGATAATTGAATCAAAAGAAATAGTTCAAGAAACAAAGTCATCTGTTACACCACAGCCAGTTATATCAAGTGAGCAAATTAGCAAAGCTTTTGTACAAACAAACTTTACTATTATTCGTGATATGGTTTTACGAAATCTTATATATCCTGGTATGGCAAAAAGAATGGGACATACGGGAGTTGTTGAGATGACTTTGGTGATAGATGCAAACGGAAGACTTTTGAAATACTTCATTTCCAAAAAATCACATTCAAAACTACTTGATAAAGCAGCGCTTGATTCTGTTGAAAAAGTAGCAAAAGCAGATTTTCCAAAACCACAAGTAAAATCTACTATCATCCTTCCTGTTAGTTTTAGATTGAATTAATCTAAAACTAATTGAAAATCAATATCATTTATAAGTTACATTTAAGTTACTTTAATGTATTATTCCAATAATCGTTATCAGTAAGATAATTTTCTAGCCAGCAAACTCTACCGATCTTTCAGATAGTAGCCAGCCAAAACAATCATTTCAATTTTAAAGGATTAAAGAATGACAAAAGTTAAAGGGTTGGCTATTGCATTGTCGTTTTGTTGTGCAAATGCTTTGTATGCCGACGAAAATAGTATAAAACTTGATGAAGTTACTGTTAGTTCAACTAATATGTACGAAACAGATATAAATGATATTAGTAAAGTAGTGTCTGTAATTGATGAGGAGGAGATTAAAACAAAATCACCTACAAGTATCATAGAGGTGATGAAAGATTCTGCCGGTGTAAACTTTTCAAGAGCAGGGGGTTTGGGCGGTCAGCTTTCAATGAGAGGCTTTAATAGCAATGATTTAAAAATACCTATGTCTATAAATGGTGAAAGATTTCGAGGTAGAAATACTTTAGAATATAATATGATTGACCCATCAAGAGTAGAAAAAATAGAGATTATAAGAGGTCCAGCAGCTGCTATTTATGGTTCTGAAGCAATGGCAGGTATGGTCAACATAGTTACTAAAAAAGCAAAACTGAATTTCTCCGAAGAATTTACTATGAAACCTATAGTACAAAATATTTCATATGATAGCGTAAATAATGGCTATGGAACTAGAGTTGAAGTAGAGGGTAGTGGTCAAGGTATTGATATGTTGTTGGGAACTGGTTATAAAACGGCAGACGATTATGATACTCCAAAAGGTAAGGCATTAAATAGCGAATATGAAACAAAACATTTAGACGGTAGTTTGGGATATAGTTTTGATGAAGATACAAGACTTGGTTTAAATTTTAAGTTATCTGATACTGAAACTCATCGTGCAGGTGGTCTTGGAAGTGCACCAGGTATGTATGCTGATTTGACAAAACGAGTCTATATTAGCGAAAGACCAATCAAAGAGAGATATTTGGGGTTGACTTATGAAACAAAACCTGATATTGAAGGAATATCTAAAATTGATACTAGCGTGTATCGAAGAACTTTATGGACAGATGTCGTGACTACGACTTATCCAAATGCAACTTCTACTAAAGAAGTACACAGATATGTACAAGGACCTCTTATGTATGGTGGCAAAGTTGTCGCGATTAGTGACCCTATAAAAGACACAATTTTTACAGCTGGTGCAGATTTTTATCTTCAAGATTGGGAAGGTGCTGAACAAGAAATAAAAGGAACAGGTACTGTAGCTAGTGTTGCTAGAAAAAAAGTTGAGTCTGATAGTACGCAAAACAATTTTGGAACATTTCTTTTGGCTGAACATTTACCTAATGAATGGTTGATATTATCTGCAAATGTAAGATATGATTATTATAAAACAGAAAATGATGCAGATGTAATAACTATACCTGCATTGACTCAAAAAATTCAAGAAAATAAAAGTAAAACTGATGATGTCGTGACATATTCTTTGGGTACAGTTATAAAACCAAAAGATTGGTTAAATTTTACTGCTAATTATTCTACCGCATATAGAACGCCTACTGTCAATGAACTCTTTGGATATGGTGTATATGGAAGTGGATATATTTTACCTAATCCAGAACTTAAATCAGAAAAAAGTAAAACTATAGACTTATCTGCAAGATTGATTTTTGAAGATTTATTAGCTAGTGCAACTGTATATAAAAGTGATTATAAAGATATGATTAGTTGGGAAAATATTACTTATTTAGGTACTACTTCAAGACAAAGAGTTAATATAGGAAAAGCTACCGTTGAAGGTTTGGAACTAGATTTAAAATATGCAATTAACAATAACTATACATTGACTTGGAATGGTGCATACACAAAAGGTACAGATACTACAACTGTGGATAAACCACTGAAATATATTGCCCCTTTTGTAAGTAATCTGGGGTTAAGATATGATGGAGATTTGTATTATGTATCAGGACATGCAAAATATAGTAAGGCAAAAACAAGAATAGATACTGCCGTGGAGAGAGAAACTGATAGCTATCTTGTGTATGATGTATATGCAGGTGTTGAACTTAAGAAATTTTTACCTGAATTTAATAAAACAACCATTAGACTTGGTGTAGAGAATATTTTTAATAAAGCATATGTTGATGCAACAACTTATGAATCTATTACATCATATCAATCGCTTTCAAATCCGTTACTTGAACCGGGGAGAAACTTTAAAATTTCTCTAACAACTAGGTTTTAACTATGTTAAAAAAAATATTATTTGTAAGTATTTTTAATATATCTATATTGTATGCAAACAATATAGATATAAAAGGTCAAGACGATAACATGGTAGTTTTAAAAGAAACAGCAAAGAGAGCATTGATTTTCCCTATGCCTTTTGCATCCATGTATATAGCCATTGATAACGGTACAAAAAACATAGTCGGTGTTCATGGAAGTTCAAATAAAAATTTAAAAACAAGTTTTATGATAAACGCTTATCCTGATATAAAAAACTTAAATACTGAGCTAGTTCAATCTGGGTTTACTCCAAATATTGAGCAAGTTTTAGCGTTGAAACCTGATGTTGTATTTCAGTGGGCTGATCAAGGTGACCATATCATAGAGCCTTTGAGAAAGTTGGGTTTACATGTAATTAGTGTTAAGTACGGGACTCAAGAGTATTTAGAAGAGTGGATTAAGATAATGGGGCAAACAACAGGGAATAATGATAAAGCGATGCAAATTTTAAAATGGCATGAAGAAAAAAAATCATTACTTAATTCATTGACATCAAAAAATAAAACAAAGCCTAAAATAGTCTCTTTACAAACATCTAAAGATAGGATTAAAATAGCAGGTAATGGAAGCTATGATAATTATACTATAGAGTTAGCAGGTGGTATAAATCCAGCTAAAAATGACATACAAAGATTTGCAGATATCTCAAAAGAACAACTATTGAAATATAATCCTGACATCATCATATTAGGAACATTTGATTCGCATACTCCAGATGATTTTATGTCGCAAGAGATATTCAAAAATCTTAAAGCGGTAAAAAATAAACAAGTCTATAAATTACCTGTCGGTGGATATAGATGGGGTGTTCCACATGTTGAAATACCGCTAACTTGGCTTTGGTTATATCAGTTGATAGATGGTAGTGAATCTATACATTTAAAAAAAGAGATGAAACATGCTTATAAATCGCTTTATAATTATGATATTTCCGATGAAGAGATAAAGCAAATATTGAGTTTAGATATCAATAAAAATACCAAAAATTATACTAAGTTATTGGATTAGAGAATCATGATAAATAGTAAAAGACTTTTGATGATTATCATCATGCTTTGCACTCCTATTATTGCTGTTTCAACTTTATTTTTTGGTAGATACGAGATGGATTATACTAGGGTATTTGTGGAATTTTATAACTCTTTGTTTATTAGTGATTATCAAAAATCGACAGAATTGATTATTATTGAGACTATTAGGATTCCAAGGATGATTTTGGCATTGATTGTAGGTGCAGGTTTGGCAATGAGCGGTGCGGCACTACAAACTATTTTTAAAAATCCGCTTGTCAGCCCACAATTTTTGGGGTTTTCAGGTGGTGCTGCGTTTGGTGGTGCTTTGGCTATATTTTATGGATTAGGTACTATTTATTTAGTATCTAGTGCATTTTTCTTTGCACTCCTTGCAATAGTATTGGTTTTTGTCTTAAGCGGTGCATATAAAAAAGCTTCTATTTTGACTGTTATTTTATCTGGTATTGTAATCACTGCTTTTTTTGGTGCTGCTACATCATTGCTTACATTTTTTGCCGACCCTTACTCAAATTTACCAGCGATTGTCTTTTGGCTTATGGGGAGTATTTCAAGTGCAACATATGAAAAAATTTTAATAGCACTTATTCCATTTTTGATAGGTGGATATGCCTTATTTGCTGTGAGATGGAAGTTGAATTTATTGGCTCTTAGTGACGAAGAAGCCAAATCTTTTGGGGTTAATCCAGATTTTTTACGGTGGTTTGTTCTTATCAGCGTAGCATTGATAGTCTCTAGCAGTGTGTCGGTTGTGGGTGAAGTTGGTTGGGTAGGACTTGTAGTTCCTTATATAGCTAGAATTTTATTTGGTGCTGATTGTAGGTATATTATACCAGCATCAGCATTTTTAGGGGCTATGTTTTTGGTTGTTGTTGATACTGTGGCACGAAGTATGACAACTGTTGAGATACCTATTGGAATTTTAACTGCATTTATAGGTTCACCAATTTTCTTTGTGTTATTAAGAAAGTATATGAAAAAGGGCTTTGATGATAAAAATTAATGATTTGGGATTTTATTATAAAACCGATGAATGGCTTTTTAGGGATATAACTTTTGATATACAACAAGGTGATATTGTGACTATTTTGGGTCCAAATGGTAGGGGTAAAACAACTTTTTTGAAATGTTTGACAGGTATCAATAAAGCAAAATTAGGTGATGTATTATTAGAGGGTAAAGCTGGATTTGTACCTCAACTTTCTACACCTCCATTTGGATTTAGTGTTTTAGATATTGTATTGATGGGTACTAGTCAATCCCATAGTATTTTTGAGACTATTAGCGATGAAAATATAGATAACGCAAGATATTGGCTCAAAAGAGTCGGTATGGTGCATTTGGAAGATAAAGATTTTGCCGATTTAAGCGGTGGACAAAAACAAATGGTTCTTATTGCAAGAGCTTTATGCTATGGGAGAGATGTTTTGATATTGGATGAACCATCAAGTGCATTGGATCTCGCAAATCAAAAAAAGCTTTTGGATTTGTTGAATGATATTTCAAGTGATGGTACAACCATTATTATGACTACACATTTTCCAAATCATGCACTTCGAGTTGCCCATAAAACTTTGATGTTGTTTGGTGATAGAGAATTTGTATTTGGTGATACGAAAGAGGTTGTAAATGAAGATAATCTATCAAAACTATTTGAAACAAAAATCAAATGTGTAGATTATAATCTAAACGGTGTATTTGGTAGTTTTGCTATACCGCTTTAAAAGGAGTAAAAGAGTGAAAAATATAATAAAAGTTAAAAATGGTGATGATGTTGTAGTAATAAATTATGATTGTTTAAGACAATATCATCAAGATACAAATTATGCGATGTTGGCAATAACATTTAAAGGTTTGCAAGGTGCATTGAAGATGTTTCAAAACGGTATTCTCCAAAGGAAAAATATCAAGATACTATCCGCTCATCCAGGTACTGGAGTAAGAGATGCTTTTGAATTTGTTACTAGAGTAGTAACAAATAATGCGTTTACACTTGATTGTACTTTGCCTTATGCAACATACAATCCACACAAACAAATGGGTTATTATTTTGAAATATCAAATGGAAATAATACTGTAAATTTAACATTAAAGGAGGGAGTATTGATGCCTGAATTTTTTGAGTTTTTTGAAAAACTTCAAAATAAAACAGCTACAAAAAAAGAGATAAATAAGTTTACTGATTTGAAAAAATCAATAGAAAAAAAAGTGTTGAAAAAGAGTCCAGATAAAATTTTTGAATTTGAGGTGAAATAAATGGAAAAATTTATATTGTATATTACTAGTAAAGGTGGTTGTTCTGGTGGATTGTTGGGGCATAGCGAAACAACATCTGCCGTAGAACCTATAGGTATTTATGATTTTACAGGAGAAGAACTTAAAAACTATGATGTTTTTTTGATTGGTACTGATGTTGATCAAAGAATGTTATTAGAAAAAAAACACTATTTAGATGAGTTTTTGTCTAATGGTAAAACTATAGTTTTCTGTGGAGCTTTAGCGTATCCATTTTTGGATGATGTAGGACAATTTGTGAAAATGACTTATACTAGCTACAAAGACTATGAAATAACTCCACTATTAGCCCATCCAGTGTGGGAAGGTGTTAAGCCAAAAGATATGATGTATAGAAGAGGAGTAGCTGGGTTTTATTCAAGAGGGTACAACCCACCACCGCAAAATGCCAAAATAATCAATACATTAGGTAGTGGTAAACATCCGATAGATTATGAATACAGAACAAAAGATGGCGGTAGGGTGCTTGTTCATTGCGGTAATAATTTATGGCTTTTTATTAATGATGCAACAACAGCTGCTGCGATGGGGACTAATTTAATAAAATGGCTAAAGGAGACGAAATGAGTAGTAAAAAAATTGCTTTGATAGAAAGCGGTACATATTATCACTATTTTGCAATGAATGATGAAAGATTTGTGAAAGAGTTTGATGAAATAATTTATGCTCCAAATTTAGCTAAAACATCTTTGGATAAATTTGATGTTGTAATAGTGGCAGATAGAAATCATCTAAAATTTTTAATTGAAAATAAAAATAAACTAAGTGATTTTGCAAAAAATGGCGGTACTTTGTGTGTGCTTGGTGAAAATAGTGTAGAAAGATGGATCGAAGGGGTTAATTATGTCCCTACAGATACAAATTTTTGGTGGTGGCTAGACCCAAATGATGATATAGGGTATAAACAACCTGATGTAACTCATCCGTTTTTTGAGAATATGAAATTTCAAGAGTGTAAATGGCATTATCATGGTGTTTATGACCCATCAAAAAATGCTGTAAGAATTATAGAAAGATTAGATGAAAACGGTGGAGGAGCTATTTTGTACGAAGAAAGTTTCGGCAAAGGTAAACTGATAGTAACTACATTAGACCCATTTTTTCATACAGGAAGCAATTTTATGCCAAATGCAGGGAAATTTCTTGCTGGGATTTTAGCTTGGCTTAAAAGGTAGCATTTTTTAAACAGAAGTTTTTTTAAACCTCTGTTGGTATTGATTTTTACAAGTTAAAGAAAATACAAATAAGAATACTTCTTTGTAAATAGTAATCACTATCAAATTAAGCCATATTTAAGTAATTTTATATTACTATTTCAATAATTATTATCAAATAACTTAATAGCCAGCAAATTCTTCAGTTCTCCTAGATAGTAGCCAGCCAACAGTACACTAAGGAATATTATGAATGTTAAGAAAATAGTTGGTTTGAGTTTGGTTACTTCTGTATTTTTGTATGCTCAAGATGTATATAAACTTGATGAAGTAGTCACAATAGGAACAAAAACACAAAGTTCTGTGTCTGATTTGCCTATGCAAGTGGCGGTTATAGGTGCTGAAGATATAGAAAATAGCGGTGCTTCAAATGTGGGTGAGATACTCAATTGTGAGGGAAGTATATATTTGCAAACTAGTGGAAGTAATGGTGCTACTATGAGTATCAGAGGGATGGCTCACGGTGATACGCTTTATCTAATAGATGGCAAAAGAGTTACAGGTGAGTTTAGCAAGACTTATGAGCTTGATAGGATTCCTGCGTCTATGATAGAAAGAATCGAGATAGTCAAGGGTAGTTCATCTTTGCTTTACGGAAGCGATGCTATGGGTGGGGTTATCAATATAATCACAAAAAAACCAAAAGAGAGTTTTGGTGGCGATGTGACACTAACACACGGCAAAAATAAAAACGGTGCAGATTTATTTGTACACGGTTCAAAAGATAACACTTCTTTTAGACTTTATTCAAGCTATCTAAAAAGAGACGCTTTTACAAAAAAACAAAATACTGATGTAAAAGTAATGCAAGCTGGTGCAGAAACATCACCTTCAGCACTTGTTGGTGGTGGTAACTGGGCAACTTTAAGAACAAATTTGGATGATTCATATTTAGTAAATAGAGACTATCAAGATGAACTAGAACTTAAAAGTATAGGCGGTGGGATCACTCACATGATAAATGACTATTTCAAGATAGATTTTGATATGAGTTATCTCAAAGAAGATAAAAATGCCGAGTATATAAGTAATATGTATGAATCGGCTTATTTGCAAGGTGGCAATACTATCAAGGCAAAATATGTACCTGCTGAACAGTTTGATGAAAACAAAAGAATTACTATCGGTTCAGGGCTAACTTGGAATCCAAATGATAATTTAGAACTAAAGTACAATATATCTTACTCAAAATATGAAAAAGATAGAAAAGTTTATACTGCACTTTGGGAAGAGTTGGGATATGCTTCAAAAGAGGATTCATTATCTAGTGTAAACAAATCTACCATCAAACATATAAATAATGACCTTTTAACTACTTATTCTATAGCTGAAGGCAATAGAATACTAGCAGGACTCGATTATAGAATAACAGATGTAAAATCAACGGCATATAATGTGGACGATAGAAAATACAAAGGTGTATTTGCACAACACGAATATAGACCCCTAGAAAAACTCAATCTAGTGTATGGTGCAAGGTATGACAAAGATACTATAGGGGCTGGCGAGACATCGGTGAGTTTTGGTGGTACTTATGATATTGATTCAAATACTAAACTAAAAGCAAACTATTCTCAAGGATTTAGAGCACCTGATGATAGAGAGCTTTATGTGGATCAAACAAGTCCAAATGGTAAGCAAATGTTAGGAGCTACAGTAATGGATACTACGGCAGGAAAGACGACTACTTGGGATTTGAAACCAGAAACAAGTGAGACAATCGAGCTTGGATTTATCACAAAAGGTGATATTTGGAGTTTTGATATAACAGCATTTAAAACAGATATAAAAGATAGAATCTCTCAAGTTAGTAGCACAAATTTTACAAGTTTTGAGAATGTATCAAAAAGTGAGATAAAAGGGTATGAAAGTAGTTTTGTTATTAGTCCAAGAGATGATTTTATGGCAAAAGTGACTTATAGCGATATAGATGCAAAAAATAAAACGGATAATACAAAACTTACATATACACCTGAAAATCTAGCTAGTTTGATATTGAGCTATTTCCCAAGAGGTGATATTGAGCTACGAAGTATTACGAAATATGTAGGAAAACAAACAGATTCAGATAATGAAAAAATAGGTGGATTTAGCCTTACAAATGTAAAAGTAGTATATTCTGATGCGTTCAAAAACACTGACCTTTTTGCAGGGGTTGATAATGTGTTTGGAAAAACTATACCTGATGATTTGGGTGCTATAGAAAAAGCTAATTATTATGTTGGGATGAAGTATAGGTTTTAGATTTTAAGTGTTAAGTGTTAAGTGTTAAGTGTTAAGTGTTAAGTGACTGGAAATAATTTTCTTGCTTAGTACCTTAGCACTCAGTAGCTCAGTAGCTATAAAAAATAAAGGATAAAAATGAAGAAAATAATATTAAGTGCAGTATGTGTGATGTGTTTTGGAATAGGTGCTATAGCAAATGATGGGAAGAAGTCTGAGGAACAAAAAACTCCTATGATAAATGATTTGATAAAAATTCAAATCCCCAATACATTTTTAAAAAGTGGTCAGCTGGATGTAACAGATGAACAAAGAACAAAGATTATGCAACTTGTAAGACCATTGATGCATGATGTTTATCAGGCAAAAATGAATGAGGCTTATGGACTAGAGCGAAGAGTACAAAAAGCTATCATGCAAGGCAAATCAAAAGAAGATGTAAAAGATATGCTAGATACCATTGCAAAACTCAAAAGAGAAGCAATGGATATAAAACTTGAAGTTATAGGGCATTTTAAAAGTGTTTTAAACCAAGAGCAATGGGATACTTTTGTAAAATTAGCTAAATAAAAAAATGGCACAAAATAGTGCCATTTTTTTATTTATATTATATGATAATGATTATTAATACAAAGGAGTATCCGTGAGTAATCAAGAAATACCAAATATTTGCAAGTCTGATAGTTTCATCAAAGATATATTATCAAAAAAATCTTTTTATGCAGAATATCAACCCATAGTAGATATTAAAACACTTGAAATAATAGGATATGAAGCATTATCAAGATTTAAATATAATGGTTCAAATATACCTCCAAAAGATGTATTTGAGTATTGCCATAAGAATGTTGATTTATTTTTTGCATTAGAGATGGATATGAAAAAGCATCAGTTCAAAAACAGACCTGAAAATGCAAAACTTTTTATCAATTTTGACCCTCATGTTTTTTATAAAAGAGATGGAGCAAATGATGTTTTTGAGTGTTTTTCAAAACATACTAACTTCGTGATAGAGCTTGTAGAAAACTCTCATCAAAGTGTAAATATAGAGTTACTTATAGATATTTTTAGGAAATTTGATTATAAATTTGCGATAGATGATTTTTTTCAAGATAATACTTTATTATCTATTTTTTTACTTAATAATTGCGATTATCTAAAACTTGATATGGGGATACTTAAAGAATTAAAAGCAAATAGGAGTTTTTACCTTATTGTTGATGGTTTGGTCAATTTTGCTCATAGTAATGATAAATTAGTTATTTTGGAGGGGATTGAAAACGAAATTGATTTACAAATTGCCAAAGATAGAAATATTGATTTACTCCAAGGGTTTTATTTTGAAAAACAATTTATACGAAAATAAAACTTTACAAAATGTTTTTACTGCAGTTGTAGTTTTGGTGATAATAGTAGGTGTGCTTTTTTATAATAAAATAAAAATAGAAGAACAATATTTAGAATATCAAAAAAATATTCTTATAAATCAATATTTTGTATATAAAAAACTCTATTTTATAAACAATATAAAACATGATTTTGATATAAATAATCCGAATTATATTGATAAAACTAAGATGGTAGATGAATTTGCAATGAGTACACCTTTTATAATAGATAAGACTAAAAAACTTTTGCCTGAAAAACTTATTACTTTTAGATATTTACAAGAAAATTTATCTAAACAAGAAGATACAAAATCATATATAATTAAAATAGATGAAAAGAAAAACAAAATGTTTCTTAAAGGTATGCTTACTCAAGATGAGATTGTAGAAATTGAATATAATTTAAGTGAATATAATGATTTGGGAGCAAGAATTAGCAATTTATTTGTTAATAGTTGGATTGCTATAGCTATTGTCTTGCTTTTGTTTATGTATGCTATTTTTATAATTAAGAGTTTTTTGGTGGCTCAGGTAGAACTTAAGAATAAATTCCTTTCTAAAGAAAAAGAAATAGAAAAAATAGCTTTTGTAGATACTTTAACGGGTGCTTCAAGTAGATTAAAATTTAATATTATCTTAGAAGATATGATTCATGTTGGAAAAAGATTTAACAAAAAATTCTCTTTAGTGATGCTAGATATTGACCATTTCAAATCTTTTAATGATAAGTATGGTCATGATATCGGGGATTTTATTTTGCAAGAGGTTAGCAAAAATATTAAATTTATGATAAGAGAAACAGATACATTTGCAAGATGGGGAGGAGAGGAATTTATGATAATACTCCCTTATACCGAAATTGATCAAGCAATAGTGTTTACTAAAAAAGTACAAAATGCCATTAATTCAATGGAATTTACCAATTTACCAAGTGTAAGCTGTTCGTTTGGGGTAGTAGAATATATTGAAGATGATGACAAAGAAAATATCATAAAAAGAGTAGATAAAATGCTATATTTAGCAAAAAATAGTGGAAGAAACTGCATAAAATTTTAAATATGTTGATTTTATTGACGCAAATCAATGATTTTAATTATCATTTATAATAATATTCTAGTTCAAAACAAATAGCCAGCAAATTCTTGTGTTCTCCTAGATAGTAGCCAGCCAAAGTTTTATACATTTTTAAAAGGTAAAAAAATGAAAAAAAGTATAATTATTAGTGTGGTAACTGCAAGTTTGTTGAGTGCAAATGAGGTAATAGTATTGGATGAGGTTGTAACTGTTTCAACAGCTACAAAAACTGAAAAGAACATAGATGGGGTGAGTGCTAGTGTAGAGGTGATAACCCAAAAAGATATAGAAAAAATGGGTGCTAGTTCTTTGAAAGATGTTTTTGCAAATGTATCAGGACTCCATGTCCAGTATGGTACCTTTCCTAGTGCAAGTAGCAAATCAAAAAGTTCTATAAGTCTAAGAGGTATGGGTGCAAAAGGAACGCTGATTTTGGTTGATGGAAGAAGACTAGGGGGCGAGGTAGCAAATCCTTATGATTTGGATAGGATTCCTGCTAGTACTATAGAAAAAATTGAGATTGTAAAAGGTCCTATGAGTACGCTTTATGGTGCTGATGCAACTGGAGGAGTTATCAATATCATCACAAAAAAACCCAAAGATGGCAAACCACAAATCAATTTTGGTATCAGATACGGTCAAAATAGTGATGGTGACGATAAAAACAAAAATATCAATTTTGATATAAAAGGGAAAGAAAACAAGCTGGGATATAGCTTTTATATAAATCAAAACTCTACGAGTCCATATACTCAAAAAGAGATAGCGGATGTGTATGCCAAAACACCTACTGGGAAAGCAAAACCATCTGTTTATCCTGCTGGAGCCAATGCAGTTTTGAGTACAAAATTACAAGATAGCTACACAGAAGATGTGACATATAGGGAAGATAGTGAAGTTTTGACATACGGTGGAAGGCTAGAATATGATTTTAGCGATGATATAAAAGCAGGAGTTGATGTAAATACTTTTAAAGAGGAGCGAAATGGTAGCTATATAGGGTATTTCCATCCCACGAATTTTAATATGGGTGCAACAACAAATAAAATTGCTGCATACAATGTACCTGTAAATTCAAATGATGATAATGAAAGACTTGATATTGGTGCTGATTTGGAAATAACTTCAATAGAAGATTTGATTTTAAAAGTAAGAGCTTATAGAAGTTATTACGAAAAAAGAAATAAAACAACTGCAAAATATTGGGCTGATATGGGTTATGCTAGTGAAGAAGCATCAGCTCAAAATGGCATGGATGC
>Ga0265294_10001699_pt1 | contig 29650 bp, 24 predicted proteins | sample MunlanPumphouse3_FD_192504 | JGI IMG/M metagenome (GOLD analysis project Ga0265294, IMG submission 192504) | Groundwater microbial communities from a municipal landfill in Southern Ontario, Canada - Pumphouse #3 | ecosystem: Environmental > Aquatic > Deep subsurface > Groundwater | place...
ATTTGTAGATATAGGCTGTCTTGTCCACATACAGCCTGTTGCCGGCAATCAGAGACTCGAAGCTGGATATCGTTGGGTCAATCACTTTCATGACTTGAACATACCATGAAACAGAGGATTGGCAAAGCCATCGACAGCTCAGAAGCTGTTTGAGATGCGCCCGATGACCAGGGCATGGATCTCGGAAGGAGTCATGGCCGGGGTTATGAGCTTCTCCGTGGCACAGGCTATCTGCGGGACTCTTCGATTGAATGAAACCTTCACTCCGTAGTCGGAGTACATTTCAAGCGCATAGTCGCTTACCAGATCCAGCACTACGCTCTTGATGCCCATCCCTATTGCAAGGCCTGCGGCAGCCCTTCCACCCTTTGTGTCGTGGAGCTCTATATCTGAAGGCTTTATGCTTCTGTGCTCGGATAGGAACTTCTCAAGTTCCAGAAGCGGCATCAGCCAATGCCCTTTTGAAGAAAAGACAACTATATCATTAACCCATGCTTCAAGCGAGTTTTCAGGATCTTTCATAGCAGAGATTCTATCAGAGCATCCAGATCTATACAATCAGGAAGAATCAGGGATTGGCCAGAAACCTGTTGCGCTTTGTTGCTTTTTGAGAGAAATCGCAGTTGACAGATAACGTTTTGGAAGTCAAAATGAATCAAGAGGATAAAATGCCTGCTGTCAAGATCAATGGAAAAGAGTACACATCGCAAACAGACAAGACGCTTCTGCGGTTTCTGCGTGACGACCTGCATCTGACAGGCACCAAGGACGGATGCAGCGAGGGGGCCTGCGGGGCATGCACTGTAATCATCGATGGCCGCAAATCCAAAGCCTGCGTTCAGAAACTGAGCAGACTGGAAGGAAAGGACATCATTACGATAGAAGGACTGTCCGACTGGGAGCGAAAGGTCTACTCCTTCTGCTTCGCTGAAGCAGGTGCCGTGCAGTGCGGATTCTGCATTCCAGGCATGGTGATGTGCGCCAAGGCTCTTCTGGACATCACCCCCGATCCGACTGAGCAGGAAGTCCGGCAGGCTCTTATGGGCAACATCTGCCGCTGCACAGGGTATGTGAAGATCGAGCAGGCAATAATGATGGCAGCATCCTGCTTCAGAGAGGGAAGGCTTCCATCCGTGAACGCCTCTGATGGACATGTCGGACACCATATCCAGCGCATAGATGCCATGGCCAAATGCCTTGGCACGGCTGTCTACACCGATGACATCAGATTCGATGGGATGCTCTTCTGCCATGTGCTTCGCAGCCCGTCTGCAAGGTGCCGGATCATCAGGATCGATACCTCTGAAGCAGAGAAGGACCCGCGCTGCGTAAGGATTGCAACTGCGAAGGATGTGCCATTCAACAAGCACGGCCACATAATTGCGGACTGGGACGTTCTGATTCCCGAGGGGCAGTGCACCCGCTACATAGGGGATGCGATTGCTCTTGTCGCAGGACGTACGCAGGCCGATGCCGAAGCTGTTTCAAGCCTTATCCATATCGAATTCGAGGAGCTTGATCCCGTGACGTCGGCTTCTGAGGCGCTGGCTCCGGATGCCCCTAAGATCCACGAGAATGGCAATCTTCTCGCAGATGTGAGAATCAGGCGAGGGGATCCTGATACGGCTCTGGGGCGCAGCGCCTTCGTCGTGCACAGGACTTTCCATACACCTGTCACCGAGCATGCCTTCATGGAGCCGGAGTGCGCCGTTGCACTTTGCACTGGAGATGATGTGCACCTTTTCACTTCCAGCCAGTCAGTGTTCGATGAGCAGCGGGAAGTGGCGAGGATGCTGAGGCTCCCAAAGGAAAAGATCCGCTGCACAAGCACCTACGTCGGAGGCGGGTTCGGCGGCAAGGAAGACATGAGCGTCCAGCACCATGTCGCTCTCATGGCTTGGCTTCTCAAAGCCCCTGTGAAGGTCCGCCTGTCACGGCAGGAGAGCATCTATGTGCACCCCAAGCGCCATGCGATGGATATGGATTTCACCCTTGGCTGCGACAAGAACGGTCATCTGACCGGACTGAAGGCTTCTCTTGTGACAGACAACGGAGCCTATGCCTCGCTTGGGCATCCGGTTCTGGAGCGGGCATGCACCCATGCCGCAGGACCGTACTGCTATCATGATGTGGAGATAATTGGCAAGGCCGTGTACACCAACAATGTTCCATGCGGCGCCTTCAGGGGATTCGGGGTGACGCAGAGCTGCTTTGCCCTGGAGTGCTGCCTTGATATCCTGGCATCTGAAGCCGGCATTGATCCATATGAAATAAGGATGCGCAATGCAATCAGGCCGGGCGATGTTCTGCCGAACGGCCAGATAGCCGGGACTGACACTGCTCTGGTGCAGTGCCTTGAAGCGGCCAGAAGCGCCTATGATGAGGATCCCAGAGCCGGCATCGCCTGCTCAATGAAGAACTCAGGAGTCGGGGTAGGGCTTGATGATACCGGGCGCTGCCGGATCAGAGTCCAGGACGGCAAGGCGCATGTTTACTGCTCTGCAGCCTGCATGGGGCAGGGATTCGCTACAGTGGCCTTGATGATTGCCGTTGAGGCTTCAGGACTGAGCCTTGATGATTTCGTCATCGCAATGCCGGATACTTCTCTCACTCCTGACTGCGGGACTTCGACTGCAAGCCGGCAGACTGCAATAACTGGAGAAGCGGTGCGACGTGCCGCCACAAAGCTCAGGGATGCCTTGGGGGAAGAACGCCTTGCAGCTCTGGAAGGTCAGGAGTTCTACGATGAATTCTGCGTTAAGACGGATCCTGTCGGAAGCAGCAAGCCTAACCCGGTGAGCCACCTTGCATACAGCTATTCAGTTCAGGTAGCATCGCTTGATGCAGAGAAAAAGGTCCGCAAGATCACTGCAGTCTGCGACAGCGGCACGGTTATCAATCCTACTGCAATCGAAGGTCAGGTCGAAGGCGGAGTCGTAATGGGAATGGGCTTTGCCCTGACCGAGGATTTCCCGATGGAGAACGGCATTCCGAAGGTGCGCTATGGCACCCTTGGACTGCTGCGGTCCACCCAGATTCCTGAAATCGATCCTGTGTTCGTATGCTCCGATGCACCGCTTGGCTCGAGCTACGGCGCAAAGGGAATAGGAGAGCTTGCATCTATCGGGACGGCTCCTGCGCTCTGGCATGCATACTGGAGAACTGACGGAAAAGAACGGGACAGCCTGCCTCTGGAGGAAACTCCTTACAGCAGGCGGTGAATAAAAGCTCAGCCCAGTCATCGGAAACTGGGCTGAGCAAGGTAGAAATCACCTGGACTTCTTCTTCGCAGCGATGCGCTGGAAGAGCTTTACTAGTTCGACCATGGGGATGATCAGAACAGCCAGGCCCATTGCTACTGCGTATTCCAGCAGGTTGATGTGCTGGAAGCCGAAAGCATTGGCCAGGAAAGGAATATAAAGCACTCCCGTTGTCAGCGCAAGAGATGCGATGCCGGCCCAGATGAGGAACTTGTTTTGATGGTGCATCCTGAAGATGCTCTGTCTCTGCGAGCGCATGTTGAAGCTATGGAATATCTCCGCCATGCTCATCGTGAGGAATGCCATTGTCATGCCGTCGGGGCTGGAGAAATTCATGAATTCCCAGACGCCGTTTTCAATGTAATGGCCGATGAAGAATGCTGCCAGTGTAAGAATGGTGCAGAGCAGCCCCTGATAAGCTATGTCGACTCCGACTCCGCCTGCGAAGATTCCATCCTTGGCGGATCTCGGAGGCCTTTCCATGAGGTTGGATTCCGCTTTCTCGGTTCCAAGGGCGAGGGCTGGGAAGCAGTCAGTGATGAGGTTGATCCAAAGCAGGTGCGCCGGCTTGAGGATCACGAATCCCAGCAATGTCGCTGCGAATACCGACAGCACTTCGCTCATATTTGAGGAAAGCAGGAACTGGATTGCCTTGCGGATGTTGTCGTAGATGCGGCGTCCTTCCTCCACAGCTCCCACTATAGTGGCGAAATTGTCATCGGCAAGAACCATGTCTGCAACGTTCTTGGTCACATCGGTGCCGGTGATTCCCATCCCGATTCCGATGTCTGCGCTCTTTATGCTTGGAGCATCGTTGACTCCGTCTCCTGTCATTGCAGTGACGTAGCCGTTCTTGCGCCAGGCGTTAACAATGCGTGTCTTGTGCTCAGGCTGAACACGTGCATAGACGCTGTAGTTTCCGACGGTCTTCTCGAATGTCGCATCGTCGATCTCGTCGAGCTGGGCTCCTGTGATAGCTTCTTTGGCATCCTTGATTATTCCAAGCTCGCGTGCGATTGCAACAGCAGTGTCCTTGTGGTCTCCGGTGATCATGATTGGCCGGATTCCAGCCTTGCGGCATTCGGCTATTGCATCCTTCACTTCAGGGCGGACAGGATCGATCATTCCAGTAAGCCCGATGAATACGAGATCCTGCTCGAGCGAGTCTGATGACGTATCAGAGGGCATGCTGTCCCAGCTGTGCATTGCAGCGCACAGTACCCTGAGCGCCTTGCCTGCCATGGACTTGTTCTCATCGAGAATCTTCTGCCTGAGCTCATCGGTCATCGGGATCGGTGTCCCATGATCAAGATAAAGCGTGCATTTCTTGAGCACTTCATCGGGAGCGCCCTTTGTATACTGGATGATTTTCCCATCACAGCGGTGAAGGGTGGACATCATCTTTCGCTTGCTGTCAAACGGTGCTTCTCCGACTCTTGGCTGCTCTCTGACCAGCTCGTTCTTGTTGAGCCCTTGCTTCAGTGCAAAGCTCACCAGGGCGCATTCGGTCGGCTCTCCGACTACCTTGAGGCTCTGGTCTATCTCTGCATCATTGCAAAGTGCCATTGCCGTAGCCAGAAGAGCAGGATCATCGGTGAAATAGCTGGTGACGGTCATCTTGTTCTGGGTGAGAGTGCCTGTCTTGTCCGAGCAGATGATCTGGGCGCATCCAAGCGTCTCAACTGCAGTGAGCTTGCGGATTATCGCATTGCGCTTGGACATGTTGGTCACTCCTATCGAAAGCACGATGGTGACGACTGCGACAAGTCCTTCAGGGATTGCAGCGACGGCGAGGCTCACGGCGATGAGGAATGAATCAAGGATGTAGTTCTGATCGGTGCTTGAGAAGCGGATCATGTTCACTATGAACACGATGGCGCATACTCCAAGAACCAGATAGGTGAGTATCTTGCTCAGCTGTGAAAGCTTGATCTGAAGCGGGGTCTTCCCTTCCTCGGCCTGGGTGATTGCATGGGCAATCTTTCCCATCTCGGTGTTCATTCCGGTGGCTGTTACTACAGCCTTGCCTCGGCCGTATGCGACGCTGGAGCCCATGTACATCATATTGGTGCGGTCCCCAAGCGGGATGTCCTTGCGCTTGCCCAGATCGAGAGCCTCTATGGTCTTCTTCACAGGAATGCTCTCGCCTGTAAGCGGAGCTTCTTCAATCTGAAGGCTTGCGCATTCGAAGATTCTGCCATCGGCCGGAACTGAATCGCCTGCTTCCAGGATGACGACGTCACCGGGAACCAGCGTGCTTGAATGCACAACCACAATCTGACCGCCGCGGATGACCTTGCTCTTTGCTTCGGACATCTTCTGAAGGGCTTCAATCGCCTTCTCGGCCTTGCTTTCCTGGAATACGCCCAGTACAGCATTGATTATCACGACTGCCAGGATTATCACGACATCGGCCAGGGACTCGCCCTGGATCACCGACGTCACTCCACTTATGAGGGCTGCTGCGAGAAGGATGATGATCATCGGGTCTTTCATCTGATCGAAGAAACGCGCTATCAGCGATTCCTTCGGAGCTTTTGCAAGCTCGTTGCGCCCGTTCTTCTCCAGCAGCCTGGCCGCCTGGTCGTCTGTCAGCCCGCTTTCAGTGCTTCCCAGTTCTTCTATCACAGAGGATGCTTTCTCAAGGTACTCGCTTTTGTTCATTTTGGTTCCTTATGATGATGGAAAGCCTTGGCCTTCCTTATTTCCGGGACAATCATATCATCGATGCCCGCTAAGATAACGGAAAGAAATCCGACAGTAGTATTGCTGTTTTCAGGAAAATAAATGAAACAGGATGAAAATTGTGGTAAGCTGTGTCTATGAAGAAGCCTGAAATCCATCTGACTAACGAAAAGCTTGCAGAAACCTGCAAGGATGCTGCCAAGACAGTTCTTATCATCGCTGCCTTCACAGCTGTGGCGATGAGCCTTTCAAGGATAAACAATGATAATAATCCGTTTGCCCCAACGCTTTATGTCCTAGCTGTTGCGCTTGTCGCGCGCTTCACGGATGGCTTCTTCTACGGGATTGCAGCCTCGCTTGCAAGCGTCGCATGCGTGAACTTCTTCTTCACCTATCCGTTCCATAAGTTCAACATGACACTTTCCAGCTATCCTCTGACGTTTGCAGTGATGCTTCTGGTATCGATTCTTGTCAGCGCAATGTCATCGCAGCTGAAGAAGCAGGAGCGTATCCGCTTCGAGGCGGAGAACGAGAAGATGCGGGCGAACCTTCTTCGCTCCGTATCCCATGACCTTCGCACTCCGCTTGCTTCGATCATCGGCTCAAGTTCGCTTCTGCTTGAGAAGCCCGGTCTTCCGGCACAGGAGCGCAGCAAGATGCTCCTTGAGATCCAGAAGGATGCCCGCTGGCTCTCACGGGTGACGGAGAACATCCTGTCGATCACAAAGCTCAGCTCCGACGGGGTGAAGATCGCCACTACCGACGAGGTGGTGGAAGAGATCGTCGGCAGCTCGATAGTCAAGTTCCGCAAGCACTCGGCTGCGCTGCCTGTTGAGGTCAAGAGCCCTGATGAAGTGCTGATTGTCCCGATGGATGCCACTCTGATCCAGCAGGTCCTGATAAACCTCTTCGAGAATGTCGAGGTCCACGGGAACTGCGCAACACGGATCCTGCTTGAGATCCGCCATGAAAGCTCCCGTGTCGTGTTCACGGTTTCGGACAATGGGACAGGGTTTCCTCCTTCGGTTCTGCCCAAGGTGTTCTCCACGACCATGATCAGCAGCTCTGAGAATGCCGATGGTCATAGGAACATGGGCATCGGGCTTTCCGTATGCAATTCAATCATCGTCGCCCACGGCGGGCAGATGAGCGCGCGCAACAATATCTACGGCGGCGCAACAGTCGAGTTCTGGCTCCCGACAGGGGGAGGTGAAGATGAGCAGCAAGCTGAAGATCCTTATAGTAGAGGATGACTCTGGAATATGCAGCTTCCTGGAGACGACGCTGGCTTCCAACGGCTACGGATACCTGACAAGCTCCAACGGAAAGGCTGCGCTTTGCATGGTTTCCTCGCATTGTCCTGACTGCATCCTTCTGGATCTCGGGCTTCCCGATATGGATGGAAATGAAATCATCCGGAGCGTGCGCAGCTGGTCCAAGATCCCAATAATCGTCATCTCCGCACGCACTTCGGAAAGCGACAAGGCAACAGCCCTGGACCTTGGCGCGGATGATTATCTTTCAAAGCCATTCGGCACCGTCGAGCTTCTTGCACGCATCCGTACCGCCTTGCGTCATACACGTACTTCAAGTTCCGATTCGGAAGTGGCGCTGACTGAGAGCTTCCATGTAGGAGATCTCTGCATTGACTTCAAGAAGCGCCGGGTCAGCCTTGGCGGCATCGATGTTCCTCTTACTCCAAACGAGTACCGCATCGTCGAGCTGCTTGGCCTTCATGCAGGCCAGGTGATGACATACAAGCAGATGCTTACCAGCCTCTGGGGACCTTCGATCGGTTCGGACAACAAGCTTCTCAGGGTTCACATGACAAGCATCCGTCACAAGATCGAGCCGAATCCTAACGAGCCCATGTACTTCATGACTGAAGTCGGGGTGGGATACCGCCTTGTGGACGAGGTCGAGTCCTAGATTGCCAAGTTTTCTAATCAAGACTGTAAAACTTCTGATACTCAGGCAGTTTTTACGGTTTTGGGCTAAAAACTATTTGATGTGCTGTTTTGATGTATGAATAGAAGTCTAAGGAGATTACGTTTTCTTCGAGCTCCTGAGGCGAGGATGGAATAATGATCATTCACCTTTCTTTCTGATCGGATCAGTCTGTCATGATATGCAATGCAGTCAGTGGAGGAAATCTGGACATCATCAACTAATCTTCAAATTCCAGCCGTTCTTCACTTTTTCGAAAATCACGATTTCCTGTAACTTTCTTCTCAAGCTGCTGTTTAACAATTCCCATCGTTCCCAGCCACGATATGGTTTTGCAAATCACATTTGTTCACCGTTTAAAGCATTTCAAATGCAGTTTTCCCGGTTTCTGGCCAAACCTTCATGCCTCGCCTCCGAATCTGTAGATAAGTAAAGATTTAGAGCCTTTCTTATACAGTTTGGATATTGGTTGCCATTTTTGACGCCAATTGCTGATTTCTCCAAAGAAAAAGGAATAAACACAAAATTCCATCACATAAATCCATTTTCTGCACACATTCTAGCCATAAAACATACAAACACCGCTGACATACTGTAGACAATTCTAATCTCAAAAATGGAGAAAAAAGTATGAAGAAAACAATTAGTATTCTTTTGGTTTTGGTCCTCGTAGCAGTGTCTGCTTTTGCAACACCGACTATAGGTGGAAGATTCGGTGTCAAGTATACTTATACTTATGGCAGTGGAGACAATGGGCTGACAGCTGGAAACAGAAACTACATGACTCTTACCGATTCGAATGACTATTGGTCAATCTATTTCGGCAGTCAGGGGTATCAGTATGGAACATACAATGCCTACGCAACTCTCAATCTGGATAAGATGCTTGCTGATGCGGGTCTTACCCTTCCTGAAGAGCTTTCGCTTTCTGCTGACATCGGCGTGAACGGCCTCTATGCTGGATATGCTTACATCGATGCAGCTGGAAATGATTCATGGTATCTTCCTCTTGCTACAGAGTCCACAACTCCTTTCGGGCTGACAGTCGGTTACAAGGGATGGAGCCTCTATGCTGCTGCCGGTCTTGAGACCGATAAGAAGTCCTTCGGCGTTTCCGTTCAGGGAACAGTCACCGATGGTGTTGATGTTCAGGCTGCTTATTCTCAGGAAGTCAATGCAGTCAGCGCTTCATTCGGCGTAGATGTTGCAAAGCTTGCTTCTCTTGATTTCGCTCTTTCTGCTGGTGCTTATGCCGAACTCTACTTCGATGATATGTCCACCAACAAATATGTCGGCGGTCTTACTGCTGGATTCGATGCCCTTAGCGCTTATGCTGAATTCATCTCTGATTCCGGATCAATGAGCCTCAACGGCGGTGCTGGATACAAGTTCAACAAAATCTTCAGTGCTGGAATCAGCGGCGGAGTCGGTGATTTCTCTGATGCTGCCAACACCTGGTCAGTCGGTGGTTACGCTCAGGCCTCTCTCAGCGGAGTTGCAACAAGACTCACTGTCAGCAACAAGAAAGTCGAGGTCAGGACACAGTTCAACTTCTAGTCTAAGCTTTCATCATAATGAAGACAAATGGGCTCTGCCGTCGGCAGGGCTCTTTCTGTTTCAAGATGCATCATTCACTTTTGTCTGCTTGCCCACTGTGATCATTGCTCGATGACCGATGCGGTCGGTGCTTCCATCCGGGTCCATTGGTGTCCAAGCCGCTCGGTACCCCTCGGTCGAAAATAATGGGTCGGTCGAAAATAATGGGTCGGTCGGTGCTTCCATTCGGTTCCATTGGTGTCCAAGCCGCTCGGTACCCCTCGGTCGAAAATAATGGCTCGGTCGGTGCTAACAGCTGAGGGTGAAAGAAAAGCCCCCTGGATCTGGGATTCAAGGGGCACGATTCAGCTGTGAAGGGGAATCAATTGCTTCCCTTCGGATACTTGGCATCGAATTGGGCAAGCTGATTGATCAGTGCATTGGGATTGCTGTATTTCATGCTTCGGTTCCTGTTGAACACACAATAGAGAATCGGTGAGAGGAACAGCGTCATGAATGATCCTGTGAGAAGACCTCCTACGAAAGTAAGGGCAATCGGCTGCATTGAGCTGGAACCTTCTCCTGGGAAGAATGCCATAGGAACCATTCCAAGCACTGTGGTAAGGGTTGTCATCAGGATTGGCCTGAGCCTTGTCCGTGCCGCCTCCATGCAGGCCTGATAGATCGGAGTCTTCTTGCGTACAAGCTGATTGATGGAATCAACCATCACTATGCCGTTGTTGACAACCACTCCGATGAGGGCAATGATGCCGACAATTGAATACAAAGTGAAATCCTGACCTGCCCAGATATGAACCCAGACTACGCCGATTATCAGTGTAGGTATTGTTGCGAATATAATGAACGGATCGATCAGCGATTCGAACTGGGCCGCCATTACTGCAAATACAAGAAGCAAAGCCAGAAGTATGATTGTGATCAATGTCCCGCCATAGTCGGAGTACTGTGTCATGTCCCCTTCCATTGAGATTGTCACTCCATCGGGAAGAACAAGATACTGATCCAGGGCGTTCTGGACTTCATCAGTTACAGTGCTGGATGAGACTCCATCGGAAACGTTCGCCGTGACGTGGCTGACTGTTACCTTGTCCTCTCTTGTTATCGTCTTCGGGACAGAGGAGTATGAGAAGTCGGCGAGGCTGTCAAGCCTGACATTTCCACGGGTTGTGGTGATAAGCAGCGATCCGATGTCTTCGAGCGAATTGAACTTCTCCTCATCAAGCTGGGCCACCAGCGAGTATGTCGTGTCGGTGCTGAATGTGGACAGTGTCGTTGCCGTGACTCCATTGAGGGCCTGGCTGACCGCCGTGTAGATGTCCTGTGCAGTCACTCTGTAGACATCTGCCATTTCCTGATTGATCTCGATATCGAGCTTTGGCGCGCCGTCTGCAAGATCGCTGGAAAGGTCTATTGCATCCGGGGCATGCTGATTGAGAATTGCGATGATCTGATCTGCAGCTTCCTTGGCCAGATCGGTATCCTCGCTTCTTATTGCTATGTCGATTGCCGATGAGCTCATCGGGCCTCTGCCTGCGCTGAATGCCCAGGTCGCATCGGGATTGTCGTTTTCATTCAGAACCTGGCGGATATAGCCCTTGATGTCGGAAGCTGTGTATTTCTGCTCTTCCAGATTCGGCATTGCGATTTCTATTGTTCCGCTGGTGCTCTGGATATCAGTGCTGATGCTTGTGAAGCTTCCATCCGGGAGAGCCGAGCGGACAAGGGATTCTACTCTGAAGACCTCTTCTCTTGTCACGGACTTGTTTGTCCCTGAAGGCATGGAAAGGCTTACCGAAACAGAATCATCTGCATTCATCTGCGGCGTGAGGCTCATCCCGATGTTGCCTACGAACATGAGGCTGAAGACGAGGAGCAGGGCAATAAGAACTACGATAAGGAGCTTGTGCCTTAGACAGAACCCAAGCGTTGCTGCATAGGCATTTTCAAGGCCGCGCTCAACCATGGCGCAGAAGTCGTCTATGCTTCGGAGAACTATCCATTTCAGAGGCTTCTGGACTCTTGTGTTGATTCTGAGAATGCTTCCGCAGAGGGCTGGAACCAATGTGATTGACACAAACAGGGAAGCCCCCAGTGCAATGCAGACTGTCAGGATCAGATCCTGGAACATCATTCCGATCTCGCCTAGGCTTGTCTTGTAGATGATAAGCGGTATGAAAACGCAGATTGTTGTAAGCGTAGAAGCGAGAATTGCATTCGTCATGTTCTGGCTTCCGAGGATCGCCGCCTCGACGCTGCTTTTTCCCTGCTCACGGAGACGGTAGGTGTTCTCTAGAATGACTATCGAAGCATCGACTATCATTCCGATTCCGAGAATCATCCCGCTCATGCTCATCGTGTTGACCGAAATGCCCGCCACCGACATGAGAAGCAAAGTGATGAGGATTGAAATCGGCATCGAGATGGCGATGATGAATGTGGTCTTGATGCCCCTGAGAAACAGGAAGATGATAGCTGCGGCAAGAATGATTCCAAGATATGCACTCTGATATACCTCGTTCATGGTCGAGGTGATCATCGTGGTTGAATCACGCTGGATGGAGAGGTTAACATGCTCCCCGGCCTGTTCCTGAATCGATGGAAGGGCATTCCGGATAGCCTGGGCTACGGTTGCTGCCGTGCTGTCGCTGCTGTTTGATACGCTGAGCATGATGACGCTCTGGTCATCGATGTAGCTTTCCCTGAAGCTCTGCGAGCTCTCGATTGACAGCGATGCGATATCCGAAACTCTGATCTCGTTGTTCCCGACCGTGCTTATAAGCGTGTCGAGGATCTGGTTGGAATCAGTGTATCGTCCATCGATTGCGATGGTGTAATCCATTCCTTCCTGGGTCAGCGTGCCGCCCTTGCCCTGAACGTTTGTGCTGGAAATGGCATTCACGATGTCAGTTATCGAGAGTCCATACTGCTCCAGTTTGTCGGGGTCTATTTCAAGCGTGTACTGCTTGCTTCCGAAGCCGCGGACCTCGACTTCTTCCACCCCGTCTATTCTGAGAAGAAGGGGAGAGATAGTGTCTTCGGCTATGCTGTAAAGCTTTTCAGAAGTGTAATCGCCGCTTACGGAAAGGTTCATGATCTCGGATGACGTGCTCATCGAGTTGAAGTTCATCACCTCAGGGGTGTCTGCCCAGTCAGGCAGCGATCTTGTTACGCGGCTGATTGCCGAGCTGACATCGTCAGCAGCTTCATCAAGGTCCGTCCCATATGAGAATTCAAGGGAAATCTGGCACCTTCCGTCCGAGGATTCGCTTGTCATTGACTCCAGTCCGGATATTGAGCTCAAGGCGCTTTCAAGAGGCTCGGCAACCTGGCTTTCGATTTCCTCCGGACCCGCATCATTGCAATCGACAGAGACCGAGATGACTGGCATCGATACGGAAGGGTAAAGGGAAACCTGCAGGTTGGAAAGCAGCATCGCCGCAATGATCAGGATCACTGCATAGATCATCGTGATCAGAACAGGCCGCCGGACAGATAATTCACTGATTTTCATCTTCTTCTCCTATACGATCTTGACGGTGCTCTGCTCGGCCACCGTTCCTGCTGTGATGACGATGTCGCCATCGGAGAGCCCGCTTGTCACGACTGTCTGGGAATTGCTCGTCTCGCCAGTCGTGATTGTTCTCTTCACGGCTTTCGAATCATCGATCACATATACGTACTGCTCATCGGAACTGGTATTGATGGCTTTCTGCGGAATTGATATGCAGTTGTCAATGGACAGGGTCTGTATATCCATCTTCACATACATTCCTTCGATCAGTATCCCGGATGTGACTGAATCGAACTCTGCAATGAAAGTCCAGTCATCGGTATCGATAGCATCTTCTTTTTCAGAAATGATGGCATCAAAAGTTTGTCCAGAATAGACTTCGGTTGTGAATGAGGCTTTTGTGCTATCGTTTATAACCGAGTAGTACTTCTGAGGAAGATGAACCTGAATCTTCAGATCTGAGTCCGGCTGGATTGTGACCAGTACTGTGCCGGAGCTTATCTCCTCGCCTTCAATCACATTGACGTCGGTGATCCTGCCTGATGCAATGGCCTTGATCTCGACTTGGTTGTAGACCGTTCCCGGCTTCGATGGATCGACGGTGCAGATTGTGTCGCCTTCGTTCAGGTAAGCCCCATCTGATGCCTTGAGATTCTTCACCGTCCCTGCGATTGTCGATGAAAGGGTCTGTGATTTTGTCTTGTTCGTGACGATTCCGCTTGCCGAAACTGTTTTTGTGAATGTCCCTGGTGCAACGGTCATGGCAGAAACGTTTGTGGCCGATCCCGTATTCTCCGCCTGAGCAGGCATCGTGATGCTGCTATCTGGGGATGAAGAACTGTCAGCGTATTTCAGGTAAATCGCTATGGCAAGGGCGATGCATACAGCAAGCAGGACTATTGTGATGATTCTGTCGAATGTTTTCTTTCCGTTCATATATTTCTCCTAAAGATAAAGTTCATCTGCATCCATGCCCAGCTTGAGGGCCAATGTGCAGATGCCGACTGTGTAATCGAGCTGATTCTGAAGAATCGCTATCTTGCCCTGATAGACGGATTCAACAGCGTTCTGAAGGTTGAGATATGTCTCGTTTCCCTGGTCGTATGCCGACTGGGTTAGCTCAAGCGTTTCCTGCTTGAGGGTCTGCGCCTTCTCGAGGGATGAGGATTTCCGGAGGCAGCTTTCGATGTTCTCATAGCAGGTTTCGATTTCATTCTCTGCATCTGAAATTGCCAGTTCCTTGCTGTTCTTGGCCTGCTGGATTTCTTTCTGAAGATTATCGAGGTTCACTGTAGTGGCCGAATTCTTGAACCACTTTGCGGTAGGAATCGAAAGGCTTACGGATGCTGATATGCTGTCTGTTGCGCGTAGATTCGATGACGTACTGTAATTCCCGTTGATTCCGACAGAAATTGAGACCGAAAGGGTGGGCGAAGTGGCCGAATGCAGGGCACTGTCATATGAGAGCTGGCTTGATTTGACATTGAGCTCGGCTTGCTTTACGGTTGTGCTTGAAGCAATTCCAGCCTTGAAATCATCGATTGATCTGATCTTCTTGAGCTCCAGAAGTGAATCAAGATCGCCATAAGCCTCAGAGCCGATATAGGATTCAAGATTGTCCTGAGCGGTCTTTTCGGAAAGGACCGCTTCTTCAAGGTTCTGCTCTGCGGTGTACTGCGCCAGCTCGCTTTGCTTCAGGGTCAGCTGATCGGCAAGACCGCTGTCGTATTTTGCTTTCTCTGATTGGTAAGCTGCCACTGCCTGGTCCAGGGCGGACTGAAGGCTCTGGACATTCAGTCGCTGAGCAGTAAGGTTCCAGTAGAGCGTGATGGTATTCTGCTTGACTGAAAGCTCGGTTTCATCAAGCGACAGCTGGGCAGACGAGACTGAAAGGGTCCTGGCGGACTTCGAATACTCATCGCCATCGAGGAATGAGAAGCTCACTCCGATGCCCAGGCTTGCGCCTGCGCTGAATGATGGACTCTCAATCAGGTTTCCAGAAGCATTCACTCCCGCTGTAAGAGATAGACCAGGCAGTCCATCGTTGATCTGCTCGGTGCGCTTGGCCTCTTGGACACCAAGCTGCGCGTTCTGTGCAAGAAGACTGCTTTGCAAGGCGTATTCTGTTGCCTGCTCCAGCGTCAGGCCATCCGCAGCTGCGAGAAGCTGTGCAACCAGAAGCAATGCAAAGGCTGCTATCAAGGCTTTTTTTGATTTCATAAGATAAAGCTCCTATATTTTACTCAATATAGAAGCTTTATTTGCTTGTTCCATGACAGGTTGGTGTATAAATATGAGTTTCAGCTGTTTCCTTTCATGCTACCATGACATTGACGCCACGACCGAATCTCCCGATTGGACTACTGTCAGGCTGCCGTTGTGAAGGCGCATCACCTGCTGGACTATTGAGATGCCAAGCCCATTGCCTGAGCTGTTCCGGCCCTCATCGCCGCGTTCCCAGATGTCAAGGATGTCACAGTCCTTAGGCAGGGTTCCTCTGTTTCGTACTTCAATGCGCTTAGGTCCTTGGTAGTCGATGAAAACCATGTCATCTGATGCAGAGAGGGCATTGCTGGCAAGCTCGTACAGGGCAAGCGTGATGAGCTGGGCGTTTGCGCTGATCTGTGTCTGGTCCCCTGAAAAGCATAGCCTGCTGCCCTTCTTGTCGAAGGCAGTCTTCAGCGTTTCCGATAGAGAGGAGGCAGGGAAGCTTTCAATGACTGGCTCTTTGATGCTGTCCTCCAGATTCGAGAACGTGGACATCCGGTCAAGTCTGGCTGAAAGGATGGCAAGTTCGATCCTAGCTTTCGAGACGGTATCCAGATTCGTGGGGAATACTCCATCCGCCATTCCCTCAAGCAGAAGCTGTATTGATGCAACAGGAGTTTTCAGATCATGGGAAAGATTGCGCAGCCAGCTCTTGCGGGCCTTCTTGGTCTGCATCAATGATGAAAGAAGCCTCATGATTGAATTGTTGATTGATATCTGTTCCATCGTTTCTGCTTTTGGAAGCTGGATTTGATCTGTTTCTGTCTGCGAAGCTATTTTAAGCGCAGACTCCATTCCGTTTGTGTATCGCTGTGCCCTGCGGCTGATGAAGAATACTGCAACTGCTGCTATCAAGAGAGAAAGGATCGCTGAGAATAGGAGAATCCATCCGAATCTTTCGAATATCGTGCGTGTAAGAAGATAGGTCTGAGGATTGTATGTAAGCACATCGACGGCCAGGATCAGCTTGTCACCCGTTCTGAATTGGATTATTCCAGTGACCTGGTTTCCCTTGACATCCTTCGGAATCCTCAGCCTGATGGTTTCACTTGCTACTTGAAGGATTCCGTCCTGCGAATTAGTCTGGATTGTCCAGACTGGAAGAGTCATCATCTGGTCCTTGAATTTCTCTTTGCCCTGCCTTTCTTCGTTGTGGGCATACTTGGTGATCAGCATCTTCACTTCGGTTGTCTCTGCATCCGAGGCTTCAAGGCTTGGAAGGCCCTCTCCTGTCCTTGAAAAGCCATATGATGCAATGATCTCGCCTGTTTCTGCATGGAAAAGAAGCCCGCTGACCTTGTCGTTCGTGCTGGCCTGCTCATAGCATTCCGCCATGAGGCTTTCGATGTCATAGCTGTCCGTAGCGAATGATTTTGCCAGGGATTGGGCATAGTCTTCGAAGACGCTCTTCTCCCAGCTTCTTGATCTCTGGTTCAGGAATGCCGTAAGGATGGCAATCTGAATCAGAAGCGCAGCCATTACCACTGCCATGATTGCAAGGAAGCTTTTCATCTGCCCCTTGTGGATTCTCGCTTTCATTGCTGGTCCTTCTTTCCTGCGAATCTGTATCCATATCCGCGGATTGTCTCGATCCAGTTCCCCGAAAGCTTGGATCTGAGATTCTTTATATGGGTATCGACGATTCTCTCATAGCTTTCATAGCTGTAGTCGAAGCATCTTTCCAGTATCTGCTCTCTTGATTCCAGCTGACCGTAATTTGTTATGAGGTATTCGAGCACTCTCCATTCTGCTGCGGTGAGGGTTATCGCATCGGAATTGATTGCAAGATAGTGCCTGTTTGTGTTGAAATCCATCTGGTTGCCGCAGCTGTCCGTCCATTTCATGCAGTTTGCTGCGGGGCTCTCTTTTTCCTTGAGCTTGATTCTCCGCATTACGGCCTCAACTCGCAGAACGAGTTCCTTGGGGCTGAAAGGCTTTGTTATGTAGTCATCCGCACCGAGCTCGAATCCTGTGATCCTGTCGCTTTCATCTCCTCTGGCGGTCATGAATATTACAGGAATATCCTGTTTTTCCCTGAGCTGCTTGACGAACAGGAAGCCATCGCCATCCGGAAGCATCACATCCTGGATAAGCAGGTCAGGCTTCCTTGCCTGTATGGCTGAAGTGGCTGTCTTCAGATCGGGGTATCCGTTTGCTGAGAAACCGGAGAGCTGAAGGTATCTTATGACTCCATCAAGGAGAACCTGGTGATCCTCTACCACATAGATGATGCATTCTTTTTCGTTGGACATTTATTGTCTCCTGCTTTGCTTGTTCTGCGACCTGGCTGTTCCAGACCCGATAATAACAATAAATCACACAGCAGGCGCAAATAATCAACCTTTGGGCATTATAGTGCACACAAAAACCATATTCGTCACATAAACTACAAATATCTTCTTTGAAATGATAAGGAATCAGAATGGCTCGCCTGTGAATCTGTATCCGTAGCCGCGCACCGTTTCGATCCAGACAGGGCTGGTCGGCCCGATCTTGCTTCGGATGTTCTTCACATGTGAATCCACAATCCTGTCATAGCATTCGAGACCGTAATCGAAGCAGTGCTCGAGGATCTGAGCTCTGGAAACAACTACTCCATTGTTTTCCATAAGATAGGAGAGAACCTTCCATTCCGCAGCGGTGAGGATTATGTTCTTCCCGTCTACTACTAGGACATGGGCGACCGAATCGAATTTCATGATTGATTTCCCGTTGGAGAACTGCATTCCTCCTGATTTCATTATGACGCCGATTTCCATTCTCCTGAACAGAGCATGGATTCTGAGCACGAGTTCCTTGGGACTGAACGGCTTGGTGATGTAGTCGTCCGCTCCAAGCTCGAATCCTATGATCCGGTCGCTCTCGCTTGTCCTGGCCGTCAGGAACACGACAGGAAAGGAATGACCCGCCTTGAGCTTCTTTACAAAAGAGAAGCCGTCGCCGTCAGGCAGCATGACGTCCTGAATGAGAAGGTCCGGCTCGCAGGATGATATCGCATGCTGGGTATCAGAGAGTGTACCGAAGCCTTTTGCATCATATCCCTCGAGCTTGAGGTACTGGCATACTCCATCTCTTATAGATGGTTCGTCTTCGCAAAGGTAAATCGTTTTCATAGCTATATGATTACAATGGATTTGGGGGTTCAACAAGGTGATTTTTTCGTTTTTCATAAAAAAACACCTCGCTTACACAAAGCAATCACAAATTGCACAAATATAAGGCACATAAGTGATTAAGACCTACATAATTGCTTTAGATTATTACATCCACACTTCATTTGCACTCCATATTTACTACAAAAAACACAGTTATTGTTGATTCATCGATTTGAAACAGAAAGGACGGCGGGAGCCGTTCGAAGGAGAACAAAATGAATAAGAAGATCATTACAATCCTGGTCGCCGCAACGATGATTGCATCAGCGGCATTCGCAACAGGCGCATCTGAGGATACTATAGTATTCAATGCAGCCAACTCGATGGCGGACAGTTCCTCCACTTATGTAGCTGGAACCCATGATCTGGTATGCCAGAGCCTGGATGTCAATGGAAACGTCGTTTCCGAGAGCAGCCAGACCGTCACGGTCTCGAAGAAGACGGCTGATGGCTGGTACTTCAATGAATACGCCCAGGGCAGCGACATCATGAGCCTTGTGGCAAGCGTGTATGATGGATTTGCCTTCACCCCGTTCGAGGATGGAATCGACAGCAACTTCGTCGATTACGAGCTCCAGGGTCAGGAGACCGTAGATGGAAAGACCTGCAACGTGCTTGCAATCGATTATGCCCTTGATCCGGCTCTGCTTGCCTACAAAGCGCATTTCTCAGGATCTGAGGATACAATCGGATATGATTTCGATGATGATGACTATGATGGAACAGTGACTGCTGTTGCATATGTCGATTCTGAGACTTCAGCTCTTGTGAAGCTTGTTCTCAACTGGGATATCAACGGCCAGTCGATCGTCCAGACCAACAGCTATTCAGCTCAGGGCAATGCATCAGTCCCATCGCAGATTGCATTTGATGTCACTGATTCTCAGTACTCCAATGGAATCGTCAAGGAATCAAGCTACAAGATCGTTGATACTCTTTCCGACTACACAGAAGTCGGTCAGTTCACCAGAACAAGAAGCTAGTTGATTCACCCGGTTCTATTCCCACGAAGCGGCGCAGCGAGAACTGCGCCGTTTCTGTCGTTTGCCCAAGCGAGCTTGTTTTTCATTTTGCAAAGAGGTCGAAGCAGAGCTTGACCAGAAGAAGAGCGACCACGACCAGCATCATCGGGCGGACGATCTTCACATCCGCTTTGATTGCAAGGCGGGAGCCGATGATGTTGCCTAGGATGGAGAAGAGGGCGCATGGAATTGCTATCGAGTAGACCACCCGGCCGTTGATGATGAATGTGATCAGTGCTCCGAGATTGGATGCGAGGTTGACCATCCGGGCGTTGCCGCAGGCTTTCTTCACATCGATTCCGACAAGCATCACGAATCCCAACTGATAGAACGTGCCGGCTCCAGGTCCGTAGAATCCATCATAGAATCCTACTGCCAGCCCGACTGCTGCCGAGATGATTATTACTGTTGCCTTTGACCGCTGCCTTGAGAACTTGCTGTAGTCCTTTTCAATCAGTACAAGCCCTCCGATCACCGGGGTGGCGCATAGCAGGATGATTCCGAACACCTTGTCGCTTATGAGCATTGCGCAGCGGCTTCCCGCCGAAGACCCTGCAAGTGCGCAGACGAAGGCCGGGATCAGCGAAACCAGGTCATAGTTGCGTGTCCTGATGTAGTTTGCCGAGGCTGCGACGCTTCCTACGATCGAGCTGAACTTGTTGGTTCCGAGTGCGTAGGATCCTGGAAGTCCGAATGCGGAATAAGAGGTCAGGCTCACCAGGCCTCCGCCGCCTGCTATCGAATCTATGAATCCGGCGAGGAAGATCAGCGGGCAGAGGGCGTAGAGAATATTGAAATTGATTGCAATGCTTTCCATGACAGCCTTGATTCAAAGAACCTTGAATGAAAAAGCCTGCCGTTTCCAGCAGGCTCAATCGTTGCAGAAAAGCTTCTAGAAGAAGCTGTACATGAATGACAGCGAAAGCTTTCCCTTGCCCCAGTCCTTAGGCAGGAGAAGCGCACTGTCCTGATTCTCTGCTCCATAGATGTATTCCGTTGGTATTGTGTAATCAGCTCCGAGAAGAAGGTTGTCGATGATCAGATCCGCTTTTACTCTCCAGTTGACGTGAGAGGCTAAAAATCCTTCGATGAAATCCTCTTTCCCTGTATTCCAAAAGCGCGGAGAAGTCCATGTTCCGTCATCATATGCGAAAATGATATCATCGGTCTGGATTCCAGCACCGACCCTCAGTGCGCCAAGGTCAATCTCTGCAGTAAGGTTAAGATTGCCTGCTCCATGGAAATAAGATACTTCTGGATGGAAGGCAAAGTTTGCCTTTGCTCCTGCTTCAAGGAAAAGCAGCTTCACCCTTACTTCCGGTCCTAGGGAAATCTGGCCGATGTCGAACTTCTGGGCCATTTCGCTCGAAGTCTGAGCGGTGGCCAGGTTGGACCCGATGACTATGTCGAATGGTCCTGCAAATACCATTGCAGGAATGAAAGCTGCTGCTAGCAGGATTGCAATCAATTTCTTCATATTAACCTCTTGAATGTTCTTTGATATTATACAGAACAATCAGGGAAAAGCAAGGTTACTTCTTTCTTTTTCAACACAGCCGGTTACTATTCACACCCTAGCCAATAGGAATCCGGATTTCAAATCAAGCTTAGTGATCAGCAGATCATATCAGACCGTTCAAACCGTCTTAACCGTCCAAACCGTTCAAACCGTCCAAACCGTCCAAACCGTTCAAACCGTCCAAACCGTTTTCAAACCGTCCAAACCGTTCAGGTCGTCTAGGTCGTCTAGGTCGTTGATAAAAAACGCAGGGGTGTGAACAGTAATGATTCATCACTTTGAAATTGAATTCTGGCCAATCCCTGATTCTTCTTCCCATTGGTTCTGCCATTTCCCTAAATAGGGAAATTATCATGCCAAATACTAGAAAAGTTCCCGAAATATTCAGTTCAGGCAGTTCGCTTCCAGTTCGGTTAGATCGGTTAGTTTGGTTAGATCAGTTGGATCGGTTAGATCGGCAGTTCGTCTCCAGTTCGGTTAGATCGGTTGGATCGGAAGAAACCGAAAGAACTGGGAATCAGAGGAAGCGTGAAAGGGCAGTGTTGAATTGGAGAAAGTGCGGACAGCGTGGCCGGGCTTGACTGCTTCTCGGAAGGCTGAATTGGCGTTCTTCTTTTTGAGACGATGAGCAATATTGCCGTGAGGCAGAACTTGAGCAATGCGCTGGCGAGCAGTCAGGGATTGGCCAAAACCAATAGAAATACTGCATGGAAGAGAATAATCCCCTTACGGTTTACAGATTGATTCTTTCTTTTTCAGCACAGTTCGCTTGCAGTTCAAACCAATGCATTTCCGAGGGCCTGGAACCAGGGCTCAGAGACCCACGTCCATCCGTACTACGCGGCGGGCAGCGCACTCAGAACCGAACATTATGGCTTCGGATAGAGATCCGCCTGAGGCAAGAGTGTGGGTGAGCCCTGCAGTGAACACATCGCCGCAGCCGGTGGCATTGACCGGATTCTTCACGTACTGGGCAACTGGATACCATGTCCCGAAATCACCATTTGATGCAAAAGCACCTCTCGATCCGCATGTTATGACCATCGTTGCTGCATACTGCGATGCTTTGGAGCGGACCATCGATTCGAATTCGGAATCCGAGGCACCGGTGATGCCGAAAGTCTTCTCGAACTCCTTGCGGTTGGGCTTGACTATCGTCGGATGGAATGGAAGGCAGCCCAGCAGGTTGGCGCCGCAGATGTCCAGGACCGTTTTCTTGCCAAGCTCGGAAGCTCTAGCGACCATGTCCGGGAACAGCGATGGACTGTAGCCAGGAGCCTGGGTTCCGGCGATGATCATCCACTCTATCTCAGGACGGACGATCTGCTGCTCGAACAGCGTGCGGATCTTGTTCTCCACGTCTGGCGAGCTTATAGGGGCTGCTTCGCATGTGAACTCAGTCGTGCTGCCCGAGTCGGATTCAAGGGCGGTGACGCATGTGCGCATGGGCCCGTCACTGAGGGCATATGCCATCTCGATGCCCAGCTTCGAGCATTCGGACTGCACTTCGGAGAACCTGTCACGTCCAAGGTGGCTCAGGTACACCGGCTTGTCGCCGAGAAGGCTCAGGATGCGTACAAGGTTGAAGCCCTTGCCGGCTATCTGCTCATTGTGCGCATAGGCGCGGTTCACATCATCCTTCTGAAAGCTCTTGTAGAAGAAGCTCTGCTGGAAAGTCGGGTTGAGGTTTATTGCAAGAATGGTGCTCATGGCTCAAGCTGGAGAGCGATCTCCGTCCTTCCTTCGAATTTGCGGTAAGTCACGCCGCTTCGGTCGAACATGAACTTGGAGGCCTTCACCGAATCTGAATCAGGGTATTTGTCCTGAAGATAGATGATCTCCTTGATTCCGCTCTGAATTATTGCCTTTGCGCATTCATTGCATGGGAACAGGGCAACATAGAGCCTGCATCCGGTCAGGTCCCGGCTGATGCTGTTTAGAATCGCATTGAGCTCGGCATGACAGACGAACGGATACTTGGTCTGAAGCGCGCTTCCCTCGCGTCCCCATGGAAGGTCGTCGTCGCTGCATCCGCGTGGGAAGCCGTTGTAGCCGACCCCGACGATTCTCTTGTCAGAATTGACAATGCAAGCCCCGACCTGAGTGTGCGGATCCTTGCTTCTCTTGGATGAAAGGACGGCGACTCCCATGAAGTACTCGTCCCAGCTGATGTAATCGGTTCGCTTGTCCATCGCAATCTCCTTGGGAAGGATTTTACCACACTTCAAGCCGGATGTCCTGTTTATTGTGCAGCCTTGAAGCCTTTTCCGGATTTGTTTTGGCCAATCCCTCATTCTTCGTCTTTGTCCTTCTTGTCCTTGATGTGGCTGGAATGCCCAGATTGCGGCGTTGTTCCGTTCCATCTGGATCAGGACAGCCTTTCTTTGTGATCCGGCGGCGTAACGCTTCTTCGGGCGATTTGCTTCGCCTATTGATTCCGATGTCAAAACTGTATTACCAAATTCCCAGCAAACCCTGCTGAAAATGCGGAAAAGACGCATGGATCACTATGTCTGATGCCTGGAGTGGAATCAAATCGGTGAGATGATGAATCCATGCTGGATTATTTGATCAAGAACGCACTCGTCCGTGACGGATCAGGCATCACTGACCTTTCTGGAGAGTAATGGTTTTTCATTGCTTTATTATCAGGATGATAGTTTTATCTCAAATAGAAGGATAAAATCTCAAAATGAGAATAGAGGAGTGGCAAGTGATTAATGACAGGTTAAAAGCCATTAGGCATGCGGAAGGATATTCGCAAGCATTATTTGCAAAGAAACTGGACTTGCCTCAGAATACTTATTGCCAATATGAAATTGGCAAGCGGTCCATTCCGGATGTTGTTAAAATCAAGCTGTCTTCTGTCGAGGGCATCAATCTTCATTGGCTGCTTACTGGTATGGGACCAATGTATCTTCTTAGAAGTGATGAAACCGTCGAAACTCGAGGCTGCCTTGATACCTTCTCGGATTTTATGGCAAATCCGATGTCTTCTGCAAGGTTTCAATCGGATGGCTGCTCGGAAGATGCCGATCAAATCACTAAATATGCTGCAAGAAGATATTCTCAAAGCACTAACTTCTCATGGACGAGGATTAAAGGCGACAGCATGGAACCAACACTGCATGATGGTGAGCAGGTAGTGTTTGCAAAGGGGGTTGTTTCAGGGGATGGAATCTACGTTCTGTCAGCAAGCGGAAATCAGATTGTGAAGCGCCTTGAGTTTAATCGCATTTCTGGAAAACTTAGGATCATCAGTGATAATCCAAAGTATTCGACCTCGGTGGTGGATCAAGAAAGTCATCCTGAAATAGCAATTCAAGGGAAGGTTGTCGTTTGGGTGCATGAAGAGCAATGAGCGTCGTTCGTCAAGGAGGAGTATGGCTGGTGATTTCAAATGGGTGAAGTTTTCTGATATTGATCTTCACGATATTTTCTTTGATTCTTTGAAAGCAGACTATGAAGAATTCTCGGACTGGTATCAAAGAAAGAGTAGTTCTGGAACACAAGCCTTGGTTTCAAAAGATGAACAGGGAGTCACATCATTTCTATATCTCAAAGAAGAATCTGAGGAAATATTACTATCCGATGGAAACCTTCCTCCAACGCAGCGAATAAAGATCGGGACTTTCAAAATTGACCAGAGATTGACAGGAATAAGGCAAGGTGAAGGAACTTTAGGAATTGCTTTATGGAATTGGCAGAAATCTATGGCAAAGGAGATTTATGTCACTGTTTTTCCGAAGCAGGTATTGCTGATAAACATGCTTCGCAAGTTTGGATTCAAGCATGTAGGTGATAATCCAAGAGGTGAATGGGTATTCATCAAAAGCAGGGATCAAATTGATTTCTTGACTCCTTATTCTTCATTTCCTTTCATTGATTCGAGTTTCTCCGAGGCATGCCTCCTTCCTATTGAAGATGAATACCATGATAAGCTGTTTCCTTATTCCGAACTGTATCGCAACGAACTTGATGTTGAGGCTGTTACTGCTGGAAACGGAGTTTCCAAAGTATTCATTGGCTTTCCGACTGGAATGGTTTTCTATGCTTCCAGGAGCCCGCTTCTTGTTTATAGAAAATATAATGGGAGCGGGAAAAAGACCTACAATTCAGTTATCACTTCGTTCTGCACGGTGACAAGGGTTTTGACTGTGAAATCCAATGGCATAGCTCTTCTTGATATCGACTCCTTTCTTGCCCAAGCGGGAAACAAGGCAATCTTTTCAACGGATGAACTGGTAAGATTGTATGAGATAAAGAGTAGTTTGGTTTTGATTGAAATGGTTTACAACGGTTTCTTGGGGAAAGGAAACAATGTGAACCATCATTGGTTGAATGAAAATGGATTGATGCCGGCACATCCTTATCAGGTTAGGTATTCGCCAGCTCAATTCGCTCGGATTCTGGAAAAAGGAAAAGTCAATGTGCAGAATGTTATTATCAATTAATCCAGAGTATGTTGATAGGATTTTCAACGGCTCAAAGCGATTCGAATTTCGAAAAACAAAGAACAGGAAAGAAGTTGATACTATTGTGATCTATGAAACTGCACCTGTGATGAAGGTTGTTGGAGAGGCGCAGGTTCAATGCATATTGCTTGATACACCGAATGCGATTTGGGACAAAACTTCTTCCCATTCGGGAATCAGTAAAGATTTCTTTGATTCATACTTCAAAGGAAGAGACTGCGCAGTGGCATACAAACTTGGAGAAGTAACTAAGTATGAATGCCCTGTTTCCTTGCTTGATCTTGGAATTAGAAGCGCGCCGCAGTCATTCATCTATCTATCATGAGTTTTTCTGCGAGGAATGGAGAAGATCAGGGATTTGGCTATGATGAATGACAAAGAATAGGCGGGTGTGCCACTTCTTCGGGTTTTTCTTTTGTTCTCCTTGCCTGGCATGGATCCATCGCCGATCATGAAGACAGCGCAGGCATCACTGAGGTCTTTGCTCTTCAGCCATGATCCGGAAGAAATTGCGGAAAGCTTGAATCATCATCGGGTTGCTGAATGCGAAGGAAATCTGCAATCCATCGGTTCTCGTGACAATCGCTTGCTTGCTGTCCATCTCGATGGTGATGTTCGAGAGCTCAGGGAAGGAGACCGGAATGAAGTGGTAATTGCCATTTGCTTCGAGCAAGGCCGTTACCGCCTCCAGATGGGCGCTTCGATCTTCAGGACCGTAGTTCAGCTTCTGCCTGATGCCAAGCGGGTCAAGGTCGATGCAGCAGGGGTCTTCGCTGGATTGAATCCGTACAAACTCCCAGAATGAGAAGGTGCCCAGATTGGTTATCAAAGCGCTGCTTCGCTCTTGGTGTAGGGAAAGAACCGCATCCTGCTTGGCCTTGTCGATCCCGCCTTTGTCAAGCATCCTTGCAAGCAGCTTCGTGGGCATCGTTTCCAGGCACAAAGAACTTGAGAAGGCATAGCGGTCCGATGTCCAGTTTCCATCGGACTGGCTGCTGCCACTGGTGCTGATTCTGACCAGAGGCAGGCTGCACTTGAGCAAAGCCTTGAAATCGGAAGCAGCAGATGCCACCTGGTCTCTGTCGGTTAAGTAATCATGCCACCCTTTTGCTTCCATGCCCCTTGCCTGGAAGGCGGTTATGCAAGCTGCGCCAGGTATTATGAACATGGTATGAGTGAAGCGTGAATCAGAGCTTTTGGTGCAATACCATGGTTCAATCGCTCCGAGCATGTAGAGCGGAAGCCAGCCGCCTATCGCCTGGAACATCTCGTTGACGCCACGGTCTATGTTGTGGATTATCCTGATTCTGGTCTGGTTTCGGGCACACTCGATCATCAGCGTCTTCCATCTGTTGAAGAAGGCCTCGTCGCCTGTCATCCAGCCCATGTCTTCATCTGAATAGAGCCAGATCTCTGGGGCTTTCCTTTCTATCACTTCCAAGAGGAACCTCTGGACTGCCTTTCTCATCCCTTCGATTCCCCAGTAGATCGGCTGAGGTTCCTCGATTGAACCCTGAAACGCTGGCGTTGGCGATGGACGGAAATTCTCGATTGAGCTCAGAAGCTCCTGCACAGATGAGCGTTTGATCTTTTCATTCTGGTTGAACAGCCAGGATGAAAAACGCTCCAAAGCTTGCTGCATGGTGCAAGTCGCATCAGGGATGCCCATTGCGCTGCATAGCTGCTTCCATCGGCTGCTGCTTTTCCAGATGCAGGAGAATAGATAATCCGCAAGAGCTTGCGAAAGGGAAGAGTTGGATGAAATGGAACGGGTTCCGCTTCTTAGGCGGCTTACATAGGAGCTGTCAACATTGAGCTTTCTTGCAAGCTTGGAATTCGAGACTGAGGCGATGCTCATGGCAGCTCCGATCTTCTCTCCTATGATCCTTGGGCTGCTCAGCGGCGCGCAGAATGCAGCTTGGTGAGCCAATGCCTTCGCCTTAGCTTCCGGGATCGGGTCTCCGAAGAGGAGCCAGCTTCGCAGGGCCTCATCCGTTCCGATTGCATCGGACAGAGCAGAGGTCAGCTCGTGGGCTTCGGCGAATCTGCAGATGCCATCGGTCAGCAGCGTTATTGATGAAGAATCGATCGGAGGTTTTCTTCTGCCGTTTCTGATCCGGCTGATCAACGATGGATTGCAGCCTGCAAGCTTGGCGATTTCGGCGTTAGAGCAGCCGAGGATTGATAGCAGCTGGGTGGTGTTTTCGCTTAGCATGAGTCATTGTAAGTGCATGTCATTTAAATTGTCAATGACAATATCAATGACAGCTGTTGCTTACGCTGCGGCGGGGACTTAGAATCAAGAAGCACGGAGGTGTCTTATGAAGAAACATGTCTGCTTATTGCTAGCGCTCGCTGCTGCTTTGTTCTGTTCTGTTATATGCGGGTGTGATGACTCCCCAGGGAAAGGAACGAACAATATCGATGAAATGCCGTTGGGAGCAGGCAAGTTCGCCACGACTATGTACAACAACTACACAGAAGGCGCGGGAACCTTCACCGTCACTGCAAAAAGCATAAAGTTCAATCCGGGTGATCAGAGTACCGAGGATGCCGACAAGCTGGATACTCAGACAGCGCTGGACAATGGATGGTCAATTTCTGATTCCTTTGAAATGGTTGACCCAGACGATTCTGAAAACCTAAACTTTACATACACTCTCTTCTTCACCAAGGATAAAGAGACTTCATACAAGCTGGTTTTCAAAGGATATCCACCTCATGATGTCAATGTATTAAAATACTTCGGAGAAACGCAGGACGAAGATTTTGCCATCTTCATGACATGGTTCACATACACATGATGACTTTCCGGCATTGAGGAAGCGGAATGGTCAGAGGATTTCATCCTGCCACTGATTGATGTTGCGCTCCCTTGAACTGAAGCTTATGCCAAGCAGGTGGATTGTTTTTCCTTGCTTGTCATGTTCGAATTGGTCGGCATAACCGCTGTCCTTTATTTGATTCATTGCAATGCGTGCGCTTTTATCTCTTTTGAATTCAATCACATAAATTTATGCATGAGTCTTGAGCACGGCATCGATGCGTCCTTTGTTTGTTGCAAGTTCTGCATTCAGTTCAGCGCCCAATGCTTTCATGATGCTTACGAACACAATCTGATGGATCTTTTCATGATCAGTTTCTTTAAGCTGATATGAAATAGAAGCATATAAGCTTTTCAGCACTGAAACTGCGCTCTCGGTTTGCCCATTTTCGAAGTATTTCAGCAGAAGCGCGGAATTTCCTTCTGGGCTTGCAATTCTTGGAGCATATGTACGAAGAATCGAAAGAGAGAAGGCTCTTCTGGTTTCTCCATTTGGGAAATCCAGGAAATAGGAGATGTTGTTATCATCGGAGCATTTGAGTGTCAGATAGCCTGATTGAAACAGCAATGCCTTCAGGTCTGATGCATCTGCATGATCGGAGGCAAGCTCGAGGATATCGAATGTTCTGAGACTGCTGGCGTCCATTCGCTCTGATAAATCAGTAGCCATGTTGAAATCCACTTTCTTGGCAATGTCCATCAGAAGCTTTGTGTTTCCAGTTTCTGCCCAATAATCTTCAAAATCAACTCCTCCGTAAAGAAAGAACTGACCGGCTGATACCGGGTTGTAGACGGTCTCTGCCTTCAGATTGAAGCAATAGCCATCATACTGAGCTTTCACTTTATCAAGATAGTCAACCAGCTTCATCGAAGAAGCTCTGATTCCTTCTTCAATGTAATCGCTGAAGTTGGCTTCCAGCTCTTCTTCGGTATACCCGAACATCGCGGCATATCTGCTGTCCATGCTGATGTCATTCAGATTGTTCATCTTTGAGAAAACGCTGACCTTGGCATATTTTGTGACTCCTGTGATGAAGGCAAATCTGATATTGTCTCCCTGGCTTTTGATGATTTCAAAGAATCGTCCAAGAATCAGGCGGATTTCTCCAACGCTTTCGTTGAAAATGTTGTCACTCATCAGGTTGTCGTATTCATCAATCAGAATCACGACTTTCCCGATTTTGGAAAGTGATTGAATCAGATCGTTGAACAGGAAACTGGATTGGCTTTTCTCTTCAAGCTTCATGCCGTATTCACTGGCAATTGCGTGGATGCGGTCTTTCAGTGCTTGTTCAAGCTGGTTGAGACTTGCGACATGTCTATGTGGACAACTGGGTAGGCTTTCCAGTCTTAATCCATTCTGTCGATTGAGAGCCCTTTGAAAAGATCTCGCCTTCCTGAAAAGATAGCTTCCAATGTGCTGAGCG
>Ga0265294_10001700_pt1 | contig 29646 bp, 17 predicted proteins | sample MunlanPumphouse3_FD_192504 | JGI IMG/M metagenome (GOLD analysis project Ga0265294, IMG submission 192504) | Groundwater microbial communities from a municipal landfill in Southern Ontario, Canada - Pumphouse #3 | ecosystem: Environmental > Aquatic > Deep subsurface > Groundwater | place...
CATTGAAGCTTTTTTTTTAGCCAATCATTGGCAACCTTTAACTCTCCTATTTGTGAATACAACTCTTTTATTAACACCTCTTTCTCATCCTTGTCTCCCTTGGTGTTATTATCAAACAACAGCGAGCTGTTGTCCAAAAACTGCTTCCTCCACATACTAATCTGGGATGGATGAAGTTCGTACTTGCTTGCCAGTTCCTCTATACTCGAACGCTCCTTTAATGACTCTAATACGACTTTGGATTTGAATTCGGGGTTGAATTTTCTTTTTGTTTTCATTTTCTGGTTTATTTATGCAAATCTAATCACTTTTGCACCTGTCCAGTTTTTGGGGAGTATATTATTTATGGAGCATAAAAAAACCTCCCATTTCAGGAGGTTTTAGTTACATTATAATTGCAATATTATCAGATACTATAAGAGGGGTATTAGTTTGCACTTGGTAATTTTATTGGGATAGTTAGATAGGAATTAACTATTTCCTTGCGATGTTTAGCTGGCAATATTTTTGGGAACTTTCGTACAATATTTTCAATAGTTCTATCTATCTCTTTATTTCCAGAACCACTAATAATTTCAGGTTCTTTCACTTCTCCTTCCTTAGTTACTACAAATCTAATTATTACCTTCTGTTCTGTAAAATTTAACTCTTTAATCTCTTTGAACATAGGATTGCAATAAACTATTGAAAGTAGTGAATCAATCCCTGGTTCAAATCTAGCTATTTGCTGCACATTTGAATAAACTTCTTCTTTATTTGCATCAATAATAACGCTACCCTTTCTTTTTAAATATGTGTCAACAATAACTTTAAAATCATCAACCTCCGTATTAATATTTCCTTTAAAGCTATGCATTTTATCAAACTCTAAATTCTTTAAAAGTGAAATTCTGAATTCAATCGGGTCATATTCAATATTATTACCGCCACCAGTTGTATCGGACAATAGACTTTTTCGAACTTCACTACAATCTCCAGTGACAAATTCAGAAAGTTGTTTACCATAAAAAAACACATCATACTTTTCAAATACACTACAACCAAAATATGACGAATCAGAAGATGTTAAAAATGATTTTTCATAACCAATAACAGTAACATAATATCCGTTTTCATTATCTTCAATTAAAACTTTTATGATATGATTTTTTGGAGATAAATCGACGTTTAAATCATCATTGATATACAAACGAATGAATTGTTCAACAAAAATTGAAACTTCCATTTTTCTATTACTTAAACTGCAACTAATAAATATCATTGCTATAAGTATAATCGTTAATATTTTAGCCTTCCTCATATTAATTTCTAAAAAACAATGTAGAGTTCATTCTGAAAACAACGCCATTTTTATCATAACCAACTACCATCTTATTACCAGGCTGATAAACATTATAACCAATGTTTTGACCTTGCGATTTAGGAAATTTTCCAGCATTAGTTTTATCTGATCCAGATGGGTCACTATTTTTAGGGTGATTATGGGTTATTTCTGTAATTATTTTTCCTTCTTTATTCATTTTTGTAGCTGTACTAGATGCACGTATTTTACCTTCCGTGTGGTTTGTAAACACTACCGAACCACTATTTTTTGTACCTATAAAACCAAACTCAATAGAAGAATTGTCTGAAGCAAATACAAAAACTTTTGCAGCATCAGAATTACTCATCGAATATCCTTCTCCTTCACCTACAACTTTCTTCCTAGTACATCCTCCTCCTGTTTCTCCCAAGGGGTCAATATCCACCTCTTTATCAAAAGACCCCTTTGTTACAGAAACGGACTTACTTTTATCTATAGAACCATCCGTTTTGGTTGCATAAAGTTCATCTGTTTTACTTTCTGTAGGTTTTACAAATTCTATAGAACCATCTTGATTTAACTTATAATCATCATAATTCATTCCATTCAAATCAAGAAATCTCATAGGATTATTCCCAGAAAAATGATAAGGAGAAAAAGAAAAATAACTTTCAGCCATCGGATCCACACTCAACCACCTAGCTATTGTCGGGTCGTATAACCTTGCACCGTAGTCCAGGTATTCCATGTTAGCTATTGTCTGCAGTTCCTTTCCGTTGAACTTGTACCTGTTTGTGGGCATGAGCAGGTATTGTTCACCCGTGTTTGTCCTTTTCCCGAAGGGTAGTAGTCGTTCTGCTCTGCCACTGTTCCCGCCTGGTCCGTGATCACCCTTATGCTTGCCAGGTGGTCTGTGGTGTTGTAGTAGGTGGCCATTTGCATACCCGCCTGGTTTACAGTTTGAGGCAAGTTAAGCAGATTGTAGCTCATTTGCAAAATTTGCTACAAATTGTAACCCAAACGTGTCTGCAAATTGTAAATATTCTAAAAATAATAATGGTTTATTTTACTAAAAGTGTATTTATTTTTCTTTACGGAGCAACATAATTTAAATTCAGAATTGTAAAAGTGTAATTATAGATGCGCAATGATGTTGAAAAACAAGCTATAATGTGTTGTTTTATTTGGACATGGTATTTTTTATATTTAAATTCACTGGGTAATAAAAATTTATTATATCATGAAAAAATCAACTTACTTTTTCAAAAATTTAGTCACATCATTTTTTCACTTTAGGAAAGCTTTAGTGGCCCTTTTTTTTGTCGCGGCATTAATAATAGCAATATGTTCATGTAAACCGGAACCTAATCCCGACGATGATTTGATTGTGTCCATAGAGATTGGTAATAATTATTAATATTTTAATTATGCAATGAGGCAATTTTTCCTTTTTACCATAACAGCATTCCTTCTTTGGGGTTGTGTAGATTTATTACCTTCAAAATCTGGCAATTCTGGTGCTGTTGTGGTTAATTGTGTATTAAATGACAGTGATGTTCAGGAACTCAAACTCACCCGTACAAGTAATGTTGAGGATATAGATGGGTTTAATGTCATCACTAATGCAAATGCTTACTTATATGAACTCAATGGATCTGACATTCAGCTTGCAGGAGAGTTCGAACATGTTGGTAATGGTGATTATTCCCTCCATTACAGGCCCGCTCCGGGAAAGCGATACAAACTTGAGGTTTCTACTTTTGAGGGGGAGAACCTTTCCGGTGTAACACAAATGCCGGAGGCTGTTGTTGTCATACCATACAATCAAGCAAGAGTGTTAGAAGATTGGTGGTATGGCGAAAATAGAGGAGATGCCCTGATACCGGACTTTGATTATTACGCACCCGGGATAAAAAAGGGGACCGACATGTACATACTGGAAAAAGCTCCTCTTAAAAATGTAATTTGGGTGAGCATATTAACCGGCAAGACTATTCATGAAGATATACTAACTTCAGTTCCTGGGAATTATAAATTAAGCCCTATAATTACAGCTTCAAGCAGTGATTATTTATCTTCTTTTTTTAATAAACTCAATCCATCAGATTCGTTGGATCAGACTTACTGGCTCTATTTTACAATGAGGCTATTTGAAAAATGGGAGATTGATCATGATTGGAAATTCATGTTTTTTAGACAACTGGACAGTACTGTGATGACAGCTTTCAGTATTAAAACACTATCAGCCGAATACGACACCTATCTTAAAAGTGTTATGACAAAAGCCTGGACTTTTCAGGACGAAACAGGCCTCTCCTCTATGTTTGACATAAGCAAAGTATATACAAATATTACCGGAGGGTATGGTGTTTTTGGTGCTTATTCAGAAGAATTGGTTTTCTACAACCAGGGCAGGTTTGTCAATATCTACCTTGCCCAGACAAGACAGAGTATACTAAGAACAGGGATTACAGAATTCATGAAAAACATCCCTTGGGATGATTATGAACTTATGAATAGCCTTATGATTTTAAAAAATTACATACAATGGCTGGACTCAGAGGTATAACATTGATCACGCTATTTTGCCTATTGTCAGCTTCGCTTCGTTCACAAGTTATCCTTGACTCCGTCGTTATTAAAGCAAAGACGGAGCGGGTTAGCACTACCATCTATACTCCCAAGAAATCAAGGATGTTAATTCCCATAACCGGCGAAAATGATCCTGTTAAATTAATCATCTCTCAATCGGGAGTTTCAACGGGAGTGGAAGGCTCTTCCTCAATATTTGTAAGAGGGGGTAACAATGGTAATAACAGGATAGAACTAGACGGAGTACCCTTTTATGATTCCGGCCATCTATTGGGTCTCATCTCCTCATTCCCCTCCGGAATAATAGACAATATATCCTTTAGGAAAGGAGGGCAATCATCTTCCAAGGGAGATTTTTCTGCATCATTAACAGAAATACGAACAAAAAATTCTCCGGAAGGATCATCTGTAACTCTGTCTCCATTTTTTGCAAGTGCATTTAACTCCGGATATGTTAGCAAGAAAAAAAACATATCGTACATAGCCTCCGCCAGATATACCTTGCTGAATCCTTTATGGAAAACAGCAAAAAAATTGGGTTCTATAGAAGATGTTGAATTCAAGCCAATTTCCGGAGACCTGTTTTTCAGGCTGGAAATTCCTCTTTCCGGGATCAATAAAATCACAACCGGAGCATACTACAGTAACGATGATATCTTTTTTGCAGAATCTGATATTGACATGTCAATAAAATGGGGGAACAAAGCGGCTTATGTTGCATGGAAGTTTTTACCTGCAAATTGGTTAACTATTGAGGCTAAAGGGTATTACCTTAAATACACCAGCTCTCAAAGCCAGGTATCCAACAGGGAAGAACAATTGAATACGTTGCTGTCTATTAATGAAAGAATTGAGGAGTATGCACTGAACACAACTGCAAACTTTCATCTCAAAAACTACAGTTTGGTCACCGGAGTAGAGATGAAAAACAGGCAATTTTTCTGTGCAAGCAATGTAACTCGAACCAATACGGCCCATAAAATAAATGCCATATTTGCAGACTTGGAGTACAATAACTCGTTTATATCTGCCAGAGCAGGGGTCAGACAATCTGGTTATTCTATGGATCTTACTGACATGCATCTGATTGCAACTACTTATTTTGGAAAGAACTTTGGAGCAGAGATTACTTTTGACAAAATGCATCAGCTGACTCATATTGCCGAAGGCGGTCTTGCAGGGTGGAGAGACTTTATTGTGCCTGCATCTGATTCATTACCACAAGAAAGCTGTAGCCAATTTTATCTTGGAGGATATTATTCAGGGAAAAAATTCAAAGTTTCATTAGGTGCTTATTACAAGCAGATGGAGAATCTGACCTCCTTAAAGAGAGCTTCAGATCTTTTTTTGGGATATTACAGGGACTGGAACCAAATATTGGAAACAGGATCGGGTAAAAGCCTTGGTATTGAGAGTTCTTTAGAGTTAAATCTGGACAAAGTATCTGGTACTGTCAGTTATACTCTATCTAAAACAGACAGACAGTTTGATGAAATAAATGAAGGTAAAAGGTTCCCGTTTCAATATGACCGAAGGCATATACTAAATTTCATGGGATCTTATCTTGTAAAAGAAAAAGGAGGACACAAACAGATGGCAAGCCTCAATATAACCTATTCTTCCGGAGGTTACTCTACTCTTCCTGTGGCACGTTACCAAGGGGCAGGACTACCCTATATAGGACAATTCATAAATGACGGCACATTGACAGACCTGACTCTATTTCATCTGCAATCCTTATTGGTGGTGCCTGATATCAACGGTTTTGAAATGCCCTCCTATTTCAGGGTAGATGCAGGTTACATCTTTGGTTGGAAAAGAGAAAAAACGGAGACAGAACTGGCATTGGGACTCACGAACGTCTTAAACAGACACAATGCAAGCCTGATTTTCTACAGTAAAGGGTTTTGGAGGCAACTGAGTATTATTCCAATATTACCCAGCATAGGTTTGAAAATCAAATTTTAAAATTGCATGATATGAGTAAAAACACCCGCTCGGCAAAGATGAAAGAAATTGCCTCAATTGCTTAACTTGCCTCAAGCTGTAAACCAGACGGGTATGCAAATGACCATCCAATTTATTTATATCAATTATTTACTGCTGTGAAAAAAGTTTTATCAATATTATTGTTTTTATCAGCTACCTGTATGGTCTCATTTTCACAGAACGCTGATTCCTTGAAACTGCATTATGATTATTTTTCCCAATACCTCTCTCCCGAGAAGTTATACCTTCACATAGACAGGACCATATTTTCCCCCGGGGAGACAATATGGTTCAAGGGTTACCTTGAGAACAAATCATATCAATCGGTCATGCCAACCAGCAATTTGGTGTATGTTGAACTGCTGGGAGATACCGTCATCTCCAGGATAATGCTAAAGAAAGGAGATTCGGGATTTGCAGGACACCTTCTATTGCCCGATGGGATAACCCCCGGGGAATATATTTTACGGGCATACACCAACTGGAACAAGAACATGCCGGCAGAATATATGTTTCATTCAAAAATAGACATAGTTGATTCCAAAAAACCTGCACAAAAAGGGCCGGCAGGCAAAAAGAGTGATTTGAAACTTGACTTTTACCCCGAGAGCGGGAGGTATTTTCCCGGGATGTTGGCTACCATAGCATTCAAGACAAATTGTAACAACCTTTCAGGATATATCCGTAACAGCAAAGGAGAAAAGGTGATTGATTTTAGCACAGGACACGATGGTATGGGTAAGGTTATGTTTTTCCCGATTGAGGGAGAGAAGTACTTTGCCAATGTTTCATCCGGTCAAAACATATATCAAGAGTTTGAGCTTCCGGAACCATCCACCGAAGGAGGGATGATTAACATCAAACGCAATCATGATGCCTTTATCATTCAATCATATGTGTCCCACGGAGCAGCTACCCTTGTTCTACACAACGGTTCTGAAATCTATTATTGCGAACCTGTGGACCAGGGACCTGTAAACCGAGGAAGCAATATTATGGGCATAGAAGTTGAAAATCTTTCCAGAGGTATCAACCATGCTTTGCTGATATCGTCAGGAGGGGAAATACTGGCAGAGAGACTGTTCTTTGTTCATGAAAAGGATCCTGTCAGTACAGGGATTGGATTTGACAAGGATATCTACGGGATCAGGGAAAAGGTAACAGTAAGTGCAACCCTCAGGGATACTTGCGGCAATCCTGTTTCCGGAGAGTTTTCGGTGTCTGTCGTAGACGGCAATTTCAAGGATTTTTCCCAACCGGACAATATTGAATCATATATGCTGATCTCAAGCGAGCTGAAAGGGAAAATCAATGCCCCGGGGTACTATTTCAACAATTCTGTCCCTCTGGAAGAAAGGTTGCGTGCAGTAGATCTGTTAATGATGGTCCAGGGCTGGAGGTACTATGATATTCCATATTTGTATGGCCATCAACCTCAGGTTAAATACGGGAAGGAGTTCACCCAGTCCATATCAGGATCGGTAAGGACCTTAATGGGCAGAAAAACTGATGGATTCTCACTCATTGTGTTTGCCCCGGACATTGGGCTCAGCTATCATAATGATTTCACAGGCAGTGATTTTTACATGGACAATCTTGATTTTCCCCATGGCACTTCGTTTCTTGTGCAGGCAAACAAAAGGGTTGGTAAAAGGCAACTGACAGCTCGTATGGAAAGTGATCTCTTCGCTCCCTATTTTGAATATCCCCAACTCTATGGTATGCCGTTGGATGGTTCGGGCGAACCCAAAGCGTTGATGAACACTCCTGTCGTTTACAAGGACTCCTTGAACAGCATTCAATTGAAGGAGGCAGTAGTAACGTCAAGTGGATATTACAGGCCCAAGCATAATCCATCACCTTTCGGACAATCTTTTGAAAGGTCCAAGGTAAAGGAGAGGGAAGAACTCGAAAGGGATGATTATAAATACATCCATGATTACATAGTTGAGAATTATCCGGTTTTTTTTAAATCTAAAAATTCTAATTTCGATGATGTAATTTACAGCAGACGGAGCGGAAGCATAAAGCATACATCGGAACAGACAATAACAACCAATAATGAGCCGGTTTTATATGTAGATGGATTAAAAATGCAGTCAACAGGTGATATAAAAACATGGAGTGTTCGTGACATTGAAAAATTGATTGTATTGAGAGGCAATGATGGTGCCCTTTACGGATCTGTATGGGGTGTCATTTTAATAACTACTCGCCGGGGTGGTTCGGTAACTGAAAAACAGGAGAGAAAATCAGACGGAGTGATAATAACTCCTCTGGGATGGCAAAAACCAACCGGATTTTACTCCCCTGTTTATGACACGCCGCAAATGTATAATACATCCAATCCCGATTACCGGACCACTATTTATTGGAGTCCTTCCATCAGTACCGATCAAAAAGGTTTTGCCACATTTGAGTTTTATACTTCGGACTACAAAAACCCATGCATAATAAGGATAGAGGGAAAGACTTCGGATAACAGGTATATCACTAAAACCACATATCTGCAGGTAGAGTAAACTTTGCAGATATTAAGGCTCTTAATTGTACTAAAACCGGGATGTTATCTCCGGGCTTATCAATTTATTCGACAGGTTTGTTTTCCAGCGGCCATCCTGTGATTGTAGAGATGTAAGGAATCAGGTTTTGGGCTATTTTCCTTTGCCCATTGTAATTTGGATGTCCCACCGAACCAAGGTCGCTGTCGCGGTTATGCACACCCGCCAGGTAGGCTGTGAAGAACAGATTTTGATCATTGGCTTTGTCACAATACTCCTTGATATATTCAAAGGCCATTCCCCTTAACGGAGGAGCTACACAAAGTACCGGAACGTTACCGTATTTTGTCCTGATATTCTTGATTATTATATCATATGCGGCCATAAACTCCTCTTTCAAAGGATGAGGTTTAGTAGAAAAATCATTTGAACCCAGGTTTATCACAACAAGGTCGGGAGTATAACCATTGAAGCTCCATTGGGGTTGAGGGTACATATCAAAGGTTTGCATCATCCTGTCTTTCATGGAGGTTTTTGAAACCCTTGCAGTGTCGCCATAGTTTCTTGCAGCACCCCAGCCTGAGTGGGCAATGAATGTGTAGTCGGAGTTAAAGTAGCGAGATATGATGGCACCGAATGCAAGATTGCAGTTCTCTGTTTCCGGTTTGAAAGGCTCGTCCTTGGAAAGGCCTTCGGTACCAAACCCTGCTGTTATTGAGTTGCCGATAAACTCAATGTGCCTGGTCCTGCCCGGATCATATGGAACCAATTCGCCTTTGGCAGCTAATTCAAATGCATGTATTGTGGTTTTACCTTGCTCTGCCTCGGTCCTTTTCTGGAGCCTGACAATATTCTGTTTTTTTCCCAGCCCTTTTGCAAGAACAATCAACGAATCTTTGCCAAAGGTGGTTACAACTCCCTGCTGTTTTCCGTTGACAAAGAGGTTGTAGTAGTTCTTTTTGGTATCCGATACCCTAATTGCAAGGTAGCCGCCGGTAAAAGCAACCTCCAAATATGTCCCGCTCCAGTCAAATGAGACCGAGCCGTCGCCGTTGTCAAATATCCTTCCGGTATACCTCGCTGCCGGGTGATTACCATCCACAAGCTGCCGGTGTTGCTCCAACAATGGCAACAATTCTCCCTTATGACCCACGTTGTAACGGCCAAACGGATCCATGAATTTATCGATCAAAACCGCACATTCCAACCTTGTCAACGCTCTTTTTGCATCATAATCCAAAAGGCCGAGGGATTTCCACTCCTCATTGAATGCATTCAAAAATTGTGCACTGGTTTTACCACTGTCGGCAAATGAGAACATTTTTGCAAGATCTGTCAGGGAAACATCCTTTTGAAGGTCAAAAACAGAAGCAGCGTCGGCAGCAGTATATTGGGGCATATAAAAGGGCAAAGCACCCTCCAATAGCTCCCTGTTGGTTATGGTGGAGTCGGCATGGAACCAGGTCTGGTTTTCCCAGCCAACATTCATGCCTGTACCCTTCATGATCCCGGTGGCCCCTATCCTTTGCAAAGCCTTGAAGTGCGGATGGTCAGTTGCAAGGTCCAGGTATGGAAGGATATATCCCTTACCATCCAGCACACATCTCTGGACATCCCTCACAGCAACATCCCTCACTTTTATGCCTTGTTTTACAGCAAGCGCGGCAAGTATCCCGGCAGCCTCACCTATCTGCAGAACCACCGGTTGCAGTCGTGTGGTTCCGTTCACAAGATTGGTGACAGAGATTGACTTTTCTGCCACGATCAAATCTTCGGTCTCTTTAGGTATCAAGGTTCCCAAAGGAAGCCCGTATGAGGGTACAGGATAAAAATGGAGATCGGGCAGGTTTTCCCATCCATGGTACCTGGTGTGGTGGTGGTCCACCGGGTAATCCCCTACCGCAATTGCTGTACGGTACAATGTACTGTTGTTTGCATATGGGTTCTTGATATGGTCCAGGGTAAACCGCACAACCCCGTCAATCCTCCGCGATTCCCTGTGGTAAGGTATAAAGGGGAATTTGTCTTCGGTTGGGAATTCGTCATCGGCCAAAGCCAGGTTCTTGAACCCCAGCTCAGTCTGGATATAATACAGGAAAGACAACGAGTGCTGCTTGGCTTTTTCGAGCTCTCTAATTCTCTCTTCCCGGTTCATTTCCACAACATTGAGGTAGTAATCATTTCCCTCGATGGGCCAGTTTATCATATATTTGCCATTGGGTAACTTCCCGTATGTTATCATCATCTCGGGACTCCACAAGCGTTTCTCCTCTTTTGGGTTGGTGCATTTCTTACTGATGGTCGAGCAGTAGAACAGCGAAGGATTATAACCTGCCGGACGCTGTATGGTCATATCCCGGTCATACTCCTTGAGTACCATAGCATATGTAAGGTCCTGGATAATGTCATTCTCCTGCTCTGGGGCGATATACTCCCCGGTAACCAGCCTGGAATCCATTCCCAGGTCGTACCTTACTCCCGCTTTTGCAGCAATATCTCCAAGTTCGGTGGCATCCACCAATATTGTAGCTGTTATCCTTTTATTGCCGGCTCCGTTTGACACAGTCAGGCTCCAACCGTTTTTCTGCTTTTCCATTGACCGCACCACAGAGTTGTACCAAACCGACAGTTTAGGATATTTTGATGCAATGTTCTTGAAAATGCGGTTGCCTACCGAAGGTTCAAACAATGTGCGGCTCACCCAACCTGTGTTGAGAGCTTCGGGACCACCATAGTAATTTTCCAGGGAGTCCCTGAATATACCCCACAAACCTCCCCTTAGCTTATGGTTACCGTCGGTTGCACTCACCCCTGCAGAGGTCAGCATGCCTCCGAGCCACTCATGCTCTTCTATCACTAGAGTCCTTACACCCATGGAGGCAGCTTTGATGCCTGCAGCAGTACCGCTGGCACCTCCGCCTACAACCACTACATCATAATGGGAGCGGTGGGGCAAGCTCTGCTCATAACGGTTACCAAACCTGTCGGTTGCAACCACCGACAGGGATGAGTTTCCGGATTTAGGTTTTGCACGGAAAAACTTGTCCGAAACCGAAGGCCAAATCCATTTGTGTTCCAGTTTATCTTTATCGGAGTACATCTCCCTTGCCATAGGGTCGTAACCTTCGAACTGCTCCATGGGAGAAGAGTAAGCTCCATCTTCGTATAAATCTACTTTCCATGAAGGGTCCCAGTTCCATACATTTGCAACAATGTACCCTTTGAAAGCTTCATCATCTTCTCCTGTATAGACCCTCATCTGGTAATCCTTTGGTTTACCGGTAGCTTTGTAATACCAGCTAAGGGAATCCCCATTTGCAAAATAGACTCCGTACCCTTTTGGAGTACCGTCGGTGCAGAGACTACCCTGCCACCAGGCACCCGACATGGCTGCCGTCACATGTTCGAAAAGGTTCTCCCTTATCAACACATTGTGGTTTGTATGCGTATGGCCCGAAATAATATGTGCATTGTAGGGTTCCAGTATCTTGTAAAGCCCCCTGTGGTTGGCCATTGTGCTCCCTGCCTTTTGGTAATTGAAACTCTTGCGGTCCTGTTCCGAAACCGAGGTGGGGATATGCATGGTTACTACAACGGTACTCCCTTCGGGAACATAAGAGAGGTCTTTTTCCAGCCAGGCAAGCTGGTTTTCGGTAATATACCCTATGTAAAAATAGTCCCTTCCTATAAAGAAGTTGTCGTTGAGCATTACATAATGGACCTTTCCTACATTGTAAGAATAATAGTGTGGCCCGTAAACCGCCTCATATTTGTGGAAGGAAGTTTCATGGGAACGGCCATAAACCACCATGTCGTGGTTACCCATTACATTGAAAAAGGGGATCCCGGCTTTGGACATCACACTATTGTACTCCGGATAGAGTTTATGGTCATGGGAAATCAGGTCTCCGGCACCAATCCCGTGGAAAGGAACCGGATATTCCGATACTGTCCTGCGGATATCTTCTACACCCTCCCCTAGCAAGGGAAACTCCTTTGCTGCATAAATCTGTGGGTCGGCAACCACAACAAAACCGTGGTTTGTATCATCACCATCCTTTTTTATAAGTTCAAAGTCATAACTTTTCACCTTTGGATTAAATTGTTTGTAGAACTTGACCACTCCCTCCGACACAGGGGCAGTATACCCCGATGGAAGTGAAACATATACAAACCTCCCCTCTTCAGAAACTTCCAGGGTATACCTGCCGTTGGAAGCCGTCACTGCGAAATTTTTGCCATCGGTAACCACTACTCCGGCAATCGGCTGGTTTCCAGAAAACACTCTTCCTTTTACCGTATAAGCAGAGAGAATGCCGCCTGTGAACACAAGCAGCATTATCATGATAAATATTGTAATTCTTTTGGTCATATCCTTTTCATTTATTTAAGTTTATCAAGAATCTGCCAGCACTGGTACAACCCCCTTGGGACATGGAAGCATCCTTTCCACTTGCCCCCTTTGAGAGAAAGCAATACCTCCCCTCTCCTGTTCAGGTAACCAAACCACTCCGGATGATCCTTATCTTTGAACTTATCCCATGCATAGGTATGTATTTTTTCGAACCAGGCCAAAGCCTCCTTTGAGCCTGTAAGCTGGTATGCCTTGAGCATGGTTATGGCACTCTCAATGTGGACCCACCAAAGCTTCTGGTCCCACTCCAACTGTTGGGTAGGATACCCTTTGATATCCATGAAGTAGAAAATACCTCCAAACTCTTTGTCCCAGCCATATTCTGCAGCATTGAGCGCTATCTTCACTGCCTTATCAACAATATCCTTGCGGCTCAGTTTTACCCCAAGGTCCATTATAAACCACATGGCCTCCAATATATGGCCGGGGTTTACAAGACGCCCTTCGAACGAATCACAAAATTTGCCCTCAGGAGTCACACTCTCCAGGATAAGTCCGTTTTCCTCTTGGTAAAACACATCCATAACCTCATGGAGGCATATATCTATGGTTTTATCTATAAGCTCTTTGTCTATCAAATGCTCTACTTCCAATGCCAGGTTGCAAAGTATCATGGGCAAAGAGAACCCTTTTAGCTCCCTTGTACCCGGATACAACTTGTTCCACTGACCCTTTGGGTTGTCTTGCTTTTCAATGATAAGATCAAATGTTTTCTTTGCAATTTGAGCATACTCGTCATTTCCTGTTGCAATGCTCAATTGCGCAAAAGCCATGGTTGCAAATGTATAGGAAAAAATATTATATGGCTGCACCAATGGTTTCCCGTCCCTGGTAACAGAAAAATACCAGTTGAAATTACCATCGTGGCCATGTTTCTTAAGAAACTCTGCTCCCATAATGGCCATATCAAGCCACTCCTGCCTCTTTTCCACTCGGTTGTAAAGCATGGAAAACATCCAAACCTGACGACCCTGGAGCCAAATAAATTTATCTGTATCAAAAACTTCTCCATCCCTTTCCAGACATGTGAAATAACCCCCAAACTGGTTGTCGGGAGAGTACTTTGTCCAAAAAGGTATCACATTATCTAACAACTCGTCTTTATAAAGACCAGCCAACTGTTTAAAATCCATCTTAATCCTTTTTATGGTAATTCCTTAAATACTCTGTATATCTGTTAAACAGGTGTCCTGCCTGCAGATATGCAGATTGTGGACTCATGAAATGGGAAAACTCAAATGTCACGGCGTTGCTGTAACCAGCTTTCTGAGCCATCTGCAGTTTGAGCAGCAATTTTTCCCATTTGATTGGCAAGAACTTGATGGGCATGTCCCTGTCAAAGGTCTCCGAATTGGTCCAACATTGGAGACCATATTTATCGGCCAGTCTTTTGTTAACCGACAAGAATTCCGTAAGCTGGTCAAACTCCACATGGCCATCCTGGAAGGCCACAATGTCCACAGCTCCCTGGATACCGGCAAAAATCTGGTCCCACTCCTGCTCATGGTCTGCCAGTGTTACCGACTCCCCTTTGGATGTAACCGCAGTATACTGGCTGATATTCTTGTTACCATCTATATAGGGAGATATCATTGTCGGAAGCCCTCCTGAAACCTTCTTGCAATAACGGCCAAGACCGGCATAAAGACCTATTATAGAGCCCGTCTTGCGGCTACACTCCTGGGAAATATACCATCCGGCAAAAGCTTTGTAATGGCCATACTTTTCCCACACTTCATCTATGACAAGCCTGTTGATCTCTGCCTCCTTTTCATAATCTCCTGCATCCCAGTATTTACCCGAATCATAGAGGCCAAAGTAAAACTTCATTCCCCATATTTCGCTTAATTTGAGATACATCTCTACCAGGTCCACAGGAGGAGTATAACACCCCTCCATGGATGTAAGCACCTGCGATGGAAATGTTTGCCATCTGCGGTAACCACACCTGATCAATATCACTGTATCTATCCCGGCCTCTTTCATATAGCCGAAATCCTTGTTCCACTCCTCAAGGCCCCAGTTTTGATGGGGAATGTCGTGACTTATTTCGTCCAGAAAAGTTCCCTTGATCTTCATCATCATTTATTTTTGTGCATTTGCGGCATCAATACCTGCTTTTACATACTGCCATTGATTGTTTTGCTTGAGATGTATCATATCAAAGAAAAAGTAGCCATCCCCTGCATTTATACACGCATCCACCGAATTTGCAATTGCTTCCCCAACATTCACCCCTGCAGGTACCTGGTTTGGATAAAAGAAATTGCCATCAGGTCCGGCAGAGACAGGTGCAGCACCCATTATCACCTCTTTGGCTTTCAATGTAAAACCTTGCATTGTCCATTCCGATTGTCCGTAAACCCTGTTGGCAGCCGCATACGCTCCAATGAGCATGAAATCCATATGGTCTGCATATCCAAAGTTCTTGTATTCAGAAGTAGCCCAGCTGTATTTGGAAGATGTGACAAAATTCGGACTTGCCCAGTTTACTCCAACATCATAGTACGATGAGTACCATCCGCCAACATATACCCCAAAATCAATGTCGGGGTTTATCGCCTTTACCCTTCCTCTTGCCTTTACCATAAAATCATGGATAACCTTTACTCTGAACTCCAACCATTTCTTGAAGTATTTGGGCAGAGGGTTTGGCAACTGGCCAACTTTGGTACCAGGAGGGATTATGTCGTTGGGGAAATTCTGGACGGACTCACCAATGTAATTCTCAAACTTCTGTTTTGTGTAGGTAGAAAAGTCACTTTCAAACCCGTCAAAACGGCCCCTGTCCAGTACAATACCATCTAATTGAGGGTAACGGGCCAAATCTTCCAGAATCTGGCAAATGTACTCCTGTACCTCATCCCTGACAGGATTGAAAAACTTGGCGTTCTTATCTGCATCCATGATGCTGGTCACACCTCCTGTCAAGTTCAATTCTGTTGTCCACGCTTTTTTTGCAGGATCCCTGAAAACCACACCCGATGTACCCAGACTGGTTCTGTTTCCCCCAACAAATGTATTGATTGCAGCATATACCTTCAGGCCCAATTTATGCCCCTCGTCAATGAATGCCTGCAAATAATCCCATGTGGCGGTCCTTTCATACCGCTGGTAACTACCTCCAATCCAAGCTCCCAGGAACTCCACCTGTTCTACCACATTGGTATTGAACAACACATCTCCTGTTGTGGGCCTTACATCCACAACTATATGGGTAAACCCACTATTCTTTGCAATTGTCAAATCCCTTGTTATGTTCTCCCTACTGTTTGCAAAATCGGGGAAATTGGCAGCTGCATCTACCCAAATGTATTTTGGTTTGGACGCATTGTCCTTGTTTTGCTCCTCCTCTTCTGGCCATTCCCATTCCGGAGTCTGGTTCTCTTTTTGACAAGAAGAAAAAAGAGAGGCAATTATCAAAGGGATTGCCAGCAATGTTGTTATGCTCATAAATCTGTTTTTCACTATTCTACCTTTTAACTTAAACAAAAAGGACAATCCCGGCCAAATTGACCGGAATTGCCCGTATCACGGTGTCTTATTTCTCTATACAGTCAAACTCCCAGGCAACAAGGCTGCGGCAGTTTCCGTCTGTATAATAAAGTCTCAGTTTATAGCCATCTACACTAGGTACAAGTATAATATCACTTGAAGCAAACACAGGTGATCCAAACTTGTATTCATTGGTAGTGAACACCCTGGATGGAGAGTTGTCAATCCTGTCTGTGAACTGGTCAAGTGTGGAAACATCAAACATGTAGCCCAGGCACTGGCTGTATGTAAAGTGCATGCCACCATAAACAGCAACGTATGTTGCCCTGTTGAACTCAACAGCATCAACTGTGTTGAAGTTGGAGTTTGCACCCCAAGTAGGAGTTGCCAGCATAGCTACACCATTGTTGGTTGCACCATCCACTGCATTCAGTTTGTTTCCTGCACCGCCGTAGTTGGTTATAAAGTAATTCCCTTGCGGGTTTACAGATCCATATACAACATCTGTATTACCTGAGTTCCAGTTTACAATATTGGTTGCAACAACCGCCTCCGGAGCACCTACCACACCATCACTTACAATCCAACGGATAAACTCATTGTGGGCCGGAGGATTTGCCCATGCCCAGGTTGGAACTGTAATTATGGCATCTTTTGTAATATCTCCCTGGACAGAAATCTTGGCTCCCATACGAACTCCTTTTCCAATTGTGTAAGTCATGGATGTGAATACCTCAGGAGCTTTTGTCACTGAATTTGTAGTCCATATTGTAAACACATTGTTTTTGGTTGTGTTGTTACATAACAACAGGTTGCCAGCTTTGTCAGATGTGATTGCACCACCCGTAAGGTCCCTGCTGCCTGCAATAAGGCCAAGCCTTTCACCTGTGGTTGCATTGAAATAGTGTTGTTCTGTACCAATACTCAACACCAAGTGGTTTCTGGTAGCTGCCAAGGTATGGTTCTTGTTTGCTCCGTTGGAAATACCATACTTCACGCTCAAATCACTAACCCAAAGTTCGGTTTCGCTGCCTGGACGGAACCCGTAGTTGATCTTTGGAGGTATAGTCTTTTGAACTGTATATTGTGCGGTAGTAGTTCCATCATGGGCTGTTACCGTAAAGACAACCGGCTCTGAATAGTCCCTCTCTGCAGAAGGATCAGGTGTTATTGTTGAATGTGGTGAAATTGCCACAGAAGCTGTAGACAAACCCAAATCATCTATTGTAATCAATGAGATGGTCTTGTTATCCTGGTCAATCACACCTGTCAGTTCGGGAGTGTTTAGGGAGAAGTTGATTATAGCACATTTATTACTTTTTACACGCTCGCCTCTAATCATATAGTTCTTTACAGAACCATCTCCTTTTGTTACTTTCACAGGATTCTCCTTGGTCAAGTCCATCACACTCAAGCCTGGTTCAATGAATGTATTGTCGTCCAGGTTTGCTGTTATTTTCATTTTTGTGATTTCAGTCTCATTAGTGCTCTCTTCGGGATAATACCATGGCACAGGAATCACAAGCACATCAGCTTCCGGATTTGTAACCTGCAGTGTGAACTTTGCATTCGCATCATTTTTGAATTCGCCTGCAGAAAACTGTGCAGAAAGGCTGTTCAGTCCCTGTCTCACTTCGGCAGGAATCACCTTTTCCGGGCTGTGGCAGCTGCTCAGGATTGTGAGCAGTACTGCAAAAAACATCAATATATTTCGTTTCATAACAATTTCTTTATTATCTCCATTCAGGATATTGTTGTACTGCGGTATTATTCATCAACTCTGTCTCCGGAAGAGGAATACGGTACATCTTCTCTTGGAACGAGCGGTCTTGTTTGTCGCAATCTACATAAAAATATGTATAAATGGCTCCCTCTTTGATAATCTTGAGACCATGCACCCTGCTGCCTGGACCATTGTACTCTATATGGGCGAGTCTCCATCGTCTCATATCCCAGTAAAGGTGACCTTCGTATGCAAGTTCAATCTTCCTTTCATTCCTGATGGCCTCAAACAATTCCGCGCCACTCTTGTCTGTGTATGGCAATCCAACCCTTGCCCTTACGGCACGCAAATCTGCATTTGCCTGTACTGGGTTGTTGAGCCTGTATGCAGCCTCGGCCCTGTTAAGGTAAACCTCTGCAAGCCTTATTGCAATCCATGGCTGGGTACTGTTTTGGGAGTTCAGGTCAATATGGTTTTCATCTACGAGTTTCCTCAAATAATATCCTGTCACCGACCTGCCCGATGGATTCGGGTCATCCTTGAATTCTGCATAACCATCCTGGCCATTCACATACGATTCAATTTTCCTTCCTTTCCAGTTTGCACCGTTGTATAATATTGATGCATGGAACCTTACTTCCAACTGATCGTACGGAGGTGTCTGCGTTGTTCCGTCAACATTATGCCAAGGAGTCCAGTCAATGTGACCACCTGTCTGTTTTTCATAAGACTCCACCATCTCCTGTGTAGGAGCGGCACGTCCGCCAATACCTGGGACATCTCCGCCAGGTGTAAAGTAACGGTTGTAGTTATGAACAGGCCCTCCTGTCTGCATATAATTGAATTCCAATATGGATTCTGTATTCCCGGCAGTTGCAGAGGTAAACGCCTTTTGGTAGTTGGCTACCGTATTGCCAGCCATCAATTCATATTTTTGCAAATTGAAAACCTCATCAGCGGCATCTTTTGCTGCCTGCCACCTTTGGGCATAAAGCATAGCCCTGGATTGCATTGCAAAGGCTGCTCCTTTGGTCACACGTCCTATATCTGCCCCACTCCAAGAAATTGGCAAATGGTTTGCAGCAAAATCCAAATCGGCCTGAACCATATCCCATGCTTCTGCCTCAGGGCTCAAAGGGGTAGATTTGGAAATTTTTGAAAGATCTTCGTCATAAATGATCACATCGCCACTTCTTTTTATTAACTGGAAATAGAGGAATCCTCTGAAAAATCTGGCTTCTGCTTCGAACCTGCTCAGTAAATCCTGGTCCAGGTTCCCGCCATAGTTTCTCAACCCAAAAAGGAATTCGTTCACACGACGTATCCTGGTGTACAAATCATCCCACATACCAAGGTGGAACGCTGCTGTTGGAGCAGACATGCCACCATCGGCATAAGCCACAATATTTGCAAATCCCACATGTGTACCCGGGGTCATTGATCCATATTTAAGGGTTTCGGTGAGCCCCTCTGTGAGACCTACCTGGCTGTCACCACCGCCAAATGCACCATATATGTTTATATACGGGTAAAAGCCATTGACGTATAACTCAACCGACTCTTTGTTTTGCCAAACCATTTTGTCGGAAAGCCTGTCGGTAGGGTTCATGTCCAGGAATTTGTTACAACCCGGAAGAACCACACCTATCAATAGTATCAATAATAATATTCTTGTCTTCATCTTGTCTGTCGTTTAAAAAGAGATTGTAATTCCACCCATAATGGTTCTCTGTTGAGGATAATAACCATTGGTTACTCCTGGCCTCTCAGGATCTATACCTTGAGGAAGACCGCTCAATGTGAACAGGTTTGTACCCTCTACATAAACCCTGATATTGTCACTGCCAATTTTCTGGGTTATTTTCCTTGGGATTGTATAACCCAGCTGGGCCGATTTCATCCTTACATATTTACCGTCTTTGTACCAGAAAGTAGATGCATATGCGTTGTTTGTATTAGGAGCATTTACAGAAAGCCTTGGATATGTACCGGCTGTATTGTCCGGACGCCATGCCTGCTCTACAAGGAACCTCGGAGCATTTGAACCTGCCTTGAAAGGTTTTGTAAAGATGGTGTTGTCGTCGTTGTAGTTGTAATAGGTACCGGTAAGTGATATTTCGTGCAAAGCACCTGCTGTGAACAACATTGCAAAGTCAAAACCTTTCCATCCTCCATATATATCCAACCCTGCAGTAAGTTCCGGCCTGTTTGGCTTGCCTCTCAAAGCCCTGTCCTGGGCATATGAGATTATTCCGTCTCCGTTAAGGTCTGCATATTTGATATCACCCGGACGCGGCCTTGCTCCTTGTATATACGGAGAATTGTCTATCTCCTCTTCACTTTGGAACAAACCCTCTGCTACCATTACCGGGGTTGCCCAAGGGGATTTGCCTGTTCGTTTGGCATAATCCGGGGTATTAGGGCTATCCTGGTATTTTATATACCTTGTTTTTGCATAACTCACGTTCAGTTTTGCACCGTAATAAAAATCCCCTACACGGTTGTCATGTGTAAGCATCAGGTCAAAACCTTTGGAATCTACACTGTTGTTGTTTATGTAAGTTGTGTAGTACCCTCCCATGGAACCAGGCATTGCAGATTGCGCACCCAAAATGTCCCAAGTGTAGTTGTAGAACACGTCAAACTCAATACCTAGCATCCTGCTCCACAGTGTTGCATCAAAACCAAAGTTGTAGGCAATCATTTTTTCCCATGTCAGGTTAGGGTTGGCAACTGCAGTAGTCATCAACGCATTTTGCTGTTGACCATTGAAAATTACCTGAGGAGTAGGATTACTGCCACCAATGAAACTCATGGTGCTCAAAAATGCATAAGGAGAGATCGGGTCAGAGCCCAAAACCCCGACAGAACCTCTTATTTTAAGGTTGTCAATAAAATCGACATTAAAGAAATCTTCGTTGGACAATCTCCATCCCAAAGACAAAGAAGGGAACAAACCCCACCTTTTACCCGGCACATTACCGGCAAATTTATATGAACCATCATACCTTGCAGAGAGTTCCGCCAGATAGCGGTTGTCGTAATCATATTTGACACGGCCTACAAAACCGAGGCTCCTGTTTGCATCACTTGAACCAGAGATAGGATTGTCCGAAGGTACCCTGGCCATGTTCAGTTCCGGAAGCTCTACAAAATAAAACCCCTTGCCATATGCAGCAAAACGGTTGCTTTTGTAATCCCTGGACTCCATAAGCACCATGGCATCTACATTGTGTTTACCAAACACATTGGCATAGTTGATACTTGTCTGGCTCACAAGGCGACGCCACTGTGAATAACCCTCTCCCAGCGTCCTGTCCACCTGGTTTCTGGCATCTGTAACCAAACCATAAGAAATATCGTTGGTTGTAGAGTTTGGAACAGTTTCCAGCCACACTTGGTATGGTGTGCTGAAATTCTTGGACACGCTGCCGGAATGGTCGAACCCACCTGTAAACTTCATGTTCAAGCCTTTTACCCATGGCAAGTCCCACTTTAGGGTTATGTTGGTCTGGATAGAATTGGTAACCGATTTGTTGTTTCCCGAAAGGGAAGCAGCTGCAACCGGATTAACGGCATTGTTGTATGCATTCCTGCTGGCAACCGGAATACCGTCAATCTCCATTGGAAGATAAGGGTGTGCATAGGCTGCCTGCTCTGCAACCGAAAGCCATGCAGGGGAAGAGACACCGGCTGCCATAGATCCTCCTGCAGCATAACCGGGTGACCTTGTGTCACTGATACTACCTGCAATACCCAAAGTCAGGGTCAGGTTGTTTGCAATTTTTGCATCAATGTTACTCCTGAGGTTGTAACGGTAGAAATCGAAATTTTCAATGTTTCCTTTTTGCTCCAGATAACCCAACGACGCAAAATATTTGATTTTATCTGTTCCTCCGTTTGCAGTCACATTGTGCTGAGAGGTAATTCCCATTCCAAAAGTCTCCTTTATCCAGTTGGTATTTCCCCATCCGTCAGAAGGATCGTCGTTGAGCATTTTTGCCACTTGCTCTTGGGTAAAGATTGGTGCACCACCATCTAACTCTGTTGCCTTGTTATACCAGTAAGCATAACCCGGACCATCAAGGAACTCAGGATAATCCACATTCATTGAGGCACCCATGGAACCTTTGTAACTAATTTTGGATTCCCCTACACGGCCCTGTTTTGTTGTTATGATAACCACACCACCGGCAGATTGCAACCCGTATACCGCAGCCGAAGAGGCATCCTTCAAAATAGAGATGGTCTCTACATCGTTAGGATCAATATCATTTATAGAACGAGGCATACCATCTACAATATATGCAACACCTGCCCTTGATCCGCGGATCCTCAAACCAGCAAAGTCAGAACCTGGTTGTCCCGACTCTTGCACAGAAGAGACACCTGCCACACGACCACCCAACACACTGGATATGTTGGTTGCAGGAGACTTGAGCAACTCCGAACCCTTGATTTGGGTTACAGAACCTGTCAAACTGGCTCTCTGCGTAGTACCGTAACCAACTACAATGATCTCGTCCAATGCAGAGGCAACTTCTTTTAAAACCACATTAAGGACTTGCTGCCCTTTGTATTCGACCTCCTGGGTCTCCATCCCAAGATAGGAGAATTCCAACACATTACCTGCCTTGGCAGATAACGAGTAATTTCCCCCAAGGTCACTAGATGCGTAGGTGTTAGTCCCTTTTACAAGGACAACAGCCCCCACAACCGGTTCCCCTTTTGTGTCGGTAATTTTACCTCTCACACCTGTTTGTGCGTATGAAGCATACGGACATAGTGTAAGAATGAGCATTAAGAGCAACAACGCTCTTAATGTCTGGAGATTCTTGAAAATCAGATGAACTTTTTCCATAGAATGCCTTAGTTTATAAATGATTATTTTTATGACGAACTAACGTCGGTTTTGCTTAATTTCCCTTAATGCTCTTTTCCAGCACATCCCACCAATTCCTTGTAACTATGTGGGACATGTCAAAGAGCATCATACCACCTTCGTTACTATCCAAAGCTTGTTTGACAGCCCTCCCGAACAACTTCTCATCTCCTTCGTACTGCTCAACATATATTGACCCCACTACAGGTACAACCCCCTGGGTAAGCTCCTTTACAAGCTCCGAACCACCCTCTACGGTATACCAGTAAGTACGGCTGTTATCCATCCCGGGTTCATCCCTGCGGCCAGGATTGCCGGTAGCGTTGTCAAGGTCCTCTTTTGTTACCGTTGTATAATAGAGCCCTGTCATATAGATATCCAATAACTCTGCATATCCTGTGTTTTTGTAATTTGGCGTAGCCCACCAGAACTCTTTGGAAGGATCGTACTCTTTACTTGCAAAATTAACCCCTACATGATAATAAGTTGGATACCATGCGCCTGTATAATCACCAATCAAAAGTTTGCTGTTTACCCTGCGCAACATATTGTGGACATCCTGCATGAAGTTCTTAATAACCATAGCCCTCCACTCGCTCCATTCAGGAAACAACTCCCCTGTCTTGTACTCCATTTTACCCTCGTCATTCTTTACCCAGTATAGGATATCGTCAGGGAAATTCTTTACCTCTATACCAGAATACTCTTCAAAGAGTTTCCTTGACAAATCGCTAAAGTCAGATGTTATGTTGTCAAACCTCATCCTGTCAAGGATAAGACCATCAAGCTTCTTGTACTTCTTTGCAAACTCCTCTAAAATACTCAACTGGTATGCCTGCACCTCTGGGTTTGCAGGATTCATCATCCCGTTGTAATTCCATTTCATTTGGGAAATCGGAATAATCTTACCCTCCCAGTAAACTTGCGACTGCCATTCGGGGTGCCTTTTGTATATCACACCCCTGTTAAAGAAATTGTGTCCTCCTGCAAAAATATTAAGAGAGGCATGAACCCTCATGCCCAGTTTATGCCCCTCTTTTATGAAGATGCCCATCATATCGAAACCTTCACTTCTGTACTCGCCATCCCATTCACCCATAAACGGAGCAATGTCGCTTTTGTACAACACCTCACCCATTATAGATTTGACATCTACAACCACATCGGTAAAACCAATTTCCTTTAGTTTCTCCAGGTAAAATTTGATTGAATCTGCAGAACCCATTCTTTCGTAATTTGCCTCACAATCAATCCACATGTACTTAGGTTTTGTTTGACCACCAACCGTTAACCCAAAAGCACACAACAAAATCAGTATGACAAGCCTCTTCATAATTTACTTTTTTTAAACTTATTCAAATTAAATTTATACAAACATAGTAAATATTTTTATTCACAAACCCATATTATTAAATTATTTTATTATCTTTTATAAAAATATATACCCTAATACACTATGCTCAGATAAATAATATCCATTTTTCTTATTATATATAGGTATATATAGAATTTGACAGCAAATCAGGCAGAGATCACCAATCTAATTATTCAAATAAATTATTTTACTAACTATTCATTACATTTATCATTTATTTAATAATTAATTTGGACGTATTAAATTATGTGCTACTTTTGCAACAATTAAAATACAATTACTATGAGCCTCTCCTGGATAGACATTTTAGTTATATGCTTATATCTGATAGCAATCATTTCGGTTGGTTTTTACCTTTCAAAAAGAGCAACCAAAAACATTGACTCCTATTTCCTGGGAGGGAACAAAATCAAATGGTACTTTTTAGGACTTTCAAACGCCTCCGGCATGTTCGATATTTCAGGTACCATGTGGACTGTTGCAATCCTGTTTGTTTATGGACTCAAAAGTGCATGGATTCCATGGCTATGGCCAGTCTGGAATCAGGTTTTCGTAATGGTTTTCCTGGCTATATGGATGAGGCGCTCAAATGTAATGACAGGTGCAGAGTGGATCCTCACCAGGTTCAGCGGAAGAGGTGGTAAATATTCCCATATTGTCGTTATAAGTTTTGCAGTCATCAGTGTAATAGGGTTCATGGCCTATTTCTTTGAAGGTATCGGCAAATTCGCAATCATGATACTCCCCTGGGACCTTACTGCAGACCTTGGATTCATGACCCTTACTTCGGCACAATCGTACGCCCTGATAATAATAGGTATAACCACAATCTACACCCTTAAAGGCGGCATGTTCAGCGTGGTTGCTGCAGATGTGTTCCAATTTGCAATCATGACAATTTCTTGCCTTATTATAGGGTACATTGCTTTTACATCCGTTACTGCACAGCAGGTTTCTGCACTCACACCGGAGGGGTGGGACAACCTCTTCTTTGGATGGAACCTTGACTTAGACTGGGGAAACCTTATGCCTGCCCTCAATGACAAAATAGCGACCGATGGTTATGACCTCTTTGGTGCACTGGTCATGCTCATGTTGTTCAAAGGTATTTTTGCAAGTCTGGCAGGCCCTGTGCCAAGCTACGATATGCAAAGGATACTCTCTACAAGGAAACCTTCCGAAGCTGCCAAGATGAGCGGGTTCACTATCATGGTCCTTTTTGCACCAAGATACCTTATGGTTGCAGGCTTGGCAGTCCTTACACTTGTATATCTCTCCCCCGAACTTGCAGCTATGGGTGCAAATGTAGATTTTGAAACCATATTGCCTATGGCAATAACCAAGTTTGTCCCTGTCGGGCTAAAGGGTCTCTTACTTGCCGGACTTTTGGCCGCCTTTATGGGAACCCTCGCAGCATTTGTTAACTCTGCTCCGGCATACATTGTAAATGACCTGTACAAAAGGTACATCAAGCCAGATGCTGCTCCAAAAACATATGTACGTTTCAGTTATCTGGCATCAATAATACTTGTAGTGGTTGGTGTGGTATTCGGGTTCTATGCAAAATCACTCAACTCTCTCACCTTATGGATCACATCTTCGCTATATGGTGGGTATGCAGCAGCAAACGTTCTTAAATGGATTTGGTGGCGCTTCAACGGATTCGGTTATTTCTGGGGAATGACTGCAGGATTGGTATCATCCACAGTCAAGCTGTTGTTTTTCCCCGAGATTGCAGATATTTACCTTTTCCCGGCTGTATTGCTGGTCTCATTCATCGGGTCTATCGCCGGAACATTGCTTACACCTCCAGATACAGACGAAGTGCTCATGAAATTCTACAAGAATGTAAGGCCATGGGGCTTTTGGAAGCCTATCCACGACAAAGTAGTGAAAGAAGATCCTGAATTTGAAAAAAACAAAGATTTTGGAAGGGATGTAGTGAATGTGATCACAGGAATTGTATGGCAAATGTCACTTGTTGTCCTGCCAATTTACCTTGTAATACATAATTTCAAAGGAGTTTGGATATCCCTGGGAGTTATTGCATTGACTATGGTCATTTTAAAGTTCAACTGGTACGACAGGCTCAAGTATGCCGACAAAGGCTACGAGAACAAATAATATTTGTGTAATTTTGCTCCCAAACAACCAAAAAATGAACACCTCTTTCCTGCAGAAAAACTACGAAGGCAACCGCAGTGCCTCACTAAAAAAAGAGATCATCCGTATTTTGGTGGTAGGAGGCAACTACAGTATAGCCGATATCAGCAAAGAGATGTCAATAAGTGTGCCTACCATCACAAAGCTTATTGTCGAACTTATAAATGAGGGTTTTGTGCTGGACTTTGGCAAACAAGGCACCAACGGAGGACGCAGGCCCAATGTTTACGGACTGAATCCCGATGCCGGGTTCTTTGTGGGGGTAGATATCAATAAAGACAATATCTCCATGGGGGTAATCAACTTCAAAGGAGAGATGACAGAGTACACAGGCCATAAATCATTTATCCTTGACAACACCTTCGACTCCCTGGACAAATTATGCTCCATAATAAACTCTTTCATAGAAAAGCTCCCGGTACCCAAAGATAAAGTCCTTTCAGTTGGCATCAACCTTTCTGGAAGGGTCAACTCCGAATCTGGATACAGCTATAGTTTCTATTTCCTTGGCGAAAAACCTCTTTCCATGTTGGTAGAGGAGCGTATAGATTGCCCTGTATATATAGAAAATGACTCCAGGGCAATGACTTACGGAGAATTCATGATGGGAGAAGATAGCCATGTAAAGGACATGATTTTCATAAATGCCAGTTGGGGGCTTGGTATAGGAATCATCACAAACGGCAAACTCTATTATGGGAAATCTGGTTTTTCAGGCGAGTTCGGTCACTTCCCGTTTTTTGACAACGAAATCATCTGCCGGTGTGGCAAAAGAGGTTGCCTGGAAACTGGTGCATCGGGATCTGCCGTTCACCGCATGTTCACAGAACAACTCAAAGAAGGCAGGGTATCCATGCTTTCCAACAAATTCAACAATGGAGAGGAGATTACCCTTGACGACATCATGGACGCTTTGCAAAAAGAAGATGTACTTGCAATAGAGGTAATGGAATGCGTTGGAAACGAATTGGGAAAAGCCATTTCGGGGCTCATCAACCTTTTCAATCCAGAGCTCATAGTACTGGGAGGCACCCTTGCTGCAGCAAAAGAGTATATACTTTTACCCATCAAGAGTGCCATCAATAAATATTCCCTTATTTTGGTGAGCAAAGACACCAAGGTCAAGTTATCAAAACTTGGAGAAAGATGCGGGGTAATTGGCTCCTGCATGTTGGTCAGGAGCAAAACCCTTGGACTTCTCTAGTTATTGTACATGTAGTACTTTTTGGACAACTCCCTGAAAGCATCCACATCTTTGTACCAATAATCCTTTATGTCTTCAAATTTGTGACGTTTGGAAAACAGCACCCTAATCTGGTCGCTACCGCTAACCTGGTCAAACATCCTGTACCTGCCCTCATTTGCATTGTCAAACACTGCTTTTTCGGGATATAATGCTGCCAAAGCCTCCATCACATAAAACTGCACTTCTGTCAATGCAGCCTTTTCGTAATCCAATATATGGATTTGGACCCCTTGGTAATTCATTCCTGCCCCTACACTGTAAAAAGGCTTCACATGCAATGGCCGGAAATGCACACCTGGCAATTCATAACTATTTAACTTGTCTGCAAGAGCTTCTGCTTCTATCCATTCGGCTGCAAACATCTGGAATGGAATGGTGTAACCCACTCCAATTGATATATAACCCAGTTCACCCAAAATACCTGAGGTTGGATAAAAGACAGAGGTAGAAGCATGAGGTATATGAGGTGAAGATGGCACCCATTGCAATCCGGTCTCTTCGAATCTCATAGATCTTTTCCACCCCTCCATTCCCACAACTGTCAAATTGACTTTACTTTCCAGCATACCCTCTTGGTTAAGCAGGTTAGCCAACTCTCCACAGGTCAAACCATATATGTAAGGGATCTTGAACTGGCTCACAAAGGAGATGAAACCATCTTCTGCAAGGTTTCCCTCAACTTTTAGACCTCCCAAAGGATTGGGCCTGTCAAGCACCACAAACTCAATGTTGTTTTCTGCAGCAGCTTCCATTGCTAATCCCATTGTACTTATATATGTAAAAGACCTGCTTCCGATATCCTGGATATCATAAACCAAAATATCAATGCCTTGTAGCATTTCTGGTGTTGGCTTACGTGTAGACCCATACAAAGAGAGAACCGGGATACCGGTTTTGGGGTCATTCATGTCCCCAACCTTGTCTCCGGCGTGCACATCTCCGCGAACACCATGCTCAGGGCCAAATAGTGCAACCAGGTTTACATTGGGAGCCTCATGCAAAACATCAATAGTAGATTTCATGGAATTGTCAAATCCGGTAGGATTGGTAATCAATCCCACCCTTTTCCCTTCCAGTATTTTAAAGCCCTGATCTTTTAAGACTTCAATGCCGGGCTTTACAATGGTCTTTCCATTGGACTCCACGGCACTTCCTGACGTGCACGATGCAAAGGAGCTCGTAATGGCAGCTGCAATTATTATTGTTAATAAACGTTTCATAATTCTTTAATTGAAATATTAGTAATAGTTAGCTTTGTGCCGTTTTTTTCCTTCCAAACTGCGGATCGACTTTTATCAAAGCTGTAACAATAAAGGTAATACTGTAAGATATCATAATCCACCAGAAGAAATTCCTGTATCCCAACAACTCTTGCAACCAACCGGCCATCATTCCTGGTATCATCATACCCAATGCCATGAATGCTGTACAAATAGCATAATGGGCTGTTTTGTGCTTACCGTCAGAAAAATAAATCATATACAGCATATAGGCAGTAAAACCGAAACCATAACCAAACTGCTCAATAAACACACTCAGGTTTATAAGGAACAAGCTATCCGGCAAATAAACAGACAGATATACAAAGGAGAAGCTAGGTAAGGCAATGGACAATGCCATAGGCCACAACCATTTCTTGAGACCTCCCACAGATGCTACAATACCTCCGATTATCCCGCCTAAAGTAAGACCAATAATACCCACAGTACCATATACCATCCCCACCATGCCGGTTGTCAAACCAAGTCCTCCAACCTCATTGGGGTCAAGCAAAAATGGAGTGACCATCTTTACCAACTGAGCCTCGGAAAAACGGAACAGCAACATAAATGCTATAGCACTCTTTACCTCTTTTTTCCTGAAAAACGAGGCAAATGTCTCGAAAAATTCCTTGAAAATTGTAGCAGGTGTAACATTGACAGCTGCAATATCCACCTTTGGTTTTGGCAAAACAACTTTATGA
>Ga0265294_10001702_pt1 | contig 29621 bp, 28 predicted proteins | sample MunlanPumphouse3_FD_192504 | JGI IMG/M metagenome (GOLD analysis project Ga0265294, IMG submission 192504) | Groundwater microbial communities from a municipal landfill in Southern Ontario, Canada - Pumphouse #3 | ecosystem: Environmental > Aquatic > Deep subsurface > Groundwater | place...
AAATTAACTGGTCTTTTCACGGCATATCCTCCTTGTTAAAAGGTTAGTAATTGTTAGTTACCTGACCTTTTGAGGATATGCCGTTTTTACCTATTTGTCAATTTGCGAATAATAGTTTACACTACCTATAATATATATCATTTGACTAAAATTATTCACTATGATAAATTAAATAACGGTATGTATAGCTAAAAGGGAGGAATCTATGTTTAATCGAAAATTATTAGTTTTATTAATGGCTGTTTTTATATTTAACGGATGTGCAGTTATTTTTCAGAAAGGGCGGCGGACAGATTTAAAAACAATCGAAACATTGCGTACCCAGGTAAATGAACTTGAGCAAGCACAAATAGCGCTTCGTGATAAGCTGGCTCAGGAGATACAGGATAAACAGGTTAGCCTTCGTATGGCAGAAAAAGGTCTTGTTATTACTTTTGTTGCCGAAGTTCTATATGATTCAGGTAAAGCTGTTTTGCGGCCTGAAAGTCTTTCGATATTGGATAAAGTCGCTAATATTATTAAATCAAAAGTGCCTGATAATAATATCGGGATAGAGGGGCATACTGATAATGATCCTATAAAATATTCACGATGGGAATCTAATTGGGAGCTTTCTTCTCATCGTGCGTTGAGTGTTCTGCACTATTTGCAAAGTGATGGCGTACGGCCCGAAAGACTTTCAGCTATTGGATATGGTGAGTATCATCCTATGGCGGATAATTCTACCAAAGAAGGACGTCAACTTAACCGGCGTGTGGAGATAGTTATCCTGCCAAAGACAAATAAAGAACGTGATGAAGACGTGATACCTGAGATTGTGAATCAAACTGCTGACATGGAAAATGATTGGGAGGAGCTTAAATGAGAGATAAACCTTTTATTGTTAGTCTGTTAATAGCGCTTATTGTAGTATTAGTTATTGCGGGTGTTTCACTTATTGTTAAGATGAATAAATTGCAGGCTGATTATAAATCAGAGGTTGCGGATAAGATGACGGTACAGAAGGAGTTGGAAGATGCCAAAACTTCAAGTAAAAAAGCCGTAGCTGAGAATCAGGCGTTACAGGATAAAGTAAAATTATTGGATGATCAGCTTATCAAAGTTCAGGATGAGATGGCACGTTTGGAAAAACTTAAAGATAAACTGGAAGAGAATCTCAAAGACGAATTGATCAAACAGGACAGTATTGTTAAGGGCCAGTCAAAAGACGCCGATGCGAAAGAGAAAACAGAAGTGAATTCTGATATACCTGCGGAGGGTAAATAGTAAACTCTGTCATTTTATGGTGTTTTTAACAAGGGGCTTAACGGCCCCTTTTTATTTTACATATGAATATACCTGAGCATATTGCGATAATAATGGACGGCAACGGCAGGTGGGCTTTGGAAAAAGGATTGGCACGTACCCAAGGGCATAAACGCGGTGCGGAACGTGTTAAAGAAATTGTGGCTAAAGCGCAGGAGATAGGCGTTAAGTCTGTCACGATTTTTGCGTTTTCAACTGAGAATTGGTCTAGGCCTGAAAAAGAACTTAAAGCGTTATTTTTTTTGTTGAAGTTGTTTCTTGATAGTAATTTCCGAGAGATGAAAGAACGTGGAGTTAAATTTAAGGTTATCGGGCGGCGTGACAGGTTGCCTGCAGATGTTCTTGAAAAGATTGATGAGGTAGAAACCGGGACGGCTGTTAACAATGATTTTATTTTCAATATTGCCATCGATTATGGCGGTAGATGGGATATAGTTAATGCGGCTAAAAGTGTTTGCAGGCGTTGTGTCGACGGTGAAATTGATATCGAATCAATAAATGAAGAATTTTTTGGAAAGTATATGCAGTTGAATTATGTTAAAGAACCGGATTTGCTTATACGTACGTCCGGTGAACAGCGAATAAGCAATTTTCTTATTTGGGATTGTGCTTACTCGGAATTTTATTTTTCACCTTTGAATTGGCCGGATTTTACGGCTGATGAGTTGGTTCGGGCAATAGAAGATTATTCGAAACGTGACAGGAGATTCGGGAATCATGGGTAAGAGATTTGTATCATCGATTATTATGGGTACTGTTTGTTTTTTTGCGATAACTAATTTAAGGTTTTGCGCTCTTATAGTTCCTGTATTAACAGTTGTGGCACTCTATGAGTTTTTCTATATGGTAGAAAAAAAGGGTGTACGGTTGTTTAAACCGTTCGGTTTGTTTGTTGGCGGGCTTATACCTATAACGATATTTTTCAAATTACCCATAAGCGAAGGATGGCAATTTCTTTTCGTTGTCATCGGTGTCTTTTTACTGTTTTTACTTGAGTTGACTAAAAATGAAACGCATCAGCCGGTGCTTTCGATATCAGCGACAATTTTCGGCATATTATATATATCATGGTGTTTTAGTTTTTTAATCAGGATAAGACAGCTTCCTGAAGGCGCTATGTTGAGTGCGTTTTTATTATTGGTGACTAAATCATCGGATATAGGTGCATATCTGTGGGGCAGAAAATTCGGGAAGACCGCTTTACTTAAAAAGGTTAGTCCTAAGAAGTCGCTTGAAGGCTCGATAGGCGGTTTTTTTACTAGTTTATTTGTCGGGTTGGCATTTTCGGTTTTTATTGTCAGTATGGATTTTTTGGAAAAGTTTTTCATAATAATAATAATTGCGATTATTTCTCAGTTGGGAGATCTTTTTGAGTCATTGATAAAACGTGATTGTCTTGTCAAAGATTCTGGTAAGATTTTGCCGGGCATGGGCGGTGTATTAGATGTTATTGATAGTATTATTTTTACTGCGCCGACTTTTTATCTGTATTTTACAATGTTAAGTTAAGTAAAGAGTGAGACATGGAAGATGTCATTATTTTTGGGGCAACAGGTTCGATAGGCAAGAATGCTTTAGATATTATACGTTCTAATAAAAAAATATTTAATGTTAAAGCCTTGTGTACTAATGCGAATATAGCCGTTCTTAAAAAACAAGTTGATGAGTTTAATCCTAAATATGTGTGTGTGGCTGACCCTGTACAGGCGGATAAGTTTAAAGACGTTTTGAAGAAAGGTGTTAAATTTTTTTACGGCCTTAGCGGGTTAAAAGAATTTTGTTCTTTGGAAAGTGACATTTCTGTCATGGCAATTTCCGGTATAGCGGCGATGGAACCGTTACTTGCGCATATACCGCATACAAAACGTATAGCTTTAGCCAATAAAGAAGCAATCATTACAGGCGGAAAATTTATTTTCAATAAGGCAAAGAAGTATAAGACTGAAATATTGCCGGTTGACAGTGAGATAAACGCTTTATATCAATTATTCAAGAGTGACGGTAAAGTCGAACGTGTGTATTTGACAGCTTCGGGCGGTGCCTTGTTTGATTATTCTAAACCGCGGGTGGCTAAGATAACGGCTAAACAGGTTTTATCACACCCTACGTGGAAGATGGGTCGTCGAATAACGGTTGATAGCGCGACATTGGTCAATAAAGGTTTTGAGGTGGTTGAAACTAACAGGTTCTTTAATATTGAATATAAAAATATTCACGTTGTTATTCATCGAGAGTCGGTTGTCCATGCGATGTGTGAATATGCCGATAATACAATATTCGCGTGTATGTATCCGCCGGATATGCGATTACCGATAGGCTACGCATTGTTTTATCCTCAGGCGCGGATGACAGTGAAGGGTATTGATTTTAGTAAAAGATTTTCGCTGAGTTTTCAGCCGGTTTCGTTTGAGCAATTCCCGTTACTTGAGCTTGTTATTAAAGCAGGCAGTGAGGATAACAATAAACTGACGGTATTGAATGCCGCTGATGAGATTGTGATAGATTATTTTCTCAAAGGGAAGGTAGAGTTTAAGAGTATAACAAAGATTTTATTTGATATTTATAATATGTGTCCTGCGTATATGTTAAAAAGTGTTTCTGATGTGTACAAATGGGATACATGGGGCCGTGGTAAAACAATGGAGTTGTTGGATAAATTATGTTAAACATTTTAATATTTCTTTTGATTTTGAGTGTGTTAGTGGTTGCGCATGAGTTTGGTCATTTTATTGCTGCACGGAAAATGGGTGTGCGTGTTGAAAAGTTTTCTATTGGCTTTGGGCCGGTGATTTTTTGCCGTAAAGGTAAAGAAACGGACTTTCTGGTTTGTGCTTTCCCGCTTGGCGGATATGTCAAGCTTGAAGGTGATAATTATGAAGAACTTAAAGGCACAGAACATGAGTTTTTATCTAAAGCGCCCGGTATAAAGGCTTTGATAGTTTTTGCGGGTCCATTTTTTAATTTGGTGCTTGCTTTTATTTTGTTTTGGATTATGGCGGTTTTTGGTATACCAAGATTGGGCACAACCGTAAGCGCGGTTAAAGAAGATTATCCGGCATATAGCGCCGGCATACTTGAGGGGGATAAGATCCTTAAAGTTAATGATAAAGAAGTAGAGTTTTGGGATGATATGACAGAACTTATACGTAAGAGCGGATTGCCGTTGAGCTTGACTGTACAACGTGGTGATACAGAACGGACATTTGAATTGGGACTTAAGGGCGGCAATACGCTGGATGAATTCGGGCTTAAACGTAATGTGCCGATGGTGGGGATAATGGCTGATAACAGTGACGTTAAGATATATCGTGAAGGGTTTTTGCGTGCTGTGCCTGTAGCGTTTGAGCTTGTAGTAGAAAAAACTATGCTTTTGCTTAAAGGCTTTGCTTATATGATCACGGGTGAGGTTAATTTCAAGGATTCTGTTGCTGGTCCGTTAGGTATATATTACATTACCGCGCAAGCGGCGAAGATAGGGATACTTGCGATAATTAATCTTATGGCTATTTTGAATATAAGTTTGTTTGTTGTCAATCTGATACCTTTTCCCATTCTTGACGGCGGGCATTTGTTTTTGTTTTTGCTTGAGAAAATAAGAGGTAAACGTATAAATGAAAAGACAGAAGTTGTGTTGTCTCGTATAGGGATGGTGGTACTGGGTACACTTATAATTTTTGTTTCTTACAACGATTTTGTTAAATTCGGAAGCAAAATATGGAATAGTAAGAGTTCCGGGCAGGTGATTGAGGATATTGAAAGCGGAGAATAAAATGAGCAGAGTTGTGCATATTGGGAATTTGAAAATAGGTGGCGATAATCCTATAAGGATTAAGGGGATGCTTAAGACACCTTTTGCCGATAAGCGCGGGATGATGAAAGAAGCGAAACTTTTGGTTGATGAAGGAGTCGATGCCATACGCGTGGCTGTTAAGCGTGATGAAGACGTTCTTATGGCAGGGTACTTGAAAAAAGAGATTAAAGTGCCGATAGTCGCGGATATACATTTTCATCATAAGCTGGCGTTGGCTGCTATAGAAAACGGATTTGATGCCATAAGGCTTAACCCGATGAATATTACTGATAAACGTAAGATCATACAGATAGCACGGGCTGCCAAGAAAGCCAAAGTTTCAATGCGTGTCGGAGTAAATTCGGGAGGGTTTAAGTGCAGCGGTTCGGATGATGACAAATTGGCTAAGCTTATGGTTGATGAAGTTGCTAAGTTTATTGATGTATTGGAAAGTGAAAAGTATAATGCGATAATGGTTTCGCTTAAAGCGTCTACTGTGAATACTACGGTGCTTGCTAATAAATTGTTTGCTAAACGTTTTGATTATCCCGTTCATTTAGGAGTTACGGCAACAGGCCCGTTTTTGGGAGCGGTTGTCAAATCATCTGTAGGTATAGGCATATTGCTTAATGAAGGGATAGGCGATGTTATACGAGTCTCGTTGACTGCGCCCTCTTATCAGGAAATTCAGGTTGCTAAGAATATACTTAATTCTTTGGGCGAATATGACATTGTCCCTGAGATTATATCATGTCCTACATGTTCTCGCTGTTCGGTGGATCTGGTATCGTTGGTTGAGAAAGCTCAGCTTGCTGTAAGTAAGTTGGATAAAACATCTAAGAATTTGCCTAAGAAAATAGCGTTTATGGGCTGTGAGGTTAATGGGCCGGGCGAAGCTATGCAGGCGGATGTCGGAGTTGCGTTTGGTGAAGCTAAAGGTGTGTTATTTAAGAAAGGTAAAATTGTCGGGACCGTTTCCAAAAACAGTTCAGTTAATGAATTGTTGAAAAAAATGGGGGTTAAATAATGGAGCTTCATGCGATCAAAAAAGAGTTACGGCGTGAGTTAAGTTTTACGCTTGGTGAAGGACAGAGTTTTGGTGAAGCAATCATTCGCGAGCGTGTAGAGAAAATATTTAATTTTTGGGAATCCGACGGCAGAGTAAATATTGACGACCAGACACGTGAGAAGATTATACGTGAACTAACATTGGAGTTCTTAGGCTTTGGGCCGTTACAGGAGCCTATGAATGATCCTGAAGTAACGGAAATTATGGTTAACGGGCCGGATAGTGTTTATATAGAAAAAGACGGTAAGAAGCAGCCGACAGATATAAAGTTTGATAATGAACAGCAGCTGCGGCATATGGTAGAAAAGATGATACGCCCTACCGGAAGGCGTGTGGATGAGTCTTATCCGTATGTCGATTTTTCGCTTACAGATGGTTCACGTGTTAATGTTATATTACCGCCGTTGTCTGTCGGCGGTGCGACGGTTACTATACGTAAGTTCTTGAAGACAATAAACCGTATTGATGATTTAGTGACGCTGGGCACTATAGATGACCGTATGGCAAAGTTTATAGTTGCTTGTATTGAAGCTAAAGCAAATATAATGTTTTCTGGCGCGACAGGAAGCGGCAAAACTACGACTCTTGAAGTTTTGACTTCGTATCTTGATCCGCAGGAACGTATAATTGTTATTGAGGATACGCTTGAATTGTCGTTAAGACAGAAACATGTTGTTCGGTTGCTTACACGCCCGCCTAATATTGAGGGGCGCGGTGAAGTTATGATACGCGATTTGTTCGTTAATACGCTCAGAATGCGTCCGACACGGATAATTTTGGGTGAGATAAGAGGTGCTGAGGCGATGGATTATTTGCAGGCGCTTAATAGCGGACATGGCGGTTGTTTGTCTGTAATACATGCGTCGTCGCCGTATGATGCCTTGACAAGATTAGAAACTATGGCATTATATGCAGGTCTGTATATGCCTGTATGGGCGGTTCGTAAGCAGATAGCCTCAGGATTGAATATTATCGTTCAGCATGACCAGCTTATTGACGGTACACGTAAGATTACACATATAACGGAGGTGAAAGGCGTAGAGAATGAGGAGATTATTCTTAACGAACTTTTTACATATGAGCTAGATAAAGTAGATGAAAACGGGAAAGTGCAGGGGAGTTTTAAGGCAGTTAATAAACCGTCGTTTATGAATCTGTTCAAGCGGCGTGGTGTTAAGTTGGACGAAAGTATATTTACGCCTGATAAATGAATTTCTGCTTTTTAGTTTTTGAATAAATTATTTTTATAAAGCGTTTAATTAAATAAGAGGATAGTTACATGGATTTTTTTTCACAGCAATTTATACCGACTTCAAGACAGGCTTCGCGTGATGCTGAGGCGGTAAGCCATATTTTAGGATTTAGAGCGGGTTTGTTTTTTATGCTATCTGCCGGTATATATTCGTATTTACCGTTAGGGTATAAAGTTATACGGAATATAGAAAAGATTATTCGTAAACATATGAACGCCTCTGGCGCGCAGGAACTTTTGATGTCGGCGTTACAGCCGATAGATATTTGGCGTAAAACCGGCAGAGATGAGATATTAAAAGATGTTATGCTGACGCTAAAGGACCGTAAAGGCCGCGAGCTATGTCTTGGGCCTACTCATGAAGAGCTCATAACCGAAATAGCAAAGCGGTATACTAAATCGTATAAACAGATGCCGTTTATTTTGTATCAGATACAGACTAAGTTCCGTGATGAAGCGCGTCCGAGATTCGGATTATTGCGCAGTTGTGAGTTTATTATGAAAGACGCGTATAGCTTTGATGTCGATGAGGCCGGGCTTGATATTAATTATCAGAAAATGTATGAGGCTTATAATAAGATATTCGCAGAGTGCGGTGTTGAATATGTATCTGTCGAAGCTGATTCCGGTGCGATGGGCGGTAAGGTATCACATGAGTTTATGATACCTGCGGAAATAGGCGAAGACACACTTTTTTATTGTGCTGCATGTAATAAATATTTTGGTGATATTGAGGCATGTCCCACTTGTAAAGGTAAGTTGCATAAGCGGACTATGATTGAGGTAGGGCATATATTTAAGCTTGGGACTAAATATTCTGCTGCGCAGGAAGCGCTTTTTCTTGATTCCTCCGGTGCGCGTAAGCCGGTTGTTATGGGCTGTTACGGGATAGGTGTCAGCCGAATGCTTTCTGCGATAATTGAAGGCAATAATGATTCGCGCGGTATAGTTTGGCCGGTAAGTGTCGCACCTTATAAAGTTATAGTTTCTATATTGAACGATAAGTTTAAGGATGAGGCTGTTAAGTTTTCAAACGCATTGGATGAAAGAGGTGCCGAGGTCTTAATTGACGACAGACCGGAGAGTCCCGGAGTAAAATTCAATGACGCGGCGCTTATAGGTATACCGTATATACTGGTTTTCGGTAAAACGTTTGAACAAAAGGGCAAAGTTGAATTGGAAATTCGCCGGACAGGGCAGAAACATGAGTTTGAGTTAGATAAGGCATTAAATTATTTATTGGAGCAGTGCGATGCAAAAAGATAAGGTAGAACTTTTAGTTAAAGAAATAGTTTTAGCGCATGGTCTGGAACTGATAGAGTATAAAGTTTTTGAGCAGGGAAAAACTATTGTTGTGCGTTGTGAAGTTGATTATCCGCGCGGAGGGGTTAGCATAGATGCTTGCGGTAAGGTGAATAAAGAGATAGTAAGTAGAGTTGAAGCGGAGGGTTTGCTCAAAGATGATTTTACTATTGAAGTTAATTCACCGGGGATAACCAAGAAGCTTAAAACAGCTTCGGATTTTACCAGGCGTATGAATCGTGAAGTAGAAATATTTTTTCGCACGGGAAATGAGCGTGCTGACGTGTCGGGCGAGATTGTTAAGGTCGATCAGCAGACGATTATCCTTAAAACAAATGATGAAGAGATTAAAGTTGATATTAATGAAATAAAATATGGTAAGGAAAAAATTAAGTTTTAAAAATCATATAGTTCAGAATTATTTTTTGATTCTGGCAAATTAGAAGTTAAGGAGGAATTTAAGTGAATAAAGAATTTTTAAGTATTATCGAACAATTGCAGAGAGAGAAAGGCGTTAATAAAGAGGTACTGCTTGATGCGGTTAAAACTTCTTTAATTGTTGCTGCGAAAAAGATTATTAAGTTTAACACAGGTGAAGAGCCGGAAGATGTAACAGCTGAAATAGACCCTTTAACTGGTGATATGTGTGTGCAGGTTGAGGGGAAAGAGTTTGTTTCCGGTGAGTTTGGGCGTATTGCCGCTCAAACTGCCAGGCAGGTGATTATACAAAAGATCCGGGAGGCAGAAAAGGATAACGTCTATAATGATTTCAAAGATAAAGAGGGTGATATAATAAGCGGAGTTGTTTATCGTATAGAGAAAAAAGCTGTTATAGTTGATATTATGGGCCGTGGTGAGGGTATTATCCCGAATTCTTTTCTTTCACCTTTAGATAATCCGCGTATGGGCGAAAGGATGAAGGCTTATGTTTATGAGGTCAAACGTGACAGAGGCGTACAAATAATACTTTCACGTAAGCATGAAGGGCTGGTTAAGAAATTATTTGAACTTGAAGTGCCGGAAATATTCGAAAGTATAGTTGAAATAAAATCCATAGCCAGAGAAGCCGGCGAACGAACAAAGATCGCTGTTTTTTCCAAAGAGGAAAAGGTTGACTGCGTCGGGGCGTGTGTTGGTATACGCGGGGCACGGGTTAAAAGTATTATTGAGGAACTGCGCGGTGAGAAGATTGATGTAGTACGTTGGAATGATGATATTAAAGAATTTATAAAAGAGGCTTTATCGCCTGCGACTATTTCTCAGATAGAACTTGACCGTGAAAACAAAAGAGCGAAAGTTATCGCAACACCTGAACAACTGTCTTTGGCTATAGGTAAAAGAGGTCAGAACGTAAGACTTGCCTCTAAGCTTGTCGGGTGGGAGATCGATGTACGTTCTAAAGAGTCTATAGAAGCGGCCATAAAGACGATAGGTAAGATGAAAAGTCTCGGCAAGAAAGGTACTGAAAGTGTGGTTGAGTCGGGTTATAACAGTATAGAGGCTATAGCAAAAACAACTGAAGAGAAATTAGCAAAGATAAAAGGTATAAGCTCCAATAAAGCTAAGCAGATAATAGAAGAAGCGAAAGAATTGATAGAAAACACAAAAAACAAAGAAGACTAACACAAAGGATGCGATAACTTTGCGGAAGGAGAAGGATAGAGATGAGAATTTATGAGTTAGCCAAAAAAATAGGGATAGATACCAAAGAGTTGATAGCTAAACTTGAGGATATGAATATTGTCGTTAAAAATCATATGTCGAGTTTGGACAGCGATACAGCTGAGATTGTTATGCATGAACTTGCGGATCTTGAGAAAAAAGAGATAGAGGATAACGTTCTTATGGTGGATTTCCCTATTACTGTTAAAGACTTAGCAGTTAAGCTTAATAAAAAACCGTCGGAGCTTTTGGGCGATTTGATTAAAAAGGGTAAGTTTTTTAATATTAATCATAACCTTGACGAAAAGGCTGCCGGCGAGATAGCGTATGATTATAAAATTAATCTAAAGAAGAAATTGTCTTGTGAGGAAGAAGCATTAAATGTTGAGTCAGGTGAGATGTTACCGCGTCCGGCTATTATTACGCTTATGGGTCATATTGACCATGGTAAGACTAGTGTCCTTGATTATATACGCAAGAGCCGTATAGCCGACAAGGAAACGGGTGGTATTACTCAGCATATAGGGGCGTATCAGGTTAAGTTAGGTAACGGGAGTATAAGTTTTTTGGATACACCGGGTCATGAAACATTTACGGCTATGCGTGCGCGTGGTGCCGATATTACAGATATTGTTATTATTGTCGTAGCGGCGGATGAAGGTATTAAGCCCCAGACTATTGAGGCTATTGACCATGCTAAGGCAGCTAATGTGCCTATCTTGGTTGCGATAAATAAAATTGACAGGCCGAATGCAGATGTCGATATGGTCAAACAACAGTTATCAAAACATGACCTTGTACCCGAAGATTGGGGTGGTAAAACAATAACTGTTCCTGTATCTGCTAAAACGGGTGATGGGATAAAGGAATTGCTTGAGATGATATTGCTGCAAGCCGAAATTTTAGAGCTTAAAGCTGACCCTGGAAGGACTGCACTCGGTGTGGTAGTTGAAGCTAAACTTTCTAAGGGACGCGGGCCGGTAGCTGCCGTTCTTATACGTACGGGTACACTAAAAGTTGGTGATTGGTGTGTGTGCGGGCAGTATATGGGCCGTGTAAGAGCGTTACATGATGATAAAGGTAATATTGTAAGAAGTGCTCCGCCGTCTTTCCCAGTCGAAGTTTTAGGGTTGAACGGTGTGCCTAATCCGGGTGATCAGCTTTTTGTCGTACAGGACGAAAAAAACGCACGGAGTATCGTGGGACAGCGCAGGGAAAAAGAAGAAAAAGATAAAATTGTGCCACCTACGCATATGCGGCTTGAAGACTTGTATGAGAAAGTCAAGGCGGATGAAGTTAAACAGCTGAAAGTTATAATTAAAGCTGATGTCGGTGGGACATTGGAAGCAGTTGAACATGCCTTGATACGCATAGAATCTAAAGAGGTAGAACTTAACATAGTGCATAAAGGTGTAGGGGCGATAAATTCGTCAGATGTCTTACTTGCTGAGGTGAGTGATGCTGTTATTGTTGGTTTTAAAGCTGTTGCTGATGCGCAAACGCGTGAGATGGCTAAGAGTAAAGGGATAGAGATCAGAGTCTACCAGATAATTTATGAACTAATAGATGATGTTAAAGGCGCGTTAGAAGGGATGTTGACACCGCATATTAAAAAGACATTTTTGGGGCGTGCGCGGGTTAAAACGGTTTTTAAATTATCTAAATCCGGGATAATTGCCGGTTGTATTGTCGAAAAGGGTAAATTTACGCGTGGTGTTATAGCGCAGGTTACGCGTGGCAACGAGATAATCCACGAGGGGAAGATCCAATCGTTAAAAAGATTTAAAGATGATGTTAAAGATGTGGCTGAAGGATATGAATGCGGGATAGGGGTTGGTTATAATGATTTGCAGGAAGGCGATCTTATTGATGGATATACCGAAGAACGTGTTATGCGCAAGCTTAAATAGAGGTTTATAAAAACATTTTTTTACTGTGTGATCATGAAGAGTCATAGAGTATATTTAACTTTCGATACTGCCGAACGTGTTGAGTTTGTCAATATAACACGTGACATAGACAAAGTATTAAAAGAAAGCGGAATAAAAGAGGGGTTATGTCTTGTTAATGCTATGCACATAACTGCTTCAGTTTTTATTAATGACGAAGAATCGGGTCTTAAAGAAGATTTTCAGAAATGGCTTAATGAGCTTATACCGTATGACCCTGATAAATACCGACATAATCTGACAGGTGAGGATAATGGGTACGCGCATTTAAGGCGCACTGTTATGGGCAGGGAGGTTGTCATTGCCGTTACAGGTGGTAAACTTGATTTTGGATCGTGGGAGCAGGTCTTTTACGGTGAATTTGACGGACGCCGTGCTAAACGCGTTTTAGTTAAGATCATAGGAGAATAAATGAGCGTAAAGAAGAAAGTTATTTTCAGCGGGATGAGACCTACCGGTAAGCTTCATTTAGGCCATTGGCTTGGCGCGTTATCTAATTGGGTAGAACTGCAAGATGAATATTCATGTTATTTCATGGTAGCTGATTGGCATGCGTTAATGAGTGAGTATAAAGATACGTCACGTATAGCCGATTCAATTTTGGATAATGTATGTGATTGGCTGGCCTATGGTATAGATCCTGATAAAAGTACAATATTTGTGCAATCGGAAGTTTATCAGCATTTGGAACTGTATATGATACTAAGCACTATGGTCCCATTAGGATGGCTTTACAGGTGCCCTACTTTTAAGGAACAGATGGTGCAGTTAAAAGATAAAGAAGTAAATAATTACGCGTTTTTGGGTTATCCGATTTTACAGGCGGCGGATATTATTTTATATAAAGCGGATGTTGTTCCGGTTGGTGAAGATCAACTTCCGCATCTTGAGCTTTGCCGTGAGATAGTAAGGCGTTTTCATTCTATTACGGATACTGACATGTTTTCTGAGCCTCAGGCTATTTTAACACCGATAGTGCGGTTATTGGGGCTTGATGGGCGAAAGATGAGTAAAAGTTATGATAATTATATCGCATTGGATGAGGAACCGGGATCTTTAAAGAAAAAAATCATGGCGATGTTTACTGATCAAAAGAGATTGCGGAGAGATGATCCGGGCACGCCGGATGATTGTAATGTTTATGCGTATTATAAGGCTTTTTGTTCCGATAAACTTAGCGATATAAAATATAGCTGTGAAAGCGCGGGACATGGATGTGTCGAATGTAAAAAAACCCTGCTTGAACGAGTGGGTAGTTTTCTTGAAGAACATAGAGAGAGAAAGCAGGAACTTATTAAGAAAAAAGACTATGTTTATGATATACTAAAAGAAGGTAAGAAAAAAGCGCAGGCTTGTGCCGAACAGACTATCATTGAGGTTCGAAAAGCGATTAAGTTTTAACGGTATTATATAAAATTATGAAAATACGTTTAGATATATTTGAAGGACCTTTGGATTTATTGTTATATTTGATTAAAAAAGAACATTTAAGTATACATGATATAACGATAACCAAAGTGGTTGACCAATATTTGCAGTATCTGGATTTAATGAAAGTATTTGATATAAATATTGCCAGCGAATATTTAGTTACAGCTGCTACGCTGATAAGTATAAAATCCAAAATGCTTTTGCCTAAACCCGAACTTGAGGAAGATATCGAAGAGGACGATCCACGTTTGGATTTGATCAATAAACTGATAGAATATGAGAAATTTAAAGAAGCGGCGGAATTTTTGAAGTCTAAAGAGCTGGATCGCAAGAAATATGTTTCACGGCCGCAGATAAATTATAATTTTGAGGACGGCGCCTATATTGAAGCATCAATATTTGATTTGATAAGTGCTTTTAAATCGGCGCTTAAAGAAGTGCCGCCCGATATATTCTTTGAAATAATCAAAGATGAACATACGGTAGAAGAAAAGATACATGATATAGTAAGGCTTGTTTTAGATAACAAGAAAATATATCTTAATGACCTATTCTCACGTGCAAGAAGCAAAGTAGAGATAGTAGTTACATTTTTGGCTATACTTGAACTTATAAAATCACGGGAAATAGTTGCCCTTCAGGATAGTTTGTTCGGGCCGGTTTCTTTGGCGCGAAGAACCGAAACTGCGGTGCAGGTAGCTTAATATTACTTCTGATAGTATTTCTATGGCAGACAATAATTTTAATACACAACTTGGTGAGAACGAACAGGAAAAAATAATCAACCTATCGTTGCGTCCGCAGAGTCTGGACGATTTTATCGGCCAGGCATCTATAAGCGCGGCATTAAAGATTGCTATAGCTGCGGCTAAGCAACGTGAAGAACCTCTTGAACATATACTTTTATCCGGCCCGCCGGGGTTAGGCAAGACTAGTCTTGCTCATTGTATAGCTGAAGAGATGGGCGCGAAATTCATGACAACAAGCGGTCCTGCAATCGAACGCGCGGGCGATCTAGTGGGGATATTAACTAATCTTCAAAAAGGTGATATCTTGTTTATTGATGAGATACACAGATTGTCACGTGTTATAGAAGAGTTTTTATATCCTGCTATAGAAAATTTTCAAATTGATTTTATTATTGATAAGGGACCATACGCTAAAACCGTTAAATTTAATTTAAAGCCGTTTACGTTGATAGGCGCGACTACAAAAAAAGGGCTTTTGACGGCGCCGCTACGCAGCCGGTTTGGTCTGTTTTATGATTTTGATTTTTATAATCAAAAAGAGCTGGCAGATATTGCCGCGCGTAGTGCCATGCTTTTAGGCATTTCTATTGATGCCGCCAGCTGTTATGAAATAGCTAATCGTGCGCGAGGGTCAGCACGTTTGTGTAATCGTATACTTAAACGAGTACGTGATTACGCGCAGGTCATGGGGGACGGTGTCATAAATATTGATTTAACACATAAAGCTTTAGGTGAAATAGGTATCGGCCATCGTGGTATTGATGAACTTGACAGGAAGTATTTACGGGCTATATGTGATTACCATAAAGGCGGTCCGGTCGGGATAGATGCTATCGCCGCGTCGTTAAATGAAGATAGAGATACACTTGAAGATGTTGTTGAGCCTTTTTTGATCAAGGAAGGGCTTATCGTCCGTACTCCGCGCGGACGTGTGCTTACGGATTCAGCATATGAACATTTGGGGCTACAAGCGCCGGAACATAATTAATCTTTTGCCTGTTTTATTATAAAATATTAAAACATATCGTAAGTTTTCTATTTTTCTATAGTGTAAACGATTCCAAAAAAATTAAAATTTTATATAAAAAAGAGACATTTTATTCTTAATAAATGGTATATTTGTAGCTCTATTTATTATAGAATACTTATATATAAAGGATATTAATGCTTCTCTGGATAACGTTAACTAAAAAATGGTTATTTATCAAAACATCGGTACTAATCACTTTATTATGTTGGGTATTGGTTGGTTTTTCGTATGATTATTCAAAGGCTTTTGCCGGTGATTATTCTGAACTGTTACCTGAGCCTTCAAAACGGTTATCTTTAAGCAGTGAATTTGTCCCTGTGAGTATGCGCGGGTTAAGTGTCGATTCGCATAATCCGTTCAATTTTACATTTATTTTGGATACAGGGACTCAAGGTGATGTTCCGGATGATGAGTTGAAAATAGTCTCGGATAAACTTATCAAATATTTTATGGCGGCGTTAACTATCCCTCAGGATGAGTTATGGGTTAATTTGTCGCCTTATGAGAAAGAACGTATATCTTCAGATACACTTGCTGTAACGGACATGGGCGCAGATATGCTTTCGCAGGATTATATTCTTAAACAAATTACAGCATCTGTAATGTATCCGGAAAGTGAGCTTGGCCGAAATTTCTGGGATAAGGTTATTGCTGAGGTTTATAAGAAATATAAGACGACTAATTTACCGATAGATACATTTAATAAAGTTTGGGTTGTGCCGGATAGGGCTGTTGTTTATGAAGATAGCGCGCATGTTTATGTTGGGGAGAGGGTGTTAAAGGTTATGCTGGCTAATGATTATCTAGCGTTGAAAGAATCACAGATCAACAGCGATATGGGCTATTCAAATAATATGCCGACAAGTGATATAACAGATAAAATTATGCGTGAGATTATACTGCCTGCTATCGAAAAGGAAGTTAATACGGGCGAAAATTTTCGTATTTTACGGCAGATATATGATGCGGCAATATTAGCTAAATGGTTTAAAGAGAAATTGAGGCGGCATATAGTAAATGAGATTTATTCGGACAAAGCAAAAGTTACTGGTATAGATTTGAAAGATAAAAATATTAAAAAGCAAGTTTATGAACGTTATCTTACTGCGTATAAAGAGGGTGTATATGATTATATACGCACTGATATTGAGCCTGAAACAAGTAAACGGTATAACCGCCGTTATATATCCGGCGGTGTAGATTTCTCAAAATTTGAGGTAGATAGAGAGCCGATAGTGTTAATGTCCAAACAACCTGTCGTTGGGAAAACAGTTGAAGTTAATGCTGATATTGAGGGGGTGTCGTCTTCTGTTATTACAAAGTTTAATGTTATATCATCGGATCAGCTTTTCAAATTAGTTTCCGGGGAAATTAAAACTTCTTACGAACGGGATGTTTTAATAAAGATTTTGCTTATTGCTGAAGGAGCGCATTCTGCTTATTATTCTAAAGATGACCTTTTTGATGCGAAGATACCGGTTGTTGTCCAACTGCTGAAAAATAAAGACTTTCTGGCCTTTCTTGAAAGTAAGAACGTAGGCCTAATATCTTTAGGCGACGGTGAAGTTTTGATATATAGCAAGCGTTCAGTGCGTAGGATAATAAAAGAGAAGATGAAGGTTTTTGAGACATTTGCTGAGTTGGCAGGTTTAATATCGAAAATCGATGATGATACGGCCTTACAACAAATTATGGGCGATATTTTATTTCATGATAACGCTGATTTAAGCGGCGCTGTGTATCAATATTCTGATCTTTGGGATCTTATTATTAATAATGGAGAGTTTGCTGAGGAAGGACATAGCCTGGGATTTTACTTATCGAAAAGTGATAAGCCGGTTTTTTCTATTCCTGTGGCAATAGATGATGTTGATAGACTGGCAAACAACTATTCGTTTATATTGCAATCTATTACCGGACATGAATCGCATTTCTTGGTTACAAGACCTGTGGTTTTAGATGAGAAAGTCGCTTTAAAGCGTCTATTAGCCGATCTTGATATGGGCAATGTTAATATGGTCCAAATAGTACGTGCTGACAAGTCTGATGGATTCCATCAAGACGTTTTGGTCAAAAAAGATCTGACTATTTTAATAAGTGATGTTTTCCTTAAAAAAATTATAAATAAATTAAGGGGTTATACAGGCACTGATATTGAGACGCAAGAGGTAACCCTGATGGATATGTTTTTTGCTGATACGCAAGAAGATACGGATACAGAGAGTTTTGCCGAAGATGCTGTTACCGTTAAAGATGAAGTTATGCAGTTTATCCTTGCTGTTGCTTTATTGCCCAGGATTGAGTATAAGTTAGCCTTGGATCTTGTTATGGGGACGGCCGCGGTTAATGAGGGTGTATTGAGAACGAAAGATATATTTGAGACATTGACAAATAGCCGAGATAGTATCGCTAAAGAATATGGCATTTCTGTTTCAGACGTAAATGTGGTTGATACGTTTATAGATTCGGATATAGGTGCTCAAGTGAATAATTTCGAGGCGATGCGTAATTTAAAGAAGATAATTAAAACAGTGCGCAGATTTAGACGTATGGACCGTGATGTAGGGGATAATGAGGCTATCGACGAGTTAGTATTGTATTTAAAAGAAATGCAGGATTTATATTTTGAGAATAATCCAGGCATGGTGAAAACTGGCAACCAGTTCATACGGATTAATCGTGATAAGCATGGGAATGATGTAATAATAATAGATGACATAAGCTTGAGTGTTTTTCTTGATGGTTTGAATAATGGGACTTTGAAGCTTAATCCGGATATGGGGATTTCGGAAAAAAATCTTTGGAAATATGAGGCGATATTTTTGCAAAGGATATTGAGAGAAGTAGCATTTCCTCTTGAAGAGGCATCCCGGGTAGACGCCATAAACTATAAGGGCGAGAATTGGCAGGGAGAAGGTGATGTATGGAAGATAGTTAGTTTCGGAGATATTTTTGATGACAAGATTTATGAACATGAACGGCTTGAAATTAAATATCGTAAGCAGGGTTATTCATGGCGCCAAGCTCATAATAAAGCCGTTGAAGACACAGGGTATGGGGTGTCTATAACGGAAGACTTAGATATTGATTCTGCCATTGGAAGTTCTTTTAGGGATGAAGATAACGGTGAAAAAATCAGCTCGTCGGTTAATCAGCAGATAGATAATCTTGGTGGTATAGACTTTAATATGGATAGTTTTGAATTGGAGCACGATCGATTGCGTTTGGATGATGGTTTCCTGAGTCATCAGGGTGAGCCTTTAGATTTGGAAGAGTTTAAAGGGTTTACTTTCCATATAATAAGGATAAAAAAGAATGGTAGTTTGAAAGAATGGTTTGAGATTTGAGAGATTTTTATGTTTTTTCGTATAAATTCGTTTTTAATTTACCCTTTACAAAAATTGGCATAAGCCGTAGAATAACCCCACTATGAAGAAAAAAACTAATGTTTTAGTAGGAGTTTGTGCAGGTATAGCGGCATATAAAACATGCGAACTAGTACGTCTTCTTGTTAAAGATGAATATAGTGTCAAAATAGTGATGACGCCTGACGCAGCCAATTTTGTTACACCTTTGACTTTTCAGACTTTATCCGGGACAGGCGTCTATAAAGACATGTTCTTTGATCTTGAATCAGGCGTCCTAAAACATATTTCGCTTAGCGATTGGGCGGATATTTGTGCAGTTGTGCCTGTAACGGCAAATACGATATCTAAATTGGCCCATGGTATATGTGATAATTTATTGACTACCGTTATTACTGCGTTGGACAAAAATAAACCTGTTATTTTGGCGCCTGCTATGAATGTTAATATGTGGCAAAACAGTATAATACAGGAGAATGTGGAGAAACTTAAGCGATATGAGAAGTTTACTGTGTTGGAAACATTGAAAGGTGAATTGGCTTGCGGGGTTACGGGCTATGGGCGCATGCTGGAGCCCTCTGATATTTTTAAAAAAATAAAAAGCAAATTATAATATGCAAACTCTTGTTTTATTGACTTTTATCTTTTCCGTAATTTCAATCATATTAGTTTTTTTATTGTTTATTCGTTCAGTTAAAACAACTGATTATAAACCCTTTCTTGAACGTGTCGAACGTGACGGTGATAAGCTTGAAAAAACTGTTAAACAGGAGATAGCGTTTAACAGAGAGGAGCTTTCCAAAAGTTCGTCCGAGTTGAGAGCTGAGTTAATAAAAATGTTTAAAGCTTTTGAAAGTTCGGTAATGGAACGAATGGAAGGTTTGACCAAACTTAATGAAAATAAACTTGATAAAATGCGTGAGACCATGCGTGAACGTATAGAGTCGTTACAGACAGAGAACGGCAAGAAACTTGATCAGATGCGTGGTGTTGTCGATGAAAAGCTGCATGCTACTTTGGAGAAACGTTTAGGCGAGCAGTTCAGCCTTGTCCAAAAACAGCTTGAGTCGGTGCATAAAGGGTTAGGCGAGATGCAGTCGCTTGCGGCTAATGTAGGGGATCTTAAAAAAGTTCTCACAAATGTCAAAACTCGCGGTACGTGGGGTGAAATACAGCTGGGGAATTTACTTGAGCAGATACTTACGCCTGACCAGTATTCGGTTAACGTAAGGACGAAAAAAAACAGCCGTGACAATGTGGAGTTTGCCATTAAACTTCCCGGGCAGGGCAACGATCCTGAAAATGTGGTCTGGCTTCCGATAGATTCCAAATTTCCGCAGGAAGATTATCAGAGATTATTAGAAGCACAGGAAAATGCTGATGGTGTCGCTGCTGAGAAATACGCCAAACAGTTAGAAGTTCGTATCAAAGATGAAGCGCGGGATATAAGAGATAAATATATTGATCCGCCGAATACTACGGATTTTGGGATCTTGTTTCTACCGGTTGAAGGATTGTATGCAGAGGTATTAAGGCGTCCTGACTTGTGGGAGATATTACAGCGTGATTTTAGGGTGATAGTCGCCGGGCCTATGACTATATCTGCTATACTTAACAGTTTACAGATGGGCTTTCGTACTTTAGCTGTTGAAAAACGATCAAGCGAAGTGTGGAACCTTCTTGGCGCTGTTAAGACGGAGTTCGGCAAGTTTGGCGGTATACTGGATAGGACTAAACAGAAGTTACAGGAAGTGACAAATACTATTGATAAGGCCTCAAGCAAAACACGCAGAATAGAAAGTAAATTAAAAAAAGTCCAGGAATTGCCCGGTGCGGACTTTGACGATAAAGAAGATCTTTTCTCTTCTTTGCCGTATAATGATAGCAATGAGAGTTAATGTTAAAGTCGTTCCGCGTGCAAAGCACGAGAAAATAGAATCTATTAATGGTGGGCTTAAAGTATATATTAAACAGCCTCCGGTAGACGGTAAGGCTAATAAATATTTGATAAAGATACTTGCAAAACACTTTGATGTTAAACAAAGTGCAGTGAATGTTATCGCAGGGGTAACATCCCGTAACAAGATAATACAAATAGATGAAGATTGAAGAAACTGATAATTGTTATATTGTAAGGGGATTTTTCAGTGATGATGTGATCGCCGGGTATACCAAACCGGGTTTTTCTTTTAAACTTCCGCAGGCTGTCGGATATATACAGAAAGATCTTGACGCTGATATCTCTTCGTTTGCTTTTATGGAACAGGTTCATGGGCGTAATGTCGAGGTTATATCAAAGGGCGGGCTTTATACCTGTGATGGAGTAGTTACGGATACCGTGGGCTTGATGTTATGTGTAAAGACGGCTGATTGTATGCCGATACTCTGTCATGATGTATCAACCGGCAGGGTAGGCGCGATACATATGGGCTGGCGTTCGGCTGCTGCCGGGATAATCAACAATATTCCGGTTGATTTTGAAAAATCTAAATTCTTTTTAGGGGTGGGATTGCGAAAGTGTTGCTATGCTGTTGGTGCCAATTTTAAAGATAACAAAGAATTTAACGGTTGCATAACCGAACTGCCGGGGAATTCTTATTTTGATGTTATAGGCTTTGCATATGATGCGTTATTGAGAAAAAATATTTTGTCGAAAAAGAATATTTTTGATCTTAATAAATGTTCGCTGCATGATGATAAGAAATTTCCGTCATACAGGCGCGACAAAACAGAGATAAGAACCATATCTTTCATCTTGAAAATCAAATAAACTTTACATTTCGAGTGTTGCTTGAAATGTAAAGTTGCGGAGTTGTAGCTCTAGAATTATCAAAAAAGGTGGCTGCCCTTTTAGTAATGACTGTCCTGTTAAACAATATAAAAAATCTGAGAATTTTAAATTTTGCATTTTTAATTTTTGGTTTAAGGGTTTACTCATAATGTTGAGAGCAGTCCCATTGAACCAATTCCATCCCGGGGATGGAATTAAAAAACCTCTTATTTTTCAATCTGAAACCAATTCCATCCCGGGGATGGAATTGGTTGGGGATGGAATTGGTTGGAGTATTTTTGGCTGAAAGCTAAAAGCTAATGGCTATTTTAGTTGCGTATAATTTTACTTAACCTTTAATTTTTCTGTGGTACAATTATCTCCTATTTACTGAAAAATTATTATTTTATTATGGCTAAGACTTCACTATATAATAAACACGTAGAATATAAAGGCAAGATAGTAGATTTTTCCGGGTGGGACTTGCCTGTTGATTACGGGAGTGCTTTGAAGGAAGCAAAGACGGTCAGGACAAATTGCGGTGTCTTTGATGCGTCACATATGGGGGAGATCGTTGTCTCAGGTCCGAAAGCCTTGGATTGTTTATCGGCTATTTTATCTAATGATCTTGCCAAACTTCAAGAAGGCCGTATGCAGTATAATTTATTATTTGATGATAAAGGCCATGTTTTAGATGACCTTATGGTTTATAAAAGGGCGTCGGACTATTTTTGTGTGGTCAACGCAGCAAATATAGATAAAGATTTCAAATATATCCAAAAAGCATGCGGGTTAGACTGTAACGTTATTAACGTAAGCGATACACTATCACTTATATGTGTTCAGGGGCCATCGTCTGAGAAGGTGCTTAGAGATATTGCCGGTGATGAAGTAACTTTTCTTAAGTATATGGCTTTTGGGGAATTTGAGATTAAAGGCAGCATTACTGCTTTGATCTCAAGAAGCGGTTACACGGGTGAAGACGGATTTGAGATATATGTGGATAATAATTATTCAGAAGCGTTATGGGATAAAATATTTCAGGCAGGGGATGACTATGGTATATTGCCGTGCGGGTTAGCTTCTCGCGATATCTTGCGAATTGAGGCGGGGTATCCGTTATATGGTCATGAGCTTTTTGATGAGGTTAATCCTTTTGAAGTATCCATAAAATGGGCATTAAAAAATCTTAATGATAAAATTTGTGGGTTAGAGCTCGAAAGCCTGTCCAAAAAAGCGGCTAATATAAGAGTTGGGATCGTGCTGACGGATAAAGGTGTATTAAGGCAAGGTTGTAAAGTTTTTTCCGGCGGGCAGTTTATAGGTGAAATTACTAGCGGGACATTTTCGTCTAATCTTGATAGGTCGATAGGAATGGCCTTTATCAGTAAAGAATATAATGTGCATAACGAAAAGGTTTTTGTTGATATACGCGGGCGTAAAGTACAGGCTGTCATTACTGGATTGCCTTTTATTCCTGCTAATACTAAAAGATGATGGAGGTATTTTATGATTAAGTTTTCTGAGTCTCATGAGTGGATCAAAGTTTATGGAGATACGGCAGTTTTAGGGATAAGTGATTATGCTCAAAAAGAGCTTGGCGATATAGTTTACGTAGAGCTTCCCGGCGTAGGGACTGTCTTGAGTAAAGGTGATACTATCGCGACACTTGAGTCTACCAAGGCGGCAAGTGAGGTATATGCGCCGGTTGATTGCGAAGTTTTAAAAGTGAATGAAGAATTGATATCTGCGCCGCAGTTATTGAATGAGTCACCTCTGGATAAAGGGCATATAGTTAAAATTAAAATAAAAGATATGTCTCAAATTGAAACCCTTATGGATGAAGAGGCCTATAAAGATTTTTTAAGTAAACAATAATATGCCGTACATTTTAAATACAGAAAATGATAGACAGGCCATGCTTAGGGCAATAGACATTGAGTCTGCAGAGAAATTATTTTCTTTTATACCTGCGAGCATAAAGGCTAAAGAATATTTATTAGATAAAGGCTGTTCTGAGTTTTCTGCTTTACAGAAGATAAAAGCACAGGCGGCTAAGAATACAACCGTTAATGAAAAGAAATCTTTTCTAGGTGCTGGATGGTATGATCATTATGTTCCGGCGGCAGTCTTCGATATAATTTCCAAACCACAATTTTTGACAGCATATACGCCGTATCAGCCGGAATGTTCGCAAGGTATTCTGCAGGCGATATATGAGTATCAGACGTATATGTGCCTATTGACGGGAATGGATGTTTCAAACGCGTCGCTTTTTGATGGAGCATCCGCCTTGGCTGAGTCGGTTTTAATGGGTCTAAGGATAGCTAAAAAAAACAAAGTATTAGTCCTTAAAGGAATTAATCCTCAGTATGAAAATGTTCTATCGACCTATCTTGGCGGGACAACTTATATTATTGAAGAGGTAAAAACTATAGAGTCTGCTATATCAAAATTAGATGATGAGACAGCTTGTTTTGTCTTTCAGACACCGGATTTTTTCGGGGTAATAAATGAACCGGATGAAGTTATATCTGAATGTAAAAAATACGGAATAATCACTGTAAATGTAGTCAATCCGGTTTCTTTAGGTATACTTAAGACTCCCGGCGAACGTGATGTTGATATAGCCTGCGGCGAAGGCCAGCCGTTAGGCGCAGGTCTTAACTATGGCGGGCCGGGTTTTGGGTTTATGACAGCAAATATAAAATACGTTAGGCAGATGCCCGGCAGGATAGTCGGTAAAACACTCGACCTTGACGGCAAGACGGCATATTGTCTTACGTTGCAGACACGCGAACAACATATACGCCGTGAAAAGGCGACAAGTAATATATGCTCAAATCAGTCGTTAAATGCCATTACTGCCGGAGTATATCTTGCGCTTATGGGTTCGGATGGGTTGAGCAATGTGGCAAATATATGTTATGATAGAGCTCATTACCTATATAATAGGCTTGGAGAAATAAAAGATGTACGTTTTTCGGTCAAAGGTGAATTCTTGAATGAATTTGTATGGAATGTTAAGGATGCCTTTGATGTGTTAGCCTGTATGTCTGATAAAGGTGTTTATGCCGGATATTTATTGGGTAACGATTATCCTGATATGAAAGATTCTGTTTTAACTTGTTGTACTGAGAAGAACAGCAAAGCTGATATTGATTTTTTTGTAAATAAATTAAAAGAGGTCCTTGATGGGGTGTAAAGTTATTTTTGATATAACAATGCGTGAAAAGAAAAACAGCTATCTGCCGGAATTTTCTTGTGGGTATGCTTTGCCGGAAAAATTTAAACGTAAAGAATTGTGTTTGCCTGAGTTAGGGGAATTAGATGTTATAAGGCATTACAATAAATTAAGTAATAAGAATTTTTCTGTTGATACACACTTTTATCCATTGGGCTCATGCACGATGAAATATAACCCTAAGATAAATGATTATATAGCAGGACTTGAAAATTTTAGTGCGTTACATCCGTTACAGCCGATAGATGATGTTCAGGGTATTCTGGAAGTACTTTATACTTTTCAGGAACTGTTATGTTCTCTGACTGGTATGTCGGCTTTTACCTTTCAGCCGTCAAGTGGTGCGCAAGGTGAACTTACCGGAATGCTTATCGCACGTAAGTTCCATGAGTTAAACGGAAGGAGACCATCGAAAGTGATCGTGCCGGACACCGCGCATGGCACTAATCCGGCAAGCGCGGCGATGGCGGGTTTTGATACGGTTATAGTTAAAAGTAATGATAACGGATTGGTTGATATAAATTCTTTGAAGGATATTATGGATGAAAGTGTCGCCGCGATAATGCTCACTAACCCCAATACTCTTGGATTGTTCGAAAAAGATATATTAAAGATCAGGGAGCTCGCTGACAAAGCGGGTGCTTTGATGTATTATGACGGAGCAAATTTTAATGCTTTGATGGGAGTTACCACACCACGCATGATGGGTTTCGATATTATACATCTTAATCTCCATAAATCTTTTTCAACGCCGCATGGCTGTGGTGGGCCGGGTGCAGGGGTAGTCGGTGTTACTGAAAAACTAAAAGATTTTTTGCCTGTTCCTATTGTTGTTAAAGATTCAGGAAGGTACAGGTTGAATTATGATATGAAAAAGTCTGTAGGTAAACTGCGCGCGTTTTATGGGAATATTTCGGTGTTGTTGCGAGCGTATACCTATATATTAAGACTTGGCGGTGACGGTGTTAAGCGTGTTTCGGAAAATGCCGTGCTTAACGCGAATTATATAAAAGAGAAGTTAAAAGATGATTTCAAAGCTCCGTATGATGATATATGTATGCACGAGGTGGTCTTTTCTTGCATTAATCAAAAAGAAAAAGGGATAACGGCTCTTGATATAGCTAAGCGGCTTATTGATCGCGGTATACATCCGCCGACAATGTATTTCCCTTTGCTTGTCAAAGAAGCCTTAATGGTAGAGCCTACCGAAACGGAATCAAAAGAAACTTTAGATTATTTTATAGATATAATGCGTAAGATAAATTCAGAAGTTGAGACTAACCCGTCAATAATAAAGAACGCGCCCGTGACTATGCCCGTTAAACGGGTTGATGAAGTGCGTGCTGTTCGTGATATGGATTTCAGATGGCACAAAGATGGCGATTAATAAATGATGAGCCCCATGACGGCTTTTATAACATGGCTGTCGATGAATCTTTATTTAAATATTATCAGCGATACAAAGTTCCCGTTTTCAGAATATATTCTTGGCTGTACCCTTTTTTAACTATAGGCTTTCGTCAAAATATTTCAGATATTACGCTTGACGATGATAAAGTCTGCTATACCAAACGTATCACTGGTGGCGGAGCTATACTGCATGCTAATGAACTTACTTATTCAATGGTGTTAGGTAAAGAAACGTTTTCGGAAAGTTATAACATTAAACAGATGTATAAGTTTATATGCGGGTTTTTAATTTTTTTTTATAGTTCTTTGGGGGCTAGACCAAAATTCGCGGGTGACGTCTTCCCAGATAAGAGACTAGGGGAACCCAGTGCTTTTTGTTTTTTAAAATATGAGCATTATGATTTGTTAATTAACGGTAAGAAGATAGGCGGTAATGCTCAAAGATGGTCCGGTCGAAATTTATTACAGCACGGCAGTATACCTATCATATCCCCAAACGATGGAGTATCTACGGCTATTTGTGACTTCTGTGGAAGTACAGATAAAAAGATTTTAGCCCGGCAATTAATTGCCAGTTTTAAAAAATATTTTTCTGTTGACCTGGTTCCGGATGAATTAAGTAAAGAGGAACGCCGGTTTGCTAATAAACGTGCCGGTGAAATGCGAGCAATATATGACGAAGAGATCAAATCATCAAAAACCATATTGGCTAGATAAAAAAGTGAATTTATCTGTCTGCCGACAGATAAAGCAGAAAATGAGGGGCTTTAAACTTCATACTGTATGCGAAGAGTCCCTATGCCCGAATATCAGTGAGTGTTTTATGCGGGATACAGCTACTTTTATGATATTAGGCAATATTTGCACGCGTAACTGTGCTTTTTGCAGTGTAAATAAAGGAAAACCGTTAGGGATAGACTCGGATGAGCCGAAACGGGTTGCTACTGCCGTAAAAGATATGGGGCTAAAGTATGTGGTTATAACTTCACCTACGCGTGATGATCTATCTGACGGGGGTGCTGCGATATTTGCTGAAACCGTTCGGGAGATAAAAAAAATATCTGATAATATTAAAGTCGAGTTGTTGGTTCCGGATTTTCAGGGAAATAAAGAGGCCATTGATAAGGTTGTTCTAAGCGGCTGTGATGTTCTGGGGCATAATCTTGAGACGGCGGCGGCTCTTTATCCGTTTGTGCGTAAAGGTGCAGACTATGACCGTTCTTTAAATCTTCTAAATTATATAAAGGAAAGGGATTCCGGTATTTTAACCAAATCGTCTATTATGCTGGGGCTGGGTGAAACTGTCGAGGAGATACAATTATTAATGAATGATCTCAGGACGGTTAAATGCGATCTCTTTGCAGCCGGCCAATATTTGTCTCCGTCAATATATACATATAAGGTAAAAGAATATATTGTTCCTGAAACATTTGATGCTATTGAAAAATATGCTTATGAAATAGGCTTTTTGGCATCGAAATGCGCGCCCTATGTCAGGTCTTCTTATTTAGCAGATTCTTTTATATCTTCAAAAAAGTAAAAAGCTACAATATATAGTATACTCCGCAATACAGCACCATATATTGATAAATTCTATAAAAAATAAAATAATTATGGTTGACGATACTAAACGTAAGTATTTTAATAGAGGTATAGTGAAATTATACGAAAAGTAAGTATCGGTAAATAAATGAAAACAATATCGAAAAAAACAAAACCTGGACGTGTTCCCAAACTGATGAGTGTCGAGGAGCTGGCTGATTATTTAGGGCTGCAGAAGCAGACGATATATAATTGGCTTCATCTTAAAAAGATTTCAGGTTTAAAAATCGGTAAGGTCTGGAGATTCGACAGAAAGTATATTGATGAATGGATAAAAAAGTGTAGTCGGGAGAGACCATGAAGCAGGTTGTAGGTTTATATTTCGGGACAGACACGATAGGCGGTGTTTTAGTTGAGAACAAAAAAGTTATTATGTCTGTTAAGTTTGATCTTGCATCAATTGAAGATGCGGGCTCGGTTCAGACTGATAGCGAGGTTTTATGGGAAGCACTGGTAAACAAAACGTTACGTGCGCTAAACGCCCAGGGTAAGACTGTATTTGTTTCGGTAGCTGATAAAGAATTTGTTACACGTTCTTTTGAAATACCTCTAACTAACAAAAAAGAAATTGAGACTTCTTTAGTTTTTGAAGCAGGGAAACATCTTCCTTTTAAACTTGAGGAAGTTGTTGCTGATTATTCTTATAACATTTTGATGGGACAGCGTAAGACAAGAGTTTCGTTTGTCGCGGCAAAAAAAGACATTTTTAAAAAATATCAGGATATAATAACACATTTGGATCTTGATTCTACGGTTTTTGAACCGGGCGCGATCTCGTTAGCCAGATGTATTAAATCTAACAAAAAATTTGCTAAGCTACGTGATTATGCGTTGATAGATATTACAGGGAATGAGGCAAATATTAATTTTTATAACGGCGATATATTAGTCTTCAGCCGGCATTTAGCCGGGGCTAATGCAGGCAGTCTGGATGAAGAGAAGATTATAGAATCCATAAGATTATCATTTCAGTATTTTGAACGTGAGTTTCGTAATTATAAAGTCGATAAGGTCATAGGCCTTTTTGATGCGGCATACGAACATTTTATGACCTCATTGAAAAATGAATTACAAAAAGAAGTTGAACTTCTCATACCTCAGGAGTTCATACCTAATGAGATGCCGTCGGTTGAACAGGTAAAAGCCCTGGGGGTTGTGCTCCGGAGGCAATCTACCTATAAAGTTAAACCTGTCTTTCGTGTTATGGGTACTGAGATGAGCCTTGATCTTGCGGATTTACCGGTACCTTTGAATTGGCCGGTTATATTATCTGTAGCCACGGTAGCAGCCTTGGTGTTAATATTTCTGTCACTTATTATGGGGAACATGGTTACGATGAAAAAGATAGCTATAGAGCGTGAGCGTAAAGTGTTGGAGGTGCCTGTTGAACTTGAGAGCAAATCTTCAGGTCAAATAGAAAGCATAAATCTTAAATTTTCAAAGAGTATAGCTTCAGTGGACGCGTTGGTTAAACGGTTTAAACCATTATCATCTTTTTTGAAAGAGATTTCACTTATACGATCTAAAGGGTTGTGGTTTGATAAACTTAATTTGTCATTGAAGGAAGATAAATACCAAGGTGATATTTCCGGTGAGATATTTCGCGGAGATGCATACCAGGAAGGTGTCGGTATAGATGAATTCGCGGAGAAGATACGCAGTTCATCTGTTGTTATGTCTCTTTTTTCGGG
>Ga0265294_10001703_pt1 | contig 29614 bp, 20 predicted proteins | sample MunlanPumphouse3_FD_192504 | JGI IMG/M metagenome (GOLD analysis project Ga0265294, IMG submission 192504) | Groundwater microbial communities from a municipal landfill in Southern Ontario, Canada - Pumphouse #3 | ecosystem: Environmental > Aquatic > Deep subsurface > Groundwater | place...
TTATGTTGATGGTACCTATACTGGTGAACGCGACCTGGCAAAATATGGTTATGGCGATACTTATAATGTCTTTGATGACGCTAATGACAATGGCGAGGTTGATGAAGGTGAATTAAAAGACCCTAAGAAAACTGAAGCACCTGCCTATATGACCTTCAATATGAAGCTTAGTAAAACCTTTGGCATGTACACACTTTATGCCGGAGCCAAAAACCTATTAGATTACACTCAAACCCGTAAGGAAGAATCTCCATTGGTATGGGATTCTGAAGGTGGCTACGATGTTGGTCACATTTGGGGACCACTAAAAGGTCGCCAACTCTACGGCGGAGTACAAGTTAAATTCTAAGAAGAATAATATGAAAAAACTATCTGTAATATCTTGGATCCTTACTGCCGTTCTCCATTTATCTTTATTGTTTTCTGTCGTCCCTGAAGGTAAGAACTCGGAAGTTAATGAACCCAAAAGTCTGCAAAAAATAAATGTTACTTTAGAGAAAATAGTTGAGGTTCCTAAACCTACAGCTCCGGTGGTGCAGGAACTACAATCTCAAAAATTAACTACTAAAAAAGTCCTTAAAAAAAGAGTTATTGCTCAGACTATTATTACAGATAATCTTAAGGACATTGATACAGTTTCAGTGCCTGAACCGGAATCGGTTCAGGTAACTGAACTCCTTGACAATGAAGACTATATCTATTCTGATAGTTTGCTAACAGTTAGTGATGAAGCTTTTCTTCTCTCTATCTTAGATGAATACAAGCTCAAATTAAGCAGACAGATAGCCGGCAAGAAAAGTTATCCTAAGAAAGCCAGAAGGTTGAATCAAACAGGTGTTGTAAAAATTCTCTTCAACTTGGCTAAGGATGGCACTATTATAGAGACCTCTATCCATGAACCGTCTCAGTACGCTGTTCTTAATGCTTCAGCTTTAGAGACTATTGCTCAACTTACTAAACTGGAAAAGATCCCGGATGAGCTAAATTGTGAATCCAAAAGCTTTGTCATTCCATTAGTCTATACTTTAAAATAAGGGAGAATTAAATGCATATATATGAACTTTTAAACCAGGGCGGACCGATTATGTACATTTTGTTAGTACTTAATATCGTTGGGTTTGCAATCATGATAACTAAATTTATTAAACTTTTGTTGATAAAAAGAAGAAGCGCTGCCTTCATCTTTGCTAATATCTTAGATAATATTAAAAAACGTGATATTCATGAATATGATAGAGAAGTTAGAACAAAATTAGTCAGAGATGAGATGGATATTTCACTTCATAAATTAGAATCAGGTTTGACTACTGTACGCGTAATCTCTACTATTGCTCCTTTACTTGGCTTATTAGGAACAGTGATAGGTATCTTAAGTGCTTTCAAAACAGTCTCTGTTAGTGGTTTAGATGACCCCTCTTCTTTTGCGGGTGGTATCTCCATGGCACTGTTAACTACTGTGGGTGGATTAATTGTGGCAATTCCTCATAATATAGGGTACAACTACATTATTAAAATCATTGATGGGATTGAAGTTTATTTAGAAGCAGAACTCTTACCTCAAGTATTGAAGTTAAAGTAAAATGAGAAAGAAACGAGAACCCTTAACTCAAGATTTGACACCGTTAATCGATGTTGTCTTCTTGCTTCTGATCTTTTTCTTAGTTTCAGCTGTCTTTAAAGATGAAGATTTAGCGATTCTGCTTCAATTACCTAAAACTGATAATGTTCTTGCTAAAAAAGAGAAAAGTGAGATTAATATTGAGCTGAATGAGACTCAAATTGCCTTGAATGGCGAGATAATTACAAGTGAACAATTAGATGCTCAGCTATTTAATGAGAAAAATAAGAAGGTTCCGATAATCCTAAAAGTTGATAATGAGGTTACCTACCAAAAGTTAATTTCGATTATTGATATCTTCCAAAAGCATAACTTGGTTAACTTTTCTATGGTTACTAAAAATAGAGAGTAAAATCAATTACCAATTAGCTATTATAATAAGACTTTTCCTCGATTTCATACGAATTAATTGCATGTTGAACTAAAGGACGAAAAATGTTCCGCCTCTACATATCATTTTAAAAGGGCAAAACACCTTTCGCCCTTACATTAATTTTACTTCATCAGAATCATTTTCTTAGTAGAAGAAAACTTACCATTTCTCATTTTATAGAGATAAACTCCGGAAGAAACATGTCTGTGATTATCATCAGTTCCTTTCCATACAACACTATGTGTGCCGGCTTCTCTATGTTCATTCACCAGAGTCTTAACTTTCTGTCCGATAATATTATAGATTTCCAGCTTAACATCTCCTGCATCTTTAAGCACAAAACTAATTGTAGTTTCAGGATTAAACGGATTAGGGTAATTACTACCTAAGAAAGTTGTGAGAGGGGAAACATCAGAATCAAAATTATCAGTAGAAGCAAGAGCTGTGCCTGAAAGAGGAATTAGAAGTGCATCGCTTATTGGATTGCCAATAACTCGAATAGAAGCCTCTTTAAACCCTTCTGAAGTTGGAGTAAAGCTGATCCCATAATTTATAGTTTCATTATAGGGCAGGGTAAATGGATATTGATATTCATCTGTTGTTATAGTAAATTGGTCTGCATCTCCACCGATTATGCTAGGCTGGTTAGAAATCTGTGAACCTGCTAGTCCCATTTCTCTAATTGTAATAAACAACTCTGCTGAAGTTTGGTTAGCTTCAACATCCTCAAATTGATGATTGAAGGGATGAACAATTAAACTGGAATAATTTGACACAGGAGCAAATTTAAGACGTAGATTGTTAGTTACAGTATTGAGTTCTCCGGCAGTTCCGGGAGAAGTAATATCTATATTACCGGGGGATTGTTCACTTCGTACAATTGTTCTAGTGAAATTATAATCTACAGCACAATGCCATAAAGGATTTATTGTATTAGAATTGAGTTCATAGTAAAAAGCAACAACTAAGTTTTGGTTTTCGTCATAAGGAAAAGGAGTAGTAAGAACTATATCTTTCCAACCCGGAGAAGTGCCATGAGCATAGGAACCGTTATAAACTTCTAATAGTTCATTATAATCAATCCAATCTGTTTTGTTTTCAAAATAATACTTATCTGTGTAGCCCATAAGAATTTGAACATGCTCAATAGTTTCCGTTGTTTCTCCTTGCATTTCAAGAGCAAGAACTTCAATCATAGCACTATTTAAAGCTATTTCTCCCGGATAATAAATATTTTGTTCATAGGAAAACTGTCTATAAGTGTAGAATAGATTAGCATGGTAATTTCCGGTAGTTGCCACATTAGTAGGGTTAGCTGCAACTCCTTCGCCTGTAATTACAGCTACTATTTCAGGGTTGTTCTGATCGTTAGACGAAATTGTTAGAGTTCCACTGATAGTGGCTAGTTCAGTGGGAGAAAAGAGTAATTCTACCATCCTTTTCTCTTGAGGTGGGATAATAATTTGCTCTTCAGTTATTTGGAAGTTATCCGGACTCGCATTAAAATTTAAAGTTAAATCTGCAAAGCCGCTGTTTCTGATTTTCAAATATGTAACACTTGATCGGTTCAGAGGAGCAGGTCCACAAAAATATTTATAAGTTTCACTCGGATAAAAAAAGCGAGTTTTATCTAAGTCGAGTAGAGGATAGTCAGAAATAGTTTCAATATAAAAGTCATCAGTGGTCAACACTTGCTTTATCTTAGTTGTTTCATATTTGAAAGCTATATATTCATCACTGTTTGCTAAATCGGAGAAACTATGATAATACTCTTCGTAAGAACAAGAAAAATCTAAAGTCGCACGTGGAGTAAAAACGAAATCTCCGTGGTTTTTATTAGCAGTTCCAATAATTAAAATATTAGTAAGTTCATCAGATTTAGCAATGAATCTCACTCTTTTGTTGGCTAAATTATCGATGGGTGGAGAAAAGAGTATTATTTCAGAGTTGATATCGCTCTTTTGTTCAAAGAGGAGAGCTTGAAGATTATAATGAGAAAAATTAGAAATAGAGATATTTGTTTTCATATCAGTACTGTTGATATAGGTATTCCAAAAAGGTGGTAAGCTACCGGGAACAGCATCATTGAAATTAAGCCAATAAGTATCTTCATAGATTTTGCCATCCAGAGCATTTCCTACTAAAGTTACTGTTTTATTCTCATTATTGCTCAAAACTATTGTTAATTCTGAACTAAAATTTCCTTCTGTTTGTGGAATAAAATCAACAGTTAGGTATAAATCTTCACTGCTGATATCAAAAGGAAACTGGATAGTATCGTTGAAAGAGAAGAAGTTATCGCCTGTTAGATAAATATCTTCTATATCAAGATTTGTAAAGCCAAAGTTTTTTACATTAACAGTTAAAGGCTCAATATATCCTTCTAACATGATGTTTTCCCAGGAAAAAGAAGCCGGGTAGGTAAACAGCTGTGGTGTTTCATAAGCTTCTGTAAAGTTGAGCTTGATGTTTGGTATATAATCAATCATTTCACCGGTAGGAGGATGGTGAAAGTTTGCATTAGTAACATCAGAGTAGTGATGTAAGCATCTGGTAAAATAAGAGTTATCTAAAGTACTGCGAAAATTGTAATTCGCTTCGACAAATCCTTCCGTGTTTGCTTCAATAGCAACGACTAAATGGTCTTCATTATTGTAGGGGAAAGGAGTTGTAAAAGGTATCTCGCACCAAGCGTATTCGATAAACAGGGCTGGACCATCATAAACTAAACTAAGTTGATCAATAGGTATCCAATCATCGTTACTGTCAAAACCTGTTTTATTGGTATGACCTAAGTAAACCCTGATGTTATCTTCAGCCCAGTTGGTGTTTAAATTACTAGCGCCTACATAATTATACGCCAACGATTCAATCATCTGGTCTTCAACATCAATAGAACCTTGATAGTAGATAGTCTGAGACATGGAATAACAATACAAAGGAGTTAATGGTACCTTTTGATTATCCACATTTCCTTCACCTATCTGAACTTCTAAGCCAAAACAGGTTAAGATCAAAAATAATAAACTCAAGCATAGCACTCTCTTTTTCATAATTTCCTCACAATTATTATGGTATTACAAAGCCGTGGTTATCTAATTGATATCATTATAACTATTATAATGTAAAAGTAGGACTTAGCTTATTTTCTGTCAAGAAGTTTCTTCATCTATTTTTACATTTAAACAAACTTTCCATTATTGCTTAATTATCACCGGGTATGTTATTATCAAGTTGGTAAATAATTCTCTATTAAAAGCAAAAAGAAAAAATAATGATTTACATCTTTTCTAATTATTATATATTTGAATTAATGAAATATACTTTAATGATTAGGAGTTGAATAATGAAAAAGATTGTGATTATGCTTTGTGTTTTGATGTTTTTAATGAGCTTAAACGCTATTGATGTAAACGGTAATCAGAGTGGAACTTGGACTTTAGCGAATAGTCCTTATAACGTTAATGGAGAAATTACCGTTCCCGCAGGAAGTACTTTAACTATTGAAGCCGGAGTGGAAGTTCTTTTTGCAGGAAACTTTAAAATCACTGCGGAAGGAAGAGTCATAGCCATAGGAACTGAAGAATCTATGATTACCTTCAGGGCTAATACTGATTCTGAAGAGGTAACCCATAAAAGCTTTAGATTAGAATATCTAGGTCCTGAAGCTAATGAATTTGATTATTGCTTCTTTAAAAATGCTAAAGACGCTATCAATTCAATTAATTCTCCTGTAAATATTACCAATTCTCACTTCACTTGTAATGATCAAGCAATCAATATTTTCGCTATTGGGAATGATAATCCACCTCTCGTTCTGATTGAGAATAATCTGATTGAAAATAGTGTGAAGAGTGCGATTCTCATTACAGAATCAAGTGCTGTTACTATTCATAATAATGAGATTACTGGTAATGGAACAGGTCCACAGTTCCGGGGTGCTATTCAAGTTAGTATTCAAACTAATAATTTCCCTGTAGAACCTACTATTACTCATAATAATATTCATAGCAATCATTATCAAGGAATCACCTGTGTTGACATGTTCTCTTGTAATGGAATCAATGCTTTTATCTCTGAAAACATAATCAATAACAACTATACAGGTGTCTATTTTTACAACTGTTCAGGTAGATTAGTTGATAATGTGATAACCAATAACTTCATTCCCGGTGATATGAATTCAGGTGCCGGTGTAATGTGTTATGGTGGAGGTGCAACTCCTTATATTGCAGGAAACCAAATCTCCGGTAACTACGGTGGTGTCTTTATCACAGTGGGTGCAATACCTGTAATTGGTGCTCCTGAAATTAATCATCCTTATGCTTACGGCTTAAATACCATTGAAAATAACATTGATGTGAATGATTTTAATAATAGTGTTGTGCTTAATAATTTAAGCAGTGATATCACTATTTTAGCTAAGAATAACTTCTGGGGAACTACAGATATTGCTGAAATAGAATCTAGTATTACCGATTCTAATGATAGTGCAACTCTCGGAACTGTAGTATATCTTCCACTTGCAGGAGAAGTATCAGAATACACTCTCAACTTAAATATTACTTCAGATTTGGAGGGCATTACTGATTATATGATTTTCGTTCGTGACCTCGCAACCCTATCATCAACGATTCATACTTGTGAACTTGGTGCTTCAACTATGATTTTTAACGAACCAATTAGCTTTACTGTTTCAGGTTCATTTATGTTAGATGGGGTCACACATCACAAGCACTGCTATTATGGTCCCTTTGATGAACAAACTATTGTTACTTTAGATGATGAGAATCAGGAAGCTACTATTGAACTTCATTTTAACGCTGAACCTCGCCCAAATACATTTAGAACCTATGATTATATTGATGTTAATGGTCTTCAGGTACTTCCCTTATTGAAAGATGAGTTTATGACAGAGAATGTTAAACAGTTAGTTTATGAGAATGATAATAACGAAATAATGTTAGTAGGCTATCAGAAGTATGGTGTTACAGGTTGGGAAAATGTGATTTTTGATGAAGAAGTGCTTTATCTCAAGAATGATGCCCTACCAGGTGAAACTTTTATGAGCCATCAAGTGGCAGATTTTGTTCTTAGTGACGGACAATACTCTCTTTATACCAATACCGTAGAGATTACAGATATTCATGATGTTAATCTAACAGGAAGTGATGCCCCGGTTCCAGCCAAAGCAGCTTCAGTAATCTTAGAATCTCCTTATGACATGATGGTTACAACATGGATAGAATTTACAGGCAATGATGCTCCACTTTCAACTAATACTCGAGAAGATAGTCCTTCAGCCTTCTTTGCTGAAGATGATAACTACACCGGCACTTTTAATGAGAATAAACTCTTAGATCTCCAACCTAATGTAACTGTTGATTATTATACAAGAGTTGTGTTAGAAGTTCCAACTGCCTTAACCTTGATTAATGAGACTTTGTATTGGAACCCTTGCTCTTTTAATCCTAATAACTTAGGTTATGTAACAGGCTATACAGTTTTCTGGGAACGAGAAGTGAATAATGAAACTGTGGTTGAATCACTTTCCTTATCTTATGACCTATCTGTCGAACTCTCTGACTTAAACTTAGATTATGGTGATTACACTATTTGGGTTGTCGGTGATTTTGAAGATAATAGTCAAACTGAACCTTCTAATCAGCTAAATTTATCTGTTGTCTCTAACGATAATAACAATGCTGAGCCTTTCACCAGAATACTTGGTAACTATCCAAACCCATTTAATCCTGAAACAACTATCTTCTATAACTTAGAGAAAGCAAGCAAGGTTGAACTGATTATCTATAATATCAGAGGTCAGAAAGTTCGTACTTTAGTTAATGAACCTCAAGGCAAGGGAAAACATCAAATTATTTGGAATGGTAAAGATGATAAGAACAAAGCTGTGGCTTCCGGAATTTATCTCTATAGAATGAAAAATGGTAATTTTAGTTCAAGCAAGAAGATGATACTACTAAAATAATTAGCAATTAGCAATGAGCAATGAGCAATTGAAAACAATATGTAAGGGCGGAACATTTTCCGCCCTCTTTTACTGGGAACGCACTCATCCTTGAGTGCATCAGTGCAAAGCAATGATAATCTTACATCCCCAACGGGGATACATAGTTTAGCCCGGGGTCTCATTCTGCTTGCAGAATTGACCCCGGGTATAGATTACCGCCTAACCTGTTTATCCCACGTGGGATAAACAGAAAAGAGTTCATTTTTTAATTTCAGGTCGCAGGGTATTTATGCAAACTCATCCTTAATTATAAATTATCACACCAGCAAACATATTGACAAAAATCTGCTCGTTATTAAAGATGTTCTAAATTAATTAATTAAGTAAGGATCCTATGAAGAAGAAAATAAACATTATTACGACAAAGATATTCAAATATAAAACTAACTTAACGGTGGGCATCATCACTATGGTCTTCTTTGCTCTGTTTAGTGGAGCAACCATAACCCTATTAGCTCCTTTATTTGACTATGTGTTTACCAATTTAGATAGGGAAGTGCTTTACACAAACCCCGGCGATATAACATCAGCTTTGGTAGCTGCGACTTCAACTATTTGGCATAGCTCGGAGTTCACTCTCTTCAGTAAAAGCTCTTTAGAGATGCTCTTAGATGGCTATAAGAGTGTGTTTGAGAATTCTGCCCCGCTCCAGCTCCTATATTTAGTTCTGACTATTATCTTTGCTGTGCTTATCTTGAAAAACATCTTCTATATGCTGAATAAATACTCCTTCACAGCTCTCAAATCTAAAGCTATCAGAGATATTAGAAATGAGATATATGAGAGCTATATGCGGCAATCAATAGCCTTCTTTAATAAGAATAGAGTAGGCGATTCCATCGTGAGAATGGTAAATGATGTGAATGTAATCAGCGATCTCTACATTACTTCTATCTTTAATATTTTACGTGATGTTTTAACTGTTGTTATCTTTGTTCTGATTGCTTTGTTCATCAACCCTAAGCTTTTCTTGATGAGTTTAGCGATTATTCCTATCTTCTCTTATTTTGTTAGCCATTTGGGGAAGAAAATTAAGAAATATGCTAAGAGAATCCAAAATCAAGCCTCTATGCTCTTCTCTAATATAGAGGAAGTTTTAAGTAGCATGAAAATAGTAAAAGCTTTTTCGCGTGAGAAATATGAGTTTGGTCGTATGTCTAAGATTAATGATACCTATATGAAGCTTCAAATTAAGAGTCAGATCTACGCAGCTTTAAGCGTGCCCTTATCAGAGCTTACTTCTATCTCAACCGGGATAGTTGTGATTCTCTTAGGTGCTAATATGATTATGGGTGGGGATTCAGACTTCTCGCTAGGTAGCTTCACTGCCTTCTTGGGTGCTGTTTTCTCTATGCTTCATCCTCTCAAGGTTCTAACTAAAGCTTATACAGACTTTAAAAAAGCCAATGTCTCTTTAGATAGAGTTGCCGAAGTTATTCATTTAGAACAAGAGATTGTAGAAGATGCTAATCCGGTAGGAAAGAAGAGTTTTACTGATAAAATAGAACTGAGCAATGTTGTTTTTGGCTATAGCAAGAATGTACCGGTAATCAATGATGTCTCTTTTGTCATTAATCGCGGAGAATCCATAGGTATTGTTGGTTCTTCCGGCTCAGGAAAGTCCACAATTATCAATCTGATTAATCGTCTTTATGATTATCAAAGCGGAAGCATCACTATTGATGGCGTTCCTATTACTAAAATCAAAACTTCTGATTTAAGAGCTTTGTTTGGCTTAGTAACTCAAGATTCCATTCTATTCAGTGAGACAATTGCTAATAATATAGCCTACGGAGCAAGAGAAGATGTTACCCGTGAAGAGGTAAGAGCTGCAGCCGAGATTGCCTATGCTACCGAGTTTATCGACAAAATAGAGCATGGCTTTGACCATATGTTAGAGACCAAAGGTTCTGACTTATCAGGTGGACAGAAGCAGAGAATCTGTATTGCCCGCGCCGTAATCGGCAACCCGCCAATTCTCATCTTTGATGAAGCTACCAGTGCGTTGGATACAGACTCAGAGAACAATGTGCAAATCGCCATAGAAAAAGCAACTAAGAATAAGACTGTCATCATGATAGCTCATAGACTTTCGACAATTATAGGATGTGATAAGATTATTGTGATGGAACAAGGAAAAGTAGTGGGAATTGGTACGAATTCAGAACTTTTAATCTCCTGTGATAGATACAAAGATCTCTACAACTTGCAGTTTAAATAGCTTTAGATGATTATTGGAATAACAATTGTCTAATGTAAAGAAGCTTTTAAGATATATTCCTTATTGGATTGGCTGGAACATTCATCACAAGAAGAATAAGCCTAAAATTATAGACTTTTACTGTGATAATGTAACTGATTTTATTTGTTTTAAAAAGGTCTTGACTCACTTCCCGGAGATGCGTGTTATTGCTAAGAATCCGGCTGTGCAAGCTGAGTTGAAACACTATAATATAGATGCTCTGCTCTATCCTTCCTACCCTGATGTTGTGATTATGTGCCGGCACTCAGCTTGGCGATATCCACTTCCGCAGATTACTAAAATAGGGATGAGGCATGGTCCTTACCACTTCAAAGACTTTATTAAAGCAGAATATTATAATGAATTTGATCACTTCTTCTTTACTTCCCCTACCGAAGCTTCCCAAGCCGAAGCTTTAGGGATTAAGCAGGGAGTTGGTCCCGGCTTTCCTAAGTTAGATGATGCTTTTGATGGCACTATTACCTCTTCGCAACTTGAAGACATGAAGCAGAAAATAGGCATTAATTCTCACTTACCTACTGTGATTTTCTCAGCAACCTGGAGTGAAAATAACTACTCTGCTATTCTCAAATGGTATCAGAAAGTAAGCCTTTTAACTAAAGAGTATAATGTGCTGGTTACTGTTCACGAATGGACTCCCCAAGCCATAAAAGCAGAACTTAGTAAAAATGAAGATATCTATTATCTTGAAGATAAAGAAGTGCTTCCCTATTTAATGCTGGCAGATGTAATGATTGGCGATACTTCTTCTATTATTGCTGAATTCACAGCTTTGGATAAACCGGTGATTACCTTTAGGATTCTTGCAGAAAAGAGGCTTTCGAATGAGATTGTCCAGATGTTGGATGAGGTTACTTTTAGAGTAGATTCTTTTGAAGAGATGCAGGCTACGCTGAAACAAATATTTACTAATAAGCAAGATATTCACAAAGTTAAAAGAGCATATTATAATGAGATAATGTTTGGTAAGTTAGATGGTAAAGCTAGTCTCAGGATTAGAGATGAAATTAAACGAATTGTAACAAAGCAGTAGTTAAACAAATATTTCTTGACTTTGTTATCAGATAATTAAAACTACAATAAATAAATATAAGGTTGAACGATTATGAAAATAAGTGGCTTCTCTTTTGTCCGAAATGGAGTTAAACTCTACTATCCTATAGTGGAAGCAATAAAGTCTATTTTGCCTATTTGTGATGAGTTTGTAATCGCAGTAGGGAAGGGAGATGATGATGATGACACCAGAGCTAGAATTGCTGCCATCGGCGACCCCAAGATAAAGATTATTGATACAATTTGGGAAGAACAATATTATAAAAAAGGTGTCATTAATGGCATTCAAACCAACATTGCCAAAGAGCATTGCACCGGAGATTGGCTCTTCTATGTGCAGGCAGATGAAGTGGTGCATGAGAAGTACTTACCTGCGATTAAGCAGAGATGTGAAGAGCTACTTAATGTAGATGAAGTTGATGGCTTACTCTTTCGCTATAAACACTTCTGGGGTGATTATAAACATCATCATTTGGGGCATGGTTGGTACCCTAATGAGATTAGAATTATTAAGAATAAACCTGATATTTACTCCTGGCAATCTGCTCAATCTTTTAGAAGATATGATTATTATGATAATCCGCGTCAACCGGAAGGTACCCACAAGATTAATGTTGCCCAAGTGGATGCCGAGATCTATCATTATGGTTGGGTCAGACCGCCTCATTTAATGCAGAATAAGCGACGAGCTTTGGATAGTGTGCATTGGGGCAAAGGAAAGGCAGAAGATTTCTATGATAAAGCACCTAAAGAGTTTGATTATGGTCCGCTTGATAGATTGGGTCTATTTAAAGGTACGCACCCCAAGGTTATGCAAGAGATGATTGCTATGTTTGATTGGGATGAAAAATTGCAAGCTAAAGGAAAACCTAATAAATATCGAGAACTACATAAACATGAACAGTTTAGATACCGCTTTCTCAGCTTTTTAGAGAAGTATTTCCATGGTGGCAAGCAGATTGGTGGCTTCCGCAACTATAATCTGTTAAAGAAATATTAAAATGCTAAGCGTTGCTGTAATAGTCAAAAACGAAGAGAAAAACCTGCCTTTAATGCTGGATAGTGTTACTTGGGCAGATGAAATAGTAGTCTTAGATACAGGTTCGCAAGATAGAACTATTGAGATTGCTAAAAGCTATGGTTGTAAAGTCTATGAAAGTGAATGGCTGGGTTTTGGCAAATGTAAGCAATTGGCTGTTGATTATTGTACGAACCAATGGATCTTATCTTTAGATGCTGATGAAGTTGTTACGCCTGAATTACGGCAGAGAATCAGTGAAATTCTCGAACAATCTAACAAATTAGCAGGTTATAGAATAAAGAGAAAGTCTTTTTATCTCAACAAAATGATCAACCACTGTGGATGGAACCATGATTACACGCTGAGATTATTCGACAAAACGCAAGGTGGCTTTAATGATAAGATGGTACATGAGTCTGTGCAAGTTCCTGAACCAATAGGTTTTATCAAAGAGCCTCTGATTCATTATACTTATCCTACTACCAATAGCCATATTGAGAAAATGATGCTCTATTCTACTATTAGTAGTCAGGAGATGTTCAAAAAAGGCAAGAAAGCTACCCTTAGCGGTTCATTTTTTAGAGCAATCTGGAAGTTTTTGGATATGTACTTTATTAAGCTGGGTTTCTTAGATGGCAAGGCAGGCTTTGTTCTCTGCTTCAACTCCGGGATGGGAGTCTTCTGGAAGTATGCTAAACTATGGGAACTTAATAACAAATGATCTTACATATTGATACTGAAACAGAGTGGCGGGGCGGACAACAGCAAGCTATTTATCTGATAGAAGGCTTGTTGCAACGTGGCGTGGCTTGTCAGCTCATTTGTCGCCAAGATTCTAAGTTAAGAGTTTATGCAGAGAAGCATAATATTCCCTTTCAAACACTTCCGTTGAAATTCGAATATGACCTTGTTTCTGTCTTTAAGTTAATCAAAATCATCAAAACCACACAAGTAAAGCTAATTCATTGCCACAATTCTCATGCCCTAGGGTTGTTAATATTCACTAAGTTCTTTATAAATATTCCTTTAGTAGCTTCACGGCGGGTTGACTTTTCCATCAGTAATAATGTTTTCAGTAAATATAAATATAATAGCAAGAAGTTAAACAAACTAATCTGCATCTCTGATAATATCAGAAACATTGTGGATAGTGCGATAAAAGATAAGAGTAAGTTAATCACGATTCGCAGTGCTGTAGATGTTTCTAAAGCTAAAAGAGTGGGAAATGCCCAAAACGTTATGATAGAGTTTCCGGAATCTGAATTTATTATTGGGACAGTAGCTGCACTTACCGGACATAAAGATTATCCTACTTTAATCGAAGCAGCCCAGATTGTGCTTAAATCTCATCCGGAAGTTAAGTTTGTAGCAGTAGGTGATGGTAAGTTGAGAGCAGAGTTAGATCTGCTGTTACAAGAGAAGCAGTTAACAAAGAGCTTTCTGCTGTTAGGTTATAAACCTAATGTCTATGACTACTTAAAGAGATTCAATATCTTCGTGCTTGCTTCTAAATTAGAAGGACTTGGCACCAGTGTTTTAGATGCTTTAAGCTGTGGTAAAGCTATCGTAACTACAGATGCAGGAGGTATTCCGGAGATGATTAAAGACCGGCTTAATGGTTTACTCGTGGCAAAGCAGAATCCACAACAATTAGCTCAAGCACTTATGAATCTTATAGAGGATGGAGAGTTGCGGAAAAGATTGGCAAAGAATGCTCAAGAATCAGCTCAAAGATTTGACATTAAACATCTAATTGATCAACATATTAAACTATACAAAGAGATAACAAGCAAATGATTAAAAGAATCCTCATTGTACAAACAGCCTTTATTGGTGATGTTATTTTAATCACCCCTCTCATCAGAGAGACCCATAAACTTTTCCCCAACTGCCCTATTGATGTTCTTGTTGCACGAGGTAATCAATCAATTCTGCTTAACAATCCCCATATCAATAAGATTCTAACGATAGATAAAAAGAGCAATTTAGGTTATTTTAAGTGTTTAAAAGAACTTATCAAGAATAAGTATAGCGTTGCCCTAACTCCACATCGTTCAGCCAGAACCCTGACCCTGCTCTTGCTTGCCGGGATAAAAGTGAGAATAGGTTTCAATTCTGATATTTATCGACGTTTGCTCAACTATAGGTGTAAACATCCACAGAATGTGCATAAAGCAGAAAAGAATTTAGGTCTGCTTACCCCGTTTATTAGTAAAGGGTATGCAGAATTCAAAGATTATGTACCTAAAAAAGGTGCAATAAAGCTTAATTGGGAATCGGAGTTATTCTTCTCAGAAACAGATTTAGCTTGTTCTAAACGCTATTTGAAGCCTGGGATTAATCTCGCCATTGCACCCGGTTCTATTTGGAATACCAAGCGGTGGAGTGCTAAAAACTATAGTGTTTTAGTGAAGTTATTGGCTGACCAAGGATTTAATTTAATCTTCATAGGTAGCAAGGCTGAAAAGGATTTGGCTGCTAAAATTATGCAAGATGCGGGAGTGATTGCTACCAACAGTTGTGGCGAACTATCCATTCTTGGTTCTGCTGCCTTAATCTCGCAATGTCAGGCTCTAATCTGCAATGATAGTGGTGCCTTACATATCGCCAATGCAGTTGATACGCAGGTTTTTGCCTTCTTTGGTCCTACTGTTAAGAAGTTTGGCTATTATCCCTATAGAAAGCATGATCATCTCTTTGAAATAGAGTTAGAGTGCCGTCCTTGCGGAATGCATGGGCATAGGCAGTGTCCACTTGGGCATCATAATTGTATGGAGATGATAAAGCCGCAAGAGGTTTTTAACAAGATTATTGAATGTTTGCAGAGATAAAACTATTTGACTATTTAAAAAGTAATTGACAACAATCTTTCTGTAAAATATCTTAGAAATAGATAATAATGGGAAGGAGAAGAATGCTTAAATTAATTGATATTCACTGCCATTTATTCGACTATGCCAGCACAGTGGATCTAACAGATATTGATAATGATCGTCAAATAATCTATGTTTCAACTGTGTTAAAACCGGAAGAAATTGCTACGCATGTCGGCAAGGCTATTGCTTTCTGGTTCATGGGATTACATCCCCAGGCAGTGGGCTTAGATGATAAATTCAAAAGGAAGTATGTTGATCATATTGTTGATTTTGATCCTATTGGAATAGGAGAAATCGGATTAGATAAGAACTACCCGGATTTGGATAAACAGATCGAACTCTTGGAGATGCAGTTAAAAATAGCAAAGTTTTATAAGCTACCAACTCTTTATCACCTTGTGGGGCATGAGTATGAGTTTATCAAAATACATAAGAAGTGGAAGCTCCCTAAGATGAAAATAATGCATGGGTTCAACTCTTCCTCTGAGGTATTTGAAGAGTTGAATAAGCTGGGCTTCTATTTCTCCATAGGCAATCGTCTGCTTAATAATCCTAAGAAACGCGAAGTTCTCGAGGCTATTCTCCAAACTAAACGGTTCTTTTTAGAGAGCGATGCACCTTATGACGGGGGCTTGGATGAAGTTATAAAAATAGCTGTGAAACTTAAAAACAACTATGAGATTAGTATGGATGAAATAAAACATATTTTGAATAAGAATTTTGATGATATGGTAGAGGGTAAGTTTGGATATTCAGAAAAGAAGTAGTTTAATTATTGATGAAGTTAGCTTGCTGAGCTTTCAGGAACAAACTATCTTAGTAGTTGGACTGGGTGGGGTTGGTGGCTATGCTGTTGAAGGCTTAGCCAGAGCGGGTTTTAGAAAGTTTATTCTGATTGATTTTGATGAAGTTAGTGAAAGTAATATTAACCGTCAGCTTGTTGCTCTGCACAGTACTATTGGAAGAAAGAAGAGTGAACTGTATAAAGAGCGTGTCTTGGATATAAATCCTCTGGCTCAAGTGGAGACTATCTCTGAGTTCTTTGATGATAAATTACGACTAGAAGTATTAGAGAGAGTAGATTTTGTTGTTGATGCGATTGATAGTTTAGGTCCTAAAGTAGGATTAATAGAGGATTGCTATCGCAAGAAGATTAAGATTATCTCCAGTATGGGAGCAGGTAACAGACTTGATCCCAGTAAGATTAAGATAGCTGATTTATCTAAAAGTAAGAATTGCACTTTAGCCAGCAGGGTCAGGAAATACTTGCGCAGACGCGGGATTACTAAAGGGATTCCGGTTGTCTTTTCAGAAGAGCTGCCGATTAAAGATTATCTGAAAGAGGGAAGAGGTGAGGCAGAAGAGAGTAGTGAACGCGGACGCGAAAGGACTTTAGTAGGTTCAATCTCTTACTATCCGGCGATTATGGGGATGATGATGGCGTCTTATGTTATTCGGTATTATATTGAGCACAGGATAATTAATAATAAAGAATATTTAGCCACGGATAACACGGAAAAACACGGATAAGATAGAAAAAAGAAGATGAAACCACCGATAACACCGATAAGCACCGATAAGCACCGATAATGTAGGGTGCGTATTGCATACGCCTCTTTGTAGCCACGGATTTTCACGGATTAAGACGAATACGGCGACTTTTAAAGTCCCCTCTTCGCTTTGCGATGCAAAGTTCTTGGAGAGGGGTGGCAGCTTTGCTGACGGGGTGTGGTCTTAATTCCCCTCTGAGGAGGAATGCCGATATTTCCGGTGGGGTGGTTCTTATATTAAGGAGATACAAAATGTTGTGCCTCTACAAATCCCTAAAAGGATAAATAGAAAAGAAAAACAAAGGATAACCATGAAAGAAGCTGAACTATATCACATTTGGGCAAAACAACTGGTCAATCATGATTTGCGGACAATAACCGGAGAAGCGGTCAGGGTCTTATATCCTGGTAATTTGAACAGTGATAAAGGTGCCGACTTCAAAGATGCAAATTTGAAGATTGGTGATCAGGTTTTTCATGGCGATGTCGAGGTTCATATCAACAAACGCGACTGGAACTACCATAAGCACCAGCATGATGCAGAGTATAATAAAGTAATTCTGCATCTCATTTGGGCTAACGATAGTAGTGTAGTGAAGACAGAAGCAGATAGCACGATTCCGACTCTCTTACTCTCAGATTTCTATCTGCCAACCCCGGAAGTAACTAAAAAAATAGCTTATGATTGCCATTTCTTTAGTGGTTTAGATAAGGAACAGCTTAATTATGTGTTGTTAAAATGCGGACAGAAAAGATTAGTGGAAAAAGCTGAAAAGTATCAGCAATTATCCTATGTAGAACCTGTGGAAGAGACAATTTATCGTTATATAGCAGTAGCATTAGGCTCACCTAATAACAGCTTGGGTATGACCTTAGTAGCTACTTCGATTAGAAAGCGAAAACTCAACGAATTAGAAGAGAGAGACCTGCCTAAGTTCATAGAAGAGAAGCTGGAGTTGGTTGGATTAGGTGAGAAAAATAGCAACAGTAAGGTCTGGAATAAATTTAGAATTCGCCCTGCTTCTCAGCCTGCTAAGCGGGTAAAAGAGTTTATTGAGTTGCGTTGGAAATTCAGAAATATTAATTTAGCTTTAGCGATTTGGGATGAGTTTAATGAGAGTTCAAGTCTTAAAAACTTCATAATTAAAATAGAAAAACTGTTTGAATCAGCAGAAGGTAACACTCCATTTGGTAAAGAGATAGTGAAAATTATCATATTTAATTCTCTGCTACCGTGGCTTTATTCTTTGGTGATTGAGCTTAAACATAAGAAAAACCTTGTCAAAATTGATAGTTATATAAAAGAATTTCCCAGAATAGGAAATAATAGAGTAACTTCTACCTTTGGTAATAAAATTAGTGATTATCAGATAAATAAGCTCAGTAAGAAAGAGATTTATTGTCAAGGAATGTACTATTTGATGAATAATTTTTGTCGGAGACATGATTGCCAATCTTGTCGTAATGAGAGAGATAGCTATTTAACTTTAAGAGAGATTAATGAAAGATATAAAGCTCGTAAGTAAGAAGAACGAATTAGTTGATATGGTAACTAGATTTTATGTCCATATCATCAGATCGGATAGTGAAATAAAGAAGAATGAGATTGATATTCTCTACCCTGTCTTATTAAATCTGTTTAAAGACCTACCAGTTTCCTGGGAAGTCTATATTAAAGAGATTATGAATGAAGATTATGATATTATTAAAGTGATTGATTTCTTGAATCATAATCTAAATCAACTTGATAAGATTAGAATCATCATCACCTTGGTCATTATGGCGTTCTCTGATAATGATTTTGAGATGTATGAAATCTCCTCCATTCAGGCGATGATCAAGTATTTTAAGATGGAAAATGCCGGATTCATGGAATTGATGAGAAACTTAGAGCTTAAAACAACTGCTCCGGTTAGAATCACTGATATCTCCTCTATTTTTCAGTATGAGAACTCGCTTTTTACAGATTATTTGATTATTGGCAAAGCAGCCCAGTGTAATATGCGGTTCAAAAGCTCTGCTTTGGCTAATCTCGAACTAGTTGTTTTTAGTATTGATCACACCTATTTTCTAATTGTGGGACAGAAGCCGACCTTTAGATTAAGTGGCAACGAACTTAGAGCTAACCATATTTATTACATCCCGAAAGAGAGTAAATTAGAGATTCTGAAGATGAGTTACTCTACTTTTTTTATTCAAAAATTACTCCAGAATATTGATAGTAAGGAAGTGGTAAACTTCTCTAAAGCGGATTACGACTTTAGAATCAATAGTGAAAGTAACCAGTTTTTCATTAATGTCAGAAGAGGTTACGTTTACAAAAATGGCAAATCAATCTCCTATAATCGCGATTATCCTATATTTTGGGATGATAAATTAAGAATAAAGGGTTACGCAGCCTTCTCGTTAATCGATGTTTTAGATGAAAAAGAGAGAATCGGAATTGATGATATTGCTCCTGATATGCTCTATTTGGTCTCTGACAATGGTTTCTATAGCTTAGTTAAATACTCCGGTGAGCACAGTATAGCTCAGATTATTAATCGAGATAATGTATATTATTTCGTTCCTCTGAAAAAGAGTTTTCTCTTCTTTATAAATGGTGAAGGTATCTGTAGTGAAACTGTAGTTTCTCTGAACGAAGATATTGTTACGATTGAAGATCTTAAAAACAATCCTCTCTCTTTAGATAAATTGGGTAAGAAAAAAGAAGTAAGAATCAGTAAACAGATTAAAAACAGAGTGAGAGAGCAGTTTCGGAATACCAAGAGCTTTAACTTTAGAATAAACAACTTCTTTGATCTTGTGGAAGTCCCTTTTGAGATTAATAACTTAGAAATAACAGCGGTTAGGCACTATTACAGTGATAAAAACATCGGACTGGACAATATCTCGTTTAATGCTAAGCGCGGTGAATTAATTGGTATTTTAGGACCTTCCGGATGTGGGAAGTCAACTCTCTTAAAGGCGATCGTAGCAGAGTTTCAGCCAACCCATGGCAAGATTGAAGTTGATGGGAAATCACTCTATAAACATAGATCAGAGCTAATGCAATATTTTGGCTATGTACCGCAGGAAGATATGATTTTCTCTAATCTTACCGTCTTTGAAAATATGTATTTTTATGGACGCTTAAGATTACCTAATGTCCCACAAACTCAGCTGATTTTGAAGATTGATAATATCTTAAATCAAGTAACTTTAGCCCATAAAAGAAATACCATAGTGGGAAGTGCCAAGAATAGAATCTTGAGCGGAGGACAGAGAAAAAGATTAAATATTGCTCTTGAGTTATTGTTTGAGCCTATTGTCTTGGTTTGTGATGAACCTATTTCAGGGCTGTCTTCTTTTGATGCAGAACAAATAATTGAACTGCTGCATGAACAACGCCGACAGAATAGAATAGTAATAATCACAGTTCATCAGCCCAATACCTATATTTTTAAGAAGTTCTCCAAAGTGATGTTAATGGATAATGGTGGAAAAGAGGTCTTCTTTGGCTCACCTACTCAAGCTTTTAACTATTTTGAAGAAGAACTGAATATTATCAAGTTTCGCAAAAACATCTTAGAACAAAAGCTTAAAGATCTCAATCCTGACTTCTTTTATGATATTATTTTATTCCCTGAATACGATCTTCGTGGCAAAATTAAATTTGAACAGGTGAATCAGCAAGTTGTAACCAAAAGGAAGTTCACTTCTGAGTATTGGCGCGATAAATATAAGCGGAAAATCCTCTTTCAGTTAATTAATAAAGAGGAGGAGATTGAAGATGTTAAGATTGAGAAGAAGAAGATAAAGTATCGCACTAAACTCTCTTACTATGCCAGGTTAGTTCAGTTTACTACCTATCTTCACCGTAATCTCGTAACTAAATTACGCAATAGAACAAATCTTGTTATTACCTTCTTAGAAGCTCCTCTGCTAGCACTGATTGTAGCCTATATTCTTCGACTTGCTCCCACTTGTGATGAGTACTCTTTTTATGAGAATACTAATACGACGCTCTTCTTGTTTGTAGGCGTGATCATCTTTATTTTCTTTGGTATGACCAATAGTATTCATGAAATTTTGGAGGAGAGGAAGTTTATTCTGCGTGAGAAAGTAAGAAATTTGAAGACAAGCCATTATCATATTTCTAAATTTGCAGTGCTAAGTATTTTCACTGTAATTCAAGCTTTTCTCTTCCATTTTATCAGTGCTTATATTCTGGGGATTAAAGGATTCTTTCTACTTAATGTTATTTACTTATCATTATCAGGCTTTGTCGGATTATCGTTGGGCTTACTTTTCTCCTCATTTATTAATGATACAAAGGCGATTATCAATATTCTACCATTAATCTTGATCCCACAAATTATCTTTGGAGGGGCTGTTATTCAGTTTGATAAGATGAATCGTGAATTGACTATTATTAAAAAGAACCCTATTCCCGAGGTTGTGCAGGTGATTCCTTCACGCTGGTTGTTCGAAGGTTTAGTTGCCGGTTACTCCACAGAAAGTGTAAATAATAAAGAATTAGAGAAAATCGAGAAAAAGATGTTGACACTTGAGAAAAATTCCGATTTAAGTAAAATAGAGATAATAGATGAGAAATATGAGCTGAGAGAAGAGGTAAATATCCGTTATCCGAAGAACAAATTTTCTAATAAAGATATTAACTTAATTGTTGATATGATGTATGGCAGGTCTTTAAACACCAAGAGAAATATATTCATTGCTCCTTATAAAAGCTATGGAGAGTTGACGGTAAAAACCGTAAACATGAATATCATGATAATTCTACTTTATATCATGATGTTGAATTTACTTGTTGGGATTAGACTTAAATTCTATTATAATGACTAAAAAAGATATATATAAAGAAGGAGATACTATGCGCAAATTAATTACCGCTATGTTAGTATTAATTGTTTTAACAGCTCTTGTGGGCTGTGTTGAGAAGACAAAAAAGAGTGGGGTTTCTAAAAATGGCTCAGTTGATTATCAGATTAGAATGGACCCTTTACCTTTTGAGAATGTAACCGAAAGTTTAAAACCAGTTGCCAAAGAGTTAGCTTTTTATACCCCAAAAGAAGCTTATAAAGTGAGTGAAAATGTTTATGAGCAATCATTTGCTATCGGCGTGATCAGTGCAGATGCTGTGATGGCGATCAGCTCCAGAGAAGAGTCAAAGCTTAAAGCTTACACTGAAACTTTAGTGGGATATTCTAAGAATATCGGGCTTAAAGATGAGATCTTAAAAATGGCAGATGAGATTCAAATGGTACTCAGTACCGGTGATGTTAATAAATGGGGACACTTAGAAAAACTGATTATTCAATATCAAATTGAAGTTGAAACAGCTTTCTATCAAGAAGGGATGTTAGATCAATATACCCTCATGCAACTTGGTGGTTGGGCAGAAGGTTTGAATAGTATTACCGCACTTTATATTGACCATTGGGATGAAAAAGGTGCTAAAACTATTAACCAAAGAGGTATTATTAATGCTCTGCTTAATAACCTTGATTTAATCCAATCAGAAAAGATTAAGTCTGAGAAATATTATTCATTATCAACAGAAGGCTTTAAGAGAATTAAAGAGATAATCTATAGTATTGAAGCTGACCAATTCTATACTCGTGAAGATTTACAAGAGGTAAATAAGATTTCACGTGAGATAGTTGAATCTGTCAGAAATAATTAAACTTTAGTAAAATAAAAAGCTAAAACAGGCATCACACCTTGTTTTAGCTTTTTTTATACTTTAAAATTTAAATATCTGTAATTTTAGCAATAGTATCTTCAGCAATTTGCTGAGAACGCTGTGCTGAAGGTGATTCTACATAGACTCTAATAATGGGTTCTGTACCGGATTTTCGGATATGAATCCAGAAGTCTTTACCAATTATTTTAAGTCCATCTTGCAAATCTTTGTCATAATCAGCATAGATGCTGAATGCTTTAGCAATAATCTTATCTAATAATTCAGGCTTGGTTTCAATCTTGGCTTTATGGAAATAATAATGCGGAATATCTTTAACAATTTCAGATAAAGGTCTGTTTTCACGAGTGAGAAGTCCTAAGATAATAGCCATACCGGCAGGAGCATCACGGGTATAGTGGACTTCAGGCACGATAATTCCGCCATTACCTTCTCCTCCGATAGGAGCTTTAATCTCACGCATTTTCTTGCCTACATTGATTTCGCCAACCTTGGTTCTATGCACCTTCACGCCATGTTCACGGGCAATATCATCAGATGCCATAGATGAGGATAAGTTCAACACAATATCGCCTTTATTGATAGCCAGAACAAACTTCTCAGCTAAGAGAAGCGAAAATTCTTCCCCAATATAATCACCGTTATTATCAACAATAGCCAGACGATCCACATCAGGGTCAGTGGCAAAGCCGATATCTGCTTGATGCTCTTTTACCACACGACATAAATCTGTCAGGTTCTCTTTCAAAGGCTCTGCTACATGAGCAAAGTGTCCGGTAGGTTGGCTATTCATTTCAATAACTTCACAGCCCAACTCTTTGAGGAGAAGTGGAGAGATTAGTCCGCCAGCTCCATTTACAGAATCTATAACAACTTTGAATTTCTTGCTTTTAATTGCTGCAATATCTAAATAGGGGATAGCTAAGATTTTCTTAAGATGGCGGTCAATTGCCTCATTATCTTCAGAATATTTACCCATTTTATCCCAGGCTGCATAAACCACAGGAGTTTCTAAAGCTGCTTTATAAGCTTCAGCTCTTTCCGGATAGAAGAACATGCCATTCTTATCTACCAGTTTAAAAGCATTCCAGTTTTGCGGATTGTGAGAAGCAGTGATTGCCAAGCCTCCTGAAGCACCAGAATCTTCTACAGCTAAGAGAACAGTGGGAGTTGATACTACACCTAGGTTAACCACATTACAGCCTACAGAGAGCAAGCCTGAAACTACAGCGTGCATCAGAGCTTCGCCTGTGGTACGGGAGTCTCTGCCAATAACGATGGTACCTCTTCCACAAATTATCCCAAAATGAGCAGCAAACTTCACTGCCATATCCGGAGTTAAACTCTCTCCGTAAATACCTCTAATACCGGAAACACTTATCATTAATTTACTCATAAATAAATCTCCTCCAGGAAATAAAAAAAGCCGGCGTTTCCACCGGCCACTAATTTATTGAATAGCCATGAATCGTTTATCTACGACATTGGCTGCTTTAAGTTTTTCACCATACCATTTGTTAAATTCACTCTCTTTCTCTCTTTCCACTTTGGCAGCATAATCTGCTTCTTTAGTCTCGTTGAATTTATCTAAATCAGCATCTTGAGCAGAGATTACTTTAAGGATAAAGTTACCTTCGTCAGTTCTGTTGATATCAGTAATTTCATTGAGAGGTGCAGCAAAAAGATGTTCTACAGCTTTGGCAGAATTATTGATAGGAGCGAGATATTTAGAACTCTTATTAGTATTCTTAGCTTCATTAACAGCCATTTTAATATCTGCAACTACATCTTTACCATCTTTAGCGAGAGTAACTAAGTAATAAGAACCAGAAGCTCTAACTAATTTAAGACCAGTGGCAGTTCCTTTAAGCGCCATTTGGTAATCAGATTTTAAGATATCGGTACTTACTTCATCTTTAGGGAAAGTAGTGTTAGCTATTTCGTTAAATTTGATTTTAACTTTGACTGTATCTAAAGTACTCTTCACTAAGAGAGAATCAGTTAATAAAGCAGCATAATCAGCTTTTTTATAACTATTGTTGAAAGTGTCTAACATGGAGTTAGCTAATTCAACTTTCTTTTCATTCTCAAGTTTTGTGCGGATTGTTTTCTTAAGGTCATCGTTCAACTCTTTAAAGCTGTCAACTTTTCTGTCTGTGATTAAAGCAACCACAAAATTACCCTCTTTATCTCTAAGAACAGGGGAGATGTGGTTAGGTTTTTTAACCTTCATAAAAGATAAGAAACCGTAATTGTAGTAGGAGTTAGCCATAAAAGCAACCTTGTTATAGGCTTCTTGACCATTACTCTGGAAATCACTTCCATCAGTTGCTAACCAAGGAGTCTCGATAACTGTAGCCTGATATTGTTCAGCCATAGTGTCAAAGTTTTTGGCAGTAACATTCTTAACAAACTCTTGACTATTAGTTTTAAGCTTGTCTTTTGTCTCTCCACTTATTTCGGGGGTGATGAGAATATGACGTGCTCTAACTTGCATTTCGCCATCTTCTTCTTTAATATCATCTAACTTAATTACATGGTAACCAAATTGAGATTCAAAAGGTTCAGAAATTTCGCCTTTCTCCATATTAAAAGCTACAGAATCAAATTCGGCAACCATTCTTCCTCTGGCGAACCAGTTTAGATCACCACCACGAGCAGCGGATCCAGGGTCCTGAGAGCTGTTACGAGCAACAGTAGCAAATGTATGAGGCTTATCTTTAACTTGTTCATAGAGTTCTGTTATCTTGTCTAAAGCCATCTGTTTGTCTTGGTCTGAGAGCTTTAACTCAAAGTGAGCAAGCTTTAATTGAACAGCACCATCAACTTTGTAATCTTCTTTATTATCATTATAATGTTTTTCGATATCAGCTTCTACAACAGCAGTTGAATCAACTTTAAATCTGTAGTAAGGTAAAGCCAAAACTAGTGCAGATCTCTTAGTATTGTTTTTGAGATATTCCTCTTCAAACTCTTCCATTGTGGAGATTGAATCAGCTGTAACTTTGTCTTGTAATTTTTTAATCTCTATTTGATATTCAACATTCTCTTTGAATTGGCCAGGAGTTAAGCCGGTTTGTTGAAAATACATATTAAGCATATTATTATTTAAATTACCATTCTCATCATAGAGGAATGAGTAGGAAGTAGCAATAAAATCATTATACTCTTTCTTAGATACTCTAACTCTGTTACTCTTAATTTCGTCTCTAATAATTCTTTGACCAATAAAGTCAGCCCAAGTTCTATCTTCTAGTTGAAGTCTTTCTTCCTCTGACATGGAGCCACTTTGCTTGTATTGATCATAATTAACATTGTAAGGTTGTAAATTCTCTTTTAATTGAGTTATTTGAGTATTTATTTGCTCAACCATCTGATCATTAGAGGAAAGAATATCTTGTAATGATAAAATTTCTTCATTAAGGTCTTCCATTTTCAATGAATCACCTTCAACTTTTTCCAGCTCAAAATTGAGTTTTCTAATTTCAGTGTTTAACTCTCTCTTCTCTTGTTGAAGCATATTAACTCTGTTTTCTCCTGAGTTGATACTACTTAACATTTGTTGAATATTATCAAAAGAGTTCTTGATAGTGTTGTTATACACTTCAAATTCGACAGTATTTCCATTAATTTTTCCGTATGAAGGTTTTGGCGTAAAAAGGGTTTTAAATCCTAATGGTGCCATACCTAATACAAAGACAATAGCGACAGCCCAAATAACGAATTTTTGTTTTTTTCTAATGTGTTCAAGCATTGCGACTCCTTCTCTATGCTGAATATTTTAATTCAATCATAATTAAGACAAATTCTCATACCTTTCTCTTTTGTTCAAGATATTTTTTTCAATAATTAAATTTGGAATCTTTAAATTATTGAAAAACAGAGATTTCATCAATTAAGATAATTATCTATTACAGCATAACAATATTTACTTTCCTAATAAAGCAATTTATAAATAGGGAAAGTTTTGTCAATAAACAAATGATGAAAAGCAAAGAAATATGTTTATTTAGCTTTTTAGTGCATTTTTAGTTGCCAAAAATGTGAGGGTAAATATTCTTGTTGAATTAATTAGCTGGAGTAAAAATGAAAAGATTAAGTAGTGTTTTTTTAATAGTTCTATTTGTAGGAACAATTTTTGGGCAGATTATTACTGTCTCTGAAAGTGAAGTAATCTTAGGAAGAGTGAATATTGATACTGAAAGCTCTGTGAATCTCACTATTACCAATAATGCAGATGAAGAGATTTTAGTTAATATAATGGAAAATAGTGCAGTTATCTTTTTTGAGCAATCTAGTTTTATTATCCCGAGTAATCAGAATTATACAGTTACGCTGAGCTTTATACCGGAAACAAATATTACCTATAACCACACAGTTTTCTTTAATGTAGAAGATAGCGAATTCTCAGTTCCTGTCAAAGTAATAGCTTCTGGAAAGTTCCCTGATTCACGTTATAATGGTACAGATGATAAGTGGGATACTGAGTTAAGGACAGCTATGTCTCAAATAATTGCTAACCATCATTCAATCAGTTATGAAGCAGCGCGAGTTCAGCTATTTGGCTATATTGCTAATGTAAATGGACAGGTTCGTTGCGTTTATACTAATGAATGGTATAATTGTGCTTATGGAAATACCCCCAATTGGAACGATATAAATACCGAGCATACTTGGCCTCAAAGCATGGGTGCGGCAGGAACTGCTAAATCTGATTTACATCACCTTTTTCCTACCAATTCACAAGCCAACAGTATTAGAGGAAACTATCCCTTTGGTGAAGTTGTAAATGCAAGTTGGCAAAATAGTGGTTCTAAGAAGGGAACAAATAGCTCGGGAAACACTGTCTTTGAGCCACGTGATGACCATAAGGGTGATACAGCCAGAGTAATGTTCTATTTTGCCCTGCGTTATGGTAATCTTAATAATTTTCTAAACAGTGCTAATCAACAACTGGTTATGAAAGATTGGTATTATGAAGATCCGGTTAGTCAGTATGAAATTGAAAGAAATGAAGAAATTGAAGCTATTCAGAATAAGCCTAATCCCTTTATTGAATACCCTCAGCTTATGGATAGAATAGCTAACATGACAGATAACTCTGTTACTCCTAGATCTCCCCTAATTTGTACTCCTTATGCGGAGTATAACTTCCCGGGAACTGCTCTTAATCAGACTTCTCAGCTCTCTATTCCAATTGCAAATGATGGCAATAAAAGTCTCACTATTTCCTCAATTCAATTTACCGACCCGGCTTTCACAATCAGTGATTTCCCTGTTTCGTTAGAGATAGGAGATTGGGGAGTGCTTACCGTAAACTTCACACCTACTGTGGAGAGTGAATACAATTGTGCTATGAATATTTATAGTAATACTGATGTCTATGAGCTTGCTTTAATCGGTAATGGTGGTTCTGTCCCTAATGATAATCATGATGTTGAAGTGTTCACTAATGTTTCTCTGACTAACTATCCAAATCCTTTTGTAGCTCAGACTACTCTTTCATTTAGGGGTGTTAAGCAACAAAGTGCAACCATTACTATTTATAATTTGAAAGGTCAGAAAGTTGCTACTGTTGCTAATCATAATCTTAGGGGTGGCATAGGTGAAGTGAATTGGGATGGCACAGATAGTAGAGGCAAGAAGTTACCTTCAGGTCTTTATTTTGCTAAACTTAGTGCAGGCAACCAAAGCACTACCAGAAAGATTTTAATCATGAAGTAATTAATTAAATAATAAATATAAACAAGGAAATTAAAGGGGTCAATTTATGTTAAACAGTAAAGAATTAGCGTATGATTTGAAGGTTTTTTTAGATAAGTGTCCGACTGCTTTTCAGGCAACTGACGAAATTGTTAAAAGATTGGAAGAGAAAGGTTTTACTCACTTAGCAGAAGGTGATAAATGGGAATTAAAGCCACAAGGAAGATATTTTGTGGTGCGTAATGGTTCTGCTGTGATGGCTTTTATCAATGGCACTGTAGCTCCGGCAGAAAACGGATTTAAAATAGCAGGAGCTCACACTGATAGCCCTGCTTTAAAACTTAAAGTAGGTTCTGAATCAAAATACAAAGATTACCATAAGGTTTCAGTAGAAGTTTATGGTGGTCCTATTATAAATACTTGGCTAGATCGTGAGTTAACCATCTCCGGGAGAGTCAGCTATTTAGAGAATAATGAGGTTAAATCTAAGAATATATTCATAGATAAACCACTGGGCATTATCCCTAATTTAGCTATTCATTTGGGTAGGGATGTGAATAAAGGTGTGGAAATAAACAAACAAACTGAGCTTCCTGTCTATCTTGGTTCTTCTGATAAAGAAAGCATGTTAGAGGATTTAATTGCTCAGGAAGTTGGGATTGAGAAAGAAGCTATCTTAGATTATGATCTTTTCTTTATTCCTTTTGAGAAAGCCTTAATTTATGGACAGCAAGAAGAGTTGATCTCCTCCGGCAGGTTAGATGACTTGGCGATGTGTCACTCTATTTTAACTGCCTTAGTAGAGACAGAGGAGAACAAATCCACTGTTGTGGCTACTTTCTATGATAATGAAGAGATAGGTTCGCAAACTCTGCAAGGTGCTAATTCTTCTTTCTTAGAGATGATTTTACAGAGAATCAACTTCTGTTGGAAGGGTACTTCTGAAGACTATTCACGAGCTATTAACAAGTCTTTCCAAATCTCTGCTGACCAAGCCCATGCGGTGCATCCTAACTATGTGAGCAAGCATGACAGTACTTATGCTCCTGAATTAAATAAAGGTCCTGTGGTTAAGTTTAGTGCTAATTACAGATATGCTACTAATTCAGAAAGCTCAGCTTATTTTATGAATATTTGTAAGAAGTTAAATATCCCTTACCAGAAGATGATTAACCGGTCTGATATTCCTTCCGGTTCTACTATCGGTCCTGTCAGCTCTGCAACCTCAAGCATTATGACTGTTGATATTGGAAATCCGATGTTCGCTATGCACTCTACCAGAGAGACTATGGGGACATTAGACCACTATTATTCAACTGAAGTATTTAAAGAGTTTAATAAACAGTAACTATTTAGAGAATAATAAAGTATTATAATAGCCATGGTTTAGCGACTATGGCTATTTAACTTTTGGTATAT
>Ga0265294_10001704_pt1 | contig 29591 bp, 28 predicted proteins | sample MunlanPumphouse3_FD_192504 | JGI IMG/M metagenome (GOLD analysis project Ga0265294, IMG submission 192504) | Groundwater microbial communities from a municipal landfill in Southern Ontario, Canada - Pumphouse #3 | ecosystem: Environmental > Aquatic > Deep subsurface > Groundwater | place...
TCGATCGCCTCTTTTATGGTGGTGATGATCCCCCTTGTCGGAGAATCAAAACCAAGCATCTGTTTATTTTTTTCAAAAAATTCCGCTACACTGATGCTTCGCTGTTTCTTGGCGAGCTCATCGGCAAGAACCATGAATTACCTCGATGGCAGATTCCAGTGACATCTCAGTCTGGACAGCGGTGCTGAGATCTTTAAGAGTAATGGTGCCGGCTGCCGCTTCCTTTTCGCCAATCACGACAGCGAATGATGCTCCTGACTTCAGCGCGGAAGACAGCTGGGCGCCAAATCCTCGATCGAGAAGGTCCATGACCGCGGTGATCCCCGCGCTGCGAAGGGAGGACGCGGCTTTGTATGCCGGGATCCGGGTCTCGGGCGTGCAGATGACCGCTGCCGCCGGTTTTGTCTCGAGGGAGAACTCCCCAAGAGAGACCATGACACGGTCGAACCCTATGCCAAATCCGCAGGAGGGAACATCCTTTCCGCCGAAAAGGTGTGCGAGACGGTAAGCCCCTCCGCCGAGGATCTGATTTTCCGCACCGAGATTGTCGGCAAATCCTTCAAAGACCATTCCCGTGTAGTAGTCAAGACCCCGGGCGATCCCGAAGTTCTGTTCAAAGGGGATGTTTTGTGCTTCGAGATAACCGAAGGTCTCCTCGATTCTCGTTTTTTCCGGAATGTCGCCCGTAACGGCAAATATTTCCGGAAGCGTTTTTGCCGTCACGAGAACCTTCAGCGGCTCAAAAAGATCTGAACGGTCAAGAGCTGCAAGCGTTGTTTCAAGCAGATCCATATCCCGTTTATCGAGAGCTGCCATGACCTGTTTTTGTGATGGGGCATCGAGACCTGAAAGAAGATGCTTCATCGGAGCAAGATGGCCGACTTTCAAAACAAAGCGGACGCCGCTGCATTTCAGTAATTCATAAGCAAGGGCTATTACTTCAGCATCGGCAGCTGCAGAATCTGCACCGATCAGCTCGGAGCCGAACTGCCAGAACTGCCGGTATCTTCCCTTCTGCGGGCGTTCATACCTGAAACATTCCGCGAAATAAAACCAGCGGAGGGGTTTTGGCGCCATCTGCGCCTCGTTGACATAGGCACGGAGAACAGCAGAGGTGAGTTCCGGGCGGAGCGTCAGTTTTCTGCCGCCTTTATCCTCGAATGCATACATCTCATTGATGATCCCTTCGCCTGACTTGATCGTGAAGAGTTCCTGCTCTTCGAACATGGGCGTAACGATCTCGCCGTATCCGAATCCTGCCGCGACGGACCGCATTTTCTGTTCAACAAACCGGCGCTGTGTCATTTCAGCCGGAAGAAAATCTCTTGTTCCGCGGGGTTTTTGTATCATATTTATTTTCTCTCCTGACGGGGCGCCGATCCGATGAACCGGGTCCATGCAGATTCATTTCCTACCCATACATCCTCTTTCTTCAGTCTGGACTGGAGATAGAGAGCTATCAGCATACAGCCGACACCCAGATACATAAATGTCGTTTCGGCAAAACCGGCAAGAGCACAGCCGAACCATCCCAGAGCTGAATAAAGAACACCATGATAGGCGGCTTTCCGATACCCCTCTTTACCGGTTCTGACAAAGATGCGGGTATCTCTCAGCCACAGAAACGAGACGGAAGCTGCACCAAAGGCGATGATTAGTACGATCGGGTCGATGTAGGACATGGATGCTGTACTATTTGGCGGAGATATGCATTAAAGATGTCACCTGACACCCGCTCTTCATTGAGTAATCAGTGAAAAACATCTGAAGGCGCCCCGCATCCAAAACAGAATGGATATCTGAAAAAAGAAAAAAAAAGATCAGGCCTGATCTTCGCCTTCCGGCAGAGCGGGATCAACCTCATCCGGCGGAACAACGGCAACACCCGTGACCTTGTCTCCGGAGTCGACCCGGATGACACGGACACCTTGTGTTCCGCGTCCCTGGATCGAGATGTCCGAAGCCTGGGTTCGCAGCACAACTCCTGCGGCAGTCGTGATGATGACCTGATCGTCATCCGAGACCGCGAGCGAGGAGACGACTTTGCCGCGCTCGAAGTTCGCCACGATAGACTTTACGCCCTGGGTACCGCGGCCATGACCCATGAATGCATCGAACTCGGTCCTCTTACCGTATCCTTTGTCGGTGATCATCAGCAGATACTGGGTCTCGACCAGGGTAAGACCACATACATAATCTCCCTCATACTTCAGCCGGATACCGATAACGCCCTGGGTACCGCGGCCGGTTGCTCTGACCTCATCCTCGGAGAATCTGAGCGCCTGACCGAATGCGGTCGTAAGAACGACATCAGAACTGCCGCCGGTCACGACCACATCAACAAGCTCATCGCCGTCGAGGAGCGTGATACCAATGATCCCCCCGGTCCTTGGCCGTGAGAACAGATCCTGACTGAACTTGCCGACACGGCCTTTCTTTGTTGCATACAGAAGATTCTTTTCAGCATCGAAATCCCGCATCGGAATGACCGCCGAAACTTCCTCATCAGTAAGGTTCAGCAGATTGACGATCGCCTTACCCTTACTGGTCCTTGATCCTTCAGGGATCTCATACACACGGAGCCAGTAGACTCTGCCTTTGTTTGTGAAACACAGCAGATAATCATGCGTGCTCGCCATGAAGACTTTATCGACGGAGTCCTCGTCTTTTGTAGTCATGCCGATCACTCCTCTGCCGCCGCGTTTCTGCTGGCGGTAGAGATCCAGCGGAACTCTCTTGATGTAATCCTGGGTCGTGAGCATGACAAGGGTCTGTTCGTCCGGGATCAGGTCCATCATGTTGAAGTCGGTGTTGGCCGTGTAATCGATCTGGGTCCGGCGTTCATCGGCGTAGGCCGAACGGACCTCGGCAGTCTCTGTTTTCACGACCGAGAGGATGTTCTCCTCGGATGACAAGATCCAGGTGAGTTTGTCGATGATCAGCTGGAGTGAGGTGGTCTCATCCACGATCTTCTGCTGTTCAAGGGCCGCGAGACGGCGAAGCTGCATCTTGAGGATTGCTTCGGCCTGCGCCTCAGAAAAGCCCAGTTTCAAAACAAGGGCTTCCTGTGCCACAGAAGCCTCCGGGGAGGCACGAATGGTCGCGATCACCACATCGATCATATCAAGAGCCTTTAAAAGGCCAGCCATGATATGCATCCGTTCTTCTGCTTTACGCAGATCAAATTGGGACCTGCGCCGAACGACTTCGACCCGATGTGAGATGAAATAGCGGAGAAGCTCGACGAGTGAAAGGATCTTCGGCTTCTTATCGACGATAGCCAGATTGATGATACCAAACGAATTTTCGAGCTGAGTATGTTTGTAAAGCAGGTTCAGAACAACATTTGCCTGAGTGTTCTGCTTGAGTTCGATGATAACACGAATACCATCTTTATCGGACTCATCACGAATGTCGCTGATGCCTTCGATCACCTTCGTTTTTACAAGTTCGGCGATCTTCTCGATCATCGATGCCTTGTTCACCTGATAGGGGATCTCGGTGATAACGATCTGCTCGAATCCTTTTTTGCGTTCCTCGATCTCGGCAATGCCGCGAAGAATGACTTTTCCCTGACCGGTCTGATAAGCATTGACGATGCCGTCAGTACCCATGATCTTACCGCCTGTCGGAAAGTCAGGTGCCGGGAGGATCTTCATCATCTCATCGAGCTGCATCTCCGGGTTATCGATGTAGGCATCCACCAGATCACAGACCTCGCCGAGGTTATGCGGCATCATGTTGGTCGCCATACCGACCGCGATACCCGTCGTACCGTTCACCAGAAGATTCGGGATCCTGCTTGGGAGCACGTCCGGTTCCTGGGACGACTCATCGAAGTTCGGGACGAAATCGACGGTATCTTTGTCGATATCCTCGAGAAGAGATTCGGCTGCTTTGGTAAGCCTTGCCTCGGTATAACGCATTGCTGCTGCCGAGTCACCGTCGATCGAACCGAAGTTACCCTGACCATCTACTAAGGTATAACGATAGGAGAACGGCTGAGCCATCTTCACGAGCGTATCGTAGATCGCAGAGTCACCGTGCGGGTGATAATTACCCATGGTGGCTGCGACTGCCTTGGCGGATTTCTTGTAGGCCTTATCGCTCGTGTTCCCCTCGTCGTGGAACATGGCATACAAAATCCGCCGGTGGACCGGTTTGAGACCGTCACGGACATCGGGGATCGCACGCCCGATGATAACGCTCATCGCATAATCGATGAAACAGTTCTTCATCTCATCTTCGATGTTGATCGAGACCGTCTTGTGCGTGGTTTCTTCTTCAGATGTCAAGGTTCTTCACCTCCCCTGCATGACGTTTGATGAAATCTTTTCTGGGCATGACATCATCTCCCATGAGTTTTTCGAATATCTCATTTGCATAACCTGCATCCTCGATCCGTACTTTCTTTAAAATACGGAATTTGGGATCCATGGTGGTGTTCCAGAGCTGACCTGCATTCATTTCACCAAGACCCTTGTATCTCTGGACCGAGATGCCCTTCTCGCCGTACTCGGCGATTGCCGAGCGCATGTCCTCTTCGGTGTACACGTATTTTTCCTGTTTGCCTTTCGCAATTCTAAAGAGAGGAGGCTGAGCGATGTAGATATACCCCATCTCCACGAGGGGTTTCATGAACCGGTAGAAGAAGGTCAGAAGCAGAATCCTGATATGTGCCCCATCCACATCCGCATCCGTCATGATAATGATGTGGTGATAACGGGCGCGTTCAGCATCGAACTTTTCGCCGTATCCCGCACCGATCGCCGTGATAAGCGTCTGGATCTCGGCATTTTTCAGAGCCTTGTGTTCCAGCGCCTTCTCAACGTTCAGGATCTTCCCGCGAAGAGGCAGGATCGCCTGGAATTTTCTGTCGCGTCCCTGTTTGGCTGAACCGCCTGCAGAATCTCCTTCCACGATATATATCTCGCTTTTTGCCGGATCGCGTTCGGAGCAGTCGGCAAGTTTACCGGGAAGTCCTGACATCTCAAGAGACGTCTTTCTTCTCGCAAGTTCCTTCGCACGGCGGGCAGCTTCGCGTGCATTTGCCGCATCAAGGGATTTTTTGGCGATAGATGCGATGACCTTCGGGTTTTCCTCGAAAAACTCGGTTAAAGCCTGATACATCATCGAGTCAACAAGGCCTTTGACACTGCTGTTTCCAAGCCGCATCTTGGTCTGGCCTTCAAACTGCGGGTTCGCGATTTTGACGCTGATGACGGCGGTCAGCCCTTCACGAACATCCTCACCGCGGACGGAGATATCCTCTTTGAGATGTTTATTTGCATGGGCACTATTATTGATCGCACGCGTAAGAGCCGAGCGGAATCCTTCCAGGTGCGTGCCCCCTTCGCGGGTATTCACGCTGTTCACGTATGTATAGAGGACTTCTCCGTAGGTATCGTTATACTGAAGAGCGACCTCCACCTCGATTTTGTTCACATCGTCGGATTTGTCGACATAGATCGGCTCAGGGTGAAGGAGTTCTTTACCTTCGTTTAAGTGGGTGACAAACTCGCGAAGACCTCCCTGATAACAGAAGGTGTCGGTATCCCCGGTACGGTGGTCCTCGATCTGGATCTCCAGACCTTTATTCAGATAAGCAAGTTCTCTGAACCGGTGGGCAAGGACATCATAATCGAACTCGGTCGTCTCAAAAATGGAGCCGTCGGGATAGAAGGTGATCCGGGTTCCCGTGGTGGTTTCTTTTGCCTGACCAACCTTGTCCATCCTCTTCTGGCGCTGAAGATACTCTTCATCGGTTTCTGGCCTGCAGGAAAGCGGCTGCAGAAGGATGCCTTTCCCAAAGACCATTGAGTAGATGTTTCCGTCACGGAATACTTCGGCAGTAAGGCGCGTGGAAAGAGCGTTTACAACGGAAACACCGACCCCATGCAGACCGCCCGAGACCTGATAGGTGTTTTTATCGAACTTTCCGCCGGCGTGAAGCACGGTCATAACGACTTCAAGGGCGCTCTTGTTCTGTTTCGGCATGATATCGACAGGAATACCCCTGCCGTCATCCTCTACACATACCGATCCGTTCGGGTTGATGATGATGACGATATGTTTACAGAATCCGGCTAAGGCTTCATCGATCGAGTTGTCAACGACCTCGTATACGAGGTGATGAAGACCGCGGGTATCGGTACTGCCGATATACATGGCAGGTCTTTCACGGACAGGGGTTAACCCCTCCAGAACTGTGATGTGGGAGGCGTCGTAATTATCAGTCATCTAAGTTTGGTTCTCCTTGTCAATTTGACATAGATTTGGAGTCGATTTCGAAAATGGTTAACATGCTCGGAAGCGATTCTCAAAAATATATTTGCATTATTATATTAGTGCGGATTGCTTATTAATGTGGGTGAACCACAAATGAAAACCTGGTTGGAATAAACCCAAATTGAAGGATAATCTCCATATGGATAAAGACGGAGCAGCATAAAACAGATGATTTTCCATGCGGAGAAAAGAGGGAGAAAATGCCTTTATCTCATTCGATCATCTGAACAAAATTTTTGAGAATCAAAATTCCGGCGTCCCCGCTTTTTTCCGGGTGGAACTGAACACCCATTACATTGCCCGCACAGACGGCCGATGCGTATGATACGACATAATCGGTCGTCGCGATCGTAAAGTCAGGGGTAGTTTCAGCATAATACGAGTGGACGAAGTAGACATATGTCCCGTCAGGTATTCCTTCAAAAAGCGGATGACCCGAAGGAGAGATCGTATTCCACCCCATCTGAGGTATCTTCATGCCGGGTTGTTTTGGAAAAAGCCGAACCGTTCCGGGCACAAAGCCAAGCCCTTTGTGAAGACCGTGTTCCTCGCTCTCCTCTAAAAGCATCTGCATGCCGAGACATATTCCCAGAAGAGGTTTATTTGCTGCCTCTTTTTTTACAAGATCGATCAGGGGCGCGAGTTTGTTCATCCCTTCGGCAAAGGCCCCTACTCCCGGAAGGAGAAGCCCGTCAGCCGATTGGATGATCTCAGGATCGTTCGTGATTATCGGGCGGGCCCCCGCTGCCTCGAGACCACGGATCACACTCCTGAGATTTCCTAATCCATAATCCAAAACTGCGATTTCAGAAGTGCCCATCTATGTCACCGTCTTCTTCATTTGTTTCACGGATCCTCCATAAACCTTTCGACGCCCATTCTGGTGATTTGCCGTTTGCATCCCCCCATGCTTTCAGTTTGCGTTCCCAGTCGGCCCACATCTCCGGATACCGTGCCTCGATATCCTTCATGCAGGCGATGTCGGATGACGGGCACATAAAGCAGCCGATCCGATCCAGACCAAGTTCGTAGAGCGGATTGTAGGGCGCTTTTTCCCGGAAAAGATACAGCCAGTCATGCATAGCGGTCCAGTGCTGGATCGGGGCAGCTGAAAGCTGGCAGGGAACATTTCTGTTTCTCCAGACCCGCGGACTCTGCATCCGTTTTGCAGACTCAAACTTCCGCTGACCGATGAAAGAGATGGCCTCACCCCACTCGTTTTCGATCAACGTCTTGACCGGCGTAAGTTTGCATGCTTTGCAGCACCACCTAAAATCCACTGCAGGCGGACCCTGCGTCTCAAATGCCTCCCAGAATCCGGAATCCCCCGACTCCTCGATAAGAGGAAGGCCAAACATTTCGGAGACCTGATGGACATTTTCGATCGTTTCCGGGAACTCAAGTCCGGTATCGGCAAAGATCAGCGGAAGTCTGAGCCCGGCCTTGAGCGTGATGAGAAGCGTTACCAGACTGTCTTTTCCGCCGGAGTAGGAAACGGTAGGCTGGATGTCCGGATTTTTGGCGATGACGTCCAGGATGAACTCGATCGATTTTCTTTCATAGAGATCGAGAATGTTTTTGTTTGCTGAAATCGCATCCTCCCAAGTCGAAGGAGCAACGTCCACCACGGGTTTTTGGGTCCGGCGGGTCCGAACGAGCTGACCCCGGGTCGCACCCACCGTATCCTGATAAGACATTTTTGCTCGGCCGACTGCCACACATTCTCCGGACTCGGCAATAACGAAGACACTATCTCCTACGGCGATATCGGGAGAGACAAAGGTAACGCCGGGCATAAGAACGCTGCTTCCTTCCTTGATATAACCGGCCGCATCATCGGTGACTTTGATGAAACGCTTGGTCGGAACGACCAGCGATGCCGCCGCTTCCCTTGGGAGAACTTCCCATCGGGACTCAGCCGGGATATATCTGATCGCACAGACTACCGCTCCGCCAATGATGATCTCCTCCATCCTGTCCTCGTCAGGGACTTTATTCAGAATTGCAAGAAATCCTTCAGGGATCAGCGGGACACCAAACTGTTCTTCGAAGAGGCGGTTCACAAGATTTCTGTCACGGTCAAAAGCGGGGCGGACGTCTCCCGGCGGCGTGACCGAGACGGGACGGGTCTTTTCTCCGCAGGAGCAGAGTTTTCCCATCACCGGAGAATGACATTTGTCACACCAGTAAAACGGGACAGGGGCTAAAAATGGGGAATTTTTCATATGATTCACTCAATTAAAAGGAGCATAACGGTCGTCATCGGTGAATCCAGGACGCATCCGCCCGCGACTTCCGTGCAGGAAAGAACCTCGAGACCCCAGCCGACGGAGGCGCAGGTGGCATACACATCGATTCCCGCAGCTTCCATACTCGGGCGCATTTTTCTTCGGTTGACACAGTCAGTTATTTCCGCATCGTCATCTTTTGCTTTGCAGTGAGCACACAGCCCGCACTGATGACCAGTGTAGCCGAATGTCTTGTAAAAACCCGCTGAGAATGCCATCATCTCAAGATCATACATGACATTCTGGACATACGCAGTCATCTCACGGGAGACAAGCCTCTCCGGCGTGGTTTCGCCGACATCGCCTACAAATTTTATGAGGATAGCGGTTTTGTATTCTTTGAGAACTTTCCTGGTCTCCGCAGGGGTTGGCGTATAAGGAGGACAGGAAAACCGGCGGCCAAATCCATTACACCCGAAGAGACATTTCTGTCTCACCCATTCGGCGGTGACGATATCTTTTGCAGGGATCAGCGTTGCCTCGCCGCCCTTCTCAACGACAAATCTGACAAGTTCGGATATCTTGTCCATCTTGTCCAGTTTCTTATCTGATTTCATTGCGATCTTCTCCTTACGGCTTCTTCGATGATCTTAGTTGATGAGGTGAACGGCATCCCGGAATACTCAGCAATACGAACGACCTCGGCAGAGATTCCGCGTTCACGCATCTCCCGTGTCAATTTTTCCTCGGACCATTTCTGATTGAAACCTATTGTTATTACTGCCGGATCGATCTCCCGGATCGGTTTATACATATCAGTCTGATCCCCAAGAACGGCATGATCCACACACCGGAGACTCCGGATCATTTTGAGCCGCTGCTCTTCAGAAACGATAGGGCGGGGTTTATGCACGACGTTTTTTTCCCGCGCAACGATGACCCATAACTCGTCACCGAGTTTTTTCGACTCTTCAAGATAGTAGATATGTCCGGGATGAAGGATGTCAAAAGTCCCGGTGGCAACGACCCGTTTCATGATATGACCTCAAGAGTTTTTACTTTCCCGTCCCTTCCGTAACATCTCCAGGAATTTTCATCGAAGGGCGCGCCTACAATGATATGGCACTGGCCGCTTTGGGAAAATGTGGCAAGATCAGCATCAGAAGGAGATAAACAGCCGTTTGGATGACTGTGAGCGGTGCCGGCGATCTGCATCCCCAGCGGGATCATATCCATGAAGATATTGGCGCTGTCCTGCGAAACAGTAGTGCCGGGTATCGGGTAGGTAACATTGATGACCCCTTTTTCCATGCCCAGCATGACGATATATTCATCAGGAAAACTTGATCTGCCCATCTCCAAAAGGAGATCAAGCACTTCCTGATCTATGGCACGGACTAACATTCAGTTACTTATATTGGAGAGTATGAGAGATAATGTTTCACATATGGGTCCGGCTGTTGTATGGAATGGAGATTATATCCCGATCAACGTGATCTACTCAGACAGAAGAAAGTCCTGGGCGATCGAAGTTACGACCGCAGGAGAAGTCCTTGTGCGGGTTCCTTCGATGATCTCGGAAAAACGGGCAGTAGAGATCGCGCAGAGCAGGGTCGAGTGGATCGCAAAACAGCAGTCTGTTTTTCAAAAAAAACAGGCGAACCCGCGGAGTTATGAAGACGGAGAGAAAATATCGTTTTTTGGCGAACCTCTGACCATACAGCGCACAATTGGACCCGCCAGAACGGAGATCTTCGAAGGACAGCTTAGGTTATCGATACCTGACACATTTTCTCCAGATGATTCCAAGAATCTGGCACGTGATCTGGTCACGCTATTGTACCGGCGCCTGGGAACCGTGGTTTTGGATCCGTATGTGGAGAAGTATGCGAAACTTGCCGGCGTAAATAAACCGCAGCTGCGTATCAGGCTCCAGAAGAAAAAATGGGGCTGCTGTACACCAAAAAACGGCATCATCATCAATGCACGGGTGCTGCTCGCACCAAAAATCGTCGCGGAGTATCTCGTTGTTCACGAAATAGTGCATCTGAGATTCCCCCACCATCAGAAAAACTACTGGGATGAGGTCAAACGACTGATGCCCGATTACAAAGACGTAGAAAAACTGATGAAAACAGACGGGTGGAGATGGGAGTTCTAAACTGATAAGAACAGATTTCTTCAAACACCGAAAAAGAAATAAAAAATAGGGTTATGTTTTCTTTACAAATACCTTAAGTCCGGTGGAAACCTCCACAAGGGATTTCCCGTCAGCAGAGAGGGTGTAGGTGCCTGCATTGAATAATTCTGAGGTTCCGGTGAGCTTATACGTTTTCTCTTCGGTCTTCTCCCAGGTCATTGGAACGGTGGAAGTGATGCCGAAGAAGGTTATAGTTATTGTTCCGGTTCCGTCATTGTTGAATACGACCGGAATCTCGGTACCGTATATAAGCCAGTCTCCAACGATCGGCTCACTGCCGATACAGCCCGCAGTTCCGATTGAGAAAAGCAGGACACAGAGAACAAATGCAATAAGAATTTTCTTCATAAAATAGATGTGGTAGAGTGAGATATATCACTCTTTCTTTTTTATCATCAGGCAGTTTTTATCTTCGCAACGTCAGCGAGACCAAGTTCGGCGATGGACACTTCCTGCATATCCCCTTTCTTGATCTTGCCGGTGACCGTCATAGGGAAGGAGTCCGTAAACTTGTAGTAACGGGGGATCTTGTGACGGGCGATCCTGCCCTCAGCAAATGCCCTGATCTCCTCTTCGGTGACCGTCGTACCGGGCTCTGATTTCACCCAGGCGCAAAGCTCTTCACCGTACTTTGCATCCGGGACGCCGATGACATAAATGTCGGAGATCTTTGGGTGGAGATGGAAGAATTCCTCGATCTCACGCGGATACAGATTCTCTCCGCCGCGTATGACCATCTCCTTCAGGCGACCTGCCATGCGGACGTAGCCTTCCTCATCCATAGTGCCAAGATCGCCCGAGTGAAGCCAGCCGTCCTTGTCGATGACCTGCTTGGTTGCATTCGGATTATTGTAATAGCACTTCATCTTCATGTAGCCGCGGGCGCATATCTCGCCTTTCTCTCCGAGAGGAACGATCCTTCCGGTCTTCGGATCGGTGATCTTGATCTCGGTGTGCGGGAATGCTCTTCCAACGGTCGCAACACGGTTTTCGAGCGTGTCAGAGGTGGTGGACATGGTGATGCCCGGCGCCGTTTCAGTCAGGCCATAGACGATGACGATATCTTTCATGTTCATCCGTGAGGCAACTTCCCGCATCTTTTCGATCGGACACGGAGAACCTGCCATGATACCGGTCCTGAGACTTGAAAGATCGTATCGGTCGAAGTTCGGGTGTTCCAGTTCTGCGATGAACATGGTCGGAACGCCGTGAAGCGCCGTACACTTTTCAGCTTCGACGGCCTGCAAAACAGCCTCGGCATCAAAGAAGGGTGCAGGAATGACCATCGTGGATCCGTGCGTCACGCATGCCATATTCGAGAGGACCATCCCGAAACAGTGGTAGAACGGCACTGGGATACAGAGTTTATCCTTCTCGGTAAAGCCCATTCCGTCTCCGATAAAGAGACCGTTATTCAATACCGAGTGATGGGAAAGCACGACACCTTTGGGAAATCCGGTCGTGCCTGACGTGTATTGAATGTTCAGCGCATCATCAAAGGAGACGGACTCCTCACGGTTTTCCAGCTCGAAGTCGGAGACATACTCACCCATTTCCAGAAGCTCACTCCAGCGGTACATGCCGTTGTAGATGATCTCACCCATGAATACGACGTTGCGTAGATACGGGAACTTCTCGGACCGGATCTTGCCGGGTTTTGCCTCGAATGCCTCGGGGCATGCTTCGTAGAACATTCCGACATAATCAGAGGTCTTGAACTTGCCCTGCAGAATCAGCGTGTCTACCTCAGACTGCTTAAGGGCATACTCCAGTTCGAACGTCCGGTATGCCGGATTGATGTTGACCATCACTGCCCCGATCTTTGCGGTCGCAAACTGCACGAGTACCCACTCAGCATAATTCATTGCCCAGATGGCAACACGGGTCCCGTGTTCCACGCCGAGCATCATAAGACCTTTTGCCACGGCATTCGTTTCAGCAAGGAACTCCGCCCAGGTGTAGCGAAGGACCTTAGACCCTGCAGTCGTTAGGGTTAGTCCGGACTCGCGGTACGAGTTCGGCTCGTCGGAAACGAGCCCTTCGTGGCAGTAATTTGCCGCGGCAGACATACACCGTTTACTGTAGGGATTCGGCTGAAAGGATACTAGAGCATCATTGCGGGGGTATTTAGCCGCAATGCTGTTCAAGACGTATCCTACGGTACTTCCAAGAAGTGGTTTCTGGGAAGTCCCACATGCGTAGCTTTCAGACATGTGCTTACTACGTTAGAGCGGAGAATATAAAAAACGTGTTACACCTGAAAAATCAGGTGCGTTTTATGGTGATCATCACGTCATCGAGCATAAGAACATCGACCGATTCACCGGAAACTGAATAGATGTACGATGTGGTCCAGGCCCCGTCAGGAACACTGACCTCTTCACCTTCTATGGAGATAGAGACCGGAGGCGTGATCTTGTCAGCATCAGGAAGGGCATTTACTGCAGTCATAAATGCGCCTGCTTTATTTCTGAGGTTTTTCCCAACAACACTTTTATTGAAAACGACTTCGCCAACCTTCTTTTCAAGAGCCGGTTCCTCAGCTTTCCACACAACCTCGGCGTTCACGGTCCTGCCGAGATCGCCGGAGTCATCGATGTTATGTGAGGGAGTATAAATCGTAACACTGCCAAGAGGTGCGTTCAGCGCGAGACCCGAGTCGTGCTTGTATTTGCGAAGAAGGCTGACAATGTTCACGATCAGATCGCCGTCGCGCAGTGCATCCTCATCCACGTAGGAAAACGTCGTCCATGGGTGATCGATGATCCTCTTTCCATCGGATAAATGATGATAGCACTCCTGAGCGAAGAACGGAATATAGGGAGAGAGCATCGCACACAGTGCATCAAGCGTTGTTTTCAGCGTATAGACCGCTCCGGCGCGTGAAGGCTCCTCACTGTAAAGTCTGCCTTTCACAAACTCGAGATACTCATCAGCCATCACGTTCCAGGCGAAATCGCGGATCGTTTTCAGACCCTTATCAAAGAGATACTCCTCCATCGCCCCGGTGACCTCAGCGATGGTCTTTGAAAGGTTAGCAAGCATCCACCGGTCGATCAGTGTTGAAGGAGCATCGCTTTCCGGAACAGGCGACTCTTTTTTGATCTGCATCAGCGAGAATCTGACGATGTTCCACATCTTTGTCTGGAATCTGGATGCAGCGACCACATCGTTCCAGTTGAAGAGGATATCCTGACCAGTCGACGAGCCTGAAGCCGCCCACTGTCTCAGAGCATCCACACCATAAGGCCCCATAACATCTTCCGGACCGATCACATTGCCGCGTGACTTGGACATCTTGAACCCGTCTTCACCAAGAACCATGCCGTTGATGAGGATACCATCCCACGGTTTCTCCCCGAGAATGGCCATGCTTCTGAGGATCGTATAGAAGGCCCAGGTCCGGATGATATCATGACCCTGCGGGCGGATCTGGGCTGGGAAGTATGGCGGCATGCCGCTTCCGTCCCATCCTGTGACGTGAAGGTCGGTGATGGACGAGTCCATCCAGGTGTCGAGAACATCCTTCTCGCCGGTGAACTCGGTTCCTCCGCACTTAGGACAGACATGTTTTGGTTTTTCGATCGTCGGATCGATCGGAAGATCGGCCTCATCGGGAAGGATCAGTTCACCGCACTTGTCACAGAACCAAACCGGGATCGGGGTGGCAAACAGCCTCTGTCGCGAGATGCACCAGTCCCATTCCATCTGTTCCGCCCAGTTTTCCAGGCGCTGGAGCATGTGTTCTGGATACCATTTGATTTCCCGGGCAGCCTTGACGATCTCGCCGCCGTTCACCTTCACAAACCACTGACGCTCGGAGAGGATCTCGATCGGCGTCTTGCATCTCCAGCAGCCGCCGACTCTCTGCTCGATCTTCTTCTGGTCTTTTAGAATGCCGAGCTCATTCATATCAGCAAGGATGGCTGCGCGGCACTCTTTAGAAGGCATGCCCTCATACTTTCCGCAGATCGCGGTCATCGTGCCTTTGGTCGTCAGAGCCTTTCTGAGCGGGAGATGATGTTTCTTCCACCAGAACACATCGGTCTTGTCACCGAATGTACAAATCATCACAGCGCCGGACCCGAAGGTCATGTCAACGGCGTCATCGGCGATTATGACGACCTCATGACCAAAGATCGGGACCCTGAGCGTTTTCCCTACGATAGATTTGTACCGCTCATCATCCGGATGGACAGCGACCCCTACACAGGCTGCGAGGAGCTCGGGGCGGGTCGTCGCGATCTCGATGCCGTCGAAGTCAAAGAAGTTGAGAAGCGTCTCTCCTTCATAATACGATACTTCGGCAAAGGCGATCGCCGTTTCGCAGCGGGTACAGAAGTTGACCGGATGTTCGTCCTGATAGATGTAACCTGCCTTGAGCATGCGCAAAAACGACAGCTGGGTCTTTGCGTAGTAATACGGCTCCATCGTGATGTATTCATTACTCCAGTCAACGGAGAATCCCATCGTTCTCAGACTCTGCCGCATTCTGGTGATGTTCTCTATTGTGAGCTCGCGGCACATTGTGCGGAACTCTTCACGGGAGACATCGTTCTTTGTGATATTGTGAGTCTCTTCGACCTTCACCTCGGTCGGAAGCCCGTGACAGTCCCACCCCTGCGGGAACATAACATTGAACCCTGTCATACGCTTATAGCGGGCGATGATATCCATATATACCCAGTTAAGAGCGTGCCCGATGTGGAGTTTTCCAGTCGGATACGGCGGAGGAGTATCTATTACGTATTGAGGTTTTTTTGAGTCTTTATCGAAGTAAAAGTCGCTGTCGTCCCACTGGTCAAGCCAGCGTTTTTCGACAGAGGCAAAGTCGTAGGTCTTTGGAAGTTCCTCGGTCAACATGTGGAATAGGTTTTGTTTTTCTTCCCATATAAGACTCCCACACCCGGGAGGAAATTAATCCACGGCCGAGTTGAGTTTGCGGGAGACAGCCGGACGATCCAGCCGGTTATGTTTAATGAACTCGGCAAGGCCGGCGAGTTTCTGATACTCGCCCACAAGTCTGTTGTAGGAGTCGATCATTTTTTTAAGACGGGCAACATTGGCGTTGTGGCGATGACGAAGCGCTTCGTACTCCTGAATTTTTTCTTCGGCAGACAAAACCAGGAGTTCGTCACTGGACCGCGTAAGTTCATCTTTAAGATCGAGAAGTTTTTCATGAAGACGGACGATCTCCAAAGTAAGCGTCCCGTTCTCAGATATCTTTTCATTGAGAGAATCGAGCATTTCAAGGATCTTGGCGACATCCCGGATACTGCCGTACCGCTTTGTGCCGTGCCCGATCGGAAAAACCTTTGGCCTTGACGTTGTGTCGGCGTACTCACCGGCAGGATGACCGATATATGATATCGCAGTGGTTTCGACGACCGCATGACCGCACCCGGCGAAATCATATCCGGGCGGGGCGGGCAGACCGACTGTAAGATGATTCTCTTTTGCAAACTGGAGAACTGAGACCGCATACCCTTCGTGAGAGAGAAGACCTGCAAGAAGAAGGGACTTGTCGCTGCAGATCCCGGTGCCGTCAACGATCGTTTCGACCGGAAAGCGGGGTGCAGGATCGATTGAAGAAAGTTTTTCCGTGTCATACGGAAGAGACTGAACATACGCAGTCAAAAGTTCCAGATATTCATCATCATTCAGGTTTCGCTCATTTCTGATTTTGCGAAATTTGGACAGAAGAGTCTGATACACCCGGTTCAGACAAGGATCGAGAGTGAAGGCTGCATAATATCCGGCAAGCCAGGCATCCTGGATCCCTGCCGGAACTTTGGCGGACTTTCCCGATCTTTTTGCGCCCTTGTAAAGAGAAAGCGGGATCTCAATTGTAAATGAGTAGTTAAGATGACGATATGGAAACGTGATCTGCGCTGAAATCGTATCAGACTCAGCCGTAGGGACGATTTGAGGGTAGACGACACATTTTTTCAGACCGCGTTTTGCCATGCAGGGTATATTATTTGGAGGGGAAGATGAAAAAACCAGAGATTGCGATCACAAAGATCCAGCGAGCATGGATAAAGAAAAGTGATGGGACATCAGGACCACGCATCATCATGACCTTGCGGTTCAGCGGGGGTAACTTTCATCATCTGTCCGATTAACTATTATATCATTCATCAGTATCATTAATTCTTTGCAAAACATACGTTAACACATCATACTGCTTATGGTAGACAAGAGAACAGTTACGATTGGAGTGACGATCAATCTGGGCAATTATGAGAGCCTGAGGGTCGAAGTTTCCGACATAGCCGAGGATGAGGGCGCAGTAAGAGAGCTCGTCGATTTTCTCGGACAGACCCTGGATGAATTCGGTGTGCAGGATACCGTAACCAGAGCGGCGGTCGAGAGATATAAAGAACGGGTGCTTGAACGGGACGCGCCGGAAGATCTGGAAAGCGGCTACTTCCCAATGGAGGAAGTTCCGCTCATCCATCCGGTGGACGAGGAGGGGGAGGAGATCCCCCCGGATATCCTGGAGGATACAAGGATCATCCAGCCCGAAGAGTCAGAGGAGGATGATCAGACTGAGATCGCGACCCAAAATAAGGAAACACCGGAGATCCATGAAGGAGAATTTGTCTGTGAGAAATGCGGGGTTCCGGTATCCAAAGTGCAGCGTGACGTCTCCAATCTTTTTATGGGGAAGACACTCTGTAAAAAATGTATGAAATGAGGATAAAATGAAAAAAAATCTGCTCATGTGGGATCAGACCCTCTTCAGAGACATAGAAGTCTTTGAGATCACGTATGTCCCCGAGCAGTTTGATTACCGCGACGAACAGATCGAAAGACTGGCATTTGCCGTCAAACCCGCCCTGATCGGCGGAAGCATCCTAAATACAATCTGCAGGGGTGTTCCCGGCACCGGAAAAACCACATCTGTTAAGAAATTTTTTGAAGAGGTGGAGGGAGCGGCAACAAAAATCGTTCCGATCCATATCAATTGCCAGATCGACAGCACAGAGTATGCAGTTTTTTCCCGGATATATACGAAACTGACAAAAAACAGGCAGCCGCCCTCAGGAACCGCTTTCAAAACTCTCATGGACATGCTCGCAAAATATGTTGAGAAGGAGGAAGTGATCCCGCTTATCTGTCTGGATGATGCGAACTATCTGATTTACAATAAAGAGTTCAACAATGTTCTCTACGCTGCTTTGCGTATCCACGAAGTTTACCAAAAGATAGCGATCGGGGTGATCGTCGTCATCAGCGACCCGGATATCCTCCTCGAGTCCATACTTGATGCACGGGTCGCCTCGGTTTTCAGATACGAGACGGTCAACTTCGAACCATACAGCGCTGCAGAGGTGGCAGGGATCCTCTCACAGCGGGTCGCCCAGGGTCTCTACCCAAACGTTCTCACCTCAGAACAGCTGGATTATATCGTGGACCGGACGATGCGCTGCGGAGACATCCGCATAGGTCTGGATATGATCAAACGCGCAGTAATGTACGCGGAAACGGATGCAAGAAGAGCGGTCACGCAGGAAGATCTGCAAAAAGCCGCGTCAGCTTCACAGGACCTCCATCTTGCCGGAACGATCAAAACTCTTTCTCCGGATGAACTCCAGATCCTCGAACAGCTGGTGAAGATGACAGGCACACAAACGCTGCTGACGACCGGAGACCTTCGCAGATCGATGACGAAGGATGCTCCAAAGCTTACCCGATTCAATGAGATCGTCGAAAAACTCGATCATCTCCGGGTGATCACCGTTGACTATGCTAATAAAGGGAGCGGGAGAAAACGCTATGTGAACCTCAGATATGAGAAAGAACGGGTCAGTAAGCTCCTGCAGAAGAAGAACTGAGAGAAACGATCCCGACTCATAACTCTTATCTATTTGACGGTTCCATATCTGAATAATATTCCTTAGGGTGATTTATTTTGGTAAGTGTAAACGAACTTGGACTTGATCTCTTCGAAGAACTCGTAGAGAACGCAGATCTGTTTAATGTTGCATACCACGAACTCGACAACGGTTCCCGTGTGGTCGACTGTGGTGTGAGTGTCCCAGGCGGATACGGAGCAGGTGACTACTTCACCCGCATCTGTATGGGCGGCCTTGGAGACATTGCCTTCCGTCAGGGTATGGTCGGCCAGTTCCCGATGACCTTCATCGATGTGAACACCGATTTCCCGGCGATCTCCTGCCTCGGCTCACAGAAAGCCGGCTGGACCGTGAAACTTGACAACTTCTTCGCAATGGGATCCGGACCCGCACGCGCCCTGTCCCTTCAGCCGAAACACACCTATGAAGTGATCGGCTATGAGGATGACTCAGATGCAGCAGTGATCTGTCTTGAAGCAGACCGTCTGCCAAGCGGAGCGGTCATGGAGATGATCGCAGAGAAGTGTAAGGTCGATGTCGCGAACGTCTGCGCACTCGTTGCCCCGACGTCATCCATCGTCGGCTCTATTCAGGTCGCCGGACGCTGCGTCGAGACCGCAGTGTACAAACTGAACGAACTCGGCTTTGACACGACAAAGATCATTGCGGCCGCAGGTACTGCCCCGATCCCGCCGGTACGAGGAGCAAAACTCGCCATGGGCGTTACAAACGACGCAACCATCTACCACGGACAGATCAACCTGACGATGAATGCTCCGGAGATCGTCGACTATCTTGAGAAGATCCCCAGCTGTTCATCGAACGGATACGGCAAACCGTTCAACGAGATCTTCAAGGAAGCCGGCTATGACTTCTACAAGATCGACAAGAGCCTGTTCTCACCGGCCGAAGTCATCATCAACGAAGTCTCCACGGGCAAAGTGTATCAGGTCGGAAAGGTCGACACCGCTGTTACCCTGAAGTCATTCGGTCTTGCATAAGACAGAAATCGGGTCGGGATCATTCCCACTCCTTTTCCGCAGGATTAATAACTCCGTAAATAGTATTTAGTAAGGTAATTTGGACTCGTGGTCTAGGTGGTTATGACGTCGCCCTTACATGGCGGAGGTCAGGGGTTCGAATCCCTTCGGGTCCACTGTTTTTGTTTTTATTTTATGATTTTTTCGTGACGCTGCCAGCCCATAGAAATACGTGAAATACGTGAGGGAATCAAGCTGCATAGAGCCGGAAAGCACCGGCATCAGGCAGGTCAAAAATCATTTTAACTCATTTTTGATTTGAAACTCAAAATTGATAACGATTAAATAGCTGAGGGTTGAATAGATAATCAGGCTGGTTCAACCTGCACAGGAGTCAAAGATCATGTTTACCGGAATCGTAGAGGAGATCGGAACAGTGACCAGGATCATGCAAGGTCAAAACTCCTCGATACTTTCCATCAGAGGCGACAGGATCTTTGAAGACCTGCGTCTAGGGGACAGTGTGGCAGTGAACGGCGTCTGTCTTACCGTAAGCAAACTTGCCGGGCAGAGTTTCGATGCCGATACCACAAGCGAAACACTCGCACGGACTTCTCTTGGAGCACTCAGAGCTGGAAGTTTCGTGAATCTTGAACGTGCCATGGCGGCAAACGGTCGTTTCGGCGGGCACATCGTCACCGGTCATGTTGACGGAACAGGAATTATCTCAATGATCCGCCGGGATGGAAAAACCGTCTGGGTCACCATTACCGCTGATAACAGCATTCTGAAATACATCGTTGAAAAAGGATCCATCGCAGTTGACGGCATCAGCCTTACAGTGGCATCCACAACTCAGAATTCATTCAGCATTGCCGTTATTCCCCACACGGAACGATCCACGACCCTTCTCACAAAATCTCAGGGAGAGACTGTGAATCTGGAGTGTGATATGATTGGCAAATACGTTGAACGGTTCATCACCCGAATGCAGAAGAGCGAACCGCAAAGATGTGTCATAACCGAGGAATACCTCAGCAAAGCAGGATTTTAGCCATGTTTACATTTAACACAATCGAAGAAGCGCTGGAATCTCTCAGAAATGGGAGGATGATCATCGTCACCGACGATGAAAACAGAGAAAATGAAGGTGACCTGATCTGTGCCGCCGAACATGCCACGACGGAAAATGTCAACTTCATGGCGAAATACGGCAGAGGGCTGATCTGCATGCCGATGTCGGGACAGCTCGCCGAGAAACTCTCTCTCCCGCCGATGGTGATAAAAAATACCGACAATCACGAAACAGCATTCACTGTCTCCATCGATCATGTCGACACCACCACCGGCATCTCCGCGGTAGAACGCGGCATCACGGCACGAAAATGTATCGATCCTTTGGCACGCCCTGGCGATTTTCGAAGACCGGGGCATATGTTCCCGCTTGTTGCAAAAGATAACGGCGTCTTCGAACGTGAAGGACACACCGAAGCGACCGTCGATCTCATGAAACTGGCGGGACTTAAGGAGGCAGGACTTTGTTGTGAAATCATGGCGGACAATGGAGAAATGATGCGGACTCCCGAGCTTATCTCGATGGCGAAGAAGTATAATCTGATCTTTGTGACCATCAAAGACCTCCAGACATACCGGAGAGAGCAGGAGGCTTCGGCTCTTGCAGTTGAACAGAAAAAGATGAGTCCAATGGACTGTTAAGGTGATTAGTGTGAAAGTTTACGAAGGAAAGCTGGTTTCAAAAAACATTAAAATAGGTATAGTTGCAGCAAGATTCAATGAGTTTATCGTAGCAAAACTGGTTGGAGGGGCATTGGATGCCCTAAAACGGCATGATGTGGCAGATGACGACATAGAGATCGCCTGGGTCCCCGGAGCATTCGAGATCCCGCTGATCGCCGAAAAAATGGCGGCGTCCAAAAAGTATGACGCGGTCATCTGTCTGGGAGCCGTGATTCGCGGATCAACAAGCCACTACGACTATGTCTGTAATGAGGTGACAAAAGGTATCGCGACCGTCTCGCTGAAATCCGGAATTCCGGTCATGTTTGGTGTTCTGACAACAGATAATCTTGAACAGGCGATTGAACGCGCCGGATCAAAGGTAGGAAACAAAGGCTTCGATGCCGCGGTGGGGGCAATCGAGATGGTCAACGTCATCAGAGAATTCAATAACTGAAAATTTCACTGCACTCCTCTTTTTTTCTATAGCACACTATTAAGAATCTTCACGTGTAAGCTATAACCAGAGCATGGCGAGGGAGAAACCAAAACAATGTACGGCGTGATAGATCTTGGTTCCAATACGGTACGTCTGGTACTGTACAACGTAAACGGCAGCGCTCTTGAGCCGAAACTCAGTAAAAAACATACAGCAGGACTCGTCGGGTATGTAAAAAAACGGCGTCTGACACCAGAAGGGATAAAAAAAGCAGTGGATGTCTTACATGACTTCAAAATGATACTGGAGAGTGTGAGAGTGGAGCGTCTGTATGTATTTGCCACGGCATCGCTTCGAAATATCGAGAATACGCTGGAAGTAACCGAGGAGATCAGAAAACATACAGGATTCGATGTTGATGTCCTAAGCGGCAGAGAAGAGGCGGTTTTCGACTACTATGGAGCTTTGCAGACCGTTGATATGCATGACGGCCTTCTGGTGGATATTGGCGGCGGGAGTACTGAACTGGTGTTTTATCAGAATAACGAGATCCTCACCACCGAATCGATGCAGATCGGTTCCCTGAATGCTTACACCTCATTCATTTCAGATCTTCTGCCGACTCCTGCGGAGCGTAAACGTATCGAAAAGGAGGTGAAGACCAAACTCGATTTGATCCCTGCATCCTGTAAACATATTCCTGCAACAGCCATCTGCGGCGTCGGGGGGACGGTCCGGGCAAGCTGCCGCCTGAACCGCGAACTGAATGGCAAAGACGCTCCTGGAATAGAATACACCATCAATGATCTTCAGAAAATGATCGAGTTGGCAGATGGAGATCGAAAAACCGCAATATCATACATCCTCAACGTGGCTCCCGAACGGATCCACACGCTCATTCCGGGGATGATCATCCTCCAGACTATCGCTGGATATTATGGAAGTAAGAAGGTGATCATCAGCAGATCCGGAGTGCGGGACGGATACCTCTATCATAAACTCGAAACTGCAGGCGTAATCAGGCCTGTGTGAGCATATGTTCCTGAAGAGACCTTAAGATGATTATGCCCTCAGGAAAAGCGGCGGGCATTGGCCAGACATATCTCTGAGCGTTCTTTTTCGCCAAGTTCACGAAGGACCGTTCCTTTTCTTTCCCAGAATCCTGCATCTGTTGGTACAAGTTCGATGCCGATCTCAAATGCCTGAAGAGCATTATTGTACTCTTCGAGAGCTGCGTAGGCAAGACCAAGATTCATCCAGTAATCAGCCTCACGAAGATTAAGTTTCGTTGCCCGCTGAAATGCCACCACTGCAGCTTGCGGATCTCCCTGACGAAAGAGAACGACACCTTTCGCGCACCAGATCGCAGCACAACGCGGATCCAGTTCGAGCGCACGGCGAATACAGCGGAGGGGATCGCCGGTCTCATCATTGTTCTCATGCATCACGAGCCCTAATTCTGACCAGTACACTGCATTGTGCGGATCGAGAACGACCGCCCGCTCAAAGCACAACTGAGCCTGACGGAGATTTCCTGCATCACGTTCACGTTCACCAGCTGAAAACCAGCTTTCCGGATTATCGATCGGTTCCAAATCACTCATAGCTGTAATCAGAATAGAACTTTGAGATATTAAATCCCGTTGACAGGAAATGTGAATGAGAAAAGAAAAAAATAAGATTAGTCCCTGCGGACTAAAGCAACTACACCAATTACACCAAGAAGACCGAGTATGGCAAAACCCATCGGGGATGCGGGTGTTGCGTTCAGAGGAGCATTGAAGGTAAGGGTCTCACCTTTTGACGGCATGATTACCCCGACAGTGGCGGTCTGATAACCGGTCGCGGAGACACGTGCCTGATTGACCGGGGTTCCGGTCGTGAAAACCGCAATATCTGCTTTACCGTTGGAGATCGTACCTGTGTAACCGACAGAACCGGAGATGGAGATCAGCTCGACTTTTGCGCCTTCAACATTGCTGGTAACGCTGATAACGCCCTGGTCGCCGCCAATAATGGGGTTCGTGGAAACCATCTCAATGTTGACGGTCTCGGTCTGACCTTTTGCAGGAACTGATACAGTAACGGTCTGGGTGACCCAGCCTGGTGCTGAGACGACAACAGAGCTGATCGGAGTTCCGGTGGTGAAGATGGCAAACTCGATCTTGCCGTTAATATCGGTGTAACCGGTTTCAGCAACTGATCCTGAAATTGACATAACATCAACTTTTGCACCAATAATGTTAGTGTTGACCTGAAGGAATCCGCGGTCGCCGCCAACCGGTTTTGCCTCAAGCGTTACCGGGACAACAGTGGTCTCGCCGGCTGCCGGGACGGAGACGGAGGCACTGGCAGTGTAATAACCGTCTGCAGAAACAATGACCTGATTCACAGGAGTGCCGGTCGTGTACACGTAGAACTCAGCCATACCGTTGGTAATGGTCTTGGTCTCAACAACATCACCGTTGATGGAAATCAGAGAGGCGGATGCCCCGTTCACATCACAGGTTACCTGAACGACACCTTTGTCACCGCCAATGGTTTGTGCTGATGCAGCACCGGCGAAGAGAAAGAGGACGATCAGAGCAATAAACAAATAGGAAGTCTTTTTCATAGAATCACTCTCGTGTTAATCAGAATTAGTTCTGATACTATACAATACCTCTCACTAGTATGTATTCTTTTTGTACGAAAAGTAGAGAGATCCAAATCTCAAATACAGGAATGAACACGCAATCTGAAAAAATCGGGATAGAAGGGACAGAGGTATTAAGTAACCGAAAATGTATATTCCCTATAACAGGGGATCATTGAATTGGCACGAAAAAAGGAGTTTGATCCATTAGGCGGATCCATCAGCAGTGAAAAACCAAAAAAGATCAGAAAAAATAATCCTATTCTTGGATCAAAAGAACACACAGGTTCGTCGAGCGTCTATGACGAAGCGGATCATGGACCATTATCTGGTTACGGCATCGATGCCCTGACGGCGGACGGACTGTCGGACAAACCAAAAAAAAGAGGGTTTTTGTCAGGGATCTTCGGTCAGGGAAAATCATCAGGACGATCTCCAGAATTCCCTATAAAAGATCATGCTCGTACACCTGAGGGAGAAAAACATTCTCATAGGATAACGGATACCTATGAAGATGACATTTTTGAAAATGAGCCCCGGGAGATGAGCGAGCCGGCAGTTTCCGATCCAGAACCCTCTGAAGAAACATATCCGACGTCTCAGACGTTCGCCAGAGATCAATCGGAGATCGGAAGATCAGATGATGAACCCGCTCCTTTCTTCCTCGAAGAAAAACCGAATCCAAAAAAGCAGACGGTGAGATATCACCCAAACGTCTGCTATCTCTGCGGAGCAGACACTTCGGTTCCTCATCAGCAGTTCCGATTCGGTGAAGAATCCGATCCAGAAAACACCGTCCCCCTCTGCAAAACCTGCATGCATGCCGTAACGATGCTCATGAAATATAGGGATCCAGCAGATGAACGGGAGATAAAAAGCGAGTGGCGATTTCTTGCACCAGGTCTGAATGAGAACAGAGCTGATGAGATCGTCAGAGAAGGCCGCAGACGTAATTGATCGAACTCTTTTTTGAGTAACAACGCAAAATAGACACTCATTAATACATCCAAAAAACAATACAGATGTATATGGAAACATTGCGTCTGAGTGCAAAACAATATCTTATTGCCATAACAGTCGGAATTGCCTGCTTTTTGCCCCCGTTCATCGGAGAAGCGACGAACATCGCCCTCCCGAATATGCTGAACGGACTGGGATATACGATGGGACCTGACTACTGGGGTCTTTACGGCTGGATCCTTACCGTCTACCTGCTCACATCCACGATTTTTCTTATACCTGCGGCAAGACTTGCCGATAAATTCAGCAAGAAGTGGTTCTTCTGTATTGGTGTCCTTCTGCTCGGCATAGGATCACTCGGGGTTGGGATGTCAACGTCAGGCGAAATGGTCCTGATGATGCGGGCGATCGAAGGCATCGGAAATGCGCTGATGTTTGGAACCGCGATAGCTTTGCTTGCATCGGCCGTGAAAATCGAACTGCGAGGCACCGCAATAGGGATCGCCATGACCGGCGTCTTTATGGGACAGCTCGCCGGACCTCTGCTTGCCGGAGCACTGACCGATGTCTTCGGCTGGTCGATGGTATATCTCATCCTCTGTCCCGTGGCGCTTCTCTCCTTCTTCCTTGCACTTCCCTTCATTCCGCGTGATCAGCCTACCGACAAAGGTCCTTACGACTGGATCGGAGCTGTTCTATTTATGATCGGTATGGCGCTTTCGCTCTATGGATTTTCCAAACAGCCAAACGCGGAAGCATTCGGGATTCTTATCGTAGGGATCATTCTTCTGATCGCATTCTTCTTCTATGAAAAGAGGAATGCAAATCCCCTTATTCCAATCAACCTGATCCTGCACAACAGGGGATTCACCTTCAACAACTCGGCAAACCTGCTGTATTATGTGGCTATCTATGCAATGGGGTCCCTTGTCTCGCTCTACATGACAAATGTCTGGGGAATAACAGACGCGCTCCCGCGTGCCCTTATCGTCACCACACAGGGACTGATCCTCGTATTATTCACAATCGTGGCGGGCAGATTCTATGATCACCTTCTCCCAAGATGGCTTCTTGCTTCCGGCGTACTTCTCACCATCGCAGGAATTGCAGGAGCATTCCTTATGGGCGCAGCTTCCGCGGAACCTGTCTGGCTGACCGGAGCGATCCTCTCGGCAAGCATCGCCGCATTTGGAATCGGATCTCTGATCCTCACCGCGATCGACCGGCTCATCAAAAACGCTTCGCCGAAGTATGCAACGACCACAGGACTCCTCATCATCAGTATAGGAATGATCGTTCTGCTTACCTGCGGTACGGAAACAGCCATCTGGAGCATGATCGCGGTTCAGGCACTCTTCGGAGTAGGTATCGCGATCTTTGTAACGCCCAACAGCACTGCCATTATGAACTCCGTGACACGCCAGGAGTTTGGAATGGCTTCAGGAACGCTTTCCACCACCAGAATGCTTGGAATGGCAATTTCCATCGGGATCGTTTCCATCCTGAAAAACATCTTCCTTGCGGGAGCCTCGGACAACTACTCAGCATCCTTCCTTCAGATGCTTGACGGAACCATCATTGCGGCACTCATCGTTCTGGTCCTTGCGATGATCCTTTCCTGGACTGCGGGCTCTGTAAAGAACGCATAATCCAAAATACCCAAACCAATCTCTTTTTTTCTTCAGTGTTCATATCATTACCTCATATGGCAAAGAGATCAGGCAGAAAACGGCGTTCATCAGCTTCGGCACAGAAAAAGATCATCAGCCTTATCGCAGGTCTGCTCGTTATCGCCGCTGTAGTCATCTTTGGAGGTGCGGAACTTGGCGGCTTCGGGGGTTCAACACCGCTTGCCCCGCTGATCACCGATGAGCACGCATTTTCCATGCATGTCATCGATATCGGACAGGGAGATGCGATACTTCTTGCCAAAGACGGAACATATGCGCTGATAGATGCAGGAGAGACGATGTCCCCTTCGGCCCGGGAATCCCGCTCGGCAATATTTGCATATCTTGACTCACTCGGCGTCAAAAAACTGGAGTTCCTGCTTATAACCCATCAGGACTATGATCACATCGGTTCAGCAAAGGATGTTCTCGCGACCTATGACGTGGGAGTTGTCTATGACAACGGTGTGGAACATACATCCGCAACATATGAAAAACTCCTGCAGTACATCTCTGACGAAAATGTCAGTTACTCTCTTGTCAGAGAAGGAGATGTTATTCCATCACCATGGAACGGCGTGAAAATCGAGATCATCTCCCCGCCGCAGGATCTCATCATGACCGGATCATCTCCCGATATCAACGAAAACTCCATCGTTCTCAACGTAACCTACGGGAATGTCTCGTTTATTCTCACGGGAGATGCCGGTAAAAAAGCCGAGACATACATTCTCTCCACCGGAACCTCAATTGATGCGGAAATTCTGAAAGCCGGACATCACGGTAGTTCGACCGCATCCACGGATGCATTCCTCAAAGCAGTCAGCCCGAACGTCATCGTCATGAGTCTTGGTGCAGACAATGAGTACGGTCATCCGCATATCGAAGCCCTGACACGGTTCGCAAAATACACCGACCATATCTACCGGACCGATCTTGACGGGGATGTGGTTGTGACGACCGACGGATCGGTCTACTCCGTCGTCACTAGAAACGAACATATCGCAGGAAATATCCTCGTGTCGGGAGACGGGATCAGGGTATGAAGCTGCTCGTGACCGTGGATGAAATAGAAAACAACAAAGCCGCGCTCCTGCTTCGCGGTCCAAAAGGCGAGAGACCGCTTGGAGTGTTCCCTCTGGAAAACCTGCCGGCAGGCACAACCGTCGGCGATATCCTCTCACTCTCATTTGAAAAAGAAGAGGAGGAAACGACTGCAGCCCGACAGCGGATCCATTCTCTGCACAAAGCTCTGGAAAAATGACAGATCCCTTTTTATTTTTGTGAAGCACAAGTGGAACATATGTCCATCGAAGCTCACAGGTATTTTTTTGACGCCGGCAATACGCTCCCGATAAAGCGCAGACTCCTCGCTCTGGAAAAACTCCGTGCATCCATAGAGGACCATGAACCGGAGATCACAGCCGCCCTGTTTGCCGATCTTGGCAAATGTCCGTTCGAGGCATACGCATTTGAGATCGCGCCTGTCCTTCACGAGATCGATTACCTGATCAGGCACACGAAAAAACTCCTGAGAGATGAGAAGGTCCGCTCCCCCCTGCTGCTTTTTCCGGCAAAAACTGTTATTCGTCACGATCCGTTCGGGCTTGTTCTCCTTTTGTCTCCGTGGAATTATCCGTTCCATCTCTTCATGCTCCCGCTTGCAGGCATCATCGCCGGAGGAAACGTGGTTATCGGAAAAACATCCCGACGATCCCCGGAGACTGGGATAATCATCCGGACGATCCTTGCGGAAGTTTTTCCCGAAGAGTGGGTCAGTGTAGAGGATGAGGTCGATCTGGATGCCCAGTATGACTACATCTTCTTCACCGGAGGGAAAGATACCGGAAAAATGATCGCTGAAAAGGCGGCGAGGCATCTCACCCCAGTGACCCTGGAACTTGGCGGGAAAAATGCCTGTATCGTCGATGAAACGACAGATATCCCTGTAGCCGCAAAACGGATCGCCTGGGGGAAGTTTGCAAATGCCGGACAGACCTGTATTGCCCCGGACTATCTGCTGGTACATAGCTCAGTGCGGGACGAACTCGTGAGAAAACTCAAAGAAGAGATCGTCACCCTCTACGGAAGTAATCCGGCAACAAATGGCGACTACGGAAAGATCGTGACAAAAGAGGCATATGACCGTCTGATTTCATTTGAAACACCGGACAATCTCATCTTCCGTGCAGGAGAACACGATCCGACAGGAAGAAAGATCGCGCCGACGATTTTGTCAGCCGGTATGTCCGACACGATAATGCAGAATGAGATCTTCGGTCCGATCCTCCCTATCCTCACCTGGGATAGGAAAGATGAACTTGAACAGCTGATCAAAAAAGATCCGCTGGCTCTGTACATTTTTTCTGCGAACAAACAGTTCTGCAAAACCCTCCTTGACCTTCATCCCTCCGGAGGAGTCTGCATCAATGATGTGATGATGCAGGTTGCAAACCAGAATTCACCCTTCGGCGGGGTCGGAACAAGCGGGATGGGAAAGTATCACGGAAAAGATTCGCTGGAAACATTCACGAGGAAACGTACGGTCGTGATCCGAAAAACAAGACCCGACATCGCCCTTCGGTATCCTCC